>RCUJ01000925.1_pt1 | contig 16462 bp, 15 predicted proteins | sample 2166321 | NCBI WGS metagenome assembly RCUJ01 (sample SAMN09932808, study PRJNA488358) | compost metagenome | feature: garden; material: soil; isolation source: compost soil in an enriched community after 118 h of incubation | place: Germany: Experimental Botanical Garden Goettingen | collected... | reverse complement strand
CCGACCTGCTGGTCAACGAAGACACGGTGGTGGGCATGGAAGACCCCGGCTACCCCGACGCCCGCAATATCTTCGCCAGCCATACGCGCCACCTGCTGCCCATGCCGGTGGACGAAGGCGGCTTGTGCACGGGCACGCACCTGCTGGGCTGCGACTATGTGTTTGTGACGCCGGGCCATCAATGCCCCACCACCGTCACGCTGTCGATGGAACGCCGCGAAACCCTGCTGGCCCTGGCGCGGCAGGCCGACAGCATGATCATTGAAGACGATTTTGAAAGCGAAAGCCGCTGGGGCGAAGGCGCCATCCCGGCCTTGAAAAGCCTGGACCGCGATGGCCGCGTCATCTACGTGGGCAGCCTGGCGAAGTCGTTCGCGCCCGGCTTGCGCATCGGCTACATCGTCGCGCCACGCGAACTCACGAAGGAACTGCGCGCGCTGCGCCGGCTGATGCTGCGGCATCCGTCCGCCTACATCCAGCGCGCGTTCTCGCTGTTTATTTCACTGGGTCATCACCATTCGCTGCTGCGCAAGCAATCGCAGGCCTACCAGAAGCGCGGCGCCGAACTGACCCAGGCGCTGGCCCGCCACCTGCCCGACTTCACCCCCACCCCCATCACCGGCTCGTCGTCCTGCTGGCTGCAAGGCCCACCGTGGCTGAACGCCGCCGAGTTGTCAGAAGCGGCACTAGCCGAAGGCGTGGTGGTGGAACCCGGCGACGTCTTCTTCATGAACGGCGCCAACGCCCCCGGCAATGTCTTGCGCGTGGGCTTCACGTCGATCCGGCCGGAACTGATCGAACCGGGTATCGCGAAGCTGGCGCAAGTGGTACGCCGATTTCGGTTGCGGGCGGCGGCTTAGCAGGCAGACGCATACCCTACAAATGCTCATCCCGCAGGTGATACCAGCGGTACAGCAGGCCCTGCCCCAGCCGTCTGAACGGGGCGAACAGATGGCCGGGTAGTGGGGAATCGTAGATGGGCAGGTTCCACGGTGCGCCGTCCTTGCCCATCATCCGCTGGGCCAGCCGCTTGCCGGCTTGCGCGGAGAACGCCACGCCGTTGCCGCCGTAGCCGAAGGCGTAATACACCGGCTGGGCGGGGTCGGGTTGGGTGACGCGCGGCATCATGTCGTGGCTGACGTCTACCCACCCCCACCACGAATACGCCACCTCGACATCGCGCAGCGACGGGAACTTCCGGGCCAGGCCCTCGCGCAGCAGCGCCAGATGGCGCGGGTGTTGTGCGTCGGCGCCGTGCAAGGCGCTGCGGCTGCCGATCTGCATGCGGCCGTCGGGCAGCAGGCGGTAGTAGAAGCGCAGCGTGCGGGTGTCGGTGATGAAGACCGTGCTTTTCAGGCCGGCGGCGGCGCGTTCGGCGTCCGTCAGCACGCGGGTGACCATGGAATTGGACAGCACCGGCATGATGCGGTTGTCCAGCAGCGGGTTGACGCCCTGCGCGGTATAGCCACCGGTAGCGAAGGCCACGCGGCGGGCGCGCACCACGCCGTTCGGGGTGCGCAGCAGGATGGCGCCCTTGTCCATGCGCCAGCCCAGGACGGGGCTGGACGGATGTACCCGCACGCCCAAGGCGCGTGCCTGGCGCAAATAGCCGTACGCCAGTTTCAAGGGATGCACGCCCACGCCGTCGGGCTCGTGCATGGCGCCGACCGCCTCATGATCGTGGACGTAGCGCTCGCGCAGTTCGGCCTGGGTAAGCATCTTGGCGTCGTAGCCGAACACCTCGCGCATCACGCGCGCTTCGTTGGCCAGGAACGCGATTTTCTTCTGGCGATGCGCCGTGTACAGGTGCCCGCCCGGCTGCGCATCGCAGTCCACCTGCGCGACCAGGCTTTTCCAATACTCGAAGCCCTCGCGGATTTCGGCGTCCAGGCGCTTGGCGGTATCCAGGCCCCAGCGGCTGATCCATTGCGACCGGTACAAGCGCCCCGAGGCATTCTGCCCCTGGCCGCCGTTGCGGCTGGTGCAGCCCCACACGGCGCGGTTGGCTTCCAGTACCAACGCGCGCACACCAAAGTCGCGCGCGAGTGTCAGCGCCGCCGACAGGCCGGTAAAGCCCGAGCCCACGATCACCACATCGGCGTCGACGTCGCCCTGAATGGGGCCATCGTCGTCGGGCGGCGCGCCGGCCGTGGCGACCCAGTAGGTGGGCGCGTAGTCCTGCCCCTGCCCGGGCGGCGACACCAGCGGATCGTAGGTGGGGTTGTAGGCGCAGTGGTGGACGGCATGGTGGGCGGGATAGTGGGCGCCGTCCGGGACAGCGCCGCGCGACGCGGCTTCCGGCGTAAGGCGTGAAGGTTCGAAGGACATTTGGGTATCCATGCGCGTCTCACGCACGCGCGGGCAAGGCGGGGCGCTGCTTGCGGAACGCATTCTTCACGCGGATCTTGCCGTCCTGGAACGTGAAGATGTCGACCATGTCCGCCTCCACCCGCGAGCCGTCGGCGGCGGTACCGGTGAAGGTGCATTCCGACACGCCGCGATCGCCCGCGACCCAATGCCGGCCGTTGTTCCATTGCGCGTCCGGGAAGTTCTTCCAGGCCGCCGCGAAAGCCGCGCGCACGGCGTCGGTGCCCGTGTGCCGGCTGCCGCAGGCGTCCGGGCCACCCACGGTTTCGAACACGCAGTCTTCGCTCATGAAGCGCATCAAGGCATCGATATCGTGGCGGTTCCAGGCGGCCGCGAATTCGGCCAGCATGTCGGCGGTGACGGTGTTTTGCATTGCCTACCCCTCTACTTGAAAGGCCGGCGCGAAGCGCGCGCGGGCGTCTGGACTCAAGGTACGTGGCGGGGGTGGCAGGGTCTAGAACCAGACGCGGGGAATCGGTTGCACCAGAACCATCACTCAGCGCGTGCCGCCAGCATGGCGCGCGCGTGCAGCACGGCGATGGCGCAACTGTTGACGCGCGCCTGCACGGAATCGGAGCGGCTGGTCAGCAGCACCGGCACGCGCGTGCCCAGCACCAGCCCGGCGGTGCCCGCGCCCGCCAGCCAGGTAAGTTCCTTGTAGAGCATGTTGCCCGCCTCGATATCCGGCGCCAGCAGAATGTCGGCGTCGCCCGCCACCCGCGACTCTATGCCCTTTTCCCGCGCCGCATCGCGCGAAATGGCGTTGTCGAACCCTAGCGGGCCGTCGATGTCGCCGCCCCGGATCTGCTGGCGGTCGGCCATCTTGGACAAGGCCGCCGCGTCCAGCGTGGCCGGCATGGCCGGGTTGACGGATTCGGTGGCGCACAGCACCGCCACCTTGGGCCGGGCGATGCCCAGCGACTGCGCCAGGTCGATGGCGTTCTGCGCGATGTCGGCCTTTTCCATAAGCGTGGGCGCGATATTGACCGCCGCGTCCGTCAGGATGAAGAGCTTGGCGTAAGCCTCAACGGCCATCACGAAGGCGTGGCTGATGCGCCGATTCGTGCGCAAGCCAGATTCCCGCGACACCACGGCCGCCATGAAATTATCGCTATGCAGGCTGCCCTTCATCAGCATCTGCACCGCGCCATCGCGCGCCAGCCCGGCCGCCATCTGCGCGGCCAGCCGTTCATCGTCAGGCGTATCGACGATGTCAAAATCTCCCGGCCGCAAGCCCGCTTGCGTCAGGCGTTCCAGCAGCTTGCGCGCCGGCCCCACCAGCACCGGCTCGATGTGGCCGGCCCGTTGCGCCTCGACCGCGGCCTCAAGGCTGGATGGGGACAGGGGATACGCCACCGCCGTGCGCAGGCGCCCCGCCGACAGCGCGGCATCGCGCAGCGGCGCGAACAATCGATCGCTAGCCATACACCGTGCTCCCAGAGCCAGGAAAGAAACGCCCGACGCGAAGGCGCCGGGCGCAGAAGCCGCCTGCGATCAGCGCCGCGCGGGAGCTATCGGCAAGGGCACCTCGCCCGCCTGGAACGGCTGGTTCACGTAAGGCTTGTACTTGTCCAGGAAGCGCACCGGCTGCTTCAGGGCGTCGCGCCGGAAGGGGTCGCCCAGTTCCTGGCTGACCATCATTTCCAGCACGGTGGTCTTGCCTTCGGATTGCGCCTGGCAGGCGGCCTGCAACGCGGCGCCCACCTGGTCCGCGTGCTCGACCCGGATGCCCTCGGCCCCCATGGCGCGCGCCAGTTCAGAGAAGTTGGGATTCAGCAGGTTGCTGCCCACGAAACGGCGGCCGTAGAAGTCCACCTGGTTTTTCTTTTCGGCGCCCCACTGGCCGTTGTGGAAGACGACGGCGGTGACGGGAATTTTCTCGCGCACGCAGGTCAGCAGTTCCTGAAAGCTCATGCACCAGGCGCCATCGCCCACATAGGCCACGGCCGGCCGGTCGGGGCGGCCCAGCTTGGCGCCGATCAGCGCCGGCAAAGCGTAGCCGCAGTTGCCGAAGCTCATGGCGGCCAGCATGGAGTTCGGCTCGTCAAAGCGCAGGTAGCTGTTGGACACCGAGCAGATGTTGCCGATGTCGGTGGACACCATTACATGCTTGGGCATGGCGCGCTCAAGCTCGCGCAGCATGCGCCGGGGATGCATGCGGCCACCGCCTTGCTCGATGATGTCCAGGCTCCAGTCGTCGCGTTCGTGCGACCAGCCGTCAAGCTCCGCTTCCCAGGCCGCCTTTTGCGAGGCGATGTCGTCCCCGCGCGCCGCCTTGGTGCGCACGCACGCGACCTCGCGCGATTTGAGCTTGGCGGTCAGGGCGGCGGCGGCCGGCTTGGCGTCGCCGCAGATGCCCACCGACACCGGGCGCACCAGCCCCAGCATGCGGTGGTCGGCATCCACCTGGATGATGCGCGCGCCTTGGGGCCAGTAGTCCAGCCCATGCTGCGGCAAGGTGCCGAAAGGACCCAAGCGCGTGCCCAAGGCCAGCACCACGTCGGCCTGCGACAGCAGTTTCATGCCGGCCTTGGCGCCCTGGTAGCCCAGCGGCCCGCACCACAGCGGATGGCTGGCGGGAAAGGCGTCGTTGTGCAGGTAGCTGGTGACGACGGGCGCGCCCAACAATTCAGCCAGCGCCACGCATTCGGCCTGGCCTTCCGAGAACAACACGCCGCCGCCGGCCACGATGACCGGGAACTTGGCCTCGGCCAACAGGCGCGCGGCCGCTTCCAGGTCTTCTTCCGAGCCCGGCCCGCGCCGGATGCGGCGCGGCTCGGGGATGGCCACGTCGATTTCGCCATAGAAATAATCGCGCGGAATGTTCAGTTGCGTCGGGCCGCGTTCGGCCAGCGCGTTGTCAAAGGCCTTGGCCGTGAATTCCGCCATGCGATCCGGCCGGTTCACGTGCGCCTGGTACTTGGTGATGCGCGAAAAAATGGGCAGTTGCTCGGTTTCCTGGAAGCCGCCCAGCCCCATGCCGGCCGTGCCCGTTTCGGGCGTGATCGCCACGACGGGGCTGTGCGCCCAGTAGGCGGCGGCCACCCCGGTCACGAAATTGGTGATGCCCGGCCCGTTCTGCGCAATGCAGACGCCGTGGCGGCCGGTCACCCGCGAATAGCCATCGGCCATGTGGGCGGCGCCTTGCTCGTGCACGGTGGGTACAAAGCGGATGCCGGCGGCGGGAAACAGGTCCAGCGCATCCATGAAGGCCGAACCGACAATGCCGAATACGTCTTTGACGCCCTGCGCGACCAGCGTTTCAACGAACGCTTCACTGGGGGTCATGTGTTGCTTGCTGCTCATGGTCTCTCTCCTGGCAGGCCGGCGCCGTGGGACGTTTGCGGAAAGCGTGCGTGAGGCTCGCTTCGTGCTTGCATCGTGGCCGGGGTGATTCGATACTGCCGGAGAAATCCCGCGTTTCCCATCCCGCCGCGTTCCATTTTCTGCAAAATCCGTGCAACGCTGCCGCCACCGCCGCCGAATCTTCAATTATTGAAAGATGAAAGACGAATCCTCCGCCGCCCTGCGCGCACTGACCCTGCTGGAACAGGTGGCCCAATCGGACGCGCCGGTGTCGCTGGCGGCGCTGACCGAGGCCACGGGCCTGCCCAAACCGTCGGTGCTGCGCATCCTGACGCGCCTGGTCGACGCGGGCATGCTGCTGCGCGAACCCGCCGGCAAAAGCTATGTCAGCGGCCCACGGCTAAGCGCCCTGGCGCGCGACACCTTGCTGAACTCCCCGTTGCGGGGCGAACGCCATCGCATCCTGGACAGCCTGGTGGACGAGATCGGTGAAACCTGCAACTGCACCATGGTCGACGGGGACGAGGTCATTTACCTGGACCGCGTGGAAACCGCCTGGCCGCTGCGCGTGAACCTGCAAACAGGGTCGCGCGTGCCCTTGCACTGTTCGGCCAGCGGCAAGCTGTTTCTGGCCCACATGCGGCGCGAAGCGCGCGCGCGGCTGCTGGCCGCCGCCCCCCTGCCGCGCTATACGCCCAACACGCTCTGCGACGTGGACGCGCTGGAACAAGAGCTGCGCACCATCCGCAAGGAAGGCGCCAGTTTCGACCGCGAAGAGTTTCTGCTGGGCATAGTCTGCATGGCGGTCCCCATTTTGCGGGGGTCGCGCGTGATTGCCGCCGTGGCGCTGCACGCCCCGGTGGCGCGGCTGTCGATCGACGGCGCGCGCGCCTGGCTGCCCCGCATGCAAGCGGCCGCCCGGGCGCTTGCCGGCACCTACGAATCAGAAGGCTAGGGCCTGGCCATGGCAGGCTTTACACTGTCGGTCGACTTTGTTTTTTAGCGGATTTTGCAATCCGCCATATTGTGACCAACACGCCCTTTTCTACCCTGCCCCTCTTGCCCACCCTGCTCGACAACCTGCAAAGCCTGGGGTTCGAGCAAATGACGCCCATCCAGGCGCAAAGCCTGCCGCTGATCCTGGAAGGCCGCGACATCATCGCGCAAGCCAAGACCGGCAGCGGCAAGACCGCGGCGTTCGGCCTGGGCGTGCTGCAAAAGCTGGATACCAACACGCTGATGCCGCAAGCCCTGCTGGTTTGCCCCACGCGCGAACTGGCTGACCAGGTGGCGCAGGAATTGCGCCGGCTGGCGCGCCTGATTCCCAACGTCAAGATCCTGACCCTGTGCGGCGGCGCGCCCGCCCGCCCCCAAGCCGAATCGCTGGCGCGCGGCGCGCACCTGGTCGTGGGTACGCCCGGCCGCATCCAGGACCACCTGGAACGCGGCAGCCTGGACCTGACCGGCCTGACCACGCTGGTGCTGGACGAAGCCGACCGCATGGTCGACATGGGCTTCTACGACGACATCGTCGCCATTGCCTCGCATTGCCCCACCAAGCGCCAGACGCTGCTGTTTTCGGCTACCTACCCGGACAACATTCGCAAGCTCAGCGCGCGTTTCCTGCGCAACCCGGCCGAAGTCAAGGTGGAAGCGCAGCACGATTCCAGCCGCATCGAACAGATCTTCTACGAGATCGACGGCAAAGACCGCCTGGATGCCGTGGTACGCCTGCTGGCGCATTTCCGTCCAGCATCCACGCTGGCGTTCTGCAATACCAAGATCCGCAGCCACGACCTGGTTGAACGCCTGCAGGCCGAGGGCATCAGCGCGCAAGCCCTGAACGGCGACCTGGAACAACGCGAACGCGATGAAATCCTGATCCAGTTCGCCAACCAGAGCTGCGCCGTGCTGGTGGCCACCGACGTGGCCGCCCGTGGCCTGGACATCCAGAACCTGGGCGCCGTGATCAATGTGGACGTCACGAAAGACACCGAAGTGCACGTGCACCGCATCGGCCGCAGCGGCCGGGGCGACCAGAAGGGCCTGGCGCTCAGCCTGTGCTCGCCCGACGAGATGCGCTGGGCAAACCTGGTGGAGCAATACCAGGGTTCGCCGTTGAAATGGGGCGACATCAAATCGCTCAAGCCCAAGGCCGACCGCCCCCTGCGCGCGCCCATGGTGACGCTGTGCATCCAGGGCGGCAAGAAAGACAAGCTGCGCCCGGGCGACCTGCTGGGCGCCCTGACCGGCGACGGCGGGCTGACGTTTGAACAGGTGGGCAAGATCAACATCACGGAATTCAACGCCTACGTGGCGCTGGACCGCCAGATTGCCAAGCAGGTGTTTTCGCGGGTGTCCAACAGCAACATCAAGGGCCGGCGCTTCCGCATGCGCTTTCTTGAGGAATTCTGATCCCTGGCTTGACCGGGTACGTTTGGGCAGACGTCGCGCGCCGCATCGCGATGTCAGCGTGACGAAAGCTTGATGATTTCGCTGGGCATTTGCAATAATGGCGCCGCTTGACGCAGCCGCCACGCTTGGCGCGAGACGGTGTGGACTTGGAACCAATGGTTCGCGGTGGGTTCCAACGAAGCCTTGTCCCTTATTAACCATCACAAGAGAAACTCACCATGATCAAGTCCGACGATACCGGCAAGCTGATCCTGCGCCTGACCCTTGGCATCCTGATTCTGCTTCACGGCCTGTCCAAACTGATGGGCGGCGGCGTAACGGGCATCAGCGGCATGCTGTCTTCGCATGGCCTGCCGGGCTTTCTGGCCTATGGCGTCTACGTGGGCGAAATCATCGCGCCCGTGCTGCTCATCATTGGCGTCTACACGCGCCTGGGCGCTTTGATCATCGCCATCAACATGGTGGTTGCCATTTTGCTGGCGCATACCGGCCAACTGGGCAGCCTGTCCAATAACGGCGGCTGGGCGCTGGAACTGCAAGGCATGTTCCTGTTCACCGCGCTGGCGCTGGCGTTCATGGGCGCCGGCCGTTTCAGCCTGGCCGGCAACGGCGGCCGCTGGAACTGACGCCGGGCGCGCCATGCGCCATCGCCGTAACGCCGCATGACGTGGCGTTACGCAACACGGGGCCGCTCATGCGGCCCCGTTGCTTTTGCGGCAAAGATTGATACCAACGACATGCACCGTCACGCAGACGCAAACATCGGTCACGCGAAAGCTGTTTCGGATCGATTACAAAGACGAACCGCCGCCATCCGGTATGGCCTAATCCTTACCAGCGCACCCAGGGCGTAAGCCACGCCTGGCGCAGGTTGGGAGTCATGAAAATGAAAAAGAGCCTTCTGTTGATGATGGTGATGGCCAGTTCGCTGACCGGTTGCGTCGTGGTGCCCGCGCGCCCGGCCCACTACCGCCCGGCGCCGGTCTATTACACGCCGCATTACTACTACCCCGCGTATCCCGCGCCACATTATTACTACCGTGGATATTGACCGCGCGTTGTTGACCGTTGCGTTATTGACCGTCCCTTGCGACGTGCCCCAGGAGCTGCCATGACGCCCTCTATCCGGATCTCCCTGCTTCGACCCGCCGTGGCCGCCGTTGCGCTGCTGACGCTATGCGCCGGCGCGATGGCGCAAACCTATGCGCCGCCCCCTGCGCCCGCCGCCCCCGCCTATGACGGCGGCGACCCCGCCAGCGCCAATCTTGCATTAGTGGACCGCAGCCCCGAGCCGCCTCCCCCCCTGCCCGCCTACGTGCAGCCGCCCGCGCCGGCCGATGGCTATATGTGGGTGCCCGGCTACTGGAGCCGCAATCAGTACGGCTTTTTCTGGGTGCCTGGCGCCTGGGTGCTCGCGCCCTACGCCGGCGCGCTCTGGACGCCCGGATACTGGGGCTTCACCAATGGCCTGTACGTCTGGAACGCGGGCTATTGGGGTCCCCACGTCGGCTTTTATGGCGGCATCAACTACGGCTTCGGCTATGTCGGCCTGGGGTATGTGGGCGGCTACTGGAAGCGAGACCGCTTCTACTACAACCGCTCGGTGACCAACGTGAACGTCACCCGCGTCACCAACGTGTACAACCACACCGTGGTCGTCAACAACATCGATAACCGACGTGTCAGCTATCACGGCGGCCCCAATGGCATTCGACGCGCGGCGGACCCGCGCGAACTGGCCGCGCGCAATGACCGCCATGCGCCGCCCACCGACATGCAACGCCGCTACGTACGCGATGCCGGCAGCAACCGCGCGCAGTTCTACGACCACAACAAGGGCCGCCCGCCGCAAGCGTTCGTGGACCATCGCGACGATGGGCGTCCTTCGCAAGGGCCACGCCCGGGTGGCGACAACAAGCGCCCCGACGCCGATCGCGGCAACAACAACCCAAGTCGCGGCGATCAAGCGCGAGGCCCGGGGCCGTCGCAGGGACGCGACGTGTCGCAGCGGGATCAGCAGCAGCGAGATCAACAACAGCGGGATCAACAACGTGGTCCGCAGCAGCGCGATCAGCAACAACGTGATCAACAGCGTGGCCCTCAGCAGCGCGATCAGCAGGCTCGTCAACAGCAGCAGCAGCAGCAGCAGCAAGATCGACAGCAACAAGCACGCCAGCAGCAGGAGCGCGAGCAACGCCAGCAACAAGGCCGCGAACAGCAACAGCAGCAGGCACGCCAGCAACAGGCACGCGAACACCAAGCGCGGGAGCAACAGGCGCGTCAGCAACAAGCGCGCGAGCAGCCCCGTCAGCAGGCGCAAGCGCGCCCGCAGCAAGAGCGTCCGCAACAACAAGCTCGCCCGCAGCAAGCACGTGAACAACCCCAGCAGCGCCAGCAAGGCGGCGGTGAAGGCCGGGGCGATGGCCGAGGCGGCGGCCCGAACCGGGACTGAACTGGACCCCCGGGCGCGCTCGCACTACAGTAGGCCTCTTGCCGCCGACCGTCGCGCGCCCCACTGATTATTGGAGACTCCCATGAAGCGCCTTGTACCTTGCCTGATGTTCTGCGGCCTGCTCGCCGCCGCCTCCGCCCAGGCCGCCTTGAATGTCGGCGCGCCCGCCCCGGACTTCAGCACGCAGGCCTCGCTGGGCGGAAAGGTCTTCACGTTCAAGCTGAACGACGCGCTCAAGCAAGGCCCGGTCGTGCTGTATTTCTTTCCCGCCGCGTTCACGCAAGGCTGCACCATCGAAGCGCACAACTTCGCCGAGGCCACCGACGAATACAAGTCGCTGGGCGCCACCGTCATCGGCGTATCCACGGACAACATCGACACGCTGAACAAATTCTCGGTCAGCGAATGCCGTGGCAAATTCGCCGTGGCGGCCGACGGCGACGGCAAGATCATGAAGGCCTACGACGCCGTCCACGACAAGCGCCCGGAATACGCACAGCGCGTGTCCTATGTGATTTCGCCGGAAGGCAAGATCCTGTATGAATTCACGGACATGAGCCCTGAATCCCACGTGGCCAACACCATGCGCGCGCTGCGCGACTGGAAGGCCAAGCAATAGGCGGCCAGGAACAGGCTGCCAAAGTAGGCACCCAAAAAACAAGGCGCCCAAAAGGCGCCTTGTGATTGAAACGATTGAACGGCCTAATTGATCGGCCTAATTGAACGGCCACACCGTGGGATGCGACCCCGGGGGATTCGACGGGCGCGTCCAGCGGGCCGGCGTTTCGGAAAAGCGGGCGGCGTGGCGCACGGCCACCAATTCGCCAAAGCCCGATGCTTCCGTATCCAACAAGCCATCAAAGCCGGGCATTCGGCCGTTGAGTCCGCCATCCACCCTGCCCAGGCCACGCAGCCAATGCGCGGTTTGCGCAAGCGATACCCGAACGTGCCAACTGCCGCCCTCGGTGGCCTGGCGGGCCAGCGCCACCTGCGCGCCAAACGCCATCAGGTAGCCCGACGCATAGTCCAGGATCTGCATCGGCAAGGGCTTGGGCGCTTCCTGGCCCGCTGCCTGGGCTTCGGCATGGTTGAAGCCCGTGGCGGTTTGCACCAGGGAATCGAAGCCGCGGCGGTTGGCCCAGGGGCCCTCGTTTCCATACGCGGACAGCGACACATACACAATGCCCGGGCGGATACGCGCGGCGTCCTGCGGCCCAAAGCCCAACGCAGCCAGGCCGCCCGGCCGGTAGCCCTGCACGAACACGTGTGCGCTGCGCAGCAGATTGCCCAGCGCGATACGGCCATCGGCGGTGTCCAGGTCCGCCTGCACCGAGAGCTTGCCCCGGCTGGTCTCAATGATGTTGTCGATGTTGGGCAACTGCGGGGAATTCACCAACATCACGTCGGCGCCATAGGCGGCCAGCGTGCGGCCACAGACGGGGCCGGCGATGATGCGCGTCAGGTCCAGCACGCGGATGTCTTTCAGCGGCCGCGCATCGTGGCCGTACTTGGGCAAGGGCCGGGGGTCGGCCTCGCCGATGCGTTCGACCGTCAACAAGGGCTGGGCGGCAATGGCTTGGCCCTGCGGATGGCGGTCCCATTCGTCAAAGGTGCGCATGGCCGACACCACCATGCCCGCATCGGCGGCCACCTGTTCAAAGTCCAGCGCTTTCCAGCGGCTCAACGCGGCTTCCACCGTTTCGCGCGTGGTGCCTTCGCCCGTGGGACAACCCAGCAGCGCCAGCGCGCCGTCGCGGTGATGCGCAAAGTTGGCATGGATGCGCACCCAGCCGCCGTCGCCACAGCGGTACAGGCCGCTGATGGGGTCCCAGATGTTGGGCGTGACGCCGTTTATCGTGAAGTGGCCACGGCATTCCTGCGCGGCGTGCAGCATGTCGACGCCGATCTGCTGGCGCGTCCCGCCGCGTAAATGCCAAAGTTCCGCCGCGGCCAGCGCCGCTGCCGCCATGCTGGTTTGCGCGGCCGCACCCACGGCGAAAGAAGACGGAAACACGGGATCGGAGCCCGTTAGCGCCACGTGGTCCAGCGACTCGCCGGGCAAATCAAGTGAACGCCACAATTTCTGCAGGGCGTCGCGGGAGGTCGTGCCGGCGGATGTGCGTCCTCGAAGAAAGGACGGGCGAAGGTCCATCAGATTTCCCATAGCGTTCAACTTTTCTTAGTCGTTGAACCGATTACAAGGCGGCGGCCCAAGCGCGTCAATACAAGACTTGGGGCAGCGTGTTTCACGGTTTGACCGCTATCGGGGCCCTGACGGGTGCGGCAGCCGCGCAGCGCCGTCACATCTACTCGTAGTTTTTACATCGTCTTCCAGGCCGTCGGCCAATATAGAATGCCAGCCTCGACGGTCAGCGGTGCTGGCCGCCCTCTTTTTGCCCTGGACCCGCCATCCATGAATACGCTGCTCTGGCTGCGCACCGACCTGCGCATGCACGACAACCCCGCGCTGGCCGCCGCCGCCGAAAACGGCACGGTGACCGCCCTGTTCCTGGCCGCGCCCGAGCAGTGGCGTCTGCATGGCGACGCGCCGGCCAAGGTGGACTTCTGGCTGCGCAACCTGCACGAACTCTCACGCAGCCTGGGCGAGCGTGGCATCCCCTTGAAGCTGCTGACCGTCGCCGACTGGAGCCAGGCGCCCGCCGCCATCGCCGCCTTCTGCCAAGCGCACGGCATTTCCCAGGTGCACGCCAATACCGAATGGGCCATCAATGAACGCCGCCGCGATGCGGCCGTGGCGGGCGCCCTGGACGCGATCGGCGTGGACTGGACGCTGCATCATGGCGCGACGCTGCTGCGGCCCGGCACTGTGCAAACCGGCAAAGGCGAGTGCTATCGCGTCTACACGCCGTATGCGCGCACCTGCCGTGAACGCCTGCGCACCGCGCCCATCGCGGCGCTGCCGGCCCCCCGCGCGCAGACCCCGCCCGACTGGCAGGCAGACCCCTTGCCCGACGCCTTCGACGGCTTTGCTGCGCCCAGCGACGCCGTGCGGGCGCTATGGCCCGCGGGCGAAGCGGCGGCCGGCGACAGGCTGGACGCCTTTACCGACGGCGTCATCGACGCCTACAAGGATGAGCGCGACTTCCCGTCCCTGCCCGCCACCAGTTGCCTGTCGCCCTATCTGGCGGCGGGCGTGCTGTCGGCCGGCCAGGCGCTGCGCGCGGCGCTGGCGGCCAATCATGGCGAACTGGACAGCGGCAAGGCGGGCGCGGCCACATGGATCAACGAACTGCTGTGGCGCGAGTTCTACCAGCATCTGCTGGCCGCCTATCCGTCGCTGTCCATGCACCAGCCCATGAAGCCGGAAACCGCCGCCGTGCCGTGGCGCGACGCGCCCGACGACCTGCGCGCCTGGCAGGAAGGCAAGACGGGTATCCCGATCGTGGACGCGGCCATGCGCCAGTTGTTGACGCTGGGCTGGATGCATAACCGGCTGCGCATGGTGACGGCCATGTTCCTGTCGAAGAATCTGCTGATTGATTGGCGGCTGGGCGAAGCCTGGTTCATGGCGCATCTGGTTGACGGCGACCTGGCCGCCAACAACGGCGGCTGGCAGTGGAGCGCGTCCACGGGCGCCGACGCGGTGCCGTACTTTCGCGTGTTCAACCCGCTGTCGCAATCCAAGCGCTTTGATCCGCGCGGTGTGTTCCTGCGTGAATGGCTGCCTGAACTTGCGCACCTGGACGACCATGCCATCCACGACCCCAGCCCCATGGAGCGCGCGGCGGCCGGTTATCCGTCGCCCATCGTGGACCTGGCCCAAAGCCGGTTGCGGGCGCTGGAAGCCTTCGGCAACTTGACTGCTGCGTGATAGCGGGCCCCCACAGGCGGCCCATCAGGAGTCCGCCGCCGCCTGCTTGTCCAGGCGCCGGATGAATACCTGCATTTCCTTTTCCACCTGCTTGTCGCCACGCGCCTGGGCCGCCGCCATGCCGCTATTCCAGGCGGCGCGCGCGCCGTCCTTGTCGCCCAGCCCCAGGCAGGCCTTGCCCAGCCATTTCCATGCCACCGAATAGGCGGGGTCAAAGGCCAGCGCCGCGCGCAGATGGGTTTCGGCTTCAGGAAAACAATCCTGTTCGGCATAGGCCTTGCCCAGCGAAAACCGCAACAACATATTGTCGGTGCCCTTGGCCAGCATGGCCTCCAGGCGTTCGATCATTCCTTCCATCACTGCGCTCCCGTCGCTTGCATGCCTTCAAAGCGGCCATGATAGGTCGGTACACCAGCCGGCCAGGGCAATGGCCCCATCGCCCGCCCGGATTAAGCGCCGGCGCGACAACAAGCGGCCGAGGCAGCGTCCGTGGCGCTACACTCTTCGGTTGTTCGGCACCCTGACGCGCCCGCGTAAAGCCGACCGATACAGGAGCCCGCATGAGCACCCTTTTCGATTTTTCCGCCCGCGACATCCAGGGCGCGGACCAATCCCTGGACACCTATCGCGGCCGTGTGCTGCTGGTGGTCAACGTGGCGTCCAAATGCGGCTTCACGCCTCAGTACGCGGGCCTGGAAGAACTGTACCGCTCGCTGCGCGACGACGGCTTCACGGTGCTGGGTTTTCCGTGCGACCAGTTCGGCCATCAAGAGCCGGGCGACGAAGCCGAGATCCGCAATTTCTGCGCGACGCAGTACGACATCACCTTCCCGCTTTTTGCCAAGATCGACGTCAACGGCGCCGACGCGCATCCACTGTACCGCTGGCTCAAGGGCGAAAAGCCCGGTGTCTTCGGCACCGAAGGCATCAAGTGGAACTTCACCAAGTTCCTGGTCGGACGAGACGGCCAAGTCATCAAGCGCTACGGGCCCACCGACACGCCGGCGGGCCTGAAAGACGACGTGATGCAGGCACTGTCCGCGCCCGTCTGACGTTGCTCCTCCTCTGCTGCCCTGCTGCTGCCGGGCAGCGCAAACGCTAGCGCAAAGGCGGCAGGCGGCGGCGCACCGTATGCGCCTTGACGATGGCGGTATTGGTTTCGGCAAACTCCGTTACCCGTTCCAGGATGCCATCCAGGTGCGAGATAGACCGCAGCACCACCCGGGCGATGAAGCAATCATCGCCCGTCACCTTGTCGCATTCGACAAATTCCGGGATGTCATTGATCAACCCCTCAACGTGTCGCAATTGCCCTGGCAAGGGGCGGATGCGTACGATGGCTTGCAAGGTATAGCCCAGGGCTTCCGGATCCACATCCAGCGTGTAGGCGCGGATCACACCAGATTCCTCCAGCCGCCGCAGCCGGTCGGCCACGCTGGGCGCCGACATGCCCACCTGCCGCGCCAGGTCTGCCGTGGTGGTGCGCGCGTTGGCCGACAGGGTCTGCACCAGGCGGCGGTCGATGCCATCCAGGACAGGGCTTTCGTTTTTTAGGTCATTTTGCATAAATTTCACCAAAATGAAGGCGTGGATTTCAAAGCACCACACGATGATCATATAGCCGGCTTGATCTGCCTGGGATAATTTCTCCATCGAAACCGTGGCCAACATCGTGATCAACACGTGGCCCCTCGGAGAATCTCCATGTCCCCCGCATCCGAACGCCTTGGCCTGGCGCAAATGGCCGCCGCCATGACCTTATCCGGCACGCTAGGCGTGTTTGTTCTGGAGTCCGGCCAAAGCGCCTGGAACGTCGTCTTCTTCCGCTGCGTGTTCGGCGCCCTGTCCTTGTTCCTCTATTGCTGGGCGCGCGGTCTGCTCAAGCCCGGCCTCTTCACCACGAAGACGCTGGCCTTGGCGCTGGTGGCCGGCGCCGCGCTGGTCATGAACTGGGTGCTGCTGTTTTCCGCGTATCGGCTGGCGTCCATCTCGCTGGCCACCGCCGTCTACAACGTACAGCCGTTTTTCCTGATCGGGCTGGGGGTGCTGTTTCTGGGTGAGCGCCCGTCGCGCGGCAAGCTGGCCTGGTC
>RCUJ01000918.1_pt1 | contig 16503 bp, 33 predicted proteins | sample 2166321 | NCBI WGS metagenome assembly RCUJ01 (sample SAMN09932808, study PRJNA488358) | compost metagenome | feature: garden; material: soil; isolation source: compost soil in an enriched community after 118 h of incubation | place: Germany: Experimental Botanical Garden Goettingen | collected... | reverse complement strand
CTTCGCCGAGCTTGGCCTTGACCACTTCGCGCTTGGCAGCCACTTGTGCGTCAGCGTTCGCGGACAGTTGCTTATTAACAGCAGCCAGTTCGGTTTCGTGCTTGGCAGTCAGATCTGCAAGCTGCTTGTTGAAAGCGCCTTGCAACTCTTCGCCATGCGCTTTCAGCGCGGCTTGCAGTTCTTCCAGGGTCATTTCGTTTACCTTTACGGGTTCAGGTTTGTGTTTCTGGGTGAATTTTAACATATTCCAAATACGGCTTAGACGAGACTGGTTTGTCTTCATTTCGTATTCGGTCTTTGCGTAGACTTCGCCAACTTCTTCGCCGAGGATTGGGTTACTGTCTTCCATATGGTAACGGACTTTGATGATCCGACCTTGAGTGCAAACAAGAACGGCCTCGTCGTCGAAGTCTTCCACGTATGCGTAGTATTCGGCAGTGCCGTACTTCTCTTTTACTGCCGCATTCAGAATGTCTCGTTTCTCGCCGTAGCTGTCGTCTAGGGCGGATTCGTTGATCGTGGACAGATCCGAATTGATCACCATGTCGCAGTTAACGGCCAGGGACACCTCGTCACCTCCAGCGCCTTGCTCATGGAACAGAATCGCAAGGTGGTCATAGTTCTGGTTGGTTGCGCGCCATTTGTAGTCCTTCCCGCGACTCTTGCCTTTTTCTGGCTTTCGGTTTGTCATCAGGCCGGTGGACATATGGATCAATGCCGGCTTCTCGCCGCGACCTTCTTTGAAGGCTTCAGCATTGTTCGCCCATTCGATAAGCTTCTGGCCGTCAGCATGCGCATTGGCCACTCGCTCATTTATCATCACGTCAGCGAAATACTTGTTCGCGGTATTGCGCACGTTCTCAGCATGGACGCCGCCGTAATGCTTGCCGAGTGCAGCGGCAGAGGCAGGGTTATCGATTCGGCTGATCTCCACATATTGACCGTTAACCTGAGGGTGACCGAAAGGCATCAAGCGGCCCTCCATGGTCTTATATCCCTGCTTGTTGTCGTCAGCGGCATAAAGACCTTCGTTCAGCACAATGTCATCCACCATCCACATTACATTGCGAATGGCGATGTATTGCTCGTCCTGCAATACAGGTCGGTCGATGCTGATGCTGTCGGCATTGATTGCCGAGAGTACGTTAATGCGGGTTTGCGTCATTGGTTATGCCTCGCAATGAATGCCGACATTGTACCAGACGCAAAAAGGCCGCTACGGGAGCGGCCTTGGTGTTCGCTGGCGATTGATTATGGGCGGCGGAGCCATTGCAACTGATCTTCTCTCATCGCAAAGGATTCATGTGCATCGCCGCAGCAAAAAGGGGCTGAATCTCCATCTTCTAGAAGAGTAACTTCATCTCCAATATTAAACGGATCGCTGGCCTCTTTTGAAATCACACGGCATACGTCGCCCTCAAGCCAATTGGAATAATCATCCATTCCTTCTGGAATCGCATGAACTACTGGCCTGCCACACAACATAAGCCCCTCATCCGCCAGCCGCTTGACCAATTCCGAGCGCGCATCGGTCAAAGCCTGAAGCTGATCGTCGATTTCGTGGATGCGGTCGCGCCAGTCGCAGGGTCCGTCGGATTGCTGTTCGGTTGCAGTTGTCAGAACGAACGAGCTTTCAGCGAATGCCTCTCGATCTTTCAGTCGCGCCCGCTCCCTTGCCCAGTCGGCGCGGGTGACGATGGCGGTATCGTAATCAGATGCCAACACATATTCATCTGAAAGATGATTGTCGTTGCCATCAAATCTCATCCATACACCGTCCTCATATCGCGGCATGCGATCTTCTTCCGTCCACTTGATCATTGAATCATCGTCCTGAACAAACATGGTAGCCCCTTCCGGCCATTCCACCAACTCCCGCGCCAACAATTCAATCAGTTTCATTTTTCATCCCTCAGTTTTGCCATGCGTTTCTTGATGATGCGTTTCTTGCGCTGATTCTTCTTGCTTCTAGCTACTTCGCCAACTGTTACCCATGTAATGTTGTCTGGTGGCCCGAATCCAATCTCAATCAGTGAGCCCTCTTTAAATTCTATGGTGTCCATGCCTGCCCTCTATGAATGTCAACCACAACCGAACTGTATCGCATCCAGCAGCCTGATACAATACCCGCATACCAGAAAAGCAGGCGCTACCATGCCCACAAAACACCAAATGGCGCTCAACGCAGCGGCCGACGATATCCGCACTTGGCTTGCGCGCACCCGGTTTGCGATGGGCAGCATCGATGCCAAGCGCCCGTGCGCATGGGATGCCTACGGGTATCCAGAGAATCCGTGCTTCCAGGACTTCTATCGCCTGTGGGCACGCGGTGGCATTGCTCACGGCACGGTGATGCGCCTTAACGAGAAGTGCTTCGAGGATGATCCCGAAGTAATCGAGGGCGACCCAGAATCACGCGCGACCGCTCCGACTCGATGGGAGAAAGACTTCAACGCCCTAGCCAAGCGCCTCAAGCTCTGGGAGAAGTTTCGCGAAACCGATATGCGGCGCCTAGTCGGGCAGTATGCGTGCCTGATTCTGCAAGTGGCTGACAATAAGGCTTGGAATCAGCCGCTTGAGCGGGTGTCTGCCGTCCAGCTCATCAACGTCCTGCCAAGTTGGCAGGGGCAGATGATTCCTGCATCGTGGGATACCGACGAACTCAGCCCGACATTCGGCGCTGTGACCATGTGGAATTACTTGGAATCACAGGTCGGTCAGAATGAGCAGGGTGAGCCCGGACGCAGTGTAGAAATCCACCCTTCTCGCGTTCTTGTCTTGGGCGATGTTAGGGATGGAGTTCCTTTCCTCCGCGCAGCCCTTAACGACTTCATCACGATTGAGAAGGTCATTGGTTCTGCTGGTGAATCCTTCCTTAAGAATGCTAGCCGCCAGCTAAGCATTAATTTCGACAAAGATACGAAGCTGGACGATATCGCCCGGGCGCACGGAATCAAAATGAGCGAAATTCAAACGCTCTTTGATGACGTCACTCGTGGCATGAACATGGGGCAGGACCAAAGCATCATTACGCAGGGCGCAGCGGTTACTCCCCTGGTCGCCAATGTTCCAGATCCGCGCCCTGCTTTCGATATCGCCCTGCAATCTGCGTCCGCATCCGTTCGTATCCCCGCCAAGATCATCGTGGGAAATCAGACTGGGGAGCGAGCCAGCACAGAAGATCTCAGGGACTTCAACAAGCGATGCCAGGGGCGGCGATTGAACGTCCTTTCGGCAGACGTAGAATCCCTTATCGCGAAGTTCGTGGCTCACGGCATTCTGCGTCCAGTCGAAACCAGCGTGGTTTGGTCAGATCTGACAGAAATGTCTTTGGAAGAGAAACTGGCCAATGCGCTCAAGATGGTTGAGTGCAACTCTAAATCGCTGGCATCTGGAGAGATGGTATTCACTGTAGACGAGATCAGGACCACGGCCGGCTATGAGGTTCTGCCGACTATTGAGCCGTTGCCTGACGAAGATCCAGAACCGCTAGACGAAGAAACGGGCCTATAAGGCCCGTTTTTCTATGAATGAGAAAATATCAGGATCATACCTGAACCATTCAGTAGCACCGTCAAATCCAGAAAGTTCAGCGCTGCTAAATGATTGATGCGCCTCGCTCTCTATCTCTCTTGCCTTGCGGCCTATCATGTTGAATGCGGCTTTCCACGAAAAACTAAACGGTGTCACGCGTCTTAAGCAAGCAATCCTATGGTCTGGATTATTGCTAATGCCTATCTTCATCAGCGCTCCGTCATCACTACACAAAACGTACACGACAGCATTAAGAGCTGGCTTGAATCCGGGGATGGCGCAGCTTGGGCATCTATTTTCGTCATGCAGGAAGTCATTCACCTTGACTATAAAAATTCCATGTTCATGACATTTGATCTCAATAGGGTCGTTGTTCGCGATGCGTCCATCCTTCCTAACAAATCCACCGAACAGGAAATCATCACGCTTACATAGTTTTTTGATTTGATACTCACGCTCTTCGCGTGTCCATCTGTAGTTCTTAGCACACCTGCATGGCTTGCATCCTTTTTGAAGTGAGCTTGCATGTGCAATGAATTCGATTTTTCCTACTCCAGACACTGCGTACTCATCATTTGAGCAGGTCGGGCAGAAAACACGCCAATTCCTAGACCTAGGAATCTTCTTGAAAATCGTTCCAGGCTCGAACCCTATGAATGTCTTTATGATCTCTTTTGAAGGCTTTGACTCTGAATCTAGCCAGCATTCACGACAAAGACATGATCTATTCATGTTCGACATTAGCTTGGGCTTGCCCAATCCATGCTTAGGACAGTTCACATAAAAGCTCGATCTCACTCCCTGGAGATTGTGGAATCCAGCGAACTTATATCCTTTTGACTCGCACGCATAAACACACGCAGATAGAATTTCTTCGTCAGACTTTTTGATCATAGTTCGCCCCAAGCGAACCAACCCTACGTGAAATGAATCGCGGCGCTCTCAGGGTTGGGGATGAGAACGGGTAGCTACTCCCTACGCCGCAAATTCAGTATACCAGAAGAAGAAAACCCCGCTTAGTGCGGGGTTTGTTTTTTACCTATTTCTGCCGCAGCTCTGACGATAGATCGCCGAAACGCTTCCATCATTAGTTCATCCGAATATTCCTCGATATTCTGGGTTCCTCGCCTCATGTGTACGATCGTACCTGCCTGGCCAAGGCTTAAATCGAATTCCATGATAACAGCCAATCGAATTGCATCACCATCATCTTCTAGGGGTGACCAGTTCACATGATCTCCCTCTTCATCAACTCGATACAGAACGTCGATGCCCGTTATGCATTGCCCCCACGAGACATCATAGCCGGCTGCCTTTGCGGCATTCTCCAACAATTCACGATCGTTCATTTCCCACCTCCCCGCACAACCTCCGGCAACTTATACATACCGCCTGTAGCAGGGTCCACGGTCAGCGCAGTGATCGGCTCGAACAGGATGGATCCGTAGAACCAGCGGCTAATGTCCGACCGAACCTTTACCTGAGCGCCCGACTCAAACGCAAACACATACTCCGCTCGCCTGTAGAATCCAGCACCACGATCCAGATTCACGACAGCTGGGGTTACGCCGGATGCCACTTGCTTGCCGGCAGCGGTTACGGTGAACTTCTCGCCAGCTACGGCGGACTCAACCTGCACGTCCTGCGTCGACCCGTTGATGATCGACGCGCAGCCTTGCAGCATCAGTACGGCGGTTAGTGCGATGGTGGTTTTCATTTCAGTTCCTCAAAGTCCGCAGCGATATAGGTCGTAAACACATCTTCTTGCTCATGCTTCATCATCAGCTGTGCGCATTCTGGATATTCCCACCTCGATGCATTGAACATGAACAGAAATGCATCACGGTCAAGCATGTTGGTAGCGATCAGGTATACCTCGCACTCCATGGCCTTGTGCCCACCGGCCTGATCGTCTACCTGCTGAATGTATCCATGCTTATTAGCATAAAGCCACGCAAAGACCTCATTTGCCCCAGTGTCACCTGGGAAGCAAGTCAAAATCACATTCGTTACTACGCTCATGGTTCAGACCTCTTGGTTAGTTGATACAATCTAAGCACAGTCATTTCATGGTGTCAACATGGGCGCTCCAATTATTCCCAAGAACGATGCAGACCCTACAGGCCAGGACTCCCGCGAGCGCAAGGCAATTGCCGACTTCGCCCGCCGCATGAAGCTGATCCAGCGCGGCATGCTGGCGATACTGGCTAAGCAGCAATACCAGGTCGTGACGGTCAACGCGACCGAATACCGATTCGAGCTTGATCCGTTCATCCTGCGCAACATCAATGCCGAGATTGCCGCGCTGATCGACTCGATTCTGCTTGAGGGCGGCGAGGAAAACCTATGGTTCATGAATGCCTACGTAGCGCCAGCTGTCGTGCAGGGTACGGCGCAGAGCTATCACAATCTGTCGGTGCAGTCCGAGGTATACGCCGCGTCCAGGCCCACTCTGGAGTCCGTGCTGCTGTCTGATCCGTACCGACGCAGGCTTGGGCTTGTGAGGGCGCGGGAGTTTGAGCTGATGAAAGGCTTCTCTGAACAAATGCGCGCAGACCTTGGGGATACTCTGACTAGGGGAATGGCGGCAGGCCAGAATCCGCGCGTGATCGCGAAAGATATCGTTGAGCGTGTTGGGGTTAGCCAGTCTCGGGCCGAGCGAATCGCCAGGACGGAAATCAACAATGGCTTGCGACAGGCCAAAATCGCAGAGGATCAGGACGCGGTTGATCAGCTGGGGATTCAGCAGAAGCAGATGCATATCAGTGCGCTGTCGCCTTCTACTAGAGATACGCACGCTGCGAGAAATGGAAAGCTGTTCACCATTCAAGAACAAAAGGAATGGTGGGCTCAAACTCCGAACAGTATCAACTGCAAATGCACTACAGTCGCAATTCTAGTCAATGACGATGGCGAACCATTGTCGCCAAAGACAGTCGAACGAGTCCGCGCAAAAGGAAAAGGCCGCTGATTAGAGCGGCCTTTTTGTTACTTCTCGGTGCGGCGGTAGCCGGCGTCGTATAGTGCGGCGCAGATCTCTTCGTCATCCGCTCCTTGCATTGCTACAGGTATCATTTCCTGAATGGCTGCCTGCCGCTCCTCCGCCTCCGCCTCGATCTGGGCTTGGGTGCGGATGGGGCGGAATTCGTGTGCATGGCCCATCCAGATTGCATTATCGCACTGAATTACGGCTTGGTCATTATCCTCATCACGTCCGTGCGCGATCACGATTCCTGGCAGCCATTCCCCAGTATTCTCATCAATGATTTCGCATTGCTGATTAACCGGCGGCAACCCATCCTGCGGGCCGGACCAGTGCTTGGATGGGCGAGACTCAAGATCAGTGCGGCCGCATGGCCCGTCGTTTCTATCCCATTGATCTTCGCGACCCATGAGCCAGCAAAACCATTGTCCGCCCTCTTGTTTGTACCAGCAGTCCGACCAGTTGTTATATCCACCAGCTGCAGCGTGAGTTGCATCATGGGGAGCCTTGGACCAATCAATATCGCTCATGCTTGCTCTCCTTTGGCTTTGGCGATGACTTCAAGGCATCGGCGCACAGTAGAGGTCGGCACCGGGATAGCTCGCTCATGGCAGATTTCCTTGATGCTTCCAAGTGCGATCTCAAGCGCCTCCAAAAGCTCAGGCGCGCAGGAGATTAGGCGGGCGTCTGCTGTACTAATGCATCCGGTTAATTCAAATCCAGCGGGATTTTTCTCATCCCCTAGAAATCCAGCGCCAGCCATGATTGCATGGTATGTATCATCAAGAATCTCGGGATTAATGAACCCCTCATCCAGACGCCAAGGCCCCTTCGTATATCCGCTCATTGTGCAACCCTCTTCGTTGTGAGTGAGCCGAATATAGCCGGCCGCGCAGAGATTGTCAACGGCGCAGGCGGGCGGGGAGGAATACGCCGCCGACTGGCGTGGATTCGATCAACATTTCGGCTACGGCGTCGAACATTGGGTCGAGCTGGTCGTCGTGCTTGTGGCTGTCGTCCGCGCTGAAATCCGCGCACTCGGCCAGGAAAGGCATAACCCAATCGGTGCGCGCCAGTTCGCGGCCTTTCTCATCAGTTACGCGATGAACCTTGCTGCCATCCTCGCGAACGATCATCGGTAGGAATACGCGACCATTCTTGATGTAGCTCTGCACGTCCAGGCAGCGTACGACCTTGTTAGCATCAGGACCTCGCGGGATCGGCTTGATCGGGATATGGCGGCGATTGGTCAGGGTCTGAATCAAGCCGGTTCCGCTCGCCTTGTCCTCGATTGCCATATGCCTAGGCGAGAACCAAGAAGACCACTCGCCCCATTTAGCCTGCGCAATACTGATCAGCTCGTCAGCATCCCATTTGCCTCGCTCAAGGTCGATCAAGTAGGCGTTATTGTCTACGCCCAAACCCCATAGCTCAAACACACTATAGTCGTTGTGCTCGCCCTTCTTCTGCGCGGTATCTGCATAGACGCCCACCCATTCCATCTCTGGCAACTGCTCATAGCGACCGAACCACGAAGTATCCAGCAGGCCGCCAGTTAGAGACTGTGGGTTCTGCATGTACTGGCTCATGAACGTGTACTCGTCACGCTCCCATAGCGCCATGAGATCGCCAACGTATTCCATTTGCGGCCAGTATGACCAGTAACGCACGCCGCCTTTAACGACTGACTCGGTATCTTTGACGGTTTCCCGGCACATAGACCGGAATGGCTCGGGCAGTGTCGCGATGTAATCCTCAGTCACAAGCGCGGGGATGGCGATATGCGAGAAATCTAGACCCATGCCGCCAGACAGCATGAATCCGGTCGCGTCGAACGTATGCAGCCGCTGCTGGATCGATACGACAGGGGTCGGGTGATCCTTGGACTTGTCGCCGCGCCTGGAGCGTAGGGTGTTGGTTAGCAGGGCATTGGCACTATCCCGCTTGACCGTTGACAGCATATCGTCAGGCTTGTTGAGGTCATCGCACATCAACAGGCCGGAGAATTGCGGACCAGGATAGCCAGCACGACCGCCCGTGATCTGTCCGCGCGCAGCTTTGGAGATCGTCTGGCCTACCGAGCGTCCGCGATCATCGATCAGCTCCCACTCTTCCGCCTGATTCACGCCAAAGACTGACGGCCATAGCTCCTGATATTCCTTGGACGCGATGATATCCCGAGTGCGCCGACTGTTACGCTTGACTAGGGTGTCAGCGTAGGAAACGTTCAGATTACGGAATCGGCGCAGAGATCCAGATTGGACCTTGGCGTTGATATAGGCGGGCAAGTGGATGCTGAAGAACTCAGTCTTAGTCCCGCCAGGGGGGATATTCACGATCAGATTGCGCGGTTCAAGCTCTCCCGCAATCAGCTTATCGATTGAGTCCGCCATCATCCGGTGATGCCAGTTGACCATCAGACGGTCGCCTTGCAACAGCTCAAACCAGATGCGGGTAAAGTTCAGGAAGCTGCGTTCGGACTTGGACTTTATCGCCACCCGTGCGGCAAAGTCCATATCCTCCCAATCAAGAAGCTTAGTCGAGGTCACCTAAACGCCCCTCAAGTTCCGCTTGGGCGCGTTTGAAGTCTTCAGGCGAGTAATTGACATTGGTGATCGTCCCTGTTTGCTCGATCTTCTCAGTAAAGCCCAAGTGTTTCGAGATAAACAATGGGTTCAGCAGTTCAGCGGCTGCGAGTTCGAATTTCTGAGTATAGATGATCTGGTCGCAGATTTCGACGGCGTCCTTGAGATGTTCCTGCTCGCGATAGTTCATCCAGGTGCGCTGTGAGATGCCAAGCCAGAGAGCCAGCCCGCCAATGGTCATGGCGCGCGGCTTCTCGACTTGATACGGGATCGGCTCACCAGCCTGGACGACAACCTTCTGCTCGATCAGCGGATTCGACTCCACCCAATCAAAATACTCGAAAGCCTTCTCTAGCAATTCCTCGGGCGTCCGCCATTGGGTCGTGCGCTTGACGTGGGTGCGCAGCTTCCAAAGCTGATTGCCAACCATATCAGGTCTCTTACTCATCTACCTTCTTCTCCGCCCATGCGCGGAACCACTCTTTAACCTGGCCTGTACCGTATCCGCCTACAGCACCAGCAATCACGAATGTCCAGCCACTGGATAGGCCCATGAGTTCGATTGCTGAGCCGGCGATCAGGACGATAACTGCGCCAGAGATTGCATCAATAATCTTGTCCATCCTAGACCGGCCATCCTTCTTGAATGCCATTACAACCGCCAGCACAACACTAAGAATCGCTGCTTTGATCGGCTCCGGCATGATGGCCCATAAGGCTAGCCAATTGCTGGGGTCTTTGGTCGGCATGTCTTTCATCGCTATGCACGTGGGTTTATGGATGGGTAGGCTCAGTCTACCATGCGCTAGATAGTAGCATTATGGCGGCGCAGGCAGCGTTGGTAGGATTGGTCGTCAGGGTTAGCCATGCCACAATTGATCATGATTTGCCGGATATAGCGGGCGTTCTGGTCCGTGAACTGGCGGTGTTCTACGTGGGAGCAACCGGTAAGCAGCAAAACGAGAAGGATCGCGCGCATGGGCATGTACCTCTGCCTTGCATTATACGCGCGCAAAAAGAAGCCCTCCGAAGAGGGCGAATTGGCGGGGCGGTATTCAGATCCTGTACTTACCCATTACCATCTACAAGACTTGGCCTTTTTACAGGCTGGCGGGGTGCTCTTTCGAGTCCAGGTCATCCCCTTAAAAGAACCCATGCGCCGATACGGATGCCGTGCATGGGTCGTGTTTTAGTTGCGCCCCATCATCAGGTAATCCATGCTAGATGGCTAGAGCTGATGCAGGGACGACTTTAGCAGATCGTCATCCGCCTTTCTTTGGTTTGCAGTGGCCGGCGCTGATCTCCGGCATTTGGCGTCACGGTAAATAATGAGGTTCGACCATTTGCATGAGCCGTGACATGCACGAACCAACTTCGATACCGCCTGCGCATCAGCCTGCGCATTCACTGCAAATTGGAGCGGATATAGGGATTCGAACCCTAACTGCGCAGCTTGGAAGGCTGGCGGATCACCTCGATCTTACCCGCAAAACTAGTCGCAAGCCCTGAACCTAATCAGGTAATCATCGCAATGGAGAGGGCGGCCACGGCGATGACGCTTGCTGTGATCGAATCATAACACTACTCAATTAATCGGCACAACCCCCGTATTAGACATTTCTAGGCGATATTCCTTTGCCTCAAGCCGGTCGATGCAATCCATGATCGATTTGCGCGCCATGCTGGTGCTCATGGTGCGCAAGCAATGATCCCGATGCTTGATGTACGCATTGAGCGCGAAGACTGACAGGCGCTCTTTTGCCTTGCGGTTGAGGATTGTCAGTTCTTCGCTGGTCATGGTTAGGCCTCTTGAGATTCGTAGTGTTCTACTGCTTCTTGCGCGAACCTCAGCAGAAGATCGGCGCTACCCTTGCTGCCAATGAGCAGCTGAACCTCAGGCAACATCTTTGTTTCGATCTGTGCAAGGTCTTCCTCGCTCAATCCTTCCATTCTTTCACCAACTTCAGTAAAGCTGATGAATGGAACATCTTTGACAGTGCCTGTCACTATCAATACGGACATGTTGCCCAGGCCAACAACGATCTTCGGAATAATCATTTCTGATGCCCCCTCCAGTTAGCCATTGATTCCGCCCAGGACAGCCAGTGCATCGGAACCGCAATCGCATACCGCCTAATCGGACTAGACTCGCACGTGCAATTGCTGCCCACCAATTCTACGCCGCCGTGCTCGTAGTGGATGAGCATGCCGGGTTCGATGTTTTCGGGCTCGCCGTCGATCCACCTAATCACGATACCACTCCCTCCAAAGAATGTAGCTCATCACGCAGTTAGAAACGATCAGCAGCCAGATGATTTCGGTCATTTCGAAAACCCTCCCTTGAATACGACAGCCAGACCGTAAACAGACAGATATGTCCAGAAGTTGTGCGGCACGTACCATCCCATACCGGCCTGTTCACTGATGGTATTCAGCGACCACAGGCTCAGCATCGGCGACAAGATGAATCCAAAAACCACGACAACCATGAACAGTCCAGTCAGGGTAAAACCTTTCATCGCTCGCCCTCCTTTCGGGTTAAGTAGAGTGTGGCCTTCCTTGGCCGGGCTGTCAACTACCTGAACATGTCCGCGTTAACCGTCCAGCGCATGACCTCGCCGTGGTCTTTGTGAATAGCAATGGCCTTCATGCAGTCCTTGGAGCGCCATCCACCAGCGGTTGCATAGCTGTCACCTGGCACCAGCGCATTGAATGACTCCACCGTGCATCCTGGATATTCCTTGACGCTGGAATGGTGGACGTGGCCCATGTACCAGTAGCGGTGCTCCGTTCGGCCCCATGCCTTAGCCTGGTCCGCAGCCATAACGGCGGGCAGCTTGTCGGGCTTGCAGGAGTGGCCGTGATGCGTGCCAATCAACACCTTGCCGAACTCGAAGTAACGGAACAGGGTTGGCTCAGTATCGATGATTACGCGCGGCTCTTTCTCGTACATGAACGATAGAGCAAGGGCCATCCAGAGAGCGCCGTGCGGGTTGTGATTGCCAGGTACACAGATCACGCGCACGGTCTTGTGCTTCTCTAAGGCAGACTCAATGCACTGCCGCATGATCTTGGCGCTAACGTGGATGATCTTGGCATATCGGCCATCGGCATCCAGAATGTGCCCGTGTGTAGGCGTAACCGGGTCGCCCTGGAAGTGCTGAGCATCGCCTAGGTCGATGATGGTTGCAGTCTCGGACGATGGCGCACGCTCTACCAGCGCCTTGACTGCCCCGCAATGCACCTTCTCAGCGATGTGCAGATCCCAGCTCTTGCCGCACTCGCGCGCCCACACGTATTCCCCCACGTGCATATCACCAATCGGATATACGACGTGTAAATCCTGCTCATATGAGCCGAGCGGATTTCTCGGCTCAAGCTGAGGCAAATCAGAACGTAGCCCCTCAATGGCCTCAACCATCATTTCGTATTGGCGTTCGGTATCGGCCGTGGATTTCACCCACTGCCCCGCCAGGTTGCCGTCCTTGTTGTAGTAGGACGATACCCCCTTGACCTTGAAACCATCAGGTACGGTTTTGGTCATGTCGTGCTTTGGGCTGTGACCCTTCAGAGCTAGCCGCTTAACCCGCCTGCGCAGGGATCGCTCGTTCATCCCGAGATCAAGCGCAATCCTAGTAACTGGGCTGGACTTGAGAAGCTCGATCAGTTCGTCATCGCTGATTTTTGGGGTCATGGGCGGGTCTCGACTACATGCCAGCAATCGGGATCGAGATCGTGGCATATGTCTTTTCCAAAATCGCTACGAAGGAACCTGGATCCATCGGTATACGATTCGGAAAAGCAAGTCAGATGATCATGCCATTTATTTTTGAGCAACACAGTCGCCCAATTCGGCGCATCCTGCCACCGCTCAGACTTTTCTGCGTCGTAATGCTCGCCCCCATTTCCATTTTGCCCAATCACATCCATGCGCGCTTCTGCGTCGGCCGAGTAGAGTTCGACGCGGGAGGGGTTGTTGATTATGGGCTCAACGTAGGAGAGCGCTTCAGCCTTGAGCGCTGCGTAGGACACGCAATCCTCTGCACTGTCAGCATGGTAAACATCGGGGTTCTGCCATTGCCGCACGTCCTTGAGGATTTGTAGCAGCAGCCAGCCCTCGGCCTCAGTAATCCCCTTGCTCGTGATGACATTGAACGCAGCCACGGCCTTACCCATGCTTCGCTCGCCCTGCGGCTGGTCGTACTGCTTGCCGCGCTCTTCCAGCAACTCTGCGCCCTTGCGCAGGAAGTCTTGTGCTTTCATCGCGAAATCCCCGCTGCCCATGCGCAAGCGATGGCAACAATAAGATTGAAGTTTGTCATTGCTCTCCATGGGCCCCATGAAGGAACGTAAACAGTTGCCAGTACGCATGCCAAATTCAGAATGCAGAACAGGATATTCAGAATCATCATTTCACCAATCCCCCCTTAACCGCCCTCGAATAAATCTGCTGCGCGCCCTGCCTGGACATGCCGAGTGCATTGCCCACTTTAGCCCAGCTATGGCCAAGCGCGCGCATTTTGATGATGTTGTCTAGTTCGGTGTGTCGTTTCATTTGGCGCGCTCCTTTAGCATGGCGTCTGCTTGAGCATATGCAAGCTGGGCAATGCCAGCGTCGTCGAATCTCGTGGATTTGCTTCGAATCGCCTGCATCGCCTTAGCCGCGAAGTAGTCGCGCATGGTCATGCCATAGTTGTCGCTTCGTGTGCTACCTTCATACATCAGTGGAAACGCTGGACCGCCATTATCTTTCTGCATTACTACGCCCTCTCTTGATTTGAAACCCGACTCTAACCTTGATCGTCCAGAGTGTCAATATCGATCTTAGCATCTCGCCAGGCCATCTCGGCCAATCGCCTTTGCTCCCTCACGCCAAGCCGGCCAGACCGAAGCCGATCCTCATTGATACCCGACTGCCTGGCAATGATCGGATAACTCCACCCCTTCGCCAGCAGCGCCTTGATTAGTTGGTCGTGCATGTCAGGCTCCTTTCATGGCGGCGTCTATGGCTTCGGTAATTTCAGAAAAGTCACCCGATCCCCAAATCCACTCATTTATCGATGAGAACGCGTCACCTTCGAGATAGTCGCATTCACGCAACCACCGATACCGTTCAGCATCCTTCCGCAGTGCCTCGACCTCGGCGCGGAGTTTTGCTGACTCACCAGAAGCATGGCTGGCTATTTTCTTCATGTCCTCAACTGCCTGATGAGACATTCGCAGATCACGACCAAGCCGCTCGTTCTCCGCGAGCAGCCTGGCAATCTCCTTCTTGTCCTGCTGAATGCCAAGCGCCACCAGATCGTCTATCTCTTTCTGGTAATCCCACATATCACCGCTCCTTCCTAACCATAGGCCGAACATATACCAGATAGAACCAGCACATGGCAATCATTCGACACCAGCCTGAGCAAATAGGGACTTCGCCGCATTGAATACGTGATCGATCTCTTCAGGATTAAGACATATGCGCTGTCCGTCCTGGCCCTCGATTACCAGGAACATGCCGCCAGCCTCGTCGTCAAGGCTAACAGTCGTGGTGCGCTCGCCAAATATAGGGCTTTCGCTCTCGTGATAGATGCTGATTGACCTCGTCATGGTCTTGATCATTGCTGCTCCTCCATCCTAGCCAGCGCCTGGCGAATCAGGCGTTCGTGGGTGGCGATGATCTTGCCGTGGTAGAAGCGGCCGATACCTGTACCCTTGTGGGCGTTATCTAGCAACATATTGGCCACGTCTTCGTTACTGGGGATCTCGGCAATTGCATCCTGCTGCGTATCCCAATCGACAAGCGGATGATCTTCTTCAATCATCCGTTCCGCCAGTGCGCGGATTTCTTCGTCATTCATGCCGGCTGCCCCTGCTTCAACGATTGCATCAGATCCCGGAAAGACTGCTCTCCGGGTTGGTGTTTTTTGCGGAGGGCTGACTCTGTCCAGAAACAGCAAATCCATTTCTCATTCTCAAAAACAACCTCGCCATCATCCAAAACATAAGAATGCGAACCACCGGTTCGGCCGTGGCTGATATTTCCGGTTAGGTGACATAAATACACATCATCGTCATACAGAATAGCAATGACTGAGTATTCGCCATCCATGTGCGGCATGCGCTTACTCCTAAGCAAAACCACCTCCCCCACCTCAAACAAAGGCCTACTCATAGCCGATCTCCTTGTATCGTTGGTCGGCGAGAGTGTTGACCAGGTTTAGGTAGCGGTCAAGTTCTTCACCTTCAGAAACCTCGATAGCAAGCGCGCTAGCCATTCCGTGACTGAAGGCAATGTTACGCACGCTGAATCCCATAGCGACGCGCTGAGCAGCCTCATAGAGTCGCCAATAGGGTCTGTACAGCTTGTTCTGGTTTAGCATTGCGATTATCCCTCGGATTTGGAAGATTTAGCGTATTGAGCGAGTGTTCAATACGTCTTAATGCCTTGCGCATGCAACTGTTGACGCACCAACTCTACCGCCTCGTTGAAGTAGTGGCAACCCTTTTCGTCGGCAGCCCGTTCTGGCGGCAGATGGACAACGATTGAGTCGCGCGATGCATGCCATGCTGCCGTGAATACTTGGCGAGCACGGTGCGTATCCTGAAGCCACTTAGCGTTAAACGTAGCCTCGAACTCGTCGCGGATTTGTTGGGTTACGGTTAGGTTCATTTTGTGCGGACTCCTGCGGCGTGGATGGCGTCAATTACGTCAGCGTTGAAGTAAGCAATATCTATCGCTTCGCATGGGCCGGGCAACTCAACGCAAACGGAATCCATGGCAGCGTTCCAGCCTGACCATGTGCAAAGGTAGAAAAGGTGCGCGTCGAGCTGACTCCTGCTGTACTTCTTTGCTTCCTTCAAGAAATAAGTGGTTTCCTTCCACTCCATGTAATGCGGAATTGGAAAACACTCCTCAAACCCCTTCCTGCGCTGTTCTTGGATGGTCATATTAATCCCCTAGTCCGAAGGCCATGCGAGCAACTTGTAGAGCCGCCCAAAGCCAAAATGTAAGCGCAATAGCCATAGCGGCATGACAGGCCAGCTCAAAGTAATCCCAGAGGGTCATACCAATTCCTCCGGCACGTCTACTTCATCGCCAAGTTTCGCGGCTACGATGATTCTGCATGCTTTAGCATCGCATTCTCGCTCTGACGGATGATATAGGCGCCCTTCTTTCCAGAAGCACCGATGTACAGGATTTGCGCAGCACTCTGGCGGCGATCCATAGCTGTTTTGTACGCCAAACCCGCAGCATTCAGGGTGAATCTCAATCGGCAGGCCTACCGCCTTAGCCACCGCCCAATCCAAAGCCGCGCCAGAGAGTTCGCTTGTTTTGATGATGGTCATTTATCGACAACCTCGCACTTGATTTCGCTGAACCAGGCATGTGCATTGCCGACTGCACGGCAA
>RCUJ01000912.1_pt1 | contig 16548 bp, 10 predicted proteins | sample 2166321 | NCBI WGS metagenome assembly RCUJ01 (sample SAMN09932808, study PRJNA488358) | compost metagenome | feature: garden; material: soil; isolation source: compost soil in an enriched community after 118 h of incubation | place: Germany: Experimental Botanical Garden Goettingen | collected... | reverse complement strand
GGTTTCTACTTTAAAATCTTCCCATTTTTGTTTGTTAACTGGCGCATTATCAAATATCTTCGGATAAAAATGCAGACGTAGTTTTTCGTGAAATTTTGTTGTTTCCTTTAAAAACAAAAGCTGGTTTTGCAAATCAGATTTTGCAATTTCATTTAGCTGAATCTGCGTATGAAGTGTCGGGACAAACTGCGCAATCAGTTCGCTGGCTTGGTTTCGCTGTTCTAATTTCAATTGCAATTCCTTTGACTGCACTGCCGATTCGTCGTCGCCCATTTGTTGCATAGCATAATACCAAAGCCAGCTGAATTCTTTATCAGGCAAAGGATAATTTTTAAATTGCGGATAATGTTTGAAGAATTTATCCAGCGTTTCCTGCTTGTCCATATCCCATTTTTCGTGGTAGGCATTTCGCTGGGTAAGCGTTAATTCTAAAGCTTCGGGAACTTTATATTTGTTGATGATATAAGTATTGATTCCAGCCGGAAGAATGATAAGGAGAAACAGCCAGATTGTCAATAAAATAACGGCATTGAAATTTGAATTTTTTTGAAGAGAAACAATAAAAAAACAAACCGCAAACCAAAATAAAATATACAAAACCGAAAGTCCGTAAAACACAAAGAAGGATTGATCAAGCGGAATTTGTAAAAAGACAACCGCCGCTAAAAGAATCAAAGTTAAAAGGACCGTTAAACTTACAATTCTAATATAAAATAGTTTCAGGATATGAAAAAAGGTATTTGGAGTTTGTGTTGCTACAATTTTCCAAGTTCCTGATTCTTTTTCTTCGGAAATAATATTATACGAAAAAGCAATAATCAAAAGCGGAAACAAATACAAAAGCACAAAACTAAAATCGATATTTCCGGACAATAAGTTACTCGGATTATTGAGTTCCGAATCGTATTTCTGACCTTCCAAGCCACGAATTGTAACGTTTTGAATAGACGGATTGACATCTCGCTGCCCAATTGCTAAACTGTTAATAGGCAGTGTATTATTTACCAATGAAAATTTGATGTAATACAGGAGAAGCCCAATTTCGTCTTTATGAAAAGCTGCATTTCTCGCGATATGTTCTTTTTGGTAAACAGCCGCTTCAGTAATGTTATTTTGTTGTTTTTCCTGAAATTGACGGCCAATTAAAAGGCTTATAATACCAATGATCAATAAAAAAAGTAAACCAATTTTGGTACCTTTTGAGCGTATGAAATTTTTAAATAAGAGTACTAGCATATTAAATGGCTTTTAGTTTTTTTGCAGCAATTCTGATCAAAACAAACAATAGAATTACCCATAAAAAAATAGATATAATAGAAACGATTTCGGTTTTTAAAACGTCCCAGACGCCTTTTGGCTCGTAATGAAATTCTTCAAGATCTGCCCAGTGTTCTTTGCCAATTATTAGCGGTTTATCATTTGGACCAGGTTTTTTATTGCTGATGTATTTCACCTGCAAAGCATTCATTTTTTGCGCCATTCCGTAACGGTATTTCTCCGCTTGCTTCTGGAAATCGATGTAAGAATCATAATCCGTATTCGATAATCCCATCGATAGATTTTTCATCGCGATATAAGGGTTTAGAAAAGAAACGGCTTTAGAAAAACTGTTTTGTTGGGCATAAACCTTCAATAAATCTTCTAAATGTTTATTGTAGATATTTGAGCTGATTTTCTCACCTTCGGTCATAATAAATCCGGAGTAATTAAAAGGAAGCTTTTGTACCGAATCGACTTTGTAAGTTCTTAACAAAGAATCTTTTATTGCCTTATAGTGTAAATCATTTGGATTGTGGCTGTCACCTTGTTTTAAAATATCTTTTTCAATATTGCTGGTAAACTGAATTTTTGATGGCGCTTCATACAAATAAGCCCCAATGGCCTGCGTTGTTCTTGGCAAGATAATCGTTAAAATCAACCAGATTCCAATTAAAGAAACCAATGCTTTCTTTGAAGTTTTGCTTGATGCCGAAACCAAAACGGCAACCACACAAAAGAACATCAGATAAATAAAGTGAAATGCAATAAACAAAAGCATTTTGATCGTTTCATCTGTCGAAATAGAAAAATCCTGAAGCATTAGCCAGATTAAAACCAATACCATAATGGTTGGAACAAAAAGAAGCATAACAACGTTGGCAATTCCTAATATTTTACCAAACAAAAGCTGTTTCCAACTAATTCCCTGACTTAAAAGAATCTTTAATGTCCCGTTTTCTCTTTCGTACGCTACAGAATTAAATCCGATAAAAAAGATAAATAAAGGGAGCAAAACCTGCAAAACCATAGCAATGCTGATCTCGCCAAAACGAAGCATGCTGTTTGAAAAACCGGCTTCAGAAAAATTGGCTGTATTTTGTTTGTGTGCTTCTAGAAAAATGGCATTTCCAAAAAAAGGCTCCATTCCGAATTCAAAAACGCTTAATGAGGAACTTTTTCTAAAAGCAAAATTCCCATAATGTGCCATTCTATGCGGATTTTTATCTGGGTTTTTCAACCAGTCTTCGCGCGATTCATGCTGATATTTTTCGCTGGTTTCGTTTTGGCTTTTGTAATTGTCCCAGCCCGAAAACGCAGCAAATAAAAGCAACGCGCCAATAAAAAATGTAATAATATAAATTGCCTGATTTTTAAAAACAGAATTTTTAAAATGTCTGGCTATAAGGAGTTCTGTATGTAATAATTTCATATTAATTAAATTTATCTGTTGAGTGCAATGGTTTAAACACTTTGAAACATAGATTTTTTTCTATAGAAGGTAATTGAAAGAAACTAGTTTCTAACACATAGCTATGTGAATTTATGCGAGTGAAATGCCTTTTTTAAAATCAATCTACAGCTATGTTTCTATGTGTTTAAATATTTTTCACTTCAACGAATTAAAATTTATAAGTTACAGTAAGGCTAATGTTTCTAGGACTTCCCGGAAATAAACGCAAGTAATTCTGTGCGCCAAGCCAATAGGTTTTGTTTAATAAATTGCCTGCATTTATGGCAATTTGCACATTGCTTTTGTTAGGTTTGTAAAACAGAGCCGCGTCAAAAATGGTAAAATCAGGTAGCGTAAAATCTCTTGTAAACCAAGGCACTTTACTGCTCTGGTATTGAACTCCAAATCCAATTCCGAGATCTTTTAAAGCAGAATCACTGGCAAAATTGTAGCGTGTCCATAAATTGGCGCTATTTTTTGGTGTATTTTGCTTCCGTGCACCAATTAGAGCAGGATTACTATCTTTCGTAATTTCAGCATCTATGTAACTGTATGACGCGTTAATTTGCCAATCGGGCGTAATATAACCTGCTAAATCGCATTCAAAACCACGGCTTCGTTCAGCACCTCTTGTTACCAATAAATCTGGATTTGCAGGATCATTTGCATTCATTAAAATATTGCGCTGATTGATTTCGTAAACAGCAGCATTAAAAGTCATGGTATTGTCTAAAAAAGTGGTTTTTACCCCGATTTCTTTCAAGTCGCTTTCTAAAGGATCAAATAGACTTCCGCCTGGCAAAGAACCCGTTTGAGGCATTAAAGTAACCGTATTCGATTGGGGCTGATAACCTTCTAGATACGTTGTATATATGTTTACTGCATTGTTTAGAGCATACGTAATTCCGATTCTGGGCAATAAAGCTGATTTTTTAACAGTCAGTTCGTTGCTTGTTTCATAGTTCGTAATGTCTTCAAACCATTCGTTTCGCAAACCCAATAAAAAAGTAAATTTTTCCCACTGAATCTGATCTTGGATGTAAATAGCATTTGTAGTTGTTAATGCCGATGGCAGCGCCGTTCTTACGTTCAAAGTGTAGTCTTCAGGACTTGTAATTTTGTATATCGGATTACTCAAATTAAAATAATCAACATTGGGTTTGGGCAAAACAATGCCGTCAATCGTAACTGTTTGATAGTTTGATGCGTTTGCCAAAACAAAGCTGCTGGCAACCGTTCCGTCTTTTAATAAATAACCTCTTGCTGCGTTTTGTCCGCCACCTTTGTTTTTATTCCAGCTGCTTAAATCATATCCCGCTAATAATTTATGATTTAATTTTCCTGTTTTAAAATCAAAATTAAAATAAGCGCTTAAGTTGTCGATATCCCAGTTTTGCTGGCGTTGCACAAACTGCATCATCGCCAGATTTGTAACAGGTTGATTGTTCATATCAACCGCAAAGGCATTTGTAGTTCGGTGTTCCTGAAGATCTTCTGTCCAAGTTTGCTTCATGTATGAGGCATTAAAACCGATTTTAGAATTGAATTTATGCGCAAAATTGGTCATCAAAATCATTTCTTTCGACTTGAAAAAATCACCTGGCGCGCCAAGATTTAAGCTTATTGGCGTTTTATTCAGACTAGTTTTTCCCGCAACGGCACCAAAAATAGGCTGTCCGCGATCCAAAACTCCTGTCATATTGCTTAGAATTAGTTCTGTATTAATTGCCGTTTTTTCATTTGGAATATAACTGAAAGAAGGCGAGATTAAAAACGATTTATTGCTAACTAAATCACGAAACGATTTTGCCTGCTGATACGCACCGTTTACACGATACAAAAGCGTTTTAGATTCATTTAAAGGTCCTGTAAAATCAAGGGTTCCGCGCAAGGTGCTGAAACTGCCCACGCTCATGCTGACTTCTTTTCGGTCAATTGCCAAAGGTTTTTTGGTTACCATATTAATGCTTCCGCCTGGATCAACAGAAGAAAATGTGGCACTTGACGGACCTTTTATGACCTCAATACGCTCAATATTACTTGTTAAAGGCTGCAGAAAATAATACTGGCGCGTTCGCATTCCGTTAATTATTTGCCCTTCTTCATTTTGGCTAATGCCACGAATTGTGTACTGATTGTAGTAACTAGCCGGAATGACACCACTGGACATTTTCACAGCATCAGCAAGATAAAAAGCACCTTTATCAGCAATTAATTCCTTTGTAATTGTCGAAATAGACTGCGGAATATCTTTGTTTAAAGCGGCAATTTTTGTTGCGGCAAAAGAATAATCGCTGTTGTATTTTTTGGTCGAACGGCCTACAATTTCAACAGTCTGCAATTCATTTCGTTTGGCTTCTATTTCAATAGAATCTTTGGCAATACTGTCTTTAACTTTGTTGTTGTTATTTTGAGATTGGATGAAATGGCTACTTATTATTATGAGTGCAATAGAGAATAACTTTTTCATCTTAAACAGTTTGCAAATACAAATCTTCTAGCTCATTTGCCGAAATTTTATCAGCTTCAATAACTGTAACTAAATTTCCCTGTTTCATTATCCCAATGTGCGAAGCCACTTCTCTTGCTCTGAAGATGTCGTGAGTTGCCATTAAAATTGCCGTTCCGTCTGCCGAAAGTTCTTTTAAAATCTGCGAGAATTCGTTAGAAGCTTTTGGATCTAAACCGCTTGTAGGCTCGTCTAATAAAAGCACTTTTGCTTTTTTTGCAATCGCAATTGCAATTCCTACTTTTTGTCGCATTCCTTTAGAATAACCTCCTAAATTTTGATTATGTGCTTTGGCTTGCAGGCCTGCTTTGTCTAGAAAATAAGTTAATTCGCCATCAGAATAGTTAAACCCAGCTAAAGACGAAAAGAATTTAAGATTTTCTAAACCGCTAAGATTTGGATACAGCATTACAGTTTCTGGTATATAAGCAACATGTTTTTTGGTTTCCTGATTGTTTTCGGTAACCGAAATGCTATTGATTTCCAATTCGCCGGATGTTGGTTCGATAAAACCTAAAAATAAATTGATTGTTGTCGTTTTTCCAGCGCCATTTTGCCCTAAAAGGGCAAAGATTTCACCCTCATTTATTGTTAAGTTTAAGGCATTTAAAGCCGTATGATCGCCGTATTTTTTAGTTAGGTTTGTTGCTTTAAGCATAAGTTTTATTTGTTGATAAAAATGATTTTTAAAAATGTATAGAGAAATTTCAGGCTTTTAATGAGTTTAAAAAGCTTGATTATTATTTTTTTATGGAATAATTACTGCAATGAATGAAGCTTTTTTTAATTTGGAGCTAAAGAGTTCAAATTAAAAAACGGTAATGTGAATTTTCTTTTACTCCATTAGAATAAATAGAGCAAAGGTTTTAAGTTTAAAAAAATACAGTAATTAAAAAAATGTGGGAGGTGCACGCAGTGCAAAAAGACTGCCCTTGAAAAATGTTGAAATTCCCTCAAAATATGAAAATAAGTAAGAGGTCTCTGCAAGAGCTTTGTAAAATGCAAAGGGTTGAAATGCGTTGGGAATAAACGTACTAAAAGCAAAATGACAAATATGGCAATTTGCATCGACCGAATGGCTGTGTGTTATTTCTTTTTGACCAGGAGTATATTTATGATCGCAATGTTTTTCTGCCGACTGCTTTAAAATATGCTCATAGGAGTGAACCGTCTGAAACAGCATGGCAAACAATACTGCAAAAGACATTAGGAAATTTACGGCTGTAATCTTCTTTTTCATTCCGTGGTATTTCTGCTGGATATTTAAAGGATTAATTGTCAAATAAATAAACGCAACAGCGTTGCAAATATAAATATCTTATTTAAAAATAGCGTTAAATAGGCCTTATTTTTGTAAGTACCTGCAGATTTGCAAAGTGATTCTTACTTCTATAAATTACTATACAATAATTGCAGTGTATGAAAATCTGATGAACCATCGAAGTGTTTATGAAGCACTTCCTGAAAAATCGGTTCTGTATTTTGAACGCTGGCAAACAATGTCATACAAGATTGAAGATTTTCTAAGTCTATGCTTTCAAAAATATCAGAAACATTTTCTTCCTTTTTAATTAATTCAGATGTGATTTCTACAAGATGTTTTCCTAAAATAGGATGTTCTAGAAAAGCAATTGCCTCATCGGCATTTTTGATTTCGTAAAATTTAGAAGTATCGCTAGAACCCATTCCTTTAATCTGCGGAAATATAAACCACATCCAAGGAGATTCTTTTTTACCATTCTTGATTTCGTCCAAAGCTGTCAAATACAATTTATTCTGAGCATCTAAAAAACGAAGCAGTCCATTATTGTTGTAGGCCATTACTTACTGATATTTATTTGGGGTATCAGGCCATAAATCTAGTCAAAATATGTTTACTTGTATATTATCTAATTCATTTTTTAAAGCCATTTTTTAACATTTTAAATGGAATAATTTAGATAACCGATTATATGTAAAATTGGATAGATTAATCAGGTGTTAACAGATAAAATCGTGTTAATAAATCATTTTATTGTTATAAAATGCAATTTTTATTGGTAGTTCTGTTATGATTTTCCTATTTTTATGAACAGGCAGTTTCTAAAACTGCCGATTTCTTTAAAATTAGAATTGATATTTACTTCTTTATAATATCAATATTTTCAACCGGGCATTCTCTTCAATACTATTAGAAAATAAAAAATTCAGCCTTGAATGGGTTTTAAGACAAAGTAATGTTTTGGAGCACAGATCAGTTCCAGAATTTTTTGGAGTGCAGTCAGAAGAACCCGGCTTAATCTATTCTAGTTCTAAAACTTCTATCGAAGAATTGTTAGAAAAACATCCTGTTGATGTCATTATAGATTTTTCGTCGCATCAGGGAATATATACTTACGGAGAAGTAGCAGCCAAGAAGAACATAAAAATTATTTCGGCAATCTCACATTATAAAGATAAAGAGTTGGATTTTTTAAAGAAATTAGCTAAGAAAACTACTGTATTCTGGTCGCCAAATATTACGTTGGGCGTTAACTACCTTTTATTTGCTGCTAAATTTTTAAAGAAAATTGCTCCGTGGGTTGATATCGAAGTAAACGAAGAGCACTTTAAAACTAAAGAAGGAACATCTGGAACAGCAGTAAAAATCGCCGAAGCGCTAGATGTAGATAAAGAAAATATCAATTCGGTTAGGGCAGGAGGAATTGTCGGAAAACACGAAGTTATTTTTGGTTTTCCTTTCCAAACCGTACGTTTAATTCATGAATCGATTTCTAGGGAAGCCTTTGGAAACGGAGTTATTTTTGTAGCCGAAAATCTTAAAGAGAAAGAAAAAGGACTTTATAATTTTGAAGATATCCTGACGCCTTATTTTACGGTTTAATTTTTTTTGCCGCTAATACGCATAGGCACGAAGTTTTTTTAATCTCGCAAAGTCGCAGAGTCGCAAAGTTTTTTATTGAAAATAGTTCAATTGCTGTTTGTCTTCCTGAGCGAAGTCGAAGGATAAGCGGAAAGTATTAAAAGTGTATTTAATCTCGCAGAGTCGCAAAGTTTTAGAACTTAAAAAACTTAAAAAAGAAAAACTTTGCGTCTCTGCGTCTTTGCGAGAAATTCAATACTACTTCCTAAAAGTCAAAGCCTTCATATATTCTAAATTCATTTTAGCAATTGAAAGCACCGAAATTCCTTGCGGACATTCGATTTCGCAGGCTCTGGTATCAGAACAAGCTCCAAAACCTTCTTCATCCATTTGTTTGACCATTGAAACAGCACGTTTAGGAGCTTCTAATTTTCCTTGTGGTAAAAGAGCTAAATGCGTTATTTTGGCACCAACAAACAAGGCTGCACTGGCATTTTTGCACGAAGCCACACAGGCTCCGCATCCAATGCACGCAGCGGCATCAAAAGCGGCTTCTGCAGTTTCATACGAAATCGGAATACTGTTTGCTTCTGGCGCCTGACCCGTAGCAGCGCCAATAAAACCTCCAGAAGCAATAATAGAATCAAATGCTTTGCGATCGATTTTTAAATCGCGTAGAACAGGAAAAGCTTTTGCTCGAAAAGGTTCAATATAAATAGTGTCTCCATCTTTAAAACTTCTCATATGAAGCTGACAGGTTGTAGTGTTTTTTAGAGGCCCGTGAGCACGTCCGTTTATCATAATGCCGCATTGGCCGCAGATTCCTTCTCGGCAGTCATGGTCAAATTCGATCACACGTTCGCCATTTTGAATAAGAGATTCGTTCAAAAGATCTAGCATCTCTAGAAACGACATATGTTCAGACACTCCATCAATTTCATAATCTGTCATTTCTCCTTTGGATGAAGAATTAAACTGTCGCCATATTTTTAGATAAAGTTTCATATATAATTGTTAATTATGAATTGTTAATTATGGATGAGTATTGTGAATTAATAATTTACAATTAATATTCACCATTTATTTATAGCTTCTTACTGCAAGTTCTACTGATTCAAAGGTTAAAGGTTCTTTGTGAAGTTCAGGTTCGCTATTTAGACCTTTCCATTCCCAAGCAGAAACGTAACAGAATTCGGCATCGTTGCGGACAGCTTCTCCATCTGCTGTTTGGTATTCTTCTCTAAAATGGGCACCGCAGGATTCTTCGCGTTGTAAAGCATCATAACACATTAATTCGGCTAATTCTATATAATCTGCAATTCTTCCTGCTTTTTCAAGTTCGCTGTTTAAAGTATTATCGCCTGTAATTCTGAGATCTTTTTCAAATGAAGCTTTCAGTTCGCGAATTTCAACCAGAGCTTCTTCCAGTTTTTCTTTGCTTCGCGAAAGACCGCATTTTTCATACAATAAGCGTCCGATTTTTTTATGGAAATAATCTGCAGAAAGAGTTCCGTTGGTATGTAAAAAGCGATCCAACTGTCTTCTTACCGCATTTTCAGCTTCTTCAAAAGCAGGATGAGAAGTATCGGGTTTGTTTAAATTTAATTCGCCTGCCAAATAATTTGGAATAGTGTAAGGCGCGATAAAATAGCCATCGACACAAGCTTGAAGCAGCGAATTTGCGCCAAGACGATTGGCGCCATGATCGGCAAAATTAGCTTCGCCTAAAGCAAACAAACCAGGAATCGTAGTCATAAGTTCATAATCGACCCAAAGTCCGCCCATTGTGAAGTGTGCTGAAGGTGAAATCAACATAGGTTCTTTGTAAGCGTTTATGCCTGTAATCTTTTCATACATCGCAAAAAGATTGCTGTATTTGGCTTCGATTTTATCTTTTCCCTGTGCTTTAATGGCATCCGAGAAATCGAGATAAATGGCATTTTTCATTGGTCCAACGCCATGGCCAGCATCAATTCTTTCTTTTGCAGCTCGTGACGAAATATCTCTTGGCGCTAGATTTCCAAATGAAGGATAACGGCGTTCTAAGTAATAATCGCGTTCTTCTTCGGGAATGGCGTTTGCGTTTCGTTCATCTGCAGCTTTTTTCGGAACCCAGATACGTCCGTCATTTCGAAGCGATTCTGACATTAAAGTCAGTTTTGATTGGTTTTCTCCATGTTGTGGGAGCGAAGTAGGGTGAAACTGAATCCAGCTCACACCAGCCATATAAGCGCCTTTTTTATGTGCGCGCCAAATTGCCGAGCTATTGCAGCCCATGGCAAGTGTAGATAAATAATATACTTTTCCGTAACCGCCTGATGCGAGTACAACGGCATCTGCAGCGTGGCGCTCCAGTTTTCCAGTTTCAAGATTTCGAGCAATTATTCCTTTGGCTTTGCCGTCAATAACAACGAGTTCGAGCATTTCGTGGCGTGTGTATAAATCCACTTTCCCCAAAGCTGACTGACGTTCAAGAGCTTGATAAGCACCTAATAAAAGCTGCTGACCGGTTTGCCCTCTAGCATAAAAAGTTCGTGAGACCTGAACCCCTCCGAAAGATCTGTTATTTAAATATCCCGCATATTCTCTTGCAAAAGGAACGCCTTGTGCAACAGCATGATCAATAAGATGAGCTGAACATTCTGCTAAACGATAAACATTGGCTTCACGAGATCTGAAATCGCCTCCTTTTATAGTGTCGTAAAACATTCTAAACGTGCTGTCTCCGTCATTTTTATAGTTTTTTGCAGCGTTTACTCCGCCTTGAGCGGCAACAGAATGCGCGCGTCTTGGAGAATCCTGAAAACAGAAAGATTTTATATTATAGCCTTGTTCAGCAAGAGAAGCCGCACATGAAGCACCTGCAAGACCCGTTCCAACGACTATAATGTTTAGTTTTTTTCGGTTTGCAGGATTTACTAGTTTGGCTTTAGACTTGTAAAGACTCCATTTATCAGCAAGAGGACCTTCGGGTATTTTTGATTCCATCATTTTTAGTGGTTTAAAATGAATTGATACAAAAGCTTAAATAGAAAACTAAATTTAGCATAAAATATTGATATTTAGCTGTTTTTGTATGAATATATTTAAATAAAAATGGACTGTAAGTATACAAATTGCTGTATGTTAAAGTTAAACCCGACAGGTTTTTAAAACCTGTCGGATTTAGTTGAGAGAGACAAAAAAAAATCTGCTGAATCTGCTAAATCTGCGAGCAAAAATTACTCCCGCAGATTTAGCAGATTTATAAAATTAAATTGAAGTGTTTTTGAAAAACAAGAAAAGTTATTTCTCTATTATCATAGTAACCCCTTGACCGCCTGCGGCACAGATAGAAATTAATCCTCTTCCAGAACCTTTTTCGTTAAGCAGTTTTGCCATTACGCCAATAATTCTTCCGCCAGTTGCAGCAAATGGGTGAGCGGCCGCCAAACTGCTTCCTTTTACATTTAGCTTATTTCGGTCAATAGCGCCTAAAGTTTTCTTTAATCCTATTTCGAAACTCAGTTCTGGGCTTTCCCAAATTTTTAAGGTTGCTAAAGTCTGAGCAGCAAAAGCTTCGTGAATCTCGTAATAGTCAAAATCTTGCAAGTTTAATTCTGCTTTTTCTAGCATTCTTGAAGCAGCAAATAAAGGTGCCAACAGAAGATTCTGCTGATTTTTAACGTATTCTATTGCAGCAATTTCTGCAAAAGTAATATAAGCCAAAATAGGAAGTCCTTGTTCTTTTGCCCATTCTTCACTAGCTAAAAGAATACATGATGCGCCGTCTGTTAAAGGAGTTGAATTTCCTGCTGTCAAAGTTCCGTTTACTTTATCAAAAGCAGGACTTAGTTTGGCTAATTTTTCAATTGTACTGTCTCTTCTAAGGTTGTTATCTTTTTCTAAACCATTGAGAGGAGTAATCATATCATCAAAAAAACCTTCATCATACGCTTTTGCCATGTTTAAATGACTTTTTAAAGCAAACGCATCTTGTTCTTCGCGGGAGATTTTATAATATTTTGCAGTAATTTCAGTATGTCCGCCCATAGAAAGTCCTGTTTGCGATTCCTCATTTCGAGGCACTAACGGACTAAGATCTTTTGGACGAAGTTTTAGAAATGTTTTAATTTTCTCGCCTAATGATTTTGCTTTTCTGGCTTCCAGTAATATTTTTCGAAGTTTTTCACTCACAGCAATTGGCATATCGCTGATCGAATCTACACCGCCAGCAATTCCAGAATCGATTTGTCCTAAAGCAATTTTATTGGCAATATAAATAGCGCTTTCAATTCCAGTATCACACGCTTGCTGTAAGTCGCATGCAGGAGTTGCGGGGTCAAGACTGGTCTGCATAACACATTCGCGAATTAAATTATTATCGTAAGTATGTTTAATTACAGCACCTCCGGCAACTTCGCCCAATAATTTTCCTTTCAGATTGTATTTATCAATAAGACCATTGAGTGATGCAGTCATCATTTCTTTGTTTCCCACATTAGAATAGGCCGTATTGGCTCTTGCAAAAGGGATTCTGTTATAGCCCACAATGGCCACTTTTCTTATTGTATTTGGTTTCATATCAGGAAGTTATTTGTTTTTGGTTTTTGAAATTTAGAAGTATAAAGATAAAAATAGATTTCGGTTTGAAACTTAATGTAGATTAATATTATCAGGAAATAACTTAGAGATGACTGTTTTCAAATTTATTCTACTGATTTAGTATATTTTGTTTTATTTATTTAGAATGAATTAAAATAATTTGGAAAAGTTGAGATTTGCATATACTTTTGTCACTCAATTTAAAATCAAAACCAAATGAAAATAATTTTTAATGCCAGAGTTTATCTTTTTGTGCTGTTTTTGAGCTCATTAAATATGATGGCACAACAGCTTGGAACTGTAAACGGAAAAGTTTCTTTGAGTGGCAATAAACCAGCAGAAAATATTGCTGTAGCTTTAAAAGGAACAAAATATTCAGATATTACAACAGTTTCAGGACATTATGAAATTAAAAATGTAAGACCAGGAACATACACTATCGTATTAAATGGAGTAGGAATTCAGACTGTTGAGGATAAAATCCTAGTGAATTCAAAACAAACGACAACTAAGAATTTTTCTCTTTCAGAAAGTCAACAAGATCTTGATGAAGTGGTAATTAAAAAGAATAAATACAAGCAAGACAAGCCTTCATTATCATTGCGTCTTCAGACTCCAGTTTTAGAAATTCCTCAAAATATACAAATTGTAAGCGGTCAGACTTTAAAAGACCAGCAGATTACTAGTATGAGCGATGGAGTAATTCGTAACGTGAGTGGTGCTGTACGTTTGGAGCACTGGGGAGATTTGTATACGAATATTACTATGAGAGGTTCTCAAATTCAGGCTTTTAGAAACGGATTTAACGTGGTTTCTTCTTTCTGGGGGCCATTAACAGAAGACATGAGTTTTGTAGACCATATTGAGTTTGTAAAAGGTCCGGCCGGATTTATGCTTTCAAGTGGCGATCCAAGCGGATTGTACAATGTGGTGACTAAAAAGCCAACAGGTGTAACAAAAGGAGAGGTGAGTGCTTTAGTAGGAAGTTATGATTTCTATAGAGTAAGTTTAGATCTTGACGGAAAATTAGATAAAAAAGGAAAATTATTGTACAGATTTAACGGAGCCGCACAAAAGAAAGGTTCATTCCGTCCGTTTGAGCATAACGACCGTTACGTAATTGCGCCTGTGATTTCGTATCAGATTGATGATAAAACAAAAATTACTGCCGAATATAATTTCCAATACGCAAATATGACCGAAGTAGGTTCTTACTATGTTTTTGGACCTAAATCTGATGGATATGCAACTTTACCTCGCAATTTTACTATGACACAGCCAGGATTGCCTGATACAAACATTCAGGATCATAGCGGGTATTTACAGTTTGAACACAAATTTGACGAAAACTGGAAACTTACAGCTCAAACGTCTTATTTTAAATACATTCAGCAAGGATATAGTTCATGGCCAAGTTTAGTTGGGCCAGCTGAAATAGATACGGATGGTGACAAGATTTCAGATGTTTTTCTGGATAAAGGAGATATCATTAGAAATGTTGGTATTTGGGATGCGGAAAGTAATATGTATTTGGGACAAATTTTCGTGAATGGAAAATTCAGTACTGGAAATGTTTCTCATAAAGTATTGAGTGGAGTAGATTTAGGAAGCAAAGATTATATGGCAGATTGGGGACAATCTCATGATTTAGATACTTATGCAAATCCTTTTAATGTTTACAATCCAAATTATGGCACGCCTTCAAATGGTTTCCCGCAATTTGATCACGATACTCCTTTAAGTCAAAGAGCAGGTGGCCTTTATGGTTCGAAGTATGCGGCTGGATATGTTCAGGATGAACTTGGTTTTCTTGAAAATAGATTGAGATTGACTATTGCCGCAAGATATACATGGATTAGTCAGACGAGTAGCTATGAGCCAACAAAGTCAGACAGTCATATTACACCACGTTTTGGAGCAAGTTATTCTATAACAGATAGTTTTGCGATATATGGATTATATGATCAGGCTTTTTTGCCACAAATTGGTAATGTTGCACCAGGACAGGAAATTAAACCTTTGACAGGAAATAATATTGAATTTGGTCTTAAAAAAGACTGGTTCGATGGCTCATGGAGTACATCTTTATCGGCATACAATATTTTAAAGAAAAACGAATTGACTGCAGATCCTACAAGTAATCCGAGCAACCCAGTTAGTGTTGTATTAGGTGAGAAAAGAGCACAGGGTGTTGAATTTGATGTGAGAGGAAAAATTGCTGACGGTTTAAATCTTATTGCTAATTATGCTTTTACTGAATCGATTGTACTTAACTCAAATGTTTCGACTATAAAAGAAGGTTCTGTTGTACCTGGTTATGCTAAACATACCGCAAATGCATGGTTAAATTATACGATCCAGAATGGTAAGCTAAAAGGGTTTGGTGCTTCGATTGGAGGAACTTTCCTAGACGGACGCCAAACAGACACTTGGAGTCCAGGACTTGTAAAACTTCCAACTTATTTTAAACTAGACGGTGGATTGTCTTATGAAACGGGTAAAATTAAAGTTACAGCAAACGTATTCAATATTTTAGACAGATATCTTTACAGCGGTTCTTACTACGAGTGGTTAAGTGCTTATTACTGGCAGGCTGAAGCTCCAAGAAACTTTAGAGTTGGTGTAACTTATAAATTTTAAGTAAAGGTTCTGAGGTGCTAAGGCTCAAAGGGACAAAGGTTTGAAAATCTATATTTTTATGAATTGCCTCCAGTTTTAACTGGAGGTGACAAACAAAGATTAAAAAAAGGCTTTAGCCAAACCTCAATAGTTTGGCTAAAGCCTTTTATCTTGTTTTATATTTTCATCCAGCTTAAGCTGGATGCTATTCAAAAATTAGGAACGGAAAAAAATCCTTTTAATCTTAATAATCTGTGGCTTTTTTAAATAAAGACTTTGCGTCTTAGCGACTTTGCGAGATTAATAATTATCCCTTCTTGATCAAAGGAATTAGTTTTGTACCAATCAATTCAATAGCATTCATTAATTGTTTATGTGTCAATCCTGCATTGTCCATCTGGAAAGTAAATCGATCCACGCCGCCAAGCGCTTCGCTATGTTTCAGGATCTTCTCTGCCGCTCTTTCTGGACCGCCGACAATCAGAACACCTAAATCATCAATTAATCCATCAAATTTGCCTTTTGTTACGGGTGGCCAACCTCTTTCATATCCTAATTTTGTCCATAATTCGGCATAACCGGGATAGTATTCTTCGACTGCTTTTTCCGTTGTTGTACCAACATATCCAGGCGAATGCAAGCCCACTTTTAATTCATTCGGTTTATAGCCTGCTGCTTTTCCTGCTTCACGATATAAATCGACTAAAGGTTTAAAACGATGTGTTTGTCCGCCGATAACGGCAACCATCAACGGAAGTCCTAATGATCCAGCTCTTATAAAAGATTCGGGTGTTCCGCCAACGCCAAGCCAAACGGGCAGTTTTTCTTGAAAAGCTCTTGGGTAAACGGGTAAATTATTTAAAGCAGGACGAAATTTTCCTTCCCAAGAAACAAATTCATTATCTCTAATTTGAAGAAGCAGTTCGAGTTTTTCTTTAAAAAGAGCATCATAATCTCTCAAATCATATCCAAAAAGGGGATAAGCTTCAATGGCAGATCCTCTTCCGACCACGATTTCAGTTCTTCCTTTTGAAATTAAATCTAAAGTTGCAAAACTTTGATAAACTCTAACAGGATCGGATGCACTTAAAACGGTCACGGCACTTGCCAGTCGGATATTTTTTGTCCTTGCCGCCGCCGCACTCAAAATAACAGCCGTAGCAGAATCTAAAAATTCTTTTTTATGATGTTCTCCAATTCCGAAAACATCTAGACCAGCCTGATCTGCAAATTCAATTCGCTGCAATAGCTGTTCCATGGCATCAACACTGCTCAGAGTATTAT
>RCUJ01000911.1_pt1 | contig 16553 bp, 20 predicted proteins | sample 2166321 | NCBI WGS metagenome assembly RCUJ01 (sample SAMN09932808, study PRJNA488358) | compost metagenome | feature: garden; material: soil; isolation source: compost soil in an enriched community after 118 h of incubation | place: Germany: Experimental Botanical Garden Goettingen | collected... | reverse complement strand
ACCAACCAAGGATAGGTGGTCATGTACTTGGTCAGGTTAGGTTCAGAAACCATCCTCTCCAACATGTCCTCACCAATGGTTTTATCTTCCTCTACATCCAAGCTGGATTCGTAGTGGACAGTAAACGCATCAGCCAACTTGGCGACCAAGTCAGTCCAGCCCGCTTTACCGAGGATGAAACGCATCTGTTGACTGCCGCCGTGAACGAAGTCAACCAACACTTCTTTCTCACGGATCATTCCCCACAGTTCCTCGACTTGAGTTTCAGTGGCGAGTTGGTTCAGACGAATGTCGTTCTGGAGGAAAAAAAGAAACTCCACTACATCAATCTTACCTGGCTCATCCAACATCGCATCGAAGCGACGACGGAGAGCGTACGTGATGTCACTGATGACTTCTTTCATTACTTGTCCAGTGTGTTATCGAGGTGGATAGTTTTGAGCAGGGTAGACAGAGTGGTTACTGACTTAACCTTAGTGTTGAACTGAGCAAGATACTCAATGCTCACACCACCGTTCTCGATGATGGCGCGGTTCATGGCGTTAAAGGCCTTGGCGTCGCCACCACGGAACTTAATCAGCTCAGTGATAGTTGCATCCAACCCTTGAGCAAACAACACCTGAAGTTCAGGGAAGGAGATCTTCGAACCTTTTGAAGGGCCGGTGGATTGGCCAGACAGTTCGTCGATGTGCTTGTTGTTCTCTGGGATGGTTGCCTTACTCTGCAACAGTTGAACCTGACGACGTAGTGGAACGTCAATGACCAGATACTTCACAGGAGTCTTGTAGACCTCACCAGTAGTCGGGTCTGTCAGGATCAGGTATTGGAAGAAGTCGTGACCCAGTTCCTTAGCGATCGCCAAGTTACGTTGCAAGTCCAGCTTCTGTTTCGACAGGTTCGGTGTCTTGATAGTCAGGATCTCTGTCCCGTCTTCCAAGTTACGCATGAACTTATCGAACTCACCGTCTGACATCTCTGCCAAACGCTTTGCGTAGAACGCAGTATTCGGGCTACCGGGTAGGATCTTTTCGATGTACTTCAAGATCATATCGGTAGCAGCTTTACGATTGCCCATGATGAGTGTCCTAATTAGTTCCCTATAGGATCACTCATTCAGAACGAACTTTAAATAAGAAAGTCCATGGGCGTAAGCCAATGTAGAGAAGTGCGACTGGTGTGTTAAGCATTGTAACGCCATACGTCGTGATGTAAACTCGACAGCATGGGTACATTGTTTCAGGAGGTGATCCAACGCTTCTTGGGCTTCTACATTGTCTCGTGACAGTCGAACGCCATGGTGGGGCAGACGTTGACGGGTTACAACGTACGTCATTGCATTGACAAACTCAGGACTCCCTGACATGTGGATCACAGCACCGACACGCGGTAAGTCTGGGTCCCAGCCAAGGTCTCTCAGTAAAGCCAACACAGTGTTCTCAATCGTTACCATGTCCCCAACGAAGTCTGAGCAATACACCAACAGATGTACAACGTCGTAAAGGCCACGGGTTTGGAACCTTACTTCAAACGAGGGCATTGCGTCACTACATTCCCTCGAGCTACTGACGCTTTGAAACAGTGTCTGATCTAAACCCTCAAAGTTATCCTCTCCCCTATGTTTTCTATTCTTAGCGAACTGTGCGGATAAAGCGAATACGTCGATACCGCCATTAGGTAGGAAGAAGCGACTCAGGGGACCGGTGTTCATGATCTTATTTCCAGGCAGGTAACCCGTAAGCTGCAATAGTTGGAGCTACGTGTTTATTGAAGAGACGCAACCATTCACGCTCAGAGACATCATCCATCAGGCACTCACGCTCACTGACAGTAGAGCAAGGCAACATACCCAACTGTACACGCAGGTAGTTATTGAGGTGAGACACTTGGTGTTCAGGGGTCTGTGCGGGTTGATAGAAGCGATGCAATTTATCAGCGGCATCGCCACTGTGCTTACTCAAACTCTGTACAACGGATTGAAAAAAGGAATTCATGTTTAGCCTCAAAAGTTAATAGAAGGTACACCACCTATATAGTTACCTCGTTGTATTAAGATTTACAGGGAATAAAAAAATAACCCACTAGACAAGCTGGGTTATTTTGTTTGGCGTTCAATTGCTAATCCGTAACCGGATAGCTTCGATCTCATCACTGATCACAGCCGCTTGGTTACCAATTCGTTCCGCAATGTCTCCAATGCGTTTGGCTTGGTGTTGGCGCAGCAGTTCTATCTTGATGCAGTGCTGAATGTCTTCGCCAACTCGTGTGATGGCATCCATCCAGAAATTCATCATGACCAGATCACAACTGAAGAGTGCAGCCATGCTGTGCGTCATCAGCGTAACCATGTTGTCTTCGGTGTAAGGCATCTCTGCACTTTTCACCGCCTTGTCAGCCAGACTGCGTACTCGATCCAACTTCTTGCGGAGTTTACCGAGTTCAATCATCTTGACATTGATCAGGATACGTCCAGCATTGTATTGTGCGTCAGTTACCATTTCTAGTTCTCCATAGAACTTCAGATTAGTTTTGTAGATTACCAGATGCGAGTTACGCCCCACAGGGAGTTGTCGTCCCAGTCACGGTAAGTGCGAACACGCTCTTCCATTGGCAGATCTTCAGCATTCAGTTTGTTACCCACCGCACCGAAGGCCCAGTGGAGTTCGTTGTTACGGAAGTCCAGAGTGCACAGGTTAACTGCTTCACCGTCTACCAAACCAACCACAGCTTCAAACTCACCTTCGCTACCGAAGATAGCTGCGTGGGTCAGACGTACGGAAGTCTTGCGGCGTTCGTCGTAAACGATGCCACCGGTTTCTTTCAAGGTGTTGATGATGGATTCATTGCGAGCACGGCGGATTTCGATTTCTTTATTGTTCATGTTGTTCTCCTCAGAACTTATTGATTAGGGTTGCCCTCCGAAGAGGGCGGTGTTACGAGTTACTTACTGACCAGTCCACGGTTCGTTCTTGCGGATCTGTTCAGCTTGCAGTGCAGTTGCTTTAAGCTTGGTCAGCAAACCGCTGGTCATCGACTTACCAACGACGTAGTATTCGGTACCGTGTAGGATCAACATCTGGGTACGACCCACTTCGTCCAGGTACAGGAACCAACGGTCAGCTTCGATTCGACCAGACAACAAAGCCAGTTCCATTTCACGAACCACCAATGGGTTCAGTTCCCATATCACCTCGGCTGGTTTACCGAAGGAGATAACCATCAGAATCTTGAAGTCCTCCTGACGGTTGAACACCGCCACAGCTTCTTCGATGTCTCCACCAGCAGTACCACGGAAGCGCTGAGGGATCTCCTTGCTGGTCCAGACCGAAGGGTTGACTTGGTCATTCGCGATGAAGATAACCCGCAGCGCACCAACGGTACGAGGTAGGTACACCAGTGCAGGAACACCGTTGTGGTTCTCAACCAGACCGAAGTGACCCTGTTCGATCAAAACGCCATCGAGAACGATCGCAGTTTGCTTGCGAAGGAAATCAATAGCAGGTTTCATTTTGAGAAGGTTCGACATGTTCAGTTCTCCTAAGAACTATAGATAGATTAAGAACAAGATTTGCTATCCTATTCAATTAAGTAATATATATCTGAGATTTTTTTAATTGAGCAAACGGCATAAAAGCCTAACCCGAAGGCTAGGCTTCTACACTTAAGCTTTAGACCGGTACATGGCTACTCGAAGGACGCCACCCAGATCTATCTTGCGCTGGCGGAATCGCTCGATAGTGAACTCCCAGAAGGTCACTCGGTCTCCAGTCACAAGATCGTAGCACTTCTTTTTCAGGTCATGACGCTTGAGTGCGTCTGGCCGGAAGTCCATTACGCTGCTGCCTTAACAGTACCTTTGTACCAGTACGGGACGTACTCACCTTTGGCCATGCGCAGGATGTCGAAGGTGGACAAGAAGTTCAGCGGGTTCTTGTTCTCTTCGAAGTCCCAGTAACCACGGGTGTCCAGGATCTCATCCCAGTTGTAGCCCAGTGCCTTGATCTTCTCGTACAGCTCCTTCGGTTCCATCATGTAGCCACGAGTTTGAACAAACCCGAGGTTTTCCATCTGGCACATTTCCGATTGGATCTCGAGCGCACGTTGCAGACGCGGGTTGTCACGGATCTTGCCACGCACGGTTGTACGCTGCATGGTGATCTCAGGACACAGCTCGATGTAGTACGCACGGTCGTGGCCACCGATACCGTACTTGAAGAACTTGCAGTAGTTGAACTCAGTCATCCCAACCAGCAAACCTTCACGCTGGGAGTAGATCACTTCGAACGGCATCCCGGTAGGACCGCTCTTCGCACGCAGGTTCTGTAGAACCAGCAAGTTCAGGTCAGTGTCGCCTTCAAGGTTGTCTTCTGGCCCAGCAGGGAACTCAGGAGCTTTGGTAGCCTTGTTCTGAAGGACAGTAACCGAGTTGCAGTACCACAGGTTGTTGGTGAGGAACGTGAACTTCTCAGGAACGTTCTTGAAGACGTTCTTCCCTTTGAGGAACGCGAGCTTCTTCGGATCAGGTGCGTACTGATCGAGCTGATGCTTGTCACCAACGTGAGCAGTAGCGATCACGAGGTTGTTAGCGCCAGCAGTCAGGTTCGGCATCTGCATCAGCATCTGCGTTTTAGCAGCAGCAGAACGCAGGGCATCAGTGTTGGCAGCAGAGTCACCGATCTCGTTCTTGTCGTAGATACCTTCGACCGAGTCAGTGATGAACATACTGAGGGAGTCGATCTCGAACAAGTGCGGCACGATGCACTTGATGAACTGACCATGGTTGTCGATGAAAGGCATAGTCCGGGAGAGGGACTTGTGCTCTTTCTTCTTGAGGATCGACATGTCACGGAACTTGTCGAACCACTTGTTACCCGAGACCATGGTGGAGTCAGTCAGCACGAGTTTCTTCAACTCGGCCAAGTCTTCACCCATCAGCTCAGGGAACTGCATCGCCAACTGGTACAGACGTTCGAGAGTCATAGACGTCTCGGTATCGTAGAAGTTAGCCTTAGCCAGATAACGTGCCATGATCCGAAGAATCATGAAGTGGGCAATCAACGACTTACCCATGTTGCCCCGGCCAGCAATACCGGTGAACGAAGCAAGACCACCACAGAGAATCATTTCCCCGTTCTTGCCTTTATAGTAGCGCCCCGTGGGGATGTCGAACAAGCAGCCCAAGTTAAAGATCGGGCGAAGGCGTGGTGCCTGTTCAAAGAAATCGTCTAATTCCATGTTTTACTCACTACTGCGGAATGGAAAAGTGTGTTTAAACTCATTTGATACGTCCCGTGAGTTTAATTTTATGTGTCTTTGCTCAACCCGAGCTTTCCCACTTAAGGTGACCCCATGCAAATCTCTTTAGAACAACAGGCCAGTGTCCTGTCAATGGAGGCGTTTAACCTTCGTGCTTCCCTGACAGCATTGACCCGAGTCTTCCCTCAGTACGCTCGTGGTATCGGTGACACCATCACTTCGTATCTGGCCAACGATCAGATGTTGATCCCATTGGTTAAGGTCGACAAGAAAGCCAACATCGCTAAATCGGTTGACTACTCAGCCCACCGTAAAACAGCGATCTATGGTCCGGCTGGTTTGACTACCACCTACCTGAACTACCTCGGCGCCGTAGAAGCTTCTGTAACCCTCGCTAAGGAGGTTTACCACGGTCAACTGGTACCGTTCAACGCCTGGCTCGGAAACCTCTTGGGCGACCCTGAGGCGCTCAGCAGCATCGCTGTCAAGCAGGACGTGTTGAAGTTTGACGACTCCGACATCGAGAAGTGCAAGAAAGGTTTGGAGAAGTGCGTTAATCGTGCTAGCTCCCAAACCAAACACGAGTACGGTAAGCTCGTTAAACAGAATGCTGAGTGGGATGAGATTCTCAGCAAGACCAACCAGATGGTTGTGAGCTACCAGACCGTGAACCGGACTGAAGTACTCAATCAGGTCGATACCCTGAACGAACAACTGTTGAAGCTGGCTCAACGTATTCAGGAAGATCCAGATACCTACAAGGCTTCTGGTATCACCATCGCTGAACTGGCTAAGCGCTGCCTCGTCGTGGCTCGCTCGGTTGAATTCTACTCGATCACTGGCTACCTGATGACTGAACTGTCGTCGACTGTCCAAGCGTCGGTAGATGCTCTGAAACGACTGTAAGCGTCATAAAGACTGACTACCCGGCAAAGGCTAGGTAGTCAGTCTGCTATGCTGGCTCGTTTAAGCCAACCCCAACCGCGCCGTTTGAATGACAGTTCGGGCATCTTCCACCATCTTGGCAGTATCGCCGTATTGCATCCATACCGGCATTGCTTTCACTACCTGATCAGCACCCGCTTTCAGAGAACCACAGGCAATAGCTTGGTCCAAATCGCAGTTCTGCCAAATCCGTTTGGAGAATAGAGCTGGAATCTCCAAAGCCTCAGTACAAGAAGCCAAACTCATCTTCTCATTCAGCAGCTCAAGATCTTTCAACTCAGTATGTGAGAGTTGCTTCAGTCCAGCAAAGAGACTAACTACAAAGAATAGTCTCTTCCCGTAACGTGGCAACCCCACCCGCAAGAGACGGGTCAGTAGACGTTTGTTCAACTCACTGACGCGCTCCGTGATGGAGGTTATTGGGTTCATAGGGCGTTCTCAGTTCAACTGGTCAATAGACAAATGTTGGAATAAATACCAGCCCAAATACCAATGTCATCGTCCGTCTGAATGATGGTAGCGTAACGGAATGCCGTATCGCTCTCACGCCATGTGATCAAATGGACTTTGGGATTCAAGGCCGCCAACGCCGACAACGTATTACGGTTTGCGATGTCAATCCCGATTGTGATCGGGAGTTTAAACGTACCCGCCTTCACGCCTGTGTCATACGCCGCTTCAATCTCCATACGTTTGACCGTACTGTTGATTGCAGGGAGCAACTTCGTCACAGGTTTCTTCTTCGTGGTATTTACCTCATAAAGTAGACCTGTAATGTCGTTAACAACGACGCCCTTAGAAGCAGGGTCAGCGATGTAGTCGATCAACATGCTTTCCATGACACCCATCTGCTGCATCACCCGGAAGGCGATACGAGGAGGACGGAGTTCTTTCGTCAGGAGCAAGTTGCCCGGCGTGAACAGATCCATCTTGCCGTAGTTGTGATTGTGGAGGAATTGATCCCCATACTTCTCCAACTCAGTGTAGACCTTAGCCGAGGTGATGTTGTTGACACGACCGATCACCATACTGTTGAAGCCACCAGTGTCCAAAGAATCTTGGTGCGCTGTGATCATCTCCAGTACAGGGTTACGCTCTTTGAGGAACAATACCGAGAAAGAAGCAGAGCTGACAGGCTTGCCAACGAAGTCGTCTTCCGCACCGTGTTCACCAAGGTAGTACACCACACGTCCATCTGGACTCTTCTGAGTGCCGCCCACGTTGGTATTGAAGTACCAGTAGGGGTGAGAGATCATACGGTTGTAGTCAGCCTTGCAACTCCAGTAACCTTTAGAGTCTGTGAACTCCACGGAGCGAATCGACTTCCCTTTCTTGCCCGCGATGATCGCCGACGTAGCCAGAACGTCTACGGCCTCGTTACCCAGATCACCGCTGTGACCGCGAACCCAGCGAGTAAAGATCTGAGTACCACGCCCATCAAGAATTGCTTTGGCTACGAGTACCTGTTTCCACAACTCAGCATTCGCTACAGGAGTGGTATCAGGACGTACCCAGTTGTTAGCTGCCCACTTGGTCGACCAGTTCAACAGGCCGTTGAGGGCATACTTGCTGTCGATGATCAGCATCACCGATTCCACTTTCTCTTCGATGGCAACCTGTAAGGCTTCCAGCAAACCAGTGACTTCAGCGATGTTGTTTGTCGACTCTGGAATTTGCGAACCGTAACCATCCACATAACGCAGTGGTGTAACGGTAGAGATCATGTGATCGACGAAGTGTTCGACCTCAGGATCGCGGTCCGCTGATTTGTAGTTATAGAAGGAACTCCCAGGAGCCCCTTCCGACGCTTCGATGTACCCGAAGTTGGTGACTTGTTGTGGACACCCGGTACCTTGTTTCGCTTTTTCGGTGGTGTAGATGTATCCGTGAATGCCCCAGCCACCAATGCCGCGCGACGGCTTGCAGCCACCGTCAGTATAGATCACGGCGTGAAGGCTTGCTTCCTCTTTGCTCATCGGGTTGTTCCTAAAAGTTAGTTCTTCTCAAGAGATTCGTGGCGACCGTAATTACTTACTTGCGCTTTCCGTTACGAGTGCGTTCGAACTCCACACTCACTTCCAAGTCAGCAACACGCTTCTCCAACCACAGCTTCTCAGCTTTAATGGTGGCGTGGTCGATCTCTTGATTGTGGTGTTCATCACGTATGGCTTCATACTTGCTAACCAAGTCAGCATGGTCAGTGATCAAACTTTGGTACTTGGTAGTAGTCTCTCGACTCTCCCTCAACACCCGTTCGTACAACCGAGCATACTCATGGGAACTCTTAGCATTCCCAACAGTCAACAGTAGCAACACCAACGATGAACATAGCAGGGTTACGATACTTTTGTTGCTGACGATAGCATCCCTGAAGTCTTTGTTCTTGAAGAACACTTCCCTCACAAATGGCCACAGCTTCAAAAGAAACTTAAACAAAAGAACAGCGTTGGTGATCATGGTTTACTTTGCTCCGTCTAATGCTCCAGAATGGTATAGGTAAATTCTTACTGAACCCTTCCCCACCCTCGAGGTCCTTACATGTATAATCTTAAAGGGTTTATGGTCTTCGCGCCATTGGCTAACAACTCAGTCGACGTCATTGCACCTCTGGGGGAACTCTCTACCCACTGTGCAACCTTTTCGAAAGAGAAGGGACAATACATCAACGCCACCTACAAGGATTCTAAACTAATTAGTTTCCTAAGTCAACGTGTGGCGACGAACGGTACCAAAACTCTGGTCAGTGCTCCAGTAGTACACCAGAACGCTGCCATGAACTTGAGTCAGTGGATCTTCACCAAAGCCATGGCACAAGAGATCACTCTTGACCGTGACGCACTCCAGACTCAGTTGCAGACCACGTTTGGTCAAACACACTTGAACCTCGAGTTCGGTGAGATCATTGCTGACGGTACTCGCCGGATGCCTGAGTGGATCAGCTATAAGCTGAACGACCCAGAAGACAACCGTGTACGCCTGTGGTTTGCCGATGACTCATTCCGTCGTCAATACGACGAATACGAAATTGGTTTCGTACCGCCAATCGCTGTACTGGACGACTTCTTCAAAGATCCTCTGGTTGTGAAAGCTGCGGTTGAAGCGTGGTCTCTGACTGCTGCTCTGGAAAAGGCCGACGTGTTGAAAAACCGTAAGCCTGAAACCGTGATGCTGAACAAGGTCTACAAGTACTACGCACAGCTCGCTCCGTTCATTAACCTGGACACCAACTGGACCATTGTTATCTGGGGTCCGGCTGGGAATAACCCAGACATTATCAAGCAAGAACTGGCCAAATGGATTCTGGCGAACTCACAACATACCGAAGAAGAATGGATGGACATCTTTCCAGACATCTTCACCTCGACCGAGTTTATCGCTACCCCTTTCTGGGAACACGTAGCCATCGAACAAAAGTCGATCATCAACGGTGTGTACTCGCCAACTGTTCCTGTCGCTGACGTGGTTGCGATCTCGAACCTGACCATCAAGGGTAAGAACTACACCCAGGCTCACATCAACGAGAACCTCTGTGTCTCGAGCGTCCTCTATGGTTCGCTGGCGTTGAGTGTCTGCGGTGGCCCGTACAACCGTGGTGGGATCAAGAAGTTCAACGACCAGTGGCCAGACTACATCAATGTGTCGACCAACTCGCCAGACTTCAACCGCATGAAGCTGCCAACTCAAGAATTCGTGAACCTGCTTTACGAAATGTTGATCGTGGCAGAGACCGCAACGCCGTACTCTGACATTCCACTTGGTATGTCTCGGGTAACTCGCAGTGGCATCATGTACATCGCTGCGTCCCTCAATGACATCCTGTATCTGGTTGTGACCAAGTACTCGATGCTCGACATCTGAGGTGAATGATGGCTGGTATCACTCCTCCGCTGTTAACGAAAGGTCGCTACACGTTAGTTGAACCTTTTACCGCACTACCCACCGTCATCTATACGTGTGCTGCTCTGCGGACATTCGATGAGTGTCTGGCTGGTGGTCTGGATGTGCTCAACGCCATCTATATCCACGAGGGTCTGACTAAGACGGAATACGACCGCGACTACAAAGCTGGCAAGAAGATTGTCACGCTGATGTCGGACACCGAGACACCGATCTACGTCCCGGATTCTTACATCGAGTCGTTCCCCAACTTCGACGCAGTGAACTATAACCACGTCATTGGTTCGTTTGACTTAGGTGCCCTCCCGGACTTCCTGAATCTGACAAACCTACAACTGGAAGTGGCTGCACTGGTGTCTGACGTTGTGGGTAAGGAACCAATCGTCAAGATTCATCGTGGGGCTTCCTCAGGGATCATCAGTCCTGCACAACACGAAGTGGCTGAAGTAGCACGACTGGCGGCAATCTCTCGACGTACCACCTACCGAGCTGAGAACATCAAGCTCCGTGCTCAGGTGACTACTCTCGAAGAGCAGAACGCTGTGCTGGTAAACCTGTTAAAGGCTAACGGCATTTTGTGACGGCATAGGGAGAGGCCCGTGGGCCTCTCCTTTTATGCGGTGAAACGGAAGAACGTGATACCACGAGCATTGGCGTACTCTTGAACCAGCAGCAGTTCAGTCAACCAATTCAAGTAAGCATCCGACCAGATACCTGACAGCTCACGGGAAAGGAATTTCTCAATCTCTTTCTGTCGTGCTTGTCGACGGTTGTTCTGAATCGGGAACAACATCTGGATGTACAGGATCGCCAGTGTGGTTTGCAAATCAAAAGGACTGAGCCCTTTATCAGTACACGCCACATAGGCAAACTCATTAGCACGTTCCAGTTGTTCGGCAACCAGTTCGGGTTTACGGAAGAGTAGTTTAACCCCTTCCTCAGTGAAGCTATTAACCAACGCATTCACTGTGTCTTCGAACGTGATCACATTCTCACCGTCGAACATCCGTACGAAACTGATGTTCTGGTGCTCCTTAAACAGACCTTCGCTCAAACGAGTGAAAGCTTTAGTCCGTTTAAACAAAGCGGAGTGAGACAACTTGACGTGAGTGAAAGTCATTTCACCTGATACTCCCAACGGAGATCTTGGTCTTCGTAACGGGAGAACCACCCCAGCTTGTTGGCATTCAGATCGGAACCTGAGAAACCAAAGGCGGCAGTAGCACTACCCATCACACCACGGAAGAGGCAGACAGCGTAGTGATCCCACGCCACTTCGCCACACGGCGTCACTTGAATGTCCATAGCGACTGGAGAGAAGCAGTAGTTATACGCTTCAAGAACCTCACACTCACCAACGGCACACGGAATGCCATCGCGCTTAGGAATGTAGAAGATCGGTACCCCAGAGATCAGATCATGCTGCTCCAGTAGAAAGTCTTCAACCTTTTCAACTACACCCAGCGAATCGAGATCACTCATCATTAAGCTGTCCTATTAAACGTCGTTAGAGCCAGGCTCTTCTTCCTCTTCGGATTCTTCCTCTTCTTCTTCAGAGGATTCATCGTCGGAGCTGTCTCCATCATCGTCCCCGGTGCCGGAGTCGTCATCGGAAGAATCGTCTTCAGACTCTTCTTCTTCACCGCCACCTTGGTCGTCGTCACCCCCAGCACCGTCGCCGAGACCGTCGGTACCATCGCCATCACCTGCACCGGTGTCATCAGCAGTACCGTCAGCACCATTAGGGTCAGTGCCATCGGCACCCAGCCCTTCTTCGTCGCCGTTACCTTCGCCATTGTTCTGGTCTCCGTCGCCACCACCGGCGCCATCTTCTGGCATTCCGTTGTCAGCTTCGTTCACCCCTTCAGGGCGTGGGTTTTGGTCGTCTTCGGACAGGACGAGAGTACCAGCTTTCATGGCCTCTTCCATGTCCTGAACGATTTTACCTTTGGCTTCACCAATGGCTACCGGATCACCGATGCCAGCCAGAGGGATACCACGGTCGCGCAGGAGTTCTACGCAAGCCAGGATTTCGTTGAGCTGCTTGATCGCGTCCAGAGTCAGCGGCTCACCGCTTTCTGGATCAGTGGCTTTGATGCCCATGAAGTTCAGCTTCGAGAGAGCCTTACCCAGCTCACAAGCTTCCTCGGTGGCCTTAGCGACCAGAGTTTCAATAAGGTTCATGCAGAATACCTTTACAGTGGGATTAAAAGAGTACCGCACCGCCCAGCGTTAGGGTGGTGACTGAGCGGTGGTTGACGCTCCTTTCACCTTATACGTGAAGGTGGAGTTATCAAACCATTAGTGCGATAATCAGACCATTGTAACGTGTTGGTTGTGTTTTACCGGGACACTGATGTTGGAAGAATCCATTACCAGTACTTCTGCTTGGGTGAATGCCCCGTGTGAAGAAGCGTAGTGAGAGATCATGAACACCTGAGAGAAACCTTTCGATTCCACCAAGTCTTTAATGAAGTTCATCACGTTGATCTTGTGCGTTTCATCAAAGGTCGAGCCCAGTTCATCCAAGTACAGTGGGTAGTCCGTCAGACGCAGATAGAACATCACCAACAACACGAAAGCGAAGTTGATCATCTCCTTCTGACCACGAGAAGTCTTAGAGACATCCTCAGGACCATTGTCCACACCTTCAATCTCAACAGGGAACTTGTAGTCCAAGTCACCGTCATCCAGACTGCAAGCCTTCACTTCCATCTGGTACGTCCACACGTTCTCAATGATCGAGTTCATGTGTCCAGAGAAGCCTTGGATAAAACCAACCATCTGTTCTGCAATCAAGCCTTCTTTCGGAGACATGATTTCAGCGAGGAGTTTGTAGGCTTTGTGTTTGTGACTGACTTCATCACGGAACGACTCCAAGTCACCCAACAAGGAGAGGATCGTTTTCTTCTCACTCAACTTACCATTCAGGAAAGCCAATCGAGACTGATGTCCCCGTACCACTTCAGCAATGGAGTCATCGCGCAGTTCGATGATGTAGTCGTCAAAGGCATCAAGGGACTTGTCGTAACCTTGACGCAGTTGGGAGTCCATCTGCATAAGCTGTTCGGCTTTCTGCTTCATGACCACCAGTTCACTGCGACTGGTTTCCAACTCAATCAGTTGCTCAGTCAAACCTGAGATCTTCTGATTACTTTGTTCAATACGGACAGACAGTTGCTCGTTACCGTTCGTCTTGCGTAGAGCGTCTACAGTCAGCTCCAGCTTGTCGATACGTTGCATCGCAGTGTGGACTTCCAGCCAGACACGCGCGTCCTTAGAGAAGCCACTGAACTCTGCTAGCCACGACTTGGCATCGGTGTTGATTGCATCGGCATCCAACATCGCGTTCCAGAACACAGACAGCGATGGGTTGTTCGAGACCAGACCACGGAAGCGCATAAAGAAGCCGGAGAACTCAGAAGCTTCCTCGAGGTACTTCTCCACACCCGCTAGATCATCAGTAGCGTCTTTCAACTTCTGACGGAACTCAACAACGTCATTCTCGGCATTGACACGACGAGACTCAGAGATACCCGGCAACCAACTGTACGAGCATTGTGGGCACTCAGTCTTACAAGCACCAGCAATGTGTTCGAGAGTCGCTTCTTCTTTAGCCACCCGATTAGCAAACCCTTCGACCAGCTTCTTAAAGTTCAGTCGAGCATCACGCGCTTCTTGAACAGTCTGCTTATTGAAGTGTTTATCAGCGTTGCTTGGAATGTTACGCAGGATGTCACCCAGCTCTTCCTGTACGCTCTCAATCGAATTAAGCATTGCCCGTGGGTCAGCATCCCCGAAGTCTTTATACTTCACCAGATGCGTCTGTAGCTCGCTTACGGTGGACTGTAGACGGGTTAACTCGACTTCTGCTTCTTCTAGAGACTCAACGCCCCCACCTTCCACCGTTTTCTGCAATTGGTGTAGGTCATCCAGCGCTTCGGTAGTCCACTCACGTAGAGCTTTGACCAAACTGAGTTCTTTGTCGACACCGTTAATGCGGTCAGTCAACTCAGCCATCGAACTGAACTTACCTTTAATGGGATTACCCATCGCCAGCATACGGTCAGCCATCTGACATTCCCAGTCGATCATCCGAGCAATGCGTTGCTCACCACCAGACAGGTTACGGTTGGAACGACTCTGGAACAGGATCTCCAATTCTTTCTGGAGTCTGCCTGCTTCTTCGTCCCACTCCTCAGTCTCACCCAGTGCTTTGAGTTTCTTCTGCTCGTTCACAAGACGTTCAGACAACTGCTTAAACGTACCCTGCATGTCACGGGCAGAACTACTGAGCTTCTGGAAAATACCGAGGGCATAAGTAAAGTCGGTGTCGCTGAGCATAGTCAGCCACTTACGACGATCCGCTACAGTCATGTCGCTGAACAGAATCTGTCCAGTGATCAACTCGTGGATCATCTCGGTCATACGGAATTCTTGCCAGACCAGTTCGTTGTAGACACTGACTGTGCCACCGGGGTTCAACTCCACACCGTCCTTCAAGAACGAATGTTTAGCACCACCTTTGAATGTTGAGGTGAGTACGTAGTCATGACCCTCATGTTCCCACACAGACATCTTACGACCGATGCCTTTGAAGTAGTCGTCCTTCTTTGCTGGCAAAGGAGTCGCTTCGTTGATCACAGAACTCTTGCCACTACCGTTAGTGCCTAAGATGATCTGGTAAAGGTTGGTTGGCTTGTAATGCAGACTACTGATGTTGCTCTTCTGCTTCAGTCTGCGATTACCTTCTAACAGTAGCTCACGCATTCGCATTATAAAGAACCTTTCCCAATGTTACTAACATAAAGTACAGAGACGAGATAATAATTAACGTATGATTTGAAAGCCATTCACTAAGGAGCCCGTAATGGAAGCTACCTGTTTTAAGATTGTCTCCTTAGGTATCGTTGCCGAAAACAAGGTAATGCAGAATGCCGACGGTTCGTGGTGTAAAGAGATCCATGCTACCCCCATCGAAAGCCAAAGTATGTTGGACGGGGAGATCAAGTCTAACCCGGAAGCTGTAGAGGTTCAGGGTGTGGACAACTCTGGTCAGAACTTCTCCTCGAAGGCTATCGTAGACAGTACGGTGGTCGCTACATGGTTACCGTTCGGCTCTAACCGCGTCACTGCCCCAGATGTTCGTCGCGGTGAGCGCGTGTACCTCTGGCAGGCCGCTGACGACGATAAGTACTATTGGACGATTGCTGGTCTGGATGGTCACTTGCGGAAACTGGAAACGGTGATCTTTGCCTTCAGTGCTTCCAAGGATGAAGGTAGTTCTGGACTGGACATCGACAAGTGTTATTTCATCGAAGTTTCAACCCACTCCAAAGCGATCACTCTACAGACCAGTTCGGCCAATGGAGAACCGTTCGAGTACACCTTCCAGTTCAACACCGCAGAAGGTGCTGTAACATTAGCTGACGACGTGGGCAACTACTTTGAGTTAGACAGTGAAGCTAAAAAGCTCACCCTGAAGAACCAAGACAACTCACACGTTATCCTCGACAAGACTAAGATCAATATCAAGGCTACTGATGAAGTGGTCATTGATGTCGGTGCTACTCATGTCACGATGACTCCGAGTGGAACCATCTGGAAAACTCCGAAGTTCGATGGGGGTAGCTAATGCCTGGTATTTCTCAAGTAGGGATCGCTCAAGCAGGCGGGGTCATCACAGGCCCTGGGGCAGCTAACTTCACGTTAGACGGTGCTAAGGTGTCATTGTTAGGCGATGACGTCGCAGGACACGGTACAGGCTCTCACGCAGGCCCTAAGATGGTAGAAGGGTCGGCGTGGATGACATGGAATGGGATTCCCGTAGTCAGAGCTGGTAATAAAGCCAGTTGTGGTGACCAAGCAACGGGTCACGGTACGTGGTCGATTGAATGACAGCATAGAGGGAGGCTTTCGGCCTCCCTCGTTATGCCGTTACAAATCAGAACCGATCTTCAGGAAGTACGCTTTCGAGAAACGGAAAGGATTGATTGTCGACTGAGTGTTGTCAATCGAGTTACCCAAACCCCAGTCAGTGGTTTCGAAGTTGTACTCAGGGCGCTGGTTGTCAGCCCCAGCAAGGACGTACGTGTCGCCTTCAGTAACTGTCCAGTAATCAAAGATCCGACCCTTACCGAAGATCACAGGCCACACTGGCTTAGTGCAAGTGAAGTAGCGATCGGGCGTCAAAGACACTTGTAACTGTTCACGATCAACGTACACGTCAGCGTTGTTGATTACGATCAGGAAACTCTGTGGTAGCGTCAACAGGGCTTTGATCACAGCGTCACTGGTGAATTCGTCCAACCCGATCTGGTCGTAACTACCGTTCTTGTAAGTCAGGTGTACTTCAACAGTCGAGAGGTCGATCAAACGTTTGGCTTCAAAGTACCAATCGGCAACAACTTGGTTACGCAAGTCCAGACTGAAGGTTGAGTCCCCCAAACGACGGAACG
>RCUJ01000910.1_pt1 | contig 16560 bp, 18 predicted proteins | sample 2166321 | NCBI WGS metagenome assembly RCUJ01 (sample SAMN09932808, study PRJNA488358) | compost metagenome | feature: garden; material: soil; isolation source: compost soil in an enriched community after 118 h of incubation | place: Germany: Experimental Botanical Garden Goettingen | collected... | reverse complement strand
ACGGGGACTGGGGGCGCGCCGCCACCATGGACCTGATCCGCTCGCGCATCAAGGTCAAATCCCTGAACTTCATGCGCGGCCGCACGTTCCTGAACAAGTACCTGATCATCGACGAAGCGCAGAACCTGACGCCCAAGCAGATGAAGACGCTGGTGACCCGCGCGGGCCCCGGCACCAAGGTGATCTGCCTGGGCAACGTCGCCCAGATCGACACCCCTTACCTGACCGAAGGCAGTTCGGGCCTGACGTTTGTCGTCGACCGCTTCAAGGGCTGGCCGCATTCGGGCCACGTCACCTTGCAGCGTGGCGAACGTTCGCGCCTGGCCGACTATGCGGGGGATGTGCTGTAAGGCACTACGCTATCCGCACGAAAAAAAGCCCCTTGAATCGCTTCAAGGGGCTTTTTCTTGCCTGGACACCCAGGCCGACGTTGTCTTACTTGTCGGCCGCGTTGGTGATGGCATTGCCGGCCCGGGACATATCGCGGCCCATGCCCGCCACGGTATTGCAACCGGCGAGCACGAATCCGAATACGACAAAGGCGGTCAGCACGATCTTGCCGCGCATGCTGTCAACTCCTGAACAAAAACTATCAGAGCAAAAGGGTCAAACGATCTGCACGCGCAGCTCGCCCAGCCCTTCCACGCCACCGGTGATCACATCGCCTTGCACCACGGCGCCCACGCCTTCGGGTGTGCCGGTGAAGATGATGTCGCCCGGTTGCAGTTCAAACAGGCCCGACAGGTAGGAAATGCTTTCCGGAATATTCCACAACATCTGCGAGATGTCGCTGGACTGCTTGCGCTGACCGTTCACATCCAGCCAGATCGCGCCCTTGTCCAGCGTGCCCACGACGCTGCGCGGGTGGATCGGGCCAATCGGGGCGGACTCATCGAAGGCCTTGCCGATTTCCCAGGGGCGGCCCTGCTTTTTCATTTCGCCTTGCAGGTCACGGCGGGTCATGTCCAGGCCCAGCGCGTAGCCCCACACGCAATCGTTGGCTTCGTCGACCGGAATGTCGCGACCGCCCTTGCCCAACACCACGACCAATTCCATTTCGTAGTGCAGGTTCGAGGTCTTGGGCGGGTACGTCATCTTGCCGGTCTCGCCGTCGGCCACCGAGCGCACGGCGTCGGCGGGCTTGCAGAAGAAGAACGGGTCTTCACGGCCGGTGAAACCCATTTCCTTGGCGTGTTCGGCGTAGTTGCGGCCCACGCAGTAGACGCGGCGCACCGGGAACAGCGCGGCGCTGCCGGCAACGGGGACCGCGACGGGCGGTTGGGGAGGTAATACGTAGTCCATGAGCGATCAACCTATGACAAGTACGTGACTGTAAACCGGCCAATATCTTACCCCCGGCGACCGGGGGCATTCTCAGCCGGGGGCCGCCCGGCAATAAAAATCATCCGCGAGTTTATCCCTTTCCGGGCGGCCCGGCGCGCCCTTGTTTCGTTCAGGAAAACGTAGGGATTTCGCCGTCGAAAACCACCAGGCGGTCGATGAAATCGGCCATGTAGGTTTTCATTTCCTGATGCGCGGGCGACACCTGGTAGCGGTCATGCGCCGCGCTGTCCGCGAAGGCCGCCACCACCGCGTGCGTCAGGCCATCGGCTCGACTGGCCTGGTTGGGCCGGAACGCATAGCCCGACACCCCCTCGCACTCGGCCAGGATCCGGTCGCAATAGCCTTGAACGCGGGCATGAAAATCGCCGTCGGCGGCGGGCGACAGTTGCAACATCACCACATGCAGAAACATCAGGACTCCTTTTTAGCGCCCGTCGCGGCCAACCAGGCGCGCGACACCAACCCCATGATGCCGTCTCGAAACAGCAGCACGCACAGGACAAAGATTGCCCCCTGCACGATCAGCACCCACGAACCCAGCGGCGCCAGGTAGTTCTGCAGGGACACAAACGTAAGGGCGCCGACCAGCGGGCCGAACACCGTGCCGATGCCACCCAGAAGCGCCATCAGCACCACCTCGCCATTGGCATGCCAGTGCACGTCCGTCAGCGACGCCACGCCGAACACCAGCACCTTCAGCCCGCCCGCCAAGCCCGCCACCGAGGCCGACAGCGTGAACGCCAGCAACTTGTAGCGCGACGTGGAATAACCCAGGGACCGCGCCCGCTGCTCGTTGTCGCGCACCGAACGGATCACTTCGCCGAACGGGGAGTTCAGCACGCGCAGCACGAAGGCATAGCCCAGGGCAAATACCGCCAGCGTGAAGTAGTACATCGGCATCACGTTTTGCAGATCGAAAATGCCGAACAGCTTGCCGCGCGGCACGCTTTGCAAGCCGTCCTCGCCCCCCGTGAAGCCCGCTTGCACCGCAATGAAGTAAACCAGTTGCGACAACGCCAAGGTGATCATCGCGAAGTAGATACCCTGGCGCCGGATGGCGATGGCGCCGAACACCAGCCCCAGCAGCCCGCCGGTGACCACGCCCGCCAAGAGCCCGAGTTCCGGCGTGGCGCCCAGCAACTTCATGACGATGCCGGTTGCATACGCGGCCGCGCCAAAGAATGCCGCATGGCCGAACGACAGCAGACCCACATAGCCCACCAGCAAATTGAATGCCGCGGCGAACAGCGCGAAGCACAACACCTTCATCAGGAACGTGGGGTAGACGAACCAGGGCGCGGCCAACGCCACCACGGCCAGCACCGCCATCGACACGCGCATCGCGCGCCGGCTCAGTTGCACGGGCTGGCGCGTGGCTTCGGCCGCCAGCACGTTTTGCACCTGCAAGGGCTTGCCGAACAGCCCGGCCGGCTTGCACAGCAGCACCAGCACCATGATGATGAAGATCGCCAGGTTGGCGGCCTCGGGGTAGAACACCTTGGTCAGGCCTTCGATGATGCCCAGTCCGAAGCCGCTGACGATGGCGCCCATGATGGACCCCATGCCGCCAATCACCACCACCGCGAACACCACCACGACCAGGTTGGACCCCATCATCGGGCTCACCTGGTAGATGGGCGCCGCGATCACGCCCGCCACCGACGCCAATGCCACGCCTAGCGCGTAGGTCAGCGTGATCAGCAAGGGCACGTTGATGCCGAACGAACGCACGATGGTGGGGTTCTCGGTGGCGGCGCGCAGCATGGCGCCCACGCGCGTTTTCTCGATCAGCACCCATACCGCCAGGCACAGCACCAGCGACACCACCACCGCCCAGCCGCGATACCACGGCAGGAACATGAAGCCCAGGTTCACGCCCCCCGTCAGCGCCTTGGGGATGGTGTAGGGCAAGCCCGACACACCATAGGCCTGGCGCAGCCCCCCTTCAATCAGCAGGGCAATACCAAAGGTCAGCAGCAGCCCATACAAGTGGTCCATGCGATAGGTGCGGGAAATCAGCAAGCGTTCGACCACGACGGCGAACACCGCCATGATCAGCGGCACCAGCACCAGGGCCGCCCAGTAGTTCACGCCCAGGTAATTCAGCAACATCCAGGCCAGGAACGCGCCGGCCGTGTACTGCGCGCCATGGGCGAAGTTGATGATGTTCAACAGGCCGAAAATCACTGCCAGCCCGATCGAGAGCAAGGCGTAGAAAGAACCGTTGATCAGGCCAAGCAGAAGCTGGCCGAACAGCGCCGAGGACGGCACACCGAAAATTTCGAACACAGGGATTCTCCTTTCAGACGCCCAGGCGGCGTGCGATCCGGGCGGGATCGCGGCGCGCCTCATCCGCCGACAACTGATCCACCACGCAGCCGTGCTCCATGACGTAATGGCGGTCGGCCACCTTGGTCGCAAAGCGGAAGTTCTGCTCGACCAGCACGATGGTGAAGCCGCGCTCTTTCAGCGTTCGGATGGCTTGTCCGATCTGCTGCACGATGACGGGCGCCAAGCCTTCGGTGGGCTCATCCAGCAGGATCAATTGCGCGCCCGTGCGCAGGATGCGCGCGATGGCCAGCATCTGCTGCTCGCCGCCCGACAGGTTGCCGCCGGAACTGGCGCTGCGTTCACGCAGGTTCGGAAACAGCGTGTAGATCTCGTCCAGCGACATGCCGCCATCAGCCAGTCGCGGCGGCAGCATCAGGTTTTCCGTGACGCTCAGGCTGCGGAACACCGCGCGCTCTTCGGGGCAATAGACCACGCCCAGACGCGGAATGCGGTGCGGCGCCATGCCCACGGTTTCTTGTCCGTTCAGTCGGATGGACCCGCGCCGCTTGTCCATGATGCCCATGATGGCGCGCAAGGTGGTCGTCTTGCCGGCGCCGTTGCGGCCCAGGATGGTGACGAGTTCGCCCCGGTGGACGTCGATGTTCACGCCGTGCAGCACGTGCGATTCGCCGTACCAGGCGTTAAGGTCGTTGATCGCCAGCATGTCAGTGCGCCTCCTCGTCCGAACCCATGTACGCCGTGATGACGCGCTCGTCGCGCGACACCGCCGCGTAGTCGCCCTGCGCCAGCACGGCGCCGCGCGCCAGCACGGTGATGGTGTCGGACAGGTCCGCCACCACGGACAGGTTGTGTTCGACCATCAGGATGCTGCGATTGACTGACACGCGCCGGATCAGCGCCGTGATGCGAACCACGTCTTCCTGGCCCAGGCCGGCCATGGGTTCGTCCAGCAGCATGATCTCGGGCTCGAGCGCCAGCGTCATCGCGATCTCAAGCGCGCGCTTGCGGCCATAGGGCAAGAGCGCCGCCGTCGCGTCCGCCAGGTTGGCCAGGCCAACCGCGTCCAGCAACTCCATCGCGCGTTCATTCAGGTGGTCCACGCTGCGCCGGCTGCGCCAGAAGCGCATGCCGTCGCCATGCTGGCGCATCAGCGCCACACGCATGTTCTGCAGCACCGTCAGGCCCAGGAACACCGCCGAGATCTGGAATGACCGCACGATGCCCAGGCGCGCGATCTGCTCCGGCGCCAGCGCCGTGATGTCGCGGCCACGGTAGTGGATGACGCCTGCATCGGGCGTCAGGAACTTGGTCAGCAAATTGAAGCAGGTGGTCTTGCCGGCGCCATTGGGGCCGATCAGGGCGTGGATGGAGCCTTCGTGCAGGGCAAGGGTCACGCCGTCGACGGCATTGAAGCCGCCGAAACGCTTGACCAGCCCCTGCGCGGACAGAACCGCCTGGGTGCTTGGGGTCGTCATGATGGGCCTCTTACATGCGGGCCAACAGGCCGCCATCGATCGCCAGGACATGCCCGTTGACGAACGAAGCGGCCTTCGAGGCCAGATACACCACGGCGGGCGCGACATCTTCCGGCGTCGCCCAACGGCCCACCGGCACCGAGGCCGACAGGAACGATTGAAACTGCGGATTGTCTTGCAGGCCCTGCGTGAAATCGGTGCGCACGAAACCCGGCGCGAGCGCGTTGCACGTCACGCCGCTGGCGCCATATTCCACGGCCAATGCGCGCGTGAAAGCGGCGATGGCGCCCTTGGCGGTGGCGTAGGCCGCAATGTTGGGCATGGTTGCCTGCCCCGCCACGGAAGACATCAGCACGATGCGGCCAAAGCCACGCTTGCCCATGCCCGGCAGCACGGCGCGCGCGCAATGGAAGGCGCCGTTCACGTGCACGTTCTGCAAGGCCTGCCATTCGGCGGGCGTCATCTCGACCACGGGTTTGCGATTTTGATTGCCGGCGTTGCTGACCAACACGTCAATGGCCAGGCCGGCGTTTTCCAACTGCGCCACCGCATCGGCCACCGCCCCGGCGTCGGCCACGTCGAAGGGCGCGCCATGGGCATCGATACCCAGCGCCGCCAGCTTCGCGACGGCGGCATCGCACGCGGCTTGCGACAGGTCGTTGACCACCACCCGTGCGCCCGCTCGTCCCAGGGCTTCGGCAATGGCGTAGCCCAGCCCCCGGGCCGCGCCCGTCACCAGCGCGACGCGCCCCGCCAGACCGAACGTCTGGTCCAGATAGTCGTGTTTCAAGCTTGTCTCCTTGTTTTATATGCACCGAATCTCTAGGTCCGGCCTGTGTCGTCCTTGCTTTTCGGCTGCAAAAACAAAGTTGACATCAATCTCAATATACGCGACTATTTTTAAACGCTCAATAACAAGATTTTTGCTTTATCTTCGATAACGAGTAATGGCTAGGAGACAATCATGGCCCTCGAAACCCCCGGCTGCCCCGCCGCCAATGCGCTGCCGCCCCTGGCATCGCGCTTTCTGAAAGTGGCTGAGCTGCCCTGGAAACCCACCCAGGTGGAAGGCATCGACATGAAGGTGCTGATGCAGGACAAGGAAAGCGGGCTGCTCACCGCCCTGTTCCGTTGGCAGCCCGGCACCGAACTGCCGCTGCACGAACACGTGGAAGTCGAACAAACCTATGTGCTGGAAGGCTCCATCGTGGACGCCGAAGGCGAGGTCTGCGCGGGCGACTACGTCTGGCGTCCGCGCGGCAACCAGCACGTGGCCCGCGCGCCCAACGGCGCGCTGGTGCTCAGCTTTTTCCTCAAGCCCAATCTGTTCATCGACGCCTACGCCGGCCAGACGCTGGAATAGGCCAACCGGCTTTTCAACCCTGCAAGACCCTGCAAGATCCCGCACGACCGCCCGGCACAGGGTGGCGCGCAAAAGAACTAGCCCCCAAGGAGACACCCCATGAAGACCCGTTTCAAGAACAGCCTTGCCGCCTGCGTGTTGGGCGCCCTGTCCGTGCCCGCCATGGCGCAGGTATCGGACGATGTCGTGAAGATCGGCGTGCTGGGCGATCAGTCCGGCATGATGGCGGACCTGTCCGGCAAGTTTGGCGTCGAGGCCGTGAAGATGGCGGTTGAGGATTTCGGTGGCAACGTGCTGGGCAAGCCCATCGAAGTGATCTCGGCCGACCATCAGAACAAGGTGGACATCGGGGTGTCGATCGCGCGCCGCTGGTACGAGAACGACAAGGTGGACCTGATCCTGGACGTGCCCAACTCGGCCATCGCCCTGGCGGTACAGGACCTGACCCGTCAGATGAAGCGCGTCGTGATCTTCACCAGCGCCGGCTCGGCCGACCTGACCGGCAAGGCCTGCTCGCCCAACGGCATGCACTGGACCTACGACACCTACGCCTACGCCACCGGCGTGGCCAATGGCGTGATCGAAGACGGCGGCAAGAGCTGGTTCTTCATCACGTCCGACTACGCCTTCGGCCATTCGCTGGAACGCGACGCCATGGCCGTGGTGAAGGCCAAGGGCGGGCAAGTGGTGGGCAGCGTGCGCCATCCCATCGCCAGTTCAGACTTCTCGTCGTTCCTGTTGCAGGCGCAGGCGTCAAAAGCGCAGGTCATCGGCCTGGCCAACGGCAGCGGCGACACCATCAACAGCATCAAGCAGGCGTTCGAATTCGGCATCATGGGCAGCAAGCAACGGGTGGCGGCGCTCTTCATGAGCATTGTCGACGTGCGCAGCGTGGGGCTGGAATATGCGCAGGGCCTGAACCTGGTGGAGCCCTTCTACTGGGACCAGGACGACAAGGCTCGCCAGTGGTCCGAACGCTACTTCAAGCGCACGGGCCGCATGCCGTCGATGGTGCAGGCCAGCAACTACAGCGCCACGATGCACTACCTGAACGCCGTCAAGGCGGCCGGCTCGGATGCGTCGGAACCGGTGCTGAAGAAGATGCACGACACGCCCATCAATGACTTCATGACCGAGAACGGCCGTATCCGCGAGGACGGGCGCATCATGCGCGACCTGTATCTGTTCCAGGTCAAGAAGCCGTCGGAGTCCAAGCGCGAGTGGGACTACTACAAGCTGGTGCGCAAGATTCCGGCCGAACAGGCGTTCCGCCCGCTCAAGGACGGTGGCTGCTCGCTGGTGAAGTCGTGATGGACGGCGCGCTGTCGCTATTGGCCGGCAAGCGCGCCGTGGTCACGGGGGGCGCCAACCCCCGTGGCATCGGCGCGGCGGTCGTCGACCTGTTTCTTGCGCAAGGCGCCAGCGTCGCGGTGCTGGACTACGCCTACCCCGAGGGCGGCGCCAGCGCACTGACCGATCGCCGCGTCAACCTGCACTGCGACGTCTCGCGTGGCGTCTCGTGCGAGGCCGCGATGGAACTGGCCAACGCGGCCCTGGGCGGCATCGACGTGCTGGTCAACAACGCCGGCATCGTCGCCGCCACGCGCATCTGGGATTTGCCCGAAGACGAATTTCGCCGCATGGTCGACGTGAACCTGACCGGTACCTACAACGTCACGCATGCCGCCCTGCCCGCGTTGCTGGAAAGCACGCGGCAACCGGCCATCGTCAACCTGGGGTCCACGGCCGCCCTGCGCGGCGGCGGGCTGCTGGGCGGATCGCACTACGCGGCGTCCAAGGGCGGCGTCATCAGTTTCACCAAGGCGTTGGCGCGCGAATTGGGCCCGCGCGGCGTGCGCGCCAACTGCGTGGCGCCGGGCATTATTGAAACCGACATGACGCTGGGAAAATTCGGCGAAAATTGGGAACAAGAACTCAAACAGGGCATTCCGCTGCAACGTTTCGGCTCACCCGCAGAAGTGGCCCAAGCCATACTCTTCCTTGCCTCGGACTTGTCCTCGTATTCAACCGGCATCGTGGTCGACGTCAACGGCGGCTTCCACATTCACTAGGCACGTCCCGAAGCAATGAGCACTCCCGATCGCATGCTGTCCATACTCGACCTTTTTCGCGACGACACCACCGCCGCGTTCCAGGAGGACGTCATGGCGCATCTGGATTGCTCGCGCGCCACGGCGTATCGGTATTTGAAGTCATTGACCGAAAGCGGGCTGCTGGCGCCCACGGCGGGCGGCGCCTATGTGCTGGGTTCACGCATCATCGAACTGGACCGCCACCTGCGCCAGCACGATCCATTGATGCGCGCCGCGCGCGACGTCATGCGGGCCACGGGCGACGAACTGCACGCCAACCTGATGCTGTGCAGCTATTACGGCGACAAGGTCATGTGCGTGGACCGCTACTGGACCGACAACTCTATTGAATCCAGCTACGCGCGTGGCCGGCCCTTCCCCATGTTCCGGGGCGCCACGGCCAAGCCCATCCTGGCGAACCTGCCGCCCTACCAGTTGCGCAACCTGATGCTGTGGCACGCGGCCGAAATCCGCGAGGCCGGCCTGGGCGAAGACTGGGACGAATTCCGCGCCAACCTGAAGCGGCTGCGCACGGCGGGCGTGTGCGTGTCGCACGGCGAGGTCGACCGAGGCCTCATGGGGATCGGCGCGGCCATCTTCAGCCCCGAGCAAAAAGTGGTGGGCAGCCTGGTGTTCATTGCCGCCCAGGCACATACCTCGCCGCAGCGCCTGGAGGTATTGCAGGCGCGCATCCAGGTGGCGGCGGCCGAGGTCTCGCAGAACCTGCAAGCCCCACAAAGCAACGGCGCGGCGGCGATCGGCATCATGCCGTCGCGGCCGCGCCGCATCAGGGTCCCGGCCGGTGCAGCACCGGCGCGGACCAAAGCCTGATCAGGCCTTGTTGTAGCGTTCGACGCTGTTCACGATTTCTTCGTGAGCGGCGTCCACGCCCTTCCAACCCTTGACCTTGACCCACTTGCCCTTTTCGAGGTCTTTGTAGTGCTCGAAAAAGTGCTGGATGCGGGCGACGTCTTCGGTCGGCAGGTCTTCGTACGACTTGATGTTGCGGTACGGGGGGTACAGCTTTTCGATCGGCACGGCCAACAGCTTGGCGTCGCCGCCCGACTCATCGTCCATTTCCAGCACGCCGATGGCGCGGCAGCGCACGACGGCGCCGATCTGGATCGGGAACGGGGTCAGGACCAGCACGTCGGCGGGGTCACCGTCTTCCGACAGGGTTTGCGGGATATAGCCGTAGTTGCACGGGTAGTGCATGGCGGTCAGCATGAAGCGGTCAACGAAAATCGCGCCCGTGTCCTTGTCGACCTCGTACTTCACCGGGTCGGCGTTCATGGGGATTTCGATGATGACGTTGAAGTCTTCCGGCAGCTTCTTGCCAGGGGAGACGCGATCAAGACTCATGATTCAACCTTGTTGTGTGTCTGAAGAAATGTTCAAAGCGAGCCGTCGTCCTTGAACGGCGGCTTGGTCGCCGGCACCGGTGCCGAAGCCGGGGCCGATGCCGAGGCGGACGTGGGCTTCGGGCTGGCGGCGGGCGCCGGCGAATACGTGGGCACGGGCTCATCGAAAGCCGCCGCCGGAATCGGGGCGCTGTCGAAGTACTCGTCAATGTCGGACGTGCCGCCGGCCAGCGGCGCGTCTTCGGGAGCCAGCGCGCGGTCGCGCTGGTCGCGGCTGACGCGGGCGTCCGGGTCCAGCACGTAGTCAGAGGCCGAGGCCGCCACCGCGGGCGCCAGCGGCGGATAATCGCCGGAGATGTCGGCATCGCCGTCCGAGTCCGACATGCCCACCGCATAGCCGCCTTCGGCGTCCACGCGATACGGATCGGAACCGGTATCCGCGGCGGGCAAGGCGGCATCGGCCGCCAACACCGGCAGCGCCATGCTGGCGGCGGTTGCCAGGCGCCAGTGGCGCATGGCGTCGGCGGGCCGGTCCAGGCGGTCGTAGAGGCTGCCCAACAAGGCATGCGTCTGCGCGTCGCTGCGCCGGCTCAGACTGCGCAAGAGATAACGCTCGGCCTGGCCCCACAATTGGCCGTTCAGGCAGAGCATGCCCAATGCGGTGAGCAGGTCCGGATCGGTCGGGCGTTGCTGCAACCAGGTCTCGGCCTTGGCCAGGCGGCGCGACACCTGGTCGGATTCGCAGCGAGCGTAAGCCGCCACCAAGGTCGGGTTGAACTTGACGGCAATAGCGGCTTCCAGCACACGCGCCGCTTCGTTGGCTTCGCCGGCGGCATCAAAGGCGGCCGCGCCAGACAAGGCGATGTCGGGCAGCAGGCGTTCTTCGGCTTTCAGGTCTTTCCAGATGGCGCGCCAGGCGTCGCCATGGGCCGCCGCGCGCAAACGCGCCGCGCCGGAAGCGTCGATCAGGGCGTCGGCTTCAGAGCGAGCCAGCGCGTTACGCCGCACCAGGCCGCGAGCCAGGGTAAAAACCTGATCGTGGTGATGCAGCGCGGTGTGTGCGCGCAGCAACAGGCGCATCGTGTGCAGGTGGCGGGCGCCGCCGTCGGCCAACGGCGCAAGCACCGCCAGCGCGCGTTCGGGGCGGCCTTGGTCCAGCAGCATATCGGCCGATACGGTTGCCGTGGCTTCAACCATGCCCGGATCCGTACCGGCCTGCTCTTGCGCGGTGGCCAACAGGCGGTCGCGACGATCGAACTCGCCCAAGCCGTGCGCGGCGCGAGCCGCGGACAAGGCGGCCAGCACGCGGCGCGTCTGCACCTTGGTCTGGTCGAGCAGCTTGGTCAGGTCTTTTTCGGCGACGGCGTAACGGCCCTCAAGCAGGCCGATCCAGCCGCGTTCCAGCAATTCATGGTCGCGCGCCTGCGCCCGCTTGCCACGCCACACGCGGACGCGGTCCGGAATGGCAAGCAGCCAGGCCAACAGGCGCAGCCCCACATAAAGCACGATGAAGGTCGCCACGACCAGCAGCACCGCCAGCGTGAGCGACATGTTGATGCGCCACGGCCAGACCAGCAACAGCACGTTGCCGGAATGCGAGCGCAGCACCACCGCCAGGGCGACGGCGATGACGGCGAGCAGCAGTGTCCAGAACCAGGTACGCATAAGGCTCAGTCCTGCTCGCTAGTCTTGAAACCCGCGGCGCGCAAGGCGGCCACGGCGTTCAAGCTGTCAGCCACTTCGGGCATGCGCACGGCGATGTCGGTCTGCGCCAACTCGCGTGCCAGCGTCTGTGCGGCGACGGTGTCGGGGGAGCGGCTGTCGAAGTACTTGGACAAGGTCACGCCCACGTTGTCGAGCTCGCTCTTCCAGACGGCCGGCTGACGCATCAGCATGGCCAACTGAACGGTCAACAGGCGCTGGCGCAGCGTGCCGCGCACCTGGTCGGCCTGTTCTGGCGACAGCAGCAGCGCGGCGGGTTCGTCAACGCGCTGGATGGTGATCAAGCCGCCCAGTTCCTGGGCCAGTGCCGACCCGGCACGGCCGGGCCACGAGACGACTTCCGCGCGCCAACGCTGCCACCACGGGGCGTCGGCGGGCAGGCCGGCTTGCGGATCCACGAGCGGCGCGGGTGCGACAGCCGGTCGGTTTTCGCCAGCCGCGGCCACGCCCGGCGCCACGGAATCGGGCACCAGCAACGGCGCCTTGCTCACCAGCGCCACCAGGCGCTCGATGCGCGCGGATTGGGCGGGGATGTCCACGGTGGACACCGCGCGCAGGCGATCCAGGTCGCCGTTGATGGCTTGCTGCAGGCTGGAGAAACGCGGGCGGTCGGCGCGCGCCAGACGCGATTGCGCGGTTTCCAGCGCAACAATGGCGTTGGAAACGTTGCCGGCCAGGCGCAATTGCTGGTTGGCAATGGTCAGAAGGCGCTCGACGTCGTTGGCCAGCAGTTCGTCGCTGGCGCTGTCATTGAAGTTCTGCCACGCCAGTTGCAGCGCGTTGTATTGGCTTTGCGTTTCGCGGACGGTGTCTTCAAGCTCGCCCACGCGGCCGGCTTGCGCCTGAGCCAAGGCCAGCGCTTCGCGCGTGTCCTTGCGTGCCTGCGCCACGTCGGCGGTCAGGGTGTCGATACGGGAAGCCACCTCGCGTCCGGCGGACACAAACTGGGTGCGTTGCTTCCACAGCGCATAACCCAGGCCGACGGCCAGCAGGATGACGATTATCAGGGCGGTGACCAAGGGGCCATTGCCGCGCTTGGCCGGACGGGCCTTGACGGGATCGGCCGGGGCCGATGCGGGCGCGCTTGCGCCCGGGGCGGCCGTGTGAACGACCGGATCGGTAGCGGGAGTCTTGTCTGTCATGACGCGATTGTATTCGGTGTCAGTCCGATGCAACGAATCAAGCAGCAACAAAAGCCTGGAATATCGACTCGTCGTTGGGCAAGCAGATTTTTACCATTGCTGAAGCGTCGGCGCCATGACAGGCCGGTAAGACGCGCCGCGCGAGCGACGGGTGCGTCAGCACAAAACGGCATTGCTGCCACCATGGCGCCAGGCCCACCGCATCGAGGTTCGCGCGGATGGCATCGGCGCCCTCGCCGCTGGTGATGAGCCAGGTGGCGTGAACGCCCGCGTCCGCCAAGCGCCGCAACGCCGCCAGTGCCTCGGCATCCCAGACAGCCGGACGCCTGAGATAGGCCGCGTGGCGCGTGACGGCGGCGCCGTGGGCCTCAAGCTGGTCGCCCAACCAGTCGCGGCCCTGCGTGCCGCGCACCAGCAGCACGCGGGACGGCAAGCCGGGCAGGCCGCAAAGTACCTTCCACAAGGCTTCGGAATCGTGGCTGGGCGCGTCGTCGCCCGGATGCAGGACTGTTGTATTCGCGCAAAAGGCGGCTGATTCGCGCAGCGCTTGCGCGCTGGCGGGGCCCACCGTGGCGGCGATCACATCAGCGGGCCACACGCCCTCGCCCTGCGCGGCCGAGAGTTGCCGCAGGTATTGCTTGGCCGCGTTGCCACTAACGAACACGACCATGTCGAAGTCCGCCGGACGCGGCAACTGCGCGGCGGGGACGTCGAACGCATGAATTTCCAGCGCGGGAAGCACGCAGGCGGACCAGCCGGCGTCGGTCAGACGGCCGGCCAGCGCCTCGTTGCGGCCCTCGGGCCGCGTCAGGACGGCGACTCGGGCGGGGCTGGACATCAGTCCGGCCGAGGTTCGGCTTGCAGCAGTTCCTGGAGGATGGCGGCGGCGCCGGCATCCAGCAGCTCTTGTGCAGCGGCTTCGCCCAGCGTTTCAGCATCAGCCACGGGGCCACTGCGGGCCGTGCGGACCATGCGCATGCCATCCGGCGAGGCCACCAGCGCGCGTAGCGACAGCGTATCGCCCGAGATCTGGGCGAATGCCGCCAACGGCACCTGACAGGAACCGCCCAGCTTGCGCGACACCGCCCGTTCGGCCAGCACGCACGACGTGGTGGGCGCGCTGATCAGCGGCGCCAGCCACGCGCGCATGTCGTCGCGGTCGTTGCGGATTTCGATGCCGAGTGCGCCCTGCCCCGCGGCCGGCAGGCTATCGGCCGGGTCCAGCAGGCTGCGGATACGCTCGGCCAGGCCCAGGCGTTCAAGGCCGGCCGCGGCAAGCACAATGGCGTCGTATTCACCTTTATCCAGCTTGCCCAGACGGGTGTCGAGATTGCCGCGCAGCGGCTTGACCACCAGTTCCGGAAAGCGCGCGCGTATCTGGGATTCGCGGCGCAGGCTGGACGTACCCACGACGGCACCCGCCGGCAAATCGGCCAGGCTGGCATAGCGATTGGATACGAAGGCATCGCGCGGGTCCGCGCGATCAAGAATGGCGCACAGCTCGAACGGAGCTTGCAGATCCACCGGCACGTCCTTCAAGGAGTGCACGGCAAGATCAGCGCGTCCATCGAGCAGCGCGTTTTCAAGTTCCTTGACGAACAAACCTTTGCCACCGACCTTGGACAAGGTTCGGTCCAGGATCTGATCGCCTCGGGTCGTCAGGGTAAGAAGCTCAACCGCGCACGCTGGGTACAGCGTGCGCAGCCGGTCGCGCACATGCTCAGCTTGCCAAAGGGCAAGCCGGCTGGCGCGGGTCGCAATGACCAGGCGTTGCGGAAGAGACACGAGCGGTCATCAAACGAAATTGGAGACGATGACCGTCGCGACTATCCCGAGGATGGCCAGCACGAAAAGGCCCTGAAGGAGGCTCAGGCCCGATTCGGATTGCTGGGGATCGACGGATCTACGCAGACTCATGTGCTGATTCCTTGGAAGCGGTTTTGCGGCTTGCAAGCCACCGTCCAAGGACAACAACGAGCAAGGCGCCGATAATTTCTGCAGCGATTTTAACCGTAGTCGGCTGAACACCGAATTGACGTTCGACAACCACGTCGGTAATCAGCATGCCGCCCGCGATCCAGCCCAGCAGAGCCGCGCCCAAGGTAATAACCAGCGGATACTTGTCGATCAGCTTCAGGACCAGGGTGCTGCCCCAGATGATGATCGGCACACTGACGATCAGGCCGAAGGCAACCAGGCCGATCTGATGGTCGGCGTGGGCGTTCTGGGCCGCGCCGGCAATGGCGATCACGTTGTCCAGGCTCATCACGAAGTCAGCGATGATGATGGTCTTGATGGCGGCGGCGATGGACGTTCCGCCCTTCACGTTGCCATGCGCATCGTCTTCGGGGATCAGGAGCTTGACGCCGATCCAGACCAGCAGCAAACCGCCAACGACCTTCAGGAACGGAATCGACAGGAGCGTCAACGCAAAAGCGATCAGCACGACACGCAGGATGATGGCGCCCGCGGTGCCCCAAAGAATGCCCTGCATGCGCTGCTTGGGCGCCAAATTGCGGCACGCCAGCGCGATGACCACCGCGTTGTCGCCACCGAGCAGGATGTCGATGAGGATGATCTGGAATACCGCTGCCCAACTCAGCGTCTGGAAAAACTCAAGCACTATGAACCCCCGAAGGCATTTATGAAAAGAAAGGCCGGTCCCGAGCCGGCCATCCGGCCGCGCGCCGCGCGGCAGGATCATTCAAAACAACTGATTATTGTAATTCAGCTTTCATTCAGCTTTCTGGCGCATCAGTAAAACTTTACCAATTGCCAGTACCAGCACCGCGCCCAGCGCGCCCGTCATCAGCTCGAAGCTGTGATGGGATACGCCCAAGGCCGCGTCGATACGCGCCACCGGTTCCTGCAAGGCGGGGTCACCCACCAGCAACTCACCAGCGATAAAGCCCAGCAAGGCCGCCCCCACCCAGACGATGATCGGGAAGCGCTCGATGACCTTCAGAAGCAGCGTGCTGCCGAAGATGACCAAGGGGATACTGATGGCCAAGCCCAAAACCAGCAAGGTCGTGTCGCCCATCGCCGCGGCAGCAACCGCCACCACGTTGTCCAGGCTCATGACCAAATCGGCAATCATGATAGTGCGAATTGCGGTCAGCAGATTACCTTGCGTCTTGCCCGCGCCATCTTCATCGCCTTCCGGCAACAGCAGCGTCACGCCGATGTAGACCAGCAGCAGCGCGCCGATCAGCTTCAAGTACGGCAACAGCAACAACTTGGCCGCCACCAGGGTCAGCACGATACGCATGATGATCGCGGCGGCCGAGCCTATCGTGATCGCTTTCTTTTGTTGGGCCGGAGGCAGCGAACGCGCCGCCAGCGCAATGACCACGGCGTTGTCGCCCGACAGCAAAATATTGACCCAAATGATCTGGAGCAGCGCTATCCAGAATGCCGCTGAACTGAGTTCCATGCCTCTCTTTCCTAGGTGTTGATCCCCCTAGGACGAACCAAATTAATGGATGAACAAAACAAGAGCCGTACTGGCCGTCTTCGTGCGAGCGCGACGGCATTCTTGCTGGGTACGTGCGAAATTTCTTTCATTATAGTTTCGTTCAGCTTGCCGAATGGTTGCACGACCGCGTTTTGGACGCGGGATTACCCTAGGAAAGCACTGAAAATTTCGCCCTCACCCGAACGGCGGATGAACGAAAAAAAGCCCGCCGAAGCGGGCTTTTTGAACGCAATGCTGAAAACTTACAGCACCGACTTGAGCAGCTTGCCCATTTCGGAGGGGTTGCGCGTGGT
>RCUJ01000909.1_pt1 | contig 16575 bp, 19 predicted proteins | sample 2166321 | NCBI WGS metagenome assembly RCUJ01 (sample SAMN09932808, study PRJNA488358) | compost metagenome | feature: garden; material: soil; isolation source: compost soil in an enriched community after 118 h of incubation | place: Germany: Experimental Botanical Garden Goettingen | collected... | reverse complement strand
CAGCAGCCCGTGCCCGGCTGCTCGAGGTCGCGCAGCGCTTCGGCCTGCCGGTGCAGCCCGACGCGACCATCGGCAGCCTCTCGGTCGGCGAGCGCCAGCGCGTGGAAATCCTCAAGGCGCTGTACCGCGGCGCGCGCATCCTGATCCTCGACGAGCCGACGGCCGTGCTCACGCCGCAGGAGAGCGAGGCGCTGTTCGCCACGCTCGCGCAGATGGTGGCGCAGGGCCTGTCGGTCATCTTCATCAGCCACAAGCTCGGCGAGGTGCTGCGCGTGTCGCAGCGCATCGCGGTGCTGCGCGGCGGCAAGCTGGTCGCCGAGGCGCGCACGGCCGACACCACGCAGGCGCAGCTCGCGCTGTGGATGGTCGGCCACGCGGTCGAGGCGCCGCAGCGCCGGCCCGCGAAATCGGTGGGCGACGCAGTCTGCGTGCTCGACCACGTGAGTACGGCCTCGGCGAAAGACGGCGGGCAGGACCGCCTGCGCGAGGTGTCGCTCACGCTGCGCGCGGGCGAAATCACCGCCATCGCGGGCGTCTCCGGCAACGGCCAGGTCGCGCTGGCCGAGCTGCTGAGCGGCACGCGCCGCGCCGTCTCCGGCAGCGCGCAGTTCATGGGCCGCGCGCTGCCGCCCTCGCCCGCCCGGCTGGTGCAGCGCGGCGTGGCGCGCATCCCCGAAGACCGGCACGCGGTCGGCGTGGTCGGCGACCTGCCGGTGTGGGAGAACGCCGTGTCCGAGCGGCTGCGCAGCCCCGTCTTTTCACGCTGGTCGTTCATCGTCCGGCGCGCCGCCGCGCGGCTGCACGCCCGGCGCATCGAGAAAGCCTTCGACGTGCGCGGCGCCGGCCTGATGTCGCCGGCCCGTTCGCTCTCGGGCGGCAACATGCAGAAACTGATCCTGGGGCGGGCGCTGCTGGCGCCCGAGCAAGTGGAACAAGACACCGACAACAAGAAGTACCCGAACCGCGCCCCGCGCCTCATCGTCGCGCACCAGCCGACCTGGGGCCTGGACATCGGCGCCGTCGCCTATGTGCAGCAGCAGCTCATTGCCGCGCGCGACGCCGGCGCGGCGGTGCTCGTCATTTCCGACGACCTCGACGAAGTGCTCGCGCTCGGCGACCGCGTGGCCGTGATGCACGGCGGCCACCTCGGCGAAGCGCGCCCGGCCGCGGCCTGGACGCGCGAGGCCATCGGCCTGGCGATGGCCGGCGCCACCGCGCCGCAACGCCCGGGAGCCGCCGCATGATGCGCCTCGAACGACGCCACGAAAGCTCGCGCGCCGCGCTGGTGCTGGCCCCCATCGGCGCGGTCGTGTTCACGCTGCTGGTGAGCGCGCTGCTCGTGCGCTGGGCCGGCGCGCCGGTCGGGCGCACCTATGCGCTGCTGCTGCAGGGCGGCTTCGGCTCGGTGTTCGCATGGAGCGAGACGCTGACGCGGGCCATTCCGCTCATCCTCACCGGGCTGGCCGCCACGGTCGCGTTCAAGGCGCGGCTCTTCAACATCGGCGCCGAGGGGCAGCTGTTCGCGGGCGCGCTGGCCGCCGTGGCGGTGGGCGGCATGCACGGCGGCACGGGCTTCGAGCTGTCGCCCTGGCTGCTGTTCCCGCTGATGATGCTGGCTGCTGCGGTGGCCGGCGCGCTGATGCTGCTGGGCCCGGCGCTCATGAAGAACAAGCTCGGCGTCGACGAGGTCGTGACCACGCTGCTCATCAACTTCATCGTGCTGCTGGGCGTGTCGGCGCTGCTCGACGGGCCGATGAAAGACCCGACGGCGATGGGCTGGCCGCAGAGCGTGTCGCTGCAATCCGACCTGGAGCTGGGCAAGCTCATCGCCCAGACGCGCGTGCACACCGGGCTGCTGTGGGCCGTGTCGCTCGCGGTGATCGTGTGGGCGATCTTCAAGTACACGGTGCTGGGCTTCGACATCCGCGCGGTGGGCGCCAATGCGCGCGCCGCCGCCTTCGCCGGCGTGCCGGTGACGCGCACCGTGGTCATGGTGGCGCTGCTCTCGGGCGCGCTGGCCGGGCTGGCCGGCGCCATCGAGGTGGCGGGCCGCACGAGCTACGTCACGCTCGACATGTCGCCGGGCTACGGCTACACCGGCATCGTGATCGCGATGCTCGCCGGGCTGCACCCGCTGGGCGTGATCGCCGCCGGCGTGTTCGTGGCCGGCGTGCTGGTCGGCGCCGACACCATGAGCCGCGCCGTGGGCGTGCCGACCTACATCGCCGACGTGATCGTCGCGGCCTCGCTGATCGCGGTGCTGGTGGCCACGCTGCTCACGCAGTACCGCGTGCGGGTGACGAAATGACCGACCTGCTCGACATTCTTTCCAACCCCGCCTTCTGGGTCGCGGTGCTGCGCATCGCCACGCCGCTCATCCTGGGCACGCTGGGCGTGCTGCTGTGCGAGCGCGCGGGCGTGCTCAACCTGGGCATCGAGGGGATCATGGTCGCGGGCGCCTTCACCGGCTGGCTCGCGGTGTACGCCGGCGCGCCGCTGTGGGCCGGCGTCGGCGTGGCCGCGCTCACGGGCATGGTGTTCGGGTTGCTGCATGCCTTTTTGACCGTCGGGCTCGCGCTGTCGCAGCACGTCTCGGGGCTGGGCATCACGCTCTTGGCCACGGCGCTGAGCTACTTCGGCTACCGCGTGAGCTTTCCGAAGGTGAACACGCCGCCGACCATCACGCCCTTCGCGCCGATGGACTGGCTGCCCGTGCCCATCCTCGGCGCGCAGACCGCGCTCACGCTGTTCGCGCTGCTGCTGGTGCCGGCGGTGGCCTGGGTGCTGTACCGCACGCCGCTGGGCCTGGCGCTGCGCATGGTCGGCGAGAACCCGCAGGCGGCCGAGAGCCAGGGCGTGTCGGTCGCGGCCACGCGCACCGGCGCCATCGTGGCGGGCTCGGCGCTGATGGGCGTGGCCGGCGCGTTCCTCACGCTGTCGGCCTTCAACGCCTTCTTCTTCAACATGGTGAACGGGCGCGGCTGGATCTGCGTGGCGCTGGTGGTGTTCGCCTCGTGGCGGCCCGGCAAGGCCCTGCTCGGCGCGTTGCTGTTCGCCTTCTTCGACGCGCTGCAGCTGCGGCTGCAACAATCGGGCGATGCCGTGCTGCCTTACCAGCTGTACCTGATGCTGCCCTACCTGCTGTCGATCCTGGCGCTGGTGCTGGTGGCGCGCAAGGCCAGCTACCCGCAGGCGCTGATGAAACCCTACCGCAAGGGAGAACGCTGACATGCCGATGACGCGGCCCCGCCTCCGTCGCCTGCTGGCCACCGCGCTGCTCGCCCTGGCCGGCAGCGGCGCCCACGCACTCGGCGCCGACTACGGCCCCGAGCGCTTCGCCACCCACGACGCCGTCACCTGGGTGCAGACCTGCGGCACCTGGGGCCCCGACCACCACGGCACCTACCGCGTGATCCACGCCGAAGCCTTCGCGCAGTCGTTCCTCTACGTGCAGTGGATGGCGCGCGGCGAGGCCGACCGCAGCTACAGCCTGTACGCCGTGCACACGACCGCCATCGCCGAGCTCGACAACGACCACGCGGAAATCTCCCTGAGCGAACTCACCTGCCGCGCCACGCCGCGCGGCATCGTGGTGACGGCCAAGGCCGACTCGGGCCACGACGACAAGCTGCGCCGCGTGACCATCGAGGTCGGGCCGGCGGCAGGGCAATACCGCTTCCGCGCGCAGCGCACGCGCTGAGCGCATGGACACCACACTCAGCCTGGACGCCACGAACGGTTGCATCGCGGCCTTCGGAGTTGCCATCAGCGCAGGACTGGCCGCAAGCGCCCTTCCCACCGTTTTCACACAAACGCGTGCCGCCATGCCCATCGACGGCAACCTCATCGATTGCACCCTCGCCCACGCGACCGGCTTTGTCGGCAACGTAGAGCTGGAACTCAACCTGCGTTTCGAAGAAGAAGCACTGGTCAGCGCAGGCATGACGCTGACACCCCCTCGGTTTCGCAAGCTCTTCGGCGATGAGTTCTACAACAGCGTCGATGATCGCTACCGCTATCACCAGCGCTGGTTGAAATCACAGGGCATTCCCGATAGCTCGGTGCCCTTTCCTTGGGGCGACGCCGGGGTCGCCAAGGACAAGAGCGAGAACGTCTACCTCTATGTTCTCTATCGCAAGGTTGCACGACCGCCTCGCGACGCAAAATAACGCGCCACAGATTCCAGAAGCCCCACCGATGCTCGACCTCCTCATCACCAACGCCACCCTCCCCGACGGCCGAACCGGCATGTCGGTCGCCGTGCAGGACGGCCGCATCGCCGAGGTCACGCCCGGCCTGGCCGCGCCCGCGCACGAGACGCTCGACGCCCAGGGCCTGCTGCTCGCGCCGCATTTCGTCGACCCGCATTTCCACATGGACGCCACGCTGAGCTACGGCCAGCCGCGCGTCAACCAGAGCGGCACGCTGCTCGAAGGCATCGCGCTGTGGGGCGAGCTCAAGCCGCTGCTCACGGCCGATGCGCTCATCGAACGTGCGCTCGCGTACTGCGACTGGGCCGTGGCCAAGGGCCTGCTGGCGATCCGCTCGCACGTGGACACCAGCGACCCCAGCCTGCTCGCGGTCGATGCGCTGCTCGAGGTGAAGCGCCAGGTGGCGCCGTACATCGACCTGCAGCTGGTGGCCTTTCCGCAGGATGGCGTGCTGCGCTCGCCGGGCGGCGTCGACAACCTCACGCGCGCGCTCGACAAGGGCGTGGACGTGGTCGGCGGCATTCCGCATTTCGAGCGCACCATGGCCGACGGCGCGGCCAGCGTGAAGCTGCTGTGCGAGCTGGCGGCCGAGCGCGGCAAGCTGGTCGACATGCACTGCGACGAGTCGGACGACCCGCTCTCGCGCCACATCGAGACCCTGGCCGCCGAAACGCTGCGCCTGGGCCTGCAGGGCCGCGTGACGGGCTCGCACTGCACCTCGATGCACTCGATGGACAACTACTACGTGAGCAAGCTGCTGCCGCTCATCGCCGAGAGCGGCGTGAGCGTGGTGTCGAACCCGCTCATCAACATCACGCTGCAGGGCCGCCACGACAGCTACCCCAAGCGCCGCGGCATGACGCGCGTGCCCGAGCTGCTGGCGGCCGGCGTGAACGTCGCCTTCGGCCACGACTGCGTGATGGACCCGTGGTACGGCATGGGCTCGGGCGACATGCTCGAGGTGGCCCACATGGGCCTGCACGTGGCGCAGATGACCGGCCAGGCCGGCATCCACCAGTGCTTCGAGGCCGTGACCACGCGCGCGGCGCGCGTGATGCACCTGGACGGCTACGGCCTGGAAGCCGGCTGCGACGCCAGCTTCGTGCTGCTGCAGGCGCGCGACCCGGTCGAGGCCATCCGCCTGCGCGCGACGCGGCTCAAGGTGTTCCGCAAGGGCCGGCTGCTGGCCGAGACGCCCGCGGCCACCGCCGCGCTGCACCTGCCGGGCCGCGGCGACCGCACGCGCTGGATGCTCGGCGAGCGCTGATCCGGTGGCGGCTGGACAGGCGCCGCGCCTGCCGCGAACATCCGGGTTCCCCGATGACAAGGACACACCCGACATGAGCGCCCCACCCCTGCTGCGCACGCTGTTCCAGTACCACGCGTGGGCCAACGACGAGCTGCTGGACCGCATGGCCAGCCTCGACCCCGTGCAGCACGCCGACGCCCGGCATGCCGCGATCCGCGTGGTCAACCATGCCCATGTGGTGAACCGGATCTTCGCGGGCCACCTCACGGGCACGCCGCACGGCTTCACCGACGACAACACGCCCGAAACGCCCACGCTGGCCGACCTGCGCGCGGCCGTGGCCGAGTCCGACCGCTGGTATCTGGCGTATCTCGACACGCTCACGCCGGCGCTGCTGGCCGAGGCGCTGCCCTTCGTGTTCACCGACGGCGACAAGGGCCGGATGACGCGCGAAGAAATGCTGGCCCACGTCGTGACGCACAACGGCTACCACCGGGGCGAAGCCGGCCGGCTGCTGGCGCAATGCGCGGTGCGCCCGCCGCGCGACACGCTGGCGGTGCACCTGCACCGCAGCGAACCCGCGCGCCGCGAACGCTCCTAGGTCAGGCTGCGTGGGTGGTCGCGACGGTCATCTCGACCTCGACCGTCGCATTCTTCGGCAGCGCATAGACGCCGACCGCCGTGCGCACATGCACGCCGGCCTCGCCGAACACGCGGTGCAACAGGTCGGACGCGGCATCGGCCACCTCGCTTTGCTGCGTGAAGTCGGCCGTGCACTGCACGAACACGCCCACGCGCAGCACCTTCTCGACCGCATCGAGCGAGCCGAGTGCGCGGCGCAGCAGCGCGAGGCTGCGCAGCGCGCAGATCTGGGCGCCTTCGCGCGCGGTGTCGAGCGACACGGCATCGCCCACGCGGCCGGTGACGACCACGGTGGTGCCCACGCGCGGCACCTGGCCGCTGAGGTAGACGGTGCGGCCATCGCGCACCAGCGGCACGTAGTGGCCGCCGGCCAGGATCTCGCCGTCGAAGCTATGGCCCAGTTCGGCGGCGATGAGGTCGGCGATCTGGTCGCGGCTGTGTGGTTCTGTCATCGGATGTCCAGGAAAACGGGCCGCCATTGTCGCCAACCGGTCCGGCGCGAACCGATACAGATCACGCCGGCCACAGGCAGAACAGTTCAGCCTTCGAACGCGAGGAACACCCGCCCGCCCTCGATCTTCACCGGGTAGGTGCGCAGGTCTTCGGTGAGCGGCGCGCACATGGCCTTGCCGCTGCGCACGTCGAAGCGGCCCTGGTGCAGCGGGCATTCGATCTCGTGGCCTTCGAGGAAACCGTCGCACAGCCGCGCATGGCCGTGCGTGCAGATGTTGTCGGTGGCGTGGATGCCGTCGTCGGTGCCGTACAGCGCGATGTCGCGCCCCTGCACCTCGATGCCGACCACGTCGTCGGCGGGAACGTCGTCGACCGCCGCGGCGTCGACCCAGGTCATCGTGCTCATCGTGTGCTCCCTTTTCTCAATCGGGCTTGAGGCCGGCGCGGTCGATCACCGGCTTCCAGCGGCGCAGTTCCTCGTCCATGAACTTCGACAGGCCTTCGGGCGTGCTGCCCACGGGGTCGAAGTACGCGGTCTGCAGGCGCTTGACTGTGTCGGGGTCTTTCAGCGCGGCAGCAATCTCGCGGCTCATGCGCTGCACCACGTCGTTCGGCGTGCCCTTGGGCGCCATGTAGGCGAACCATGGCACGGCCTGGATGTCGGGCAGGCCCGATTCACGCAGCGTCGGCAGCTCGGGCAGCAATGCCGAACGCTCGGCCGAAGTGACGGCCAGCGCCTTGAGACGCCCCGCCTTGGCCTGCGGCATCACCGTGACCGGCGGCAGGCAGGCGTACTGCACGTCGCCCTGCACGATGGCCGTGACGGCCTGGCCCGACGAGGCGTACGGGATGTGCACCGCGAACGACTGCGTCTTGGCCTTGATGAGCTCCACGCCCAGGTGCGAGATCGAGCCGTTGCCGGTCGAGGCGAAGTTGAACTTGCCGGGGTTCTTCTTCATCGCCGCCAGCCAGCCCTTGACCGAATCGACGCCCATCGAATTGGAGACCGCGCAGACGTTCGGCGTGGTCGCGGCCAGCGACACCGGCACGAGGTCCTTGAACGGGTCGTACGGCAGGTTCTTGTAGAGGATGGTGTTGTAGACCAGCGGCGCGTTCACCGACAGCAGGAAGGTGTAGCCGTCGGGCTGCGCCTTCGAGACCGCGTCGGTGCCGCTGTTGCCGCCCGCGCCGGGCTTGTTCTCGACGATCAGCGGCTGGCCGATGCGCGCCGCGAGCTTGTCGTTGACGATGCGCGCCAGGATGTCGGGCGACGAGCCCGCCGCGAACGGCACCACGATGCGCACGGGGCGCTGCGGCCAGTCTTGCGCATGGGCGGCGGCGGCCATGGCCACGGCGGTGAAGGCGACGAAGAGGCGTGCGCGCGTCATGGCTGCACCTCCACGTCGACCATGCCCAGGTGGTCCTGCTGCTCGCGCGCGATGAAGCCCGCGATGAGCGCGCGGTAGGCGGCCTCGACCACCTCCGGGTAGGCGCCCTCCTTCTCGGCGAGCGCCTTCACCTTGTCGATCACTTCCTGCTGGCGCTGCGGCGCCGACACCTGGAAGGCGTCGCGCTTGAAGCGCGCGGCGTCCTTCACGTAGCGGCCGCGCTCGGCCAGCAGCGCGACGATCTGGCGGTCGAGCCGGTCGATGTTCTCGCGCACCTCGGCCAGGTTGGCGCACAGCGGCACGTAGGCCGGGTCGGTGAAGCGGCGCAACGGGGCACCGTGGGTCTCTGGTTCTTTTTCTGGCATGGCTCGGTTTCAGATGGGATAGATGATGGAGTTCGGGATCATTTCGCTGTCGAACACGCACAGGCGCGACGCGAACTTGAGGCCCTCGGGGGTCTGCACGACCTTGTCGATGTAGCGCCCGACATTGAACACGGTCGACGGCCCGTCGAGCTTGGTGCGGAACACCGCGTAGTTGGCCTCGCTGTGGATGGTGCCGTCGTCGTCGACGCGGTGCACCAGCGGCAGGCCCACCACGTGGCGCTGGTAGTACGGGTCGTGGAACAGCGTCTCCTTGATGCCGTAGACGCGGTCTTCGAGCATGCCCCGGCTTTCGAACGAGAGCGTGGCCAGCGGCAGGCCGCGTTCGTGGTTCTCCCGCGGCTGCAGGCGGTAGCTGCACGCTTCGGTGAAGAACGCGGGCCACAGGTCCCAGTCGCCCGAATCGACCGCATGCGCGTACGCCGCATACAGGCGCGACAGGTCGAGGTAGGTGGACGTGTCGAGCGTGCTCATGCGGCCTCCATCACTTCGCGCCAGTAGCGGTACATGCCGCGGATCAGCGTCTCGGTCACCATGTGGTCGGTGTTCTCCACCTCGCGCCCGCCGAGCTCGGCCAGCGTGCGGTGGTAGGGCTTCTGCTCGAAGCCTTCCTGCGAGAACTCGATCACCTCGCCGTCGTCGGCCGACACGAAGCCCGCCGGCCCGAACAGGTTGGCCTGGCGCAGGCGGCGCTGCGTCATCTCGGGCGTGTCGTCCTCGAAGCCGAAATGCGTCCAGACGAAATCGAAGGCGTCGTGGCCCACGGGCTGGATGTGGCGCGTCGACACGCTGTTGACCTGCTGCTGCAGGATGAGGCTGGGGAACAGCGTCATCATCACCGCCGTCGGCCCGCCCCACCAGGGCTCGGGCACGATGTCCAGAAAGCGCGGGTCCTTGAGCTGCATGCTCTCCTTGAAGCTCGACACCTGCGTCACCTGCGCGGCCTTGCCGGCGCTGCCGCGCGTGGAGATCATCGCGGCGTGGCGGCCGCGCGCGTCCATCTTCAGCTCCGACTTGTTGTCGGCGCGCCAGAGCCCGAAGGTCACGAACCAGGTGTGCAGCAGGCCCGGGTGGTACGGGTCCTTGATGTTCTCCTGCATGAGCTTCCAGTTGCCCGGAATGCGCTGGCGGCTGTAGCCCAGGATGGTGAGCTTGCGGCCGTCGAACAGGCGGTCGAAGTAGTGAAGGATGTCGGGGCCGAGGAAATCTTCGAACGATTCGATGTCGTGGTCGAACGACGCGAACACCACGCCGCCGCGCGACGCGACCTTGAGCTTGTTCAGGCCGTGGTCTTCGGTCTTGAAGTCGGCCGGCATGCCGCCGTGCACCTTGCCGTCCTGCTTCACGCCACGACGGAACGGCACGCCCTGCAGGTCGCCCTTGAGCGTGTAGTTCCACTGGTGATACGGGCAGACGAACTCTTTCTTGTTGCCGTGGCGCTCGCGGCAGAACTGCATGCCGCGGTGGGCGCAGACGTTCTCGAACACGTGGATGGCGCCTTCTTCGTCGCGCGACAGGATGACCGAGCGCTCGCCGATGGCGGTGCGCTTGAAGTCGCCCGGGTTCGGAATCTCGGCTTCGAGGCCGACATAGCACCAGTGCTTGTCGTAGAAGAAGCGCTGCAACTCCTTCTTGTGCAGCGCCTCGTCGGTGTAGGCCATGAAGGGAATGCGGCTGGTCTTCTCGCTCTCCCAGTGCAGTTCGATGGGGAAGACGGCTGGCGTGGTCATCGGGTCTCCTTTTCTCTTGTTCGGTTCTTCAGGTGCCTTGCAGGTAGAAGGCATCGGCATGCGTCTGCTCGGGCGCCAGGCCGTGCGCCTGCACCAGCCGGCTCGCGGCCTCCACCATGGGCGGCGAGCCGCACAGGTAGGCGCGCCAGCCGTCGAGCCCCGCGGGCAGGTCGGCGCGGATCGCATCGGTGATGAGGCCCAGCCGCTGGCCGTCGCGGGCGGGGCCGGCGACCACCACGACGTGCACCTTCAGGCCGGGATGCTGCGCCTGCAATTCGCGCAGCTCCGGCAGGCCGTACACGTCGGCGTCGGAACGCACGCCGAGGTAAAGGTGGATCGGCTGCGTCAGCCCCGCCGCGACCGCGCCGCGCACGATCGACAGGATGGGCGCGAGCCCCGTGCCGCCCGCCGCGCAGAGCATCGGCCCGCGGTGCTTGGTGCGCAGGTAGGCGGTGCCCAGCGGGCCGCTCACGCGCACGGTGTCGCCCACGCGCAGCTGTTCGAAGATGTGGGCGGTGACGCGGCCGCCCGGCACGCGGCGCACATGAAATTCAAGCTCGGCGTCGCGGCTCAGCCCGGCCATCGAGTACGGCCGTGCCAGCTCGGGGCCGAACTGCAGCTGCGCGTACTGGCCCGGCGAGAACTCCAGCGGCTTGTTGGGCTTGAGGCGCAGGCGGCGGATGTCGTGCGTGAGCACGTCGATGCCCGTGACCGTGGCCTTGAGCACGCGCGCCGGGTGCACCACCACCTCGTCGGGCTCGGGAATCTCGATGGTGCAGCTTTCGGTCAGCGTGCTCTGGCAGGCCAGCACGTAGCGCTCGCCCTGCCCGTCGGGCCGGATCGCGTCCTGGCCGCCGTCGAGCAGCTGGCCCGACACCACCTTGCAGCGGCAGGTGCCGCAGCGCCCCGACATGCAGCTGTACGACACCGGCACCTGGTGCTCGCGCAGCACCTCGAGCAGGTTCGCGCCGGGGCGGACCTCGAGGGTGCGGGCAAGGGGGTGAATGTGCAGGTCCATCGTCGGGCTCTCTTTTTCTGGCGCCGGCGGCAGGGCCGGCTTGTCTCTGGGCACGGATGATGCGCGGCCTCTTCCGATTGACCAATAGAATCTGGTGAATCGGCTGTATCACCGGCATGAATAAAGGTGCGCCATGCAACTCAAGGACATCGACCTCAACCTGCTGCTGGTGTTCGACCGCATGCTGGCCGAGAAGCGCGTGTCGGCCGTGGCCGAGTCGCTGGGCCTGTCGCAGCCCGCCATCAGCAACGCGCTGGCGCGCCTGCGCAAGCTGCTGGGCGACGAGCTTTTTCTGCGCACCGCGCGCGGCATGGAGCCCACGCCCTTCGCGCTGCAGCTGGCCGAGCCGGTGGCCTACGCCATGGGCGCGCTGCACACGGCGCTCAACCAGCAGGTGGTGTTCGACCCCGCCACGAGCACGCGCAGCTTCACGCTCGCCATGACCGACATCGGCGAGATCTACTTCACGCCGCGCCTCATGGAAACGCTCTCGGCCGCCGCGCCGGGCGTGACCATCAGCACGCTGCGCAACAACACCGCGACCCACCTGCGCGACGACCTGGAGGCCGGCCATGTCGACATCGCCATCGGCCTGCTGCCGCAGCTCAAGTCGGGCGTGTTCCAGCGCCGGCTGTTCCTGCAGCGCTATGTGTGCCTGTTCGCGGGCACGCACCCGCTGGCGCGCAAGCGCAGCGTGTCACTGAAGGACTTCAGCGCGGCCGACCACGTGCAGGTGCAGGCCGCCGGCACGGGCCACGGCAAGGCCGACGACGTGATGGCGGCGCAGGGCATCCAGCGCCGCATCCGGCTCAAGGTGCCGCACTTCGTGGCCATCGGCCACATCCTGCAGTCGAGCGAAATGATCGCGACCGTGCCCGAGCGGCTGGCGCGCAGCATCGCCGAGCCCTTCGGCCTGGTGTGGCGACCGCACCCGGTGGCGCTGCCGCAGATCGCGATCAACCTGTTCTGGCACGCGAAGGTGCACCGCGACCCGGGCAACCAGTGGCTGCGCGGGCTGCTGTTCGATACCTTTGCCGATCAGGACGGCGCTTAGGCGGGCCAGCGGCCCAGCACCTCGTGCACGCCCTCGCCCACGTGGCTGTCGATGAGCACCAGTGAGTGGGCGGCCCACCGCGCGGGCGCTTCGAGCGCGTGCTTTTCGAGCTTGCGCCGCGCATAGGCGACGGTCATGTGCGGCGTGAACGCGCGCGAGGGCTTCAGGCCGACATCGGCCAGCGCCTCGCCCAGGCGCTGCCTGAACGCGCGCAACGCCGCGACGTTGGCCTCGTCGTCGGCGCACAGCACCAGCGCGCCTTTCGCGTAGCTCATCGACTTTTCGAAAACGACATCGAGCGCCGGCACGGACACCGCGGCGGCCGCGGTCGATGCCTGGGCCACCTTGTCGGCGGGCACCTGGTCGTGGTTGCCGAGGTCGAACAGCGTGACGTGCAGGCGCTGCGCCTCGACCACCGTGCCCTTCAGGGCGTGTTGGGAGTTCATGCGCGCGCCGAGCGCGGCGATGGTTTCGGCGTCTTGCGGGGTGGGAAGCAGTGCGAAGAAAAGCGAGTGCGGCAGCGGCGCCTTGCGAGGGGCCTGGGTGCCGCGCGGCCGCGGCAGGGGCCGCGGCGGGGGATCGATTCCGGGAAGAAGAAGCTGAGCTGACATGTGTCGATCATCGCCCATGGCAAGGGCCCTTCATGAGGCCTTCAGCAAACGCGAAGCTCGTCTTCAGCTTGGTTTTTGAGAATCGTCGGACGGTGGCGGCAAGGCGAACAACGACACGCCGCCCATCCACGCATTCATTCAATCGATCAATCAACCAACAGGATCTCATCTTGACGAAAACGCAAGCCCGCCTCGCACTCGCAGCCCTCTGGCTCGGCACCGCCTCCGTCGGCGCCTTCGCCGCCGGTCTCGACAAGGACACCGGGCTGTATGTCGGCGGCGCCATCGGCCGCTCCAGCTACAGCCTGTCGTCCTCGAAAAACGCCCCCGTGCCCGTGCCATGGGGCGGCAAGAAGGCCGACAAGAGCGGCACGTCGTACAAGCTGTATGGCGGCTACCGCCTGACCGAGCACTTCGGCGTGGAAGCCGGCTACGCCCGCCTCGGCAGCGTGAGCCAATGGAGCTCGGCCTACGGCGGCTCCAGGCTGCAGACCGGCACCGGCCAGGTCTTCTACGCCGCCGCCACCGCCCGCATGCCGCTGGGCGACGCCTTCGCCCTCAACGGCCGCCTCGGCGTGGCACGCGGACGCATCTCCGGCGACAACAAGTGGGCCCCGGCCAACCAGCGTCTTTCGGGCAGCGGCACGGGCCTGATGGTCGGTGTCGGCGCCGAGTACCGCATGACGCAGAACCTCGCGATCACGGCCGACTACGACTACTTCGGCAAGCTGTCGAAGCAGGCCAAGGGCGGGATGTTCACGGTGGGCTTGAAGGCTAACTTCTGATCATCGGGTCACCCGCCAAAGAAGAAAGGCGCCTTGCGGCGCCTTTCTTCTTTTCAGGAACTCATTCCCACTCGATCGTCGCCGGCGGCTTGCTCGACACGTCGTAGGTCACGCGGTTGATGCCGCGCACCTCGTTGATGATGCGGCCCGACACCTTCTTGAGCAGCGCGTACGGCAGCTCGGCCCAGTCGGCGGTCATGAAGTCGCTGGTCTGCACGGCGCGCAGCGCGACGACGTAGTCGTAGGTGCGGCCGTCGCCCATCACGCCCACGCTCTTCACGGGCAGGAACACGGTGAAGGCCTGGCTCGTGAGGTCGTACCAGGTCTTGCCGGTTTCGGCGTCGGTGAAGTTGCGCAGCTCTTCGATGAAGATGGCGTCGGCGCGGCGCAGCAGGTCGGCGTATTCCTTCTTCACTTCGCCCAGGATGCGCACGCCCAGGCCCGGGCCGGGGAACGGGTGGCGGTAGACCATCTCGGGCGGCAGGCCGAGGGCCACGCCGAGTTCGCGCACTTCGTCCTTGAACAGGTCGCGCAGCGGTTCGAGCAGCTTCAGGCCGAGCTGCTCGGGCAGGCCGCCCACGTTGTGGTGGCTCTTGATGGTGACGGCCTTCTTGCTCTTGGCGCCGCCCGACTCGATGACGTCGGGGTAGATGGTGCCTTGCGCAAGGAAGGTCGCGCCCTTGTGGCCGCCGTCGCCGGCCTTGAGCTTGGCAGCTTCCTGTTTGAACACGGTGACGAACTCGCCGCCGATGATCTTGCGCTTGGCTTCGGGGTCGCTCACGCCGGCGAGCTTGCCCAGGAACAGGTCGCTGGCATCGACGCGGATGACCTTCGCGTGCAGCTTGCCTTCGAACATCTCCATGACCATGTCGCCTTCGTTCAGGCGCAGCAGGCCGTGGTCGACGAACACGCAGGTGAGCTGGTCGCCGATGGCGCGGTGGATGAGCGCGGCAGCCACGCTCGAATCGACACCACCCGACAGGCCGAGGATGACTTCTTCGTCGCCCACCTGCTCGCGGATCTTCTGCACGGCTTCGGCGATGTGGTCGCGCATGACCCAGTCGGGCTTGGCCTCGCAGATGCCGAGCACGAAGCGGTCGATGATGGCCTTGCCCTGCACGGTGTGCGTGACTTCGGGGTGGAACTGCAGCGCGTAGTAGCGGCGCGCCTCGTCGGCCATGCCGGCGATGGGGCAGCTGTCGGTGCTGGCCATGAGCTTGAAGCCGGGCGGCAGCTCGGTGACCTTGTCGCCGTGGCTCATCCACACGTTGAGCATGCCGAAGCCCTCGGGCGTGGTGAAGTCGGCGATGTCCTTCAGCAGCGCGGTGTGGCCATGGGCGCGCACGGCCGCGAAACCGAACTCGCGCTTGTGGCCGCCTTCGACCTTGCCGCCGAGCTGGTGGGCCATGGTCTGCATGCCGTAGCAGATGCCGAGCACCGGAATGCCGAGGTCGAACACGGCTTGCGGGCACTTGTCGGTGGTCTCTTCGTACACGCTGGCGTGGCTGCCCGAGAGGATCACGCCCTTGAGGTGGCCGTCGGCGGCGTATTCGCGCACCCACTCGTCGGTGACGTCGCAGGGATGCACTTCGCTGAGCACATGCGCTTCGCGCACGCGGCGGGCGATGAGCTGGGTGACTTGCGAGCCGAAGTCGAGGATGAGGATCTTGTCGTGTTGCATGGCGAAAGGACTCAGAGCGTTGAAATGTCGAACAGCTTGACGCCCGCGTGCGGCGCCGCCTGGATGAGGTGCTCGTCGAAGGTGGCGAGCGGAAGGTTGAGCGATTTGGCGAGCCAGAGGTAGCCCGCATCGTAGAGCGAGACGCCCGCGTCGATGGCCACGGCGAGCACGGCCTTGTGCTGGGCCGGCGCGAGGTCGTGCAGCTCCACGCGGTGGCGGATGGCGTCGAGCACGCTCCACAGGCCCTCGACGGCCGATGCCGGGATGCGGCCGCTGCGCACGCCGTTGGCGAGGATGTTGGCGCACTCCCATTGCCAGGCATTGGGCGCCTGCGGCTCGACCTCGTCGCGGCGGATGGCGGCGTAGAGCCTGCGGGTGTGTTCGCTGGCCTGGTCGGGCAGCAGCCAGGCGGCGGTGACCGAGGCGTCCATGACGAAGGCGGTCATGGCTGGCGTCCCTGGTCCAGGAGCTCGCGGGTCGTGGGGCCGGGCTGGATGGTGGCGTGCAGCGCGTCGATCTGCCCGAGCTCGCGGGCGATCTGCTCGTCGGTGATGACGGGTTTGCGGCGCACCGGCAGCATGCGCACGACTTCCTTGCCGTGGCGGGTGATGCGAACCTCCTCGCCCTTTTCGACCAGGTCGATCAGGGCCGAGAAGTTGTTCTTGGCTTCAGCGATGCCGATGGATTGCATTTGGGCCAGAAAATTTGAATCTGGCCCAAATTTTAAGCCGAGTCTGGCCTGACTTTCAAGGTCTGGCCAGATTGGGCTTACTCAGCGCGGTAGTTCGGGGCTTCCTTCGTGATCTGCACGTCGTGGACGTGGCTCTCACGGATGCCGGCCGTGGTGATCTCGACGAACTCGGCCTTGTTCTGCATGTCCTCGATGGTCGCGCAGCCGCAGTAGCCCATGCTGGCGCGCACGCCGCCGGCCATCTGGTAGACGATGGAGACGATCGAGCCCTTGTAGGGCACGCGGCCTTCGATGCCTTCGGGCACGAGCTTGTCGGTGTTGGGGTTGCCGGTGGTCGATTCCTGGAAGTACCGGTCGGCACTGCCCTGCTGCATCGCGCCGATGGAGCCCATGCCGCGGTAGCTCTTGTAGCTGCGACCCTGGTACAGCACGATTTCGCCCGGCGCCTCTTCGGTGCCGGCGAACATGCTGCCCATCATCACGGTGCTCGCGCCGGCGGCGATCGCCTTGGCGATGTCGCCTGAGTAGCGCACGCCGCCGTCGGAGATCAGCGGAATGCCCGTGCCCTGCAGCGCGGTGGCGACGCTGTCGACCGCCATGATCTGCGGCACGCCCACGCCCGCCACGATGCGGGTGGTGCAGATGGAGCCCGGGCCGATGCCGACCTTGACCGCGTCGG
>RCUJ01000908.1_pt1 | contig 16580 bp, 27 predicted proteins | sample 2166321 | NCBI WGS metagenome assembly RCUJ01 (sample SAMN09932808, study PRJNA488358) | compost metagenome | feature: garden; material: soil; isolation source: compost soil in an enriched community after 118 h of incubation | place: Germany: Experimental Botanical Garden Goettingen | collected... | reverse complement strand
ACGCGGGGGTTCGTGTAGGTGGTGGCAGTAGCTACAAACGAGTAACTGCCAAGGCGGCATAAAGACACGGCTAGGTGGTATTTCCGCCTAGCCTTTATGTCCCTTACTGTAAAGATCTGTAGTCGTACATTGTAAGCTTGAATCCACTGCGTGCATCCTAGATGCTCCCAGCAAGCTGTAATGCCACCCCTAACCCACAGCCCTGATTCAGGAATGAGTGAATGAACGATCTGACAGGAAAGCCAAAACCTAACAACGCACCAACGTATATGTGTTTGTATCCGGGACTTGCCGCAATAGCCCGCTCGCACGGCTACGCGCTGGCTGTACATGGTTCGCTTGCGCGAGATATGGATTTAATAGCCGTGCCGTGGATTGAATCGCCAGAGCAACCAGAAAAGGTTATCTCTGCGATTGAGTCTGAATTTGCCATCAAAAGGATTGGTGGATTGACAACTGCCCCTCACGGACGCCTCATCCAGACAATCGGCATCAAGTTCGGTGAGTGCTTCATCGATCTAAGTTTTATGCCGATTGTCAGTCCCAGTCGGTCGGACTGATGCTATTCCTTACCCACAACCCGACTCCTTGGATGGGAGAGCTTGCTTACCGCAAGGAGTCTGCACGGCAACACGAGGAACGTATCGAGCGGTTTAGAATCGCTCGGTATAAAGCCAGAGCTCAACGCATGGCGATTGCTGCCATCTTCGCGCTGTATGACGAAGGCGGTATCGCGCCTGAAGATTTGCCTGGCCGTTGCTCAGACATGATGGATCAATTCGAGGCTGATGAATAATGCTTACCTTACTCGCTGTAATCTGGGTCGTCGTCGCACTGAGCTGTCACTACCATCGGTATCAGTTCTACGAGAAACGTCCTTACCTGAAGAACCGTCGTGGCGAAGGCTTGGTTGCCTTTAGCGAGCGTCAGTACTGGTGGCTCATGACGCTGTGGCCGTTGACCGTGGTTGCAGTGATCCTCTACGGGATCATGATCATCGTCTGCGCTATCCTGGAGATAGTCGTCAACTGGTGGGACTCTCGCATCAAGCGTTGACTCACCCCCCCCCCTATTCTGTTGGAGAAATTAACATGCTGATGAAGAAGACCGTTTTCCCAAGCCTACGTGCTGCGATCATGACGCTTGGCACTATGGCACTGGCTCCGTACACCAACAAGTTGGGTGAGGATGTCGATGATACCGAGTCGGAGTACAGTAACGCGATTGCTGAGTATCGCGTGAAGGAAGGTGATCTCGAGTTCTCGGTCATTGTCCTCTGGGGCGTCGCCGATTATTTCTTCCTGTATGACCTGGATCCAGAGAACCTGGTCATGGTCGACGGCGTACACAACGACGACCAGTCCTACCCCAAGCTCGGCGATAATATCTTGGAGCTACTCCAGCGTTGTATGTTGGTGGGCTACGTACCGAAGACCTTGTTGAAGGCTATTCATGACTACGGTCGCGAAGGTCCTCATGGTGACTTCGAAAACATCTTCGGTGAATTGATCGACTACGTTGAAGACGTTCTCGAAGGGTTGGAAGTCCCAGATGCTTCTGAATAAACTACACCTCAGTTTGGCCTGGGGAAGGCAAACCGGTAAGACTCGTCAAAGCACGGCACTGTGGCGTTATGAGCGCTACTCCTTCATGCAAGCGATGGAGCCTATCTACGCGATCTTCCCGAAGAAGGTCTCGTTCCCCAACCTGGTAATCGATGGCGTGAAGGTGATCCGTAACTTGGAGACCACCACCTCGCATCCTCCCGTCAACGTCGGTACTATCGGTCACTGCGACTGGTAATAAGGAAACGGTAATGACTGTACAAGTCGTGAACAAAGTTGAAACGATCCAACGCACTTCGGTTGTGTGTCCGAAGTGCAGTCACCACATGCACGTTCACTGGTACGTAGGTTTCGTACTGAGTGACCGTAAGAAGGCTGAGGGAAAACCTCCCACCTTTGAAGCGACGTGTGGTGGTTGCGACGTCTCGTACGAGTTCTTCGTTCATTCGCCAACTGACATCGACTTCAAGGAGATCCCTACCAAGCAGTTCTCAGGTCTGATGTTGGTCAAGCGTCCTGACGAAGAACTCTACATGGTGGTTGAGCAGAATTTCTACGTTCGGAATGGCAAGGTCGATCTGGATAACGAATTCTGGATCAACGAAAGCACCTGTCCGACCAATTGGTTCAAGGTGTTGTTGGTCGCTGAAGACGGCGACCCTGATCCGCACGGCGTCTTCCAATGGGTGCGGGCACTGACCTACGTGGAGATCAAAGAGAAGTTCGGTTACGAGCGTGATTTCCTCCGTGGCGAAGGCGACGACCCCAATGCGGTTGAAGAAGCCATACTGCACATCTTCCCGGAGATCGCCAACGGCGGTACCTTCATGGAAGGCGAGGCGGTAGAAGTGGTGAATGTGATTCCGTTAGCACTCGAACAAGAGGTGCCGGCAGAACCAACGGTGACCCTGTTACGTGAGATAGACGACTGGCCGGAGTTGATCGATCTACTTCACTACATGGGTGACCATGGACTGAGTGAGGAACAAGTTGATCACTGTCACGACATGTTCGAGTATCAACCCCACCAACCAACGCACAGACGCACCATGAAAGTCTATCGGGCTGCCGATGGACTCATCCGTCTGACGATGAATGCTTACAACGTCGAGTTCGAACAGTGGTTCCAAGCGGACACTGAACTACTCGCACGCCTGCAAACCCAGTAACACCCTCCAACACTCAGTCTGAACAAGACGTAAGGACACCATCATGATTGATGACGAACTGAAAGCGCAAATGAAACTCTTCGACGAAATGGTGGATGAGTGCAAACTCAAACTCCAGTGTATCGAGGAGTTGCTCGGCGCGCCCTATGCGAAAGACTTCAATGAAGCGACCGTGTCGGCAATCGTCGATGATGTCCTTCGGTACAACATGATGCTCACCGATATCGCCAAGTTCGTGCAACGGCGTATCCGTAACGAGCTTCACGAGTTGGTGTTCATGCGCGCCATTGAGCGGGCTAAAGAAATCATGAAAGATCATAAGTCATAAGGACCCTCCAATGAAGTACGACGAAGTCAAAGCGCTGGTAACTCTCGCCGCCATCGACCACGATGGGATCCACAAGACTCCAAACCTGTACTGGCCCGATCACGCCAACTACGATGACATGCGTGAGAAATACCCGTGGTGGGTTGTTCACGTCAAAGGTGGTGGTAACATCACCATCGGCTGGCGTAAGCGAGTCATCTGCATCGATTGGTCGATGACCAATCGTCGTGGTCTGATCACGAAGGACGACGTCACCAAGGACGATACCATGGTGCACGCATGGACGATCCACAAGGCGCTGGAATATCTGCGTGCCTGGCAGGAATTGCCTATCGTGGACGTCACTGCGCCAGGTATGAAGAACTACATCGTGGAGGGGAAAGATAAAGTCCTCGAAACCCTCAAGATGTTGGGTGATGGCTCGCTGGAAGTCGACCTACTGATGTCCTTGGTGAAAGAAGCCAAGTTGGGTTGGACCACCGTCATGTCGATTAGTCGCCGTGGCGATAGCGGCTACACGTTCCACCTGCGCGTTGGCAAGATGTCCATCGCCCACTACCAGCCGGAGAGTAAGTAATGTTTCGCATGGAACGAGAGTTCAAAGCAGAAGACGGCTACCACGTCATCGAGATCCACGATAAGGACGAAGTGTTCCGTCAGGCTGTTATCGAAGCCATGAAGGTCAAAGGCTACGACGTCTACGGCATGAGTGATCTCGGCACTAGCGTACAGTACAACTTCGTGACCGCGGAGTTCGCTGAGGTGTTGAAAGAGCGTCATCATGAAAGCTGCCGTAACTCGGCTGGGTCTATCTTCCCACAATCTCTGGCTAAGGCGCTTCGGGAGTCCACATGACCCGCAAGTTCATCGTCATGCATAAGCCTACTGGCCAGCGGACAGACATCGAGGGCGTCGAGGAGTTGGCTAAACACCTTGGCGTTCCTGTATCTGAAATCCTGCCAGTACGCATGTTCAAAGTCACGTACGACGATAATGTCGTACACGAACCTCTACCGAGTGAATCCGATGAGTAAGCATCGTTATCGCAGCAAGGTTGTTATCGATGCCGTTCAGTGGGACGGTACCAATGCCGAGGAAGTGAAAGAGTTCCTGGGTGAAGCCGCTCGCCATTACGCGTTTACACAACACGGTAATGGCATGAACTTCATGACCGACTGGGGCACCGTCCACATCAAGAAAGGTGACTTCGTCACCCGTGACGATGATGGTCATGTCAGCAACAACTCCGCTGAGACGTTCGCGACGTACTACGAACGTGTCGAAGTGGTGGCGTAATGCCGGTTGCTTATTATCGCACTCGGGTCGTCTTCCAAGGCGTGCAATGGGACGGAACTAACGAGATCGAGATCGCTACGTGGATGGCCAGAGATGGTATCGACATGACGATCATGGATGACGGGACTCGTCGTCTAGTCGCAATCGTTAGCTGGGGACTGCTGACTATCAATGTGGGTGACTACATTGTCCGCAGTGGTCATCGGTTCTTCGATCGTGCATCCGGTGAAGACTTCCTGAAGATGAATGAAGAGCAGCAAGCATAAACGGTATACGGTCGGTGGGAAATCCCACCGACCTATCCCTTCTTTTTTTGTCTATAACTCCCAATTGTATAGGTTACGCACATCTATGAACTGGGGGCTGGTATTGTGTCTTTATCACTGATACAGGAACTAAAAGAACTGTCGGACTCCTTCATTGGATTCTCTGACACCATCAAAACAAAACTCCTGGGCAAACTCGGCAAGACTGAGCAGGCGGCTGACTCGGCCAAGCTCGGTGGGAAGACGTTCGAGGAGTTGGCTTCTGCTTCGCAAGGTCTGGTTGGTCAAGTGCCCTTCATTGGCAAAGACAACGTCAGCATGTCCTTCGAGCCGGCAGAGCTCGTGACTAAGATCCGGATGGGCACCAACGACGCTCAGATCGCAACACTGAAGACCAACGTACAATCCATGGCTGACGTATTCAGTAAGTGGGATCGGATCTCTCACGGTACCGCAGGCGTCTTCCCGGCACTGCCAGCCGAATTGGATTCGTGGGCGTACGATGCACCACTCGACACCGTGAAGATGTTGATCAACTCCGTCTCCATGTTGGGGATCGTGAGTCCATACGCCTTCGATGAGTACACGTTCGACGTAGTGGTCTCGTCCAACAACCCCGACGATGATAGTCTGGGTTTGATACTTGCCTTCGTGAATATCGGCGGTGTGGAACACACCCTGACCGCACAGGTCAGTACCGGCGGTATGGATTGGAGTACGATCGGCGGCACACCACAGCCGAAGATGAACATCGTGGTAAACCTAGGACAAACCCCTGCGCGCGGTACCAAACTGATCTTCACCAAAGATCTCGGCCCTGTCCGTCAAGGTTGGAACGGCGCCGACTTCATTGGTGGTATCCGGATCCGCGCCGTTCGTAGTGCCAACGGCACCATGTCTGTCCAGGCGATGAAGCCTGACGGTACGAACTTCTCCGGCGGTGAATGTAAGTGGACGGGCACCATCCCCGATCCATTCAAGGGTAAATGTGCGATTGGTTACTTCGCCATCTCGCAACCTGCCGGCATTTACATCAACAACACCGTCCCACAGCCGAAGACCGACATCGTCGACACCCGTAACTTGGATGTCCATCGGTGGAACAACACCAACAGTCAGTGGGCCATCGCGGGTAAGGCTGGCACCATCCTGCCAGTCGGACGTCTGTACAAGAACACCGAAGGTACTCGCGGTACGTACTACCTCGACCTCGACGGTCAGTTGGTCGAGGTGAACGTCGGAGAGACCACGCTGTCGGTGAATGAGTACGTCACACTTGCCGCTGGTGTGGTCAAGGAATACGACCTGCAAGCCATCCTGGGTGCATTCGTAGCGAACTACGATATCAAGACAGCAGAGATCGTGGTACGGGTGAAAGACGCTAACAGTGCCTCGCCGATGTATAACGTCTACGCCAACGCCGAAGGTATCGTGTCGTACGGTATTCGTGATGAGCGCTACGTGGTGGTCGCTAACCAGTCGGCAGCATCCCAGGCAGTGTACGTCAAAGTCACCGTAAAACATAAGTAGGGGTTGAGCGATGGCCGATATTTCATTTGACGTGGCGGAGGGGTTCTACCTGAATCCTTTCACCGCGCAGATGGTTTTGAGTGGTAACGTTCAGAACCTTCAATATAGCGTGAACGGTGCGCCGCCATCGATCTCCAAGTACGTGGCTTACGACCAACTCACACCACCGAACCCGTTCATCGCGGTAACGCAGGACGGGAACGGGAACGTGGTGTATGATGGCGGGTTCCCGAAGTTCTACAACCCAGTCGGCCCTGCTGCTGGACTCACGTCTCGCGATCAGTTGTCGGCATCGTTCAAGTACCTGTACAACGCCATCCTCTGGACGGCTAACGCAGCGAAGTACGCCGCCGGTAACCGCAAGATCCTTATCATGGGTGATGTGAGTGCTGACGTTAACTACGCTGTAAAGTCGACCGGTGGCACTGGGTTCTTTACGAGCTTCAGCCGGCTGTGCGCTGTGGCTGGCTTTACGCCTACGTTTGTGGACGTGAACGATTACCCTGGTAGTAAACTTGACACCACACTCGCCACGATGGAGCAGCACGCGTGCGTATTGTTGATGTCGTCGGGCAGTGGACTGGTGGATAACATCACCAATGCGTGTGTGGATGCCTTGGTGCAGTATCGGCAGGGTGGTAGTGGGATCATCATCGTCACTGATGACGGTCCTGTGTTCACTGACATCTCTCAAGCCTATCCAGCCCCTCCGGTGTCTCGGCAGTTCTTTACGACCGCGAACAAAGTCGCGGTGAACTTCGGCACCTACTTCAGTGGCAACTACGACCGCACTCCGATCAACGTTGGGTTCCTACGGTCTACGTACGGTGACCATCCGCTGTATGCTGGGATGCTAGACACTGAGAGCATCTCCGCTGGTGGATCTGAGAGTCGAGTAATGGTTCAGCAGTACGCAACCTACTTACCCGGTCAGGTTCAACCCTTCAGTATCCCTCTGGGGAAGACCGTCATCCAAGCGGCGGTGCGGCGTAACGACCAGTCGGTGATTGCGTTTAAGATCACCTACAACGTGGGCCCTTTCGACATTGGTCTCTCCCATGGTGCGTCTACCAAGAAGAACGGCGAAACCCTCGATGTCAGATCGAGTAACCGATCTGAGGTGGCCGCTGTGTTCGCCACGGCTACTGACGCGGTTGTTGCGGCTGACATCCTGAAGAATGGCGTGAAGGTCGGTGCATTGACTTACACCAAAGCGGGTGGGGTGTCGCAGACGTGGTTAACCGGGAAGACGACCCCAGTGGCTGTGCAGAATGGTGATGTGTTTACGGTGGCGGTTAAAAGCCCTATCGTGCACAACGTGGCGGTGACCATTAAGCGATTCCAGCCCGCCATCAAGGGGGTGACGAACTTGGCGACGGTACTGACGTTGCTGAGGGCCTACGATCCCACCAAGACGGACATCGATGTGGTCGAGCTATTGATCACTGAGATCGCGGCCATGGCACCTGCACTGCAACTCAAGCATCAGCAGAACATCCCCCTTAACCTCAAGGTGTTGGGCGAGTTCTTCAATAACGAAGGAACGGTATCCGTAGTGCCATAAAGGACTGGCTAGAGTGGAGGGGAAACCTTCCACTCTATGCTGTTTCAGTTAACTTTATTTGAGTCATACATAATGCTCATGAACAACCCCAACCCAGTCCGAGGAGGACAGTATCATGAGTAGTGCTACTTACAAGATCGATCAATTCAACGCTAAAATTGTTGATGAGAAAGGTCCACTTCCCCACAACGGGAAGTTTCTCAAAGAGGGTGTAGTGAAGTATTACTACAAACCGGGGTATATGAGCGGTGTGATAGCCCTGGTGTTTGACATGAAGGATAACTTGATTGGCCGAGTTCTCGGTTGGCACATGGAGCGCCTGTGGGTGGAGGATGTCGAGCAAGCATTTGTCGACGAGCTCTCTCCGTGGGCGGATGAGCCGGTAGTGTTCAACTACCTGTAATTAGCTACACCTGGGAGAGGATGACCTCTCCCAGTTCTATTGAGACCGAGGAGGTCAGCATCATGGATTATTCAGCAATCAATCACGTCATCTACACCATCGGCCTGAAGATGGAGATGTTCGTCATCGGCGGTCCCTTCGCTGCTGGCCTGACTGAACCACGTCTGGCCATGTCGATGGGTTCGGGTGGTGCGGTGGTCGAGCTCTTCGTATCTTCGAGTAACTTCGAAGTGCTGAAGGACTACAAGCCGAAGAGCGTTCTCGGTTCGCTGGATGTGGAGGAGAATAAGATCGTCTACCGTGAGCGGTACATGAAGATCACCTTCCACCGCGGCCTTCCTGTCAGCTGGACTAACAAGTCTGGCTTCCAAGTGCAGGATCCTGTTCCTCTCAAGCATTGGCTCAACACCAATGGCTACGAGAGCTGGGCGGCTCTGATGCACGACAAGCCATTCGAGAAACGGATGGAGGGTTGGGAGCTGACGTTTGCTGAGGAAGCGTTCAAGGCTGCGTGTGAAGCCAACGACTGGCACACTGGGTATTCGGATGACTACTCGGTGCAACGTCGTGGTGACGCAGCCTACGCTGCGCTGGTAAAGATGAGGGATGAACTTGGTGGTAACGCCAAGGCTATCTTCGACTGGTACTCCAACCAGTAATTTAACCGGGGAGGGAAACCTCCCCCATCTATATCCGTGGAGGATGGGAACATGAGAAAGCCTAATAAGCGTTTCGGTAACCTGGATTACCTGAGTCAGGGGAAACCGCGTGAGGAAGTCACGTTCCCTGAACCCGAACCAATCGATCCTGAACTTGCCGACCACAAACGTCGTGCGATGTACGAGTTCGAATTAGCTGTTTACAGAGATGTGAATGCTGGTAAGATCTCGCCAGTTGAAGGCATTACCCGCGTCCGGAAAGTCCTGGACGAAAATCGTTAATACATTCAGTCCGTGGAGGACAGCACTATGAACAATAAAGACATCGCCAGCAAGAAAGTAGAAGAAGCTATCAAACAACTGATGGCTGGTGATATCGTCTGGGAACAGCTGGAGGAAATCGTTGAGGAGGCTACTAAAGACTGTGGTCCTCGTCCGCAAATGAGTGTTCAAATCACCTACGGTGGCGAAACCTCTTCCTCTACCGTTGAAATCAGCAAGGGCTTTGACGTATGACATTCGCAACTGCAATCCGTTACAATGACGAACACTTCCATGACAAGGAAGGCGCTCTGTTCACATTCCAACGTGCTCGCGATGAAGGCATCTGGAACGTCCTTGAAGGCAACGTGGACATGGATGACATCTATGCCCGCCTGCACGACGAGAACGGCAAGCCTGAGCGCTACGTGCCGGTACAGGACTACCTGAAAGCCATGTGCGAAGAAGGTTTGTTCTATCCAGGCTGGGAAGGTGATGTTGGCTTGATCATCCTTCACTACCGCCATCACTGCAAGACTTTCGGTATCGAGGTTCCTGATACTTGGAACCTTTCTGAAGGCGACATGAACTCGTCGTTACTCGCAGCTGGATCTCGCAAGATGTCTAAAGCCAACATGGCTTGGGCTCGCGTATTCCGTCCAAAGGTAGCCTAAACAACATAGATGCAGGAGCGTGAGCTCCTGCATCTAGACTTTCTTTTTTTGTACCTAATCTTTCTATAGTCACACATTACTCCCACGAATATGAATACTGAGGTGTTGAATGAATATCAAAGAAATGGAAGAAAACATCATCGCTGAATACAGCCCGATGTGGGTGTTGAACGATCGTGGTCATCGCGTAGAGCATTTCAGTGCGGTGAATAAGTGCGGGCAGTACATCAACGAGAAGTTAGACTTGGGTTACAATCCAAAGTTGATATTGCTGTTCGCCTACTTCCATGATCTCTTTGCGTACTCGCGCAATAATCATCAGGAGTTATCGGCGACTTGGGTGGCAACTACAGACCATCCATTCGTTCAAGAATTGGAAGCTAGTGAAAGAGAATGGTTAGCGCACGCTTGTCGCGAGCATCGTGCCAGCTATGAGGGTGAATACAGTTGTCAGTTTTCTGAGTTGGCTGCGGCAGCTGATCGTGGGTTCCCTGGACGCGTTGAGGGTATGGTGCAGCGCGCTGTGATGTACCGAGTTGATCGTGGGGTGGTTGAGCAGGAAGCTTACCCAGGTGCCGTTGAGCACATCAAGGAAAAGTTCGGTAGTGGAGGGTATGCAAAATATCCTAAGCTTTACACGGATGCGTTTGGTGAGCAGTTGGCTGAACAGCGTAAGGAGGTCGATGCGCTGTAATACATGAACAGCATAGACAGGTGGGTATTCCCCACCTGTCTAGACTTTCTTTTTTTGCTTACTTGATGTTGATCCGCCACCCGTGAAGGAACTCACGGACGTCAATCGCCTCGCATCGCGCTACACCGCCGGTGATGGTCTGTTGAGTTTTGTATTCACTCACCAATCCATTACTGGCATTGTAGTTCGGCATCCAGCCGTCATGCTTGTCACCTGTCAACGAGTACAGGTAGATAGGCAGACGGTAGATCTGGTCCAACGAGATCGGTTTCTCGTAGAACTCGAGGTTGATGACCTTGCTACCAGCAACGTGCGCGTAGCGCTTCAACCCGGTTTGCTTCTCGATTGCCGAGGAGATACCGAGTAGGATGGCTTCCTCACGATCCGCGGTGGAATACAACCAGGTGTTGTCCTCACACCCATCCCACTTGACCAACGTACCCGAACGCTTGAAGCCAGGCATCAGCTCATTCTGTTGATACATGCTACCGTGATACAGAAAAGCAGGCAGACGGTCGGGGGTTGCGGTGGTAAGGGTGGATTGGTTGCTACGAGCTGGAGCCACTGGATCAGCCGATTCCAACGAGAGTACAACGTCTGCTGCTTCGATAGCGAGTTCAGTGATGAAGTCATGGCCATCCAGTTCACCTTCACGAGCTTCTAATGCCAAGCTGTCCAAGTCGACGTTGGTTACGCCGATGATGGAAGCCACCTGTTGTTGCGACCATTCCATGATGTCGTTGCTGCGAGTGGAGATGTTTGGCAGATCCCCAGTGTCCAGCAAGATATCCCACACGTCCACTGCTTCATCCTGACCCAGACGAGCAGCACGCGCTACAGTCTGTTCCCGGATACCCGAACGGAACGGTTGGTTGAGCAACAGCAGTTGGTTGGCAGCTGTCAGAGGCACAGCAGTCGACAACGACTGATACGTTGCTACGAGAGGGTTGAGGTCAGGGAGTTTGTAGAACTTGGCCACGATAGCCGCCAGGTCCTTGTTGGTCGAACCGTACACGAGTGCAGGGTCGTAACCATTCTCCTTGAGGATGACGTTGGACTTCTCAACGACTTCGACGAAGCTGGTGAAGATCAGCGTCTTCTTCTTCGCGTTGTCGATGAACTTACCCATGTCGATGTAAGGCAACATCTCGACGTGACAGCGCGTACGCTCACGACCGAGGATACCGCCCAGCGCTTCGCCCATGATCTTGAGGTCAACGTACTTCAGAACCGAACGAGCCGATTTGAACAGCGGCTTCTCACTCGGGTGGAGGGTCGGGATGATGGTCCGCAACTCGTAGCTGTTGCAGTACGCCGCCTCTTCCTTCATGAGCTTGGCATCAAACCCCGAGGACACCGTCTTGAAGCACTCCTGGTACTTGGCAAACGCCAAACGTTCCTGAGGTGATCTGAGGGTGAGCTTGAAGTCTTCCAGTCCCCGGTTGTAATCCATCCGGTACTTGCCGAAGTTCTCCTTGTAGTACTTGCGTCGCTCCTCGATGAACTTCTTCATCCGTTCGCCGATGGCGTTGAGCGTGAACTCCATCCCGTTAGGGATCTTGACCATGTGCTGCTTGGTGGTGACCACGATGTCCACCACGTCCTGTTTAGGAACGTGATACTTCAGGTGACCAATCCGGTTACGCAGGATGTCGTTCGCACGTTTGGCATCACGACCCCAGATCTTGCGGAAACGGTCTTCAGACTCTTGGTCGAAGAGTGGGTCGATACACTTGAGGAACGGAATGCATTCCACACCCAGTGCAAGGATCGGAGTACCCGAGGCCCAGTTCGCCCACGCCACGCACTTCATCTGGCAGAGTTCAATGAACATCTGCGTCCGCTGTGCATCGATGCGGTTGAAGTTGTGGGATTCGTCCAACGCCACGAAGATGTTCTTCAGGTGCGGAGCATGCATCTTGACGAAGTTGAGGAGGGTCTCCAACGACTCGTAGTGGCAGATGTAGTAGTGGTGATCCATGGTCGGCATTTCACCCGACGTAGATACCCAGTACGACTTCTTGTTGAGCAGCAGATCCTTGATCGAATCTTCCCACACACGGTTGACCGCGTTCTTCGGCGTGAGGATGATCACCTTCTCAGCGTGTAGTGCAGCGCCCAGGATCAGGTTGGTCAGCGTCTTACCCGTACCAGGCCCAGCATCGAGCATGTAGCCCTTCAGACGGTAAGCCGGCACCATGATCCCGAAGTGTTCCACGAAGCCTTTCTGGAACGGCTTGAGTGGGTAAGGGATCTGCTTGTCTACCACCGACATGTCAGTGATGGACGGAATACCCCGATCGATCTGACCCAGCCAGGTTTGTTCCTTGAGCTCGTCGATGATCTTGCGGATTACCCGGCGAGGCAAGCGCGTCTGCGGTGCATCGTAGAGCGTCTCCAGGATATAAAGGAAGTCCAGGCCGAAGAAGTGACGCATGCGCAACTCAGAGCTTCGGGCAATGCTGAACATGTTTTTCTGGATGACAGTACTACCCCAAGCGGCGTAGATGTCTTTGAACAACTTCATCGTGTCGATACCCTGCACTACAATGTAGGTGGGGGTGGTCGACACGGAGATAATCCCGAGTCGTTGCTTGAGCGCGGCGAACATCTGTTAGTCCTTCGGAAAGTGGGTAGTTAACTCATAAATTACTCATGAGGACCATTACCAGTAGGTGTAGGCTTCATCGATGACAGCGAACACCAGGACAACCGGACCGTTGTAATAGTAGTTGTCTTGGGTCGGTCGGAGGGTAATGGTCAACTTACCGTTCTTCACGAAACTCAGGTCCAACTGACGACGCCCACGACTGTCGGGTGGAAACATGTGACCGAACGAATCCATGTCGATATCTTGCCCTGTCATGCAGAACATCGAGAGGACACTGCCGATCAAACCTTCCATCTCACTGAAGATGATGTTCTTCCACACCGGACGAATCGCAGTGGGGTTGATGTCAGGATATCCAGCGAATTCATCTTGCAGACTGTTGCGACGGTAGCGTACGATCTTGGTGCCTTTGTACTTCCCCTCAGGTCGTGCCGTGATGGTGATCTCGGTGTTGGTGACGACCCCATTGGCTTCGGTCTTGTTGGCCTTGACCCGCGGTGCAGAGATTTCGATGTGTGCTTCATCGATACGGTTCAACGCCTTGACGTTGATGAGTTGCAGAATTCGGATATCAATATCAGCCACGCTGACCTCCCTCATTTAAGCGTTTCATTCATATCGTTTGTTAGTTCTATATACTATGTAATAACAGTGCAGTTTCTACCCCAATGGCCGACACTCGCTCCGTTGGCCGGGGTACCAACGCTGGGATGTCCTCCCTAGCACTGACACTAGCCCATGCGGGTGGCTGGTGTAGCTATAGCCCGTAATAGTGCTAAGCCTCAGAACCTATCTAGCGTGAGGACACGGATAGCTTCTGGGGATTGACATTATATGTACAATCAGGACATACGTGTCCACACAACTTGAACTCCGACTCCCTGTGGGATCCTTGCCGATCACCGTTATAGTTGGCACCGGCGGGTTACGCGATCAATCCTCTGCCACACACGCTTCTGACTCCAGCGACCCAGACCCGGTACTCCGGCGAGGCATTCAATGGTTTCTGAGCAGGCCTTGGATCATTAGACACGTCGAGTCCCTGGATCACCTGGAGAGGGTGGTTCATACTCGGCGTGTTTATGCTGCAACTTTTCCGAACCTGTAAAATTTTACAGGACGACACTATCATTTGAACAAAGGTTATCCCATCAGCCTTTGGTCATTGGCTCCTGGTCGGACTTCCCCTTCAGGTCCAGGAGCCTCTTAGCACTGAGCTCGGCCACCAACGACGTCCCTCCCCACTCCTCGTCGTTGGTGGTCATTTTTATCTCCTTTATGCTGCAAACGTAAAATACTATGCACCCACTATGGAGAGACCTATGAATCTTGATAATGCAAAGACCGCTAAACAGAACCTGATCGCCCTGCTGAACTCGTTGAACGGGACCAGCCTCAGTGAGGCTAACGTGGCCTTCTTGGACGTGGAAGCTTTGGTTGAGCAACCAACGAACACCCGCGTACAGGTGACTCCTGGCAGTGACCCGATCTTCAGTGGTTCGGATTACCTCTACTATAACCGCACTTCCGCTCCAGTACAGTTGGCCAGCAACGTCTCGATCGAAGTCACTGTCACCGCAGACATGACCGATGAACAGATGTTCACTGCTGCGATGGCGGTATTCCCTCTGCAAGACGAAGAATGGCGATTTGTAGCTGCTCAGAAGCCGATAGGGAGTGATCGTCCTGGCATGTTGATCATCTCTGCCAATACTGACTCGTTGATCTACCACGGCGATTACAGCTTCAAGTTGGTACTATAAGTCCCCTGGGTGATAGTATGGAGTTTAGTTCGAACTCCATATCACGTCATGGAGATGCGTTATGAAAATCAATTTGACTAAAACGCCTCTGGAGAACTTGGTTCTCCAGATCGTTGAAGACAACGCCGGTCTGGTTCTGACCGCCGCTCAGGTAACTGCTGGTGCTCCATCGGTGTTCGGCGGTGATCCTCAGAACACTCAGGTGACCTTGACCGCTGTTGAAGGTCAAGGTTTCACCGGCACCAAGCTCGTCAAGTACGTGCGTTTGGACATGAACAGCGGCGTTGCCGTTCCAGTAACCACTCTGGAAGTGCTGGCTGCTGATAACCAGGCCGCCGTACAGACCAAGGTCGCCGCAGCCCTGGGTCTGATCGAAACTGAACTGACCTTCTCGGCCTACACCGCCGCGGTTGACGATACCACTCCTGGTACCATCACCGTTGCAGCGACCGCTGGTGGCCTGCTGTACGCTGGCGCTGCCAAAACCATCGCCATCACTGTTCCGGCAGTGCCTGATCCAGACCTCGAAGATGAAATCGTCATCGACGAGCTGAGCGGCTTCGACCCAGAAGCCTAACAAGTAGGTCGCCAGGGACGGCGACCCTCCTAGGGGTAAGTGGATGAAGATCGACATCACCAAAACGGCCTTGGAGAACATCGTTCTCCAGGTCATTGAGGACAATCCAGGACTCACTCTGAGTGCCTCCCAAGTTACTGCCAGCGACTTGGCCGTATTCGGCGGCGTTCAGAACACCCAGGTAACCTTGACGGCTATTCCAGGGCAGGGCTTCAGTGGTACTGATGTGGTCTATTACGACCGCATGGGGATCAACGATGGCATTGGCCCAGACGTGACCAGTGTGGAAGTACTCCTCACCGACGACCAGACTGCTGTGGAGGTCAAAGTCGCTGCTGCCATGGGTCTTCGATTCGATGAGTTGGCGTTCAGTGACTACACCCCAGCCGTCAATGCGAGCACCCCAGGCGTCATTGGCGTGTCTCCAAAGCCCACCAGCATGCTGTATATGGGCGGCGGTGTCTATATCACCATCACCGTGACATAGGGGCTTCTATCCTGAAGTTTAATGTCTAAACCGCCAGGGATCGGTGACACACCTGCGGGTAAGCAACATGAAGATTGATATCACCAAAACGGCCTTGGAGAACATCGTTCTCCAGGTTGTTGAAGACAACCCTGGTCTGATCCTGACCGCTGACCAAGTTACTCTTGGCGCAGTGAGCAACTTCTTTGGCGATCCTCAGAACACTCAGGTGACCTTGACCGCTATTGAAGGTCAAGGTTTCAGTGGTTCCAAGGTGGTCAAGTACAAGCGTCTCGGCGTTCTTAGCGGGAAGGCTGTACCTGTTACCAGTATCACCATCTCTGCAACTGATGGGTTTGCCGAGGCTCAGATCGCGGCGGCTGAAGCGATGGGTCTGCGTTGGGAAGAGCTCCTGTTCCATGATTGGTCTCCACCAGTCAATGTGAACGTTTCAGGCATCATGGGCGTATCTCCGAAAGCTGGCGGTTACTTCTACGTCGGTGCGGGTGAGATGATCCAAGTCAACATGTCGGCGGATCTCGAAACCCAGATCGCGACTGACGAGTTGAGTGGCTTCGATCCTGAAGTCTAATCTACGCCAACAGGCATAGGTGCACCACTGCGGGGAAACCCGCAGTGGTGTTTATGCCGTTAACGTGACTTCGTCGTCAACTTCACTTTTACATCCGCTTTCAACGAACCGACACTGATCGGCTTACTGAAGTTACGGATGGTTGATTCCAAGTTCAGTTGG
>RCUJ01000905.1_pt1 | contig 16606 bp, 12 predicted proteins | sample 2166321 | NCBI WGS metagenome assembly RCUJ01 (sample SAMN09932808, study PRJNA488358) | compost metagenome | feature: garden; material: soil; isolation source: compost soil in an enriched community after 118 h of incubation | place: Germany: Experimental Botanical Garden Goettingen | collected... | reverse complement strand
ACTGGCACTGGCACTGGCACTGGCACTGGCACTGGCACTGGCACTGGCACTGGCAACAGCGTGGGCGACCCTATTGCCCCCGTAAACCCGGGGCCACCGCCTGCCTCGAGCGGAACCTACAGCGCAGACGAACTGATGGCCGCGTTGACCCGCCTGCAGCAGGTCACTGCCCACAAGATCACCCACGAGATGCAACGACCGCAGGATGCCGGGCAGATCAAGGCGCGCCTGTACGCCGAGCTGGAAGCTGCCTGCACCCTGCCCGAACGTCCGCAACTGAGTGACGAGGATGCGGACATCATCGACCTGGTGGGCATGCTGTTCGCCTTCATCCTCGACGATCCCGCCCTGCCGGATCGCTGCAAGACCGTACTCTCCCACCTGCACACGCCCTACCTGAAGCTTGCCCTGCGGGATCGCCGTCTGTTCACCCACGGCGACCACCCGGCACGCCGGCTGCTCGACAGCATGGCCAAGGCCGGCACCCGCTTCGTCGAGGACAGCGATGCCAGCGGCCTGCTGGCGAAGATGCAGGAAATCGTCGAGCGCATCATCCAGGACTTCAGCGAGGATCGCGCGCGGTTCTCCCTGCTGCTCGAGGACTTCGAGGCGCACCTGCGCCGCCTGCAGCAGCGCATCGAGCTGCGTGAGCGGCGCACGCTGGATACCGCCCGCGGTCGCGACCGCCTGCTTGCGGCGCGCAGCCAGGCTGCCCAACAGATCCGCCAGGTGCTGCATGACCGTGCACTGCCGCGCCTGATGCAGGAGCTGCTGAAAAATGGCTGGCGCGACGTGCTGACCCTGATCCACCTGCGCACGGGCGAGCAGAGCGAGGAATGGCAGAGCGCCTGCCAGGTCGCCGAACAACTGGCCTGGAGCTGCACGCCATTGAACCGCAACGACCGCGAGCGCATGCAGCGGGCACGGCTGGCCTTGCTGGAACAACTGCGCGAAGGGCTGCAGCAGCTGGGCAGCCTGCCCGAAGCCGACATCCGCGGCCTGCTGCAGGACGTGGTCGCCTGCCAGCACGCCGTGCAGGCCCGGCAGCCCGAGCTGGTCGCCGGCCTGCAGGCCAGACTGCCGAAGAGCCTGCTGGGCACCAAGCTGCAGGCCGGCCCGGAAGACGAGCTACCCGCGAGCGATGCGCTGACCGAGGAACTGGAAGCCCAGCTGCAACAGTTGCAGGCCCTACCGTTCGGCAGCCTGTTCGGCTTCCACGAGGACGGCCAGATGCGCCGCCTGCGCCTGTCCTGGTTCAGTCCGGCCACCCGCCGCTACCTGTTCATCGATCCCAGCGGCGAGCACAACCGCACCTGGCCGGCGGCACGCCTGGCCCAGGCGCTGCACGACGGCAGCGTGCAGTTGCTCGGCGAGCCGACCGACACGCCGCTGATGGAGCGCGCCCTGCAGGCGATCTACCGGGTCCTGCAGCGCCTCGAGGAAGACCAACCGGCAGACGGCTGAGCCCCGACGCCTGCAGCAAAAAAGGCACGGCTCTCGCGGCGCCGTGCCTTTGGGTTATCCGCATGGCCGGGATCCCCCGGCCACCTGACCCGACCTCAAGCGAAGACGATCTGCTCGCCCTCGACCTTGGCATGGATGGTCGCCCCGGGGGCGAACTCGCCGGCGAGGATCTGCTGCGCCAACGGGTTCTCGATCCAGCGCTGGATCGCGCGCTTGAGCGGCCGCGCGCCGTACACCGGGTCGTAGCCGACGGCGATCAGCTTCTCCAGAGCTTCGGGCGTCAGCTCCAGGCTCAGCTCGCGCTCGGCTAGGCGCGAACGCAGGCGACCGAGCTGGATCTCGGCGATGCCACCAATCTGCTCCTTACCCAGCGGATCGAACACCACCACCTCGTCGATGCGGTTGATGAACTCCGGGCGAAAGTGGTGGCTGACCGCATCCATCACCGCCGCGCGCTGCGCCTCCGGATCACCGACCAGCTCCTGGATCTGCGCCGAACCGAGGTTGGAGGTCATCACCACCACGGTGTTCTTGAAGTCCACGGTGCGCCCCTGGCTGTCGGTCAGGCGACCGTCCTCGAGCACCTGCAGCAGCACGTTGAACACGTCGGGGTGAGCCTTCTCCACCTCGTCCATGAGGATTACCGAGTAGGGCTTGCGGCGCACTGCCTCGGTCAGGTAACCGCCCTCCTCGTAGCCGACGTAGCCCGGCGGCGCGCCGATCAGGCGGGACACCGAGTGCTTCTCCATGAACTCGGACATGTCGATGCGCACCATGGCCTCCTCGGTATCGAAGAGGAACTCGGCCAGCGCCTTGCACAGCTCGGTCTTGCCCACCCCGGTCGGGCCGAGGAACAGGAAGGAGCCGCTCGGCCGGTTGGGATCGGCCAGGCCGGCACGCGAGCGGCGCACCGCGTTGGACACCGCGACCACCGCCTCGTGCTGACCGATCACCCGCTTGTGCAGCTCGGCCTCCATGCGCAGCAGCTTGTCGCGCTCGCCTTCGAGCATCTTGGCCACCGGAATGCCGGTCCACTTGGACACCACCTCGGCGATCTCCTCGTCGGTGACGCGGTTGCGCAGCAGCTGGTTCTCGCGCGGCTCGCGCTGGTCCATGCTGACCAGCTTGCGCTCCAGCTCGGGAATCACACCGTACTGCAGCTCGGCCATGCGCTGCAGGTTGCCCTGGCGACGGGCGGTCTCCATGTCGGCCTTGGCCTGCTCCAGCTGCTGCTGGATCTGCGCCGAGCCCTGCACCTCGGCCTTCTCCGACTTCCAGATCTCCTCGAGGTCGGCGTACTCGCGCTCGAGCTTGGCGATGTCCTCCTCCAGCTTGGCCAGGCGCTTCCTGGTGGCCTCGTCGGTCTCCTTCTTCAGCGCCTCGCGCTCGATCTTCAGCTGGATCAGGCGGCGGTCCAGGCGGTCCAGCTCCTCGGGCTTGGAGTCGATCTCCATGCGGATGCGGCTGCCGGCCTCGTCGATCAGGTCGATGGCCTTGTCCGGCAGCTGGCGGTCGGTGATGTAGCGATGGCTGAGCTTGGCCGCGGCGATGATCGCGCCGTCGGTGATGGTCACCCCGTGGTGCACCTCGTAGCGCTCCTTGAGGCCGCGCAGGATGGCAATGGTGTCCTCCTCGCTCGGCTCGTCGACCAGCACCTTCTGGAAGCGGCGCTCCAGCGCGGCGTCCTTCTCGACGTACTGGCGATACTCGTCGAGGGTGGTGGCGCCGACGCAGTGCAGCTCGCCGCGGGCCAGCGCCGGCTTGAGCATGTTGCCGGCATCCATCGAGCCCTCGGCCTTGCCGGCACCGACCATGGTGTGCAGCTCGTCGATGAACAGGATGACCCGACCTTCCTGCTTGCCCAGCTCGTTGAGCACCGCCTTGAGACGCTCCTCGAACTCGCCGCGGAACTTGGCGCCGGCGATCAGCGCGCCCATGTCCAGCGACAGCAGGCGCTTGTCCTTGAGGCCGTCGGGCACCTCGCCGTTGACGATGCGCTGGGCCAGGCCCTCGACGATGGCGGTCTTGCCCACGCCCGGCTCGCCGATCAGCACCGGGTTGTTCTTGGTGCGCCGCTGCAGGACCTGGATGGTGCGGCGGATCTCGTCATCGCGACCGATCACCGGGTCGAGCTTGCCCTCCTCGGCACGCTTGGTCATGTCGACGGTGTACTTGTCGAGCGCCTGGCGCGACTCCTCGGCGTTGGGGTCGTTGACCGCCTCACCGCCGCGCAGGTTGCTGATCGCGTTCTCCAGCGCCTGCCTGCTCACCCCCTGGGCCAGCAGCAGCTTGCCCAGCTTGGTGCCGCCGTCCAGCGCGGCGAGCAGCACCAGCTCGCTGGAGATGTACTGGTCGCCCTTCTGCTGGGCCAGGCGGTCGGCCTGGTTGAGCAGGCGCGCCAGGTCCTGCGACATGTTCACGTCGCCGGTGGGGTTCTGGATCTTTGGCAGATCGTCGAGCGCCTTGCTCAGCGCCTGGCGCAGGGCGGCGATGTCGAAGCCGACCTGCAGCAGCAGCGGCTTGATCGAACCACCCTGCTGGTCGAGCAGGGCCAGCAGCAGGTGCAGCGGTTCGATGGCGGAGTGATCGCGGCCCACGGCCAGGGACTGGGCATCGGAAAGCGCCAGTTGCAGCTTGCTGGTCAAACGGTCGATACGCATGGATTCGTCCTTCGTAAGCAACGGCGGACCGGGCAACAGGCACCCGACAAGCACAGCGAGTCCGCCTGGGGATTCGATTGCAGGATAGATGAGGACGATTGACGGCGATTCAAGGGGCGGGAACTTGACCGGGGTCAAGCGGGGTGCAGAGACCTGTAGGAACCAGCTTGCTGGCGCCTACAGGGCTAACGACTCCAGCCAGATCAGGCTGGCCAATCGCCCGGTACGCGGCTCGCGGCGGTAGGAGTAGAAGCGCTCGGCGTCGCCGAAGGTGCACAGCCCGCCACCGTACACGGCGGTGACACCAATGGCCGCCAGGCGAATGCGCGCCAGCCGGTACAGGTCGGCCATGAAGCGCCCGGGATTGACGCTGGGCACGAACGCCGCGACCGCCTCGGCATGCTGCGCGACGAAGGCCTCGCGTACCTCGGCGCCGACCTCGAAGGCCTGCGGGCCGATGGCCGGCCCCAGCCAGACCAGCACCTGATCGACCGGGCAGTCCAGCGCGGCGACGCTGGCCTCCAAGACCCCGGCCGCCAGCCCACGCCAGCCGGCATGCGCCGCCGCCACGCGGCTGCCGGCACGGTCGCAGAACAGCACCGGCAGGCAGTCGGCGGTCATGACGGTACAGGCGATGCCGGGGGTGGCGCTCCAGCTGGCGTCGGCGTCGGCGACCTGCGCCGGATCAGCTTCGACCACCGCCACGCCGTGCACCTGAGTCAGCCAGGCCGGCTGGCAGCCGAGCAGCGTCTGCAGGCGCCGACGATTTTCGGCCACGGCAGCCGGATCGTCGCCGACATGCTCGCCAAGGTTGAAGCTGTCGAACGGCGCCTGGCTGACGCCACCGGCGCGAGTGGTCACGCAGACGCGCACGCTGGCCGGAGCCGGCCAGTCGGGAACCAGCAGATCGCTGACCTGAAGACTCACCCGATGAAGGCCTCGCGGTCGCCGCGCAGCAGATTGAGCAGCTCGACCAGGTCGTCCGGCAGCGCCGATTCCCAGCCCATGCGCTCGCCGGTCACCGGGTGATCCAGCTCGAGGAAGCGCGCATGCAGCGCCTGGCGCGGATACTCGCGCAGGGCCTGGACCAGCACCGGGTTGGCCGCCGGCGGAATACGGAAGCGGCCGCCATAGAGCGGATCGCCGACCAGTGGGAAGTTGACGTGGGCCATGTGCACGCGAATCTGATGGGTGCGCCCGGTCTCCAGCTTGACCCGCACGTGGGTGTGCGCGCGGAAGCGCTCGAGCACGCGGTAATGGCTGACCGCCGGCTTGCCGGTGGAGGTCACCGCCATCTTCTGGCGCTGCTGCGAGTGGCGACCGATGGGGGCATCGACCTTGCCGCCGGCGGTGACCACGCCGAGCACGATGGCCTCGTAGACGCGGCTGACGCTGCGCGCCTGCAGCTGGGCGACCAGATTGGTGTGCGCCTCGAGGGTCTTGGCCACCACCATCAGGCCGGTGGTGTCCTTGTCCAGACGGTGGACGATGCCGCCACGCGGCACGTTGGCCAACTCGGGCCAGTGATGCAGCAGGGCGTTGAGCAGGGTGCCGTCGGCGTGCCCGGCAGCCGGATGCACCACCAGTCCGGCGGGCTTGTCCAGCACCAGCAGGTGCTCGTCCTCGTAGACGACGTTGAGGGCGATATCCTGCGCCAGATACTCGACTTGCGCCTCGCGCTCGGCCTCCAGCTGCAGCACGGCGCCGCCGTGGACGACGTCGCGCGGACGCAACACGGCGCCGTCGACGGTCAGCCGACCATCCTTGATCCAGCCGGCCAGGCGCGAGCGCGAGTGATCGGGAAATACCTGGGCGGCGATCTGGTCAAGACGTTGCCCGCCCAGCTCGTAGGGCACTTCGGCACGCAATTGAATGATTTCGGACATGGCGGGTATCGGGGAGGGCCGTGCGGCTTTGGTTTCAGCCACAGGCTTGTGGTTAAATACGGCGAATTTCCCCCAGAGGATTCTGGGGCGCCAATCATATCAGGCCGGCCCCCGTCACGCACCCGGCCCCAGGGAACCCAAGCGCCATGCAAGTGAAACACCTGCTGCTGATCGCCACCCTCGCCCTCACCGCCGCCTGCTCGTCGCAGCAGGTGATCGACGAAAACCTCAGCGAGGCCGAGCTGTACAAGCAAGCGCAGGAGCACCTGGACAACGACAGTTACACCAGCGCGGTGACCTCGCTCAAGGCGCTGGAGTCGCGCTACCCGTTCGGTCGCTACGCCGAGCAGGCGCAGCTCGAACTGATCTACGCCCACTACCAGAACCAGGAGCCGGAAGCCGCCAAGGCCGCCGCCGAGCGCTTCATCCGCCTGCATCCGCAGCACCCCAACGCCGACTATGCCTGGTACCTCAAGGGCCTGGCTTCCTTCGACCAGGACCGCGGCCTGCTGGCCCGCTTCCTGCCGCTGGACATGACCAAGCGCGATCCCGGCGCGGCCCGCGACTCGTTCAACGAATTCGCCCAACTGGTCGCCCGCTACCCGAACAGCCGCTACGCCCCGGACGCCAAGGCGCGCATGATCTACCTGCGCAACCTGCTGGCCGCCTATGAAATGCACGTGGCGCACTACTACCTCAAGCGCCAGGCCTACGTCGCCGCCGCCAACCGCGGCCGCTACGTGGTGGAAAACTTCCAGGAAACCCCGGCCGTCGGCGACGGCCTGGCGGTGATGACCGAAGCCTACCAACGCCTCGGCCTCGACGATCTGGCCGCCACCAGCCTAGCCACTCTCAAGCTCAACTACCCGGACCACCCGACCCTGGAAAGCGGCGAGTTCGTGCCGAGCGAGAAGGAGGCCGACACCCGCTCCTGGATGAGCAAGGCCACCCTAGGCCTGATCGAGAGCGAAGCGCCGCTGCCGCCGGGCCAGACCCGCGCCAGCCAGGATGTGCAGCGCCAGTACGAGGAAGCCCTGGAAGCCATCCCCGAGGAGCTGCAGCCGGAAAACGCGCAAGAGGTCGAGCCCGACGAAGTCGAGGAAGACGACAACGCACCGAAGCGCTCCTGGTGGAAGCGCATGACCTTCGGCCTGTTCGACTGACACGACCGGGCAATGAAAAAGGGAGGCTACGGCCTCCCTTTTTCATTTCTGCCGGACAGTCACTCGCCGATGCGCCAGCCCGAGGTGATCGGATAGCGGCGATCGCGGCCAAAGCCGCGCTGGGTGATACGCGGGCCGACCGCGGCCTGGCGGCGCTTGTACTCGTTGAGATCGACCAGGCGCAGCACGCGGCGCACGTTCTCGGCGCTGAAGCCGCGGGCGATGATGGCATCAGCCGACTGGTCCTCCTCCACGTACAGGCGCAGGATCTCGTCCAGCTCCGCATAAGGCGGCAGCGAATCCTCGTCCTTCTGGTCCGGCGCCAGCTCCGCCGACGGCGGACGGTCGATGACCCGCTGCGGGATCACCTCGCCACCCAGGCTGTTGCGATACTCGCAGAGACGGAACACCAGGGTCTTGGGCACGTCCTTGAGCACGTCGAAGCCACCGGCCATGTCGCCGTACAGGGTGCAATAGCCGACCGCCACCTCGCTCTTGTTGCCGGTGGTCAGCACCAGGTAGCCCTTCTTGTTGGAGATCGCCATCAGCAGGGTGCCGCGGCAGCGCGCCTGCAGATTCTCCTCGGTGGTGTCGCGCGCCAGGCCGGCGAACACCGGCGCCAGGGTGCCCATGAACGCCTCGACCATCGGCGCAATGGGCAGCACGCTGTAGGCCACCCCCAGGGTGCGCGCCTCGGCCTCGGCATCCTCGAGGCTGATCTGCGCGGTGTAGTGGTACGGCATCATCACCGCCTCCACCCGGTCGGCACCGAGGGCATCCACCGCCACCGCCAGGGTCAGCGCCGAGTCGATGCCGCCGGACAGGCCGAGCACCACGCCCTTGAAGCCGTTCTTGCGCACATAGTCGCGCACGCCGAGCACCAGCGCGCCGTACACGCTGGCCTCCTCGCCAGCCAGCGGTACGCAGGCGCCGGGCTGCGGCTGCACCAGCTCCTCGTCGACCTGCAGCTCGGCGAGGAACAACCCTTCCTCGTAGGCCGGCGCGCGCTGCAGCACATGGCCGCTGGCCGCCACCACGCAGGAGCCGCCGTCGAACACCAGCTCGTCCTGGCCGCCGACCTGGTTGACGTAGACGATCGGCATGCCGCCCTCGCGCGCGCGCGTCGCCAGGGTCTCCTCGCGCAGGCGCTGCTTGTCCAGGTGGAACGGCGAGGCATTGAGGTTGAGCATCAGCCGCGCGCCGGCGGCACGCGCCGCGGCCATCGGCTCGGCATGCCAGATGTCCTCGCAGATGCTCAGCGCCACCGGCACGCCGGCGATCTCCACCACGCACGGCTGGTCGCCGGCATCGAAGTAGCGCTTCTCGTCGAACACCTGATAGTTGGGCAGCTTCTGCTTGTAGTAGCGCGCCACCTGCTGGCCGTCATCGAGCAGCGCACAGGCGTTGTAGCGCCGCTCGCCCTCCACCCAGGGGAAGCCGATCAGCAGGCGGATGCCGCGCACCTCGCGGGCCAGACGCTCGAGCGCCGCCTCGATGCGCAACTGCATGCTGTCCCGGAACAGCAGGTCTTCCGGCGGATAGCCGCACAGCGACAGCTCGGGAAACACGATCACATCGGCCTGCCACTGTTCGCGGGCGCGCCCGGCCGCCTCGATGATGCGCTCGACATTGCCGTGAATGTCGCCGACGCGCAGGTTGAGCTGGGCCATCGCGACCCGCAGGACTTGACTCATGCTGCTCTCCAAATGAAGGGAACAGGCGCCGGGAACCGCGAGAGTCCCGCCGGGCCTGATGCAAGGGCCGCATTGTCCCGCAACGGCCGCAGCCGACACAACGCACAGTCGCGGCCGGCGGTGCTGGGATCGCGCCGCCGGCGACGCTACACTGGCGCCCGATTCCGCTTGCGCATGAGAGCATTATGGCTCGCCTACTGATCCTGCTTGCCCTGTTCGCCCTGGCCTGGTGGCTGTGGCGCAGCTTCACCCGCCCGAAGAAGGTTCGCCCGCCGGCCGCGCCCAAGGTCCAGCCGATGGTGCGCTGCGCCCACTGCGGGGTACATGTGCCGCAAGCCGAAGCCCTCGCCCACGACAACCGCTGGTATTGCAGCCGTGCCCACCTCGAACAGGACAATCCCCCTGGACCGCGCTGACTTCTGGTCGCCGAGTGCCGAGCAGGGCCAGCGCATCCTGCGCCTGTACCATCTCTATCGCCTCAGCGTCGGCCTCGCTCTGGTGCTGCTGGTCACCAGCAACATGCACCGCGAGCTGCTGGACATGGCCGATCCCCAGCTGTTCCGCTACGGCAGCTGGGCCTACCTGGCCACCAACGTGGTGCTCGGCGTCCTGCTGCAGCAGGCCAACCGGCCACTGCAGCTGTTCGGCCTGGCGCTGTTCGACGTCAGCCTGCTCAGCGCCCTGTTCTACGCCGCCGGCGGCATCCCCAGCGGCCTGGCGCCGTTGCTGGTGATCTCGGTGGCGATCGCCAACAGCATCCTGCGCGGGCGCCTCGGCCTGCTGATCGCCGCGCTGGCCAGCAGCGGGCTGATCTACCTGACCTTCTATCTCAGCCTCAGCCGCCCGGCGGCCACCGCCCAGTACGTGCAGGCCGGCGCCCTCGGCACCCTGTGCTTTGCCGCCGCGCTGATCATCCAGGCCCTCGGCCGGCGCCTGCAGCAGAGCGAAACCCTGGCCCGCCGCCACGCCGCCGACGTCGCCGACCTGCAGGCGCTCAACGCCCTGATCCTGCAGCGCATGCGCACCGGCATCCTGGTCCTCGACCCGCAGCTGCGGGTACTGCTGGCCAACCCCAGCAGCCAGACCCTGCTCGGCCAGAGCCAACTGGTCACCCAGCGCCTCGACGCGCACTGTCCCGCGCTGCTCGAGCGCTTGCAGCAGTGGCAGGAAAATCCGGCCTTGCGCCCGCAGAGCCTGCAGGCCTTCGCCGAAGGCCCGGTGCTGCAGCCCAGCTTCGTGCCGCTGCGCCGCAAGGGCGAGCGCGACATCCTGGTGTTCCTCGAGGACGTCTCGCAGATCGCCCAGCAGGCGCAGCAACTCAAGCTGGCCTCCCTCGGTCGCCTGACCGCCGGCATCGCCCACGAAATCCGCAACCCGCTCGGTGCCATCAGTCACGCCGCCCAACTGCTGCAGGAAGCCGAGGACCTCAGCGCACCCGACCGCCGCCTGACCCAGATCATCCTCGACCACTCGCGACGCATGAACCTGGTGGTGGAAAACGTCCTGCAACTGTCGCGTCGGCGCCAGGCCGAACCGCAGCTGCTCGACCTGCGCTACTGGCTGCACCGCTTCGCCGGCGAACTGCGCGAAACCCAGCGCGGCGATTCGGCGGTCAACCTGCAATGCGTCTCCGGCTCGATCCAGACCCGCATGGATCCGCAACAGCTGACCCAGATCCTCACCAACCTGGTGCAGAACGGCCTGCGCCACAGCGCGCGCAAGCACGGCAAGGGCCAGGTCTGGCTGCAGCTGTTTCGCGACGGCGCCACGCAACTGCCGGTGCTGGAAATCAGCGACGACGGCGACGGCATCCCCGCCGACCAGCTGGGCAACCTGTTCGAGCCGTTCTTCACCACCGAAAACAAGGGCACGGGCCTTGGCCTGTACATCTCCCGCGAGCTGTGCGAAAGCAACCGCGCCCGCCTCGACCACGTTCCCCGTGAAGGCGGCGCCTGTTTCCGCATCACCTTCGCCCACCCGAAAACCGCGAGCTGAGCATGGCGCAACGAGCCCTGATCGTCGACGACGAACCCGACATCCGCGAACTGCTGGAAATCACCCTCGGCCGCATGAAGCTGGACACCCGCTGCGCGCGCAACGTCAAGGAAGCGCGCGAGTGGCTGGCCCGCGAGCCGTTCGACCTGTGCCTGACCGACATGCGCCTGCCCGACGGCACCGGCCAGGAACTGGTGCAGCTGATCCAGCAACGCTACCCGCAGACCCCGGTGGCGATGATCACCGCCTACGGCAGCCTGGACACCGCGATCAACGCCCTCAAGGCCGGCGCCTTCGACTTCCTCACCAAGCCGGTCGACCTGGCGCGCTTGCGCGAACTGGTGGCCACCGCCCTGCGCCTGCGCAGCCCGCAGGTGCAGGGCGTCGCCGAGGGCTCGGTGGACAGCCGTCTGCTCGGCGACTCGCCGCCGATGCGCGTGCTGCGCAAGCAGATCGCCAAGCTGTCGCGCAGCCAGGCGCCGGTGTACATCAGCGGCGAGTCCGGCAGCGGCAAGGAGCTGGTGGCGCGCCTGATCCACGAACTCGGTCCGCGCACCGAGCAGCCGTTCGTGCCGGTCAACTGCGGGGCCATCCCCTCGGAGCTGATGGAAAGCGAGTTCTTCGGCCACAAGAAGGGCAGCTTCACCGGCGCGGTGGAAGACAAGCCCGGCCTGTTCAAGGCCGCCGACGGCGGCACCCTGTTCCTCGACGAGGTGGCCGACCTGCCGCTGCCGATGCAGGTCAAGCTGCTGCGCGCCATCCAGGAGAAGGCCGTGCGCGCGGTCGGCGGCCAGCAGGAAGTCGCGGTCGACGTGCGCATCCTCAGCGCCACCCACAAGGACCTGGCCGGCGAGGTCGCCGCCGGACGCTTCCGCCAGGATCTCTACTACCGCCTCAACGTCATCGAACTGGGCGTGCCGCCACTGCGCGAGCGCCGCGAGGACATCGCCCTGCTCGCCGAGCGCAGCCTGCAGCGCCTGGCTGCCGAATGCGGCCTGGAGCCGGCCCAGTTGAGTGACGAGGCGCTGGAGAAGCTGAAAAGCTACCGCTTCCCCGGCAACGTGCGCGAACTGGAAAACATGCTCGAGCGCGCCTACACCCTGTGCGAGGACGACCTGATCCAGGCCAGCGACCTGCGCCTCGGCGATGCTCCCGCCCCTGGCAGCGGGGACAGCGCCGGCGGCAGCCTGACCCAGATCGACGACCTCGAGGACTTCCTCGAAAGCATCGAACGTCAGGCGATCATGCAGGCGCTCGAGGAAACCCGCTGGAACCGCACCGCCGCCGCCCAGCGCCTCGGCCTGTCGTTCCGCTCGATGCGCTACAGGCTGAAGAAGCTCGGCATCGACTGATGCCTCGGCCGATATAGCGGCCGCCCCTCACCTCCCCCTCGCCCTTGCCGATACGGCGGCCTGCGTCCAGGCCGCACGGTATCCGCGCGCCTCACCCCACCCATCGCATCGCACCTTTTTCGACCATCAGAAAACCCAAAACAGTGCACCATGACGCTATAAGAACCGGCCTAAACCCGCTCTAAACGGCGCCTATTTACAAAAAAGCACCAAAAAGATTCATCCAAGCGTCACTTCGCACTACCGGAAAGCACTCCTGGCTGTTAAATTTCCGCACCCGCCAGATACGGCCGACCTCATTCGTAGAAAACCTTCGAGGCATCCCCATGTCCCTGTCCCTTGACGCCTTCCTGACCCAACTCAAGCGCCGCGACCCCGACCAGCCGGAATTCCACCAGGCGGTCGAAGAAGTGGTGCGCAGCCTGTGGCCCTTCCTGCAAAGCGAACCGCGCTACATGAAGGCCGCCATCCTCGAGCGCATGGTCGAGCCGGAACGCGCCATCCTGTTCCGCGTACCGTGGGTCGACGATCAGGGCGTGGTGCGCGTCAATCGTGGCTACCGCGTGCAGATGAGCAGCGCCATCGGCCCGTACAAGGGCGGCCTGCGCTTCCACCCGTCGGTCAACCTCGGCGTGCTGAAATTCCTCGCCTTCGAGCAGGTGTTCAAGAACTCCCTGACTTCCCTGCCCATGGGCGGCGGCAAGGGCGGCTCCGACTTCGATCCGAAGGGCAAGAGCGACAACGAAGTGATGCGCTTCTGCCAGTCGTTCATGAGCGAGCTGTACCGCCACATCGGCGCCGACCTCGACGTGCCGGCCGGTGACATCGGCGTCGGCGCCCGCGAAATCGGCTTCATGTACGGCCAGTACAAGCGCCTGGCCAACGAGTTCAGCTCGGTGCTGACCGGCAAGGGCATGAGCTACGGCGGCAGCCTGATTCGTCCGGAAGCCACCGGCTACGGCTGCGTGTACTTCGCCCAGGAAATGCTCAAGACCCGTCACGAAGGCTTCGATGGCAAGCGCGTGGCGATCTCCGGCTCGGGCAACGTCGCCCAGTACGCCGCACTCAAGGTCATGGAGCTGGGCGGCAAGGTCATCTCCCTGTCCGACTCCGCCGGTACCGTGCTGATCGAGGCCGGCCTGAACCAGGAGCAGTTCGACTACCTGATGGACCTGAAGAACGTCCGTCGCGGTCGCATCGAAGAGATGGCTGCCCACTTCGGCCTGCAGTACCTGGAAGGCCAGCGTCCGTGGGGCCTGGTGTGCGACATCGCCCTGCCGTGCGCCACCCAGAACGAGCTGGACGCCGAAGACGCGCGCACCCTGATGAAGAACGGCTGCATCTGCGTGGCCGAAGGCGCCAACATGCCGTCGACCCTGGAAGCCGTGGACCTGTTCGTCGAGGCCGGCCTGCTCTATGCCCCGGGCAAGGCTTCCAACGCCGGCGGCGTGGCCGTGTCGGGTCTGGAAATGAGCCAGAACGCCATGCGCCTGCTGTGGACCGACGGCGAAGTGGATGCCAAGCTGCACAGCATCATGCAGAGCATCCACCACGCCTGCGTCGCCTACGGCGAGGAAAACGGCCGCATCAACTACGTCAAGGGTGCCAACATCGCCGGCTTCGTCAAGGTTGCCGACGCCATGCTGGCCCAAGGCGTGGTCTGAGGCTCCCGCCTCGCGACGCTGCCTGAGCAGTACAGAACAAGCCGGCCGCTGTGCCGGCTTTTTCTTGCCTCGCATTTTTTATTCCAAAAAGCTCATTTAATCCTCACGTTTAGGAGGATTGGTTCTCTTCCGCCCGCCCTGAATGATCTTGAATTGGTAGCAGAACCAAATCAGTCGAGTAATCAGTGGAATGAGTGCCAAGGCCGCGAGCAAGCCCCGTCTGTTGTGGTTCGATCTGACCAGCGCGCAGAACGCCGAGCAGTGCACCCAGCAATTCACTCCGCCGTGCGAGGTCACCCTCGCCTATGGTCTCGGCAGCCTGCCGGCAGCAGACGAGAAGAACCTGCCGGACATGATCTGCCTGCAATTCGACCGCCCCGACAGCAGCGGTCTGAACCTGTTGCTGGAGATCAAGCGTCGCGCGCCCTCCATCCCGATCACCATGCTCACCGTGCAGCACTCCGAGGAACTGGCCGTGTGGGCGTTCCGCTCGGGCGTCTGGGAGTATCTGACCCTGCCGCTGTCCGGCGCCGAGCGCCAGCGCTACCTCAAGTCCCTGCGCGACCTGCACGAACTGCGCCGACGCCCGCCGGGCAGTCAGCGTCTGCGCCCGGTACGTACCGAGCAACTGCCCGACTGCGTGCGCCTGAACCGCGGACAGCATGCCCACCAGCCGCTCTACGCCGCCCTGGCGCATATCGACAATCACTTCCGGGAACGGATCGAAGAGAAGGAAATGGCCGACCTCTGCGCCATGACCGTGGTGCGCTTCAGCCGCATGTTCAAGCAGAACTGCGGTATCGGCTTCCAGGAATACGTGATGCGCAAACGCATGCAGGCCGCCGAGGAACTGCTGCTCAACAGCGAGATCCCGGTCTCCAGCGTGGCCTACATGGTCGGTTTCAAGGACCCCTCCTATTTCGCCCGCGCCTTCCGCCAGTATTTCGGTCACAGCCCGAGCGCCTGCCGGCAAGCTCAGCCAGCGGAAACGACAACGCCCCTGCCCGACCAACTGGATAGAAGGGCATCGGATCGCCTGCAGTAGAACAATCGTTCGCAGTAGAACAAAAGTGGACCGTCTGAAGGGGCGACTCATTCACCCTGAGCAATGGCATGCACGACTTTCACCCCTCTCCCAGTCATGGGAGAGAGGCCGGGGTGAGGGCAAACGGGCTACCCCACCCTCTCCCGCCTGCAGGAGAGGGTGGGGTAGCCGTAACTGTTGTCACTTCATGCGATTTCCCTGCTCACTTGTCCGGCAGATCGCCACAATTCAAGGCATCTCCACGTGCCCTGTCGCAGGCAGGCTGACACTGGAGACCACTGGCGCCAGCGGCACCTGCAACTCACCCACACTGCCACCCTCGTTGCGGATGCGACGAATCTGCTCAACGCGCTTGAGGTTCTGGAAGGCCACCTCATAGTGGGCCGGCGACTGGTCGATGGCGCTACGGAAGAAGCGTTCGGCCTCTGCCAGCTTGCCCTCGATCAGGCAGATATAGCCGACATCGTTGCTGGCCTCGGCGCGCGGCTCGACCTGCTCGAAGGCCGACAGCGCCTCCTCGTATTGGCCCATGCGCGCCAACAGCATCCCGTAGTTGCGCCACGCCGGCTTGTAGCTGGAATCGAAACCCAATGCCTGCCGATACGCCGCGCGTGCGGCTGGCCAGTCGCCCGCCAGGTAGTGCGAATAGCCCTGGCTGTTAGCCACCATGGCCGAGCGCGGGCTGATCTGCAGCGCCAGCTGATAGTACCGCTGCGCCCGGTCGAAGTCGTTGCCCAAGTCGGCCAGCACGCCGAGGCCGGTGTAGACCCGCAGCGGCGATTTTTCGTCCACCATCAGCCGGCTCAGATCGGCCAGCTCGCCTGGCGGCACCCCATCGCCAAAACGCTGCTGGTCCAGGCGCAGTGCACTGCCGAGCGTCTGCTGTGCCTCGGGATAACGGCGCATACCGATCTCCAGCGTGCCCAGCTCACTAAGGGCATCGAGATTGGCAGGATCGTTCTTAAGTACATCGCGCAAGGCCAGCTCGGCCAGCTGGTTATTGCCCCGCTCGCGATGGATGCGCCCCACCCACACCAGTGCGTCGTAGCGCTTGGCGTCCAGCTCGCTGGCGCGCAGGAACAGGTACAGTGCCTGATCGGTATCCCCGGCCGTATAGGCCGCACTCGCCATCTGCATGGCCTGATCCGATGTTTCGGCCCCTTTCTGAACCTTGTAGAGCACCGAGCGACTACCGTCGTACAGCTCATTACGGCTCTTGCCGACACCCTCCCCCGTGGTCTGGCAACCTGCCAGCGTGGCAGCAAGCGCTGCCAAAAGTGCGATCCTGCGCATATCACAATCTCCCGAAGGCCTTGAGAACGCCGACAATCACCGGTCCAATGACGACCAGGAAGAAACTCGGCCACAAGCAGAAGATTAGTGGAAAGATCAGCTTGGTACCGAGTTTCGCCGCCTGCTCCTCGGCGGCCTGGGTGCGCCGGTCGCGAAACTCCTCGGCATAGATGCGCAGGGTATCAGCCACGCTGGTACCGAAGCGGATGCTCTGGGCCAACAGGCTGACCAGACCGTTGATGTCCTCCAGGCCGGTGCGGTCAGCCAGATGACGCAGGGCCTCCGTGCTGGAGATGCCGGCACGAATCTCGGCGTTGACCAGCGCCAGCTCCTCAGCCAGCTCGCCATGGCTGACCGACAGCTCCTCGGCCACCCGCTCGATGGATTGCG
>RCUJ01000903.1_pt1 | contig 16611 bp, 11 predicted proteins | sample 2166321 | NCBI WGS metagenome assembly RCUJ01 (sample SAMN09932808, study PRJNA488358) | compost metagenome | feature: garden; material: soil; isolation source: compost soil in an enriched community after 118 h of incubation | place: Germany: Experimental Botanical Garden Goettingen | collected... | reverse complement strand
GCGAGCAGTATTCGTTGGTCAGGCTGGAGGCCGCCGCGCCGGAAATCAGCGCCAGTTTCCCGGACTGCTCCACCACCTTGCTCGCCGCCAGCACCACCGAGGACGCCACCATGCCGGTGACCATGTCGACATTGCGCTCATCGACCCACTGGCGCACGGTGTTGGCGCCGACATCCGGCTTGTTCAGGTCATCGGCGCTGAACACGACAATCTTCTTGCCATTGACCTGGCCGCCGAAATCTTCGATGGCCATGTTCAACGCTTCCAGGCCACCGGGGCCGGACAGGTCGCGGTAGGTCCCCGACATGTCCGCCAGGTAACCGATACGGATTTCGTCGTTACTGATCTCGGCCTGGGCCGCGCTGGCGATCAGGCTGGAGACGAGGATGGCGCTTGCTGTGTGCTGAAAAACCTTCATGTAGTTCACCCACTGTCCGAGTTTATTTTTATTGTTCCAGGCAAAGCGGCCCCGTGCCGTCGGGCTCTGGGCCACGGCGACGTGCGTAGTGCGCGGGGTAAAACGGGGTTCAGACGCCGAGACAGCTGTGCAGCAGTTCCTGCTTGGCGCCCAGCTCGGCGGCGCTGATTTGCTCCACGATCTGACCGTGTTCCATCAGGTAATGACGGTCGGCCAAGGGCGCGGCGAAACGGAAATTCTGCTCCACCAGAACGATGGTCAGGCCCTTGTGCTTGAGCTTGATCAACACCTCGGCGAGCTTCTGCACGATCACCGGCGCCAGGCCCTCGGTGATCTCGTCCAGCAGTAACAGATTGGCGCCGGTACGCAGGATCCGCGCCATGGCCAGCATCTGCTGCTCGCCGCCAGACAGGCGCGTGCCCTGGCTGAAACGGCGCTCGTACAGGTTGGGGAACATCTCGTAGATCTCATCGAGACTCATGCCGTTACTGCGTACCGTTGGCGGCAGCAGCAGGTTTTCCTCGACGTTGAGGCTGGCGAAAATGCCCCGCTCCTCCGGGCAATAGCCGACGCCCAGGCGCGGGATCAGGTGCGCGGAAAGACCGATGGTCTCGTTGCCGTTGACCACGATGGAACCGGTCCGGCGCCCCACCATGTTCATGATCGCGCGCAACGTCGTGGAGCGTCCTGAACCGTTGCGTCCCAGTAGCGTGACCAGTTCGCCGCGCCGCACTTGCAGGTCGATGCCATGCAGGATGTGGGACTCGCCGTAGAAGGCATGCAGGTCTGCGATACGCAGTTGTTCGAATTCCGGGGTCTGCAGGCTGCTCATGAGTGTGCTTCCTCGAGCATGGCGGCTTCGCTGCCCAGGTAGGCTTCGCGCACCTGCGGGTTGGCGGAAACACTGGCGTAGTCACCTTCGGCGAGAATCGCACCACGGGCCAGCACGGTAATACGGTCGGACAACTCACTGACCACACTGAGGTTGTGCTCCACCATCAGCACCGTGCGCCCCACTGCCGCGCGGCGTACCAGCTCAATGACCATGTTCACGTCCTCGTGCCCCATGCCCTGGGTCGGTTCGTCGAGCAGCAGCACGCCAGGGTCCAGTGCCAGGGTGGTGGCCAGCTCCAGTGCACGTTTACGGCCGTAGGGCAGTTCGATGGTCTGGGTGTGGGCATAGTCGAGCAGGCCCACCTGATCCAGCATCTGCATGGCCCGTTCGTTGAGTGCGTCGAGACTGCGCTCGGACTTCCAGAAATGGAAAGAGTCGCCCTGCTTGCGCTGCAGCGCCACGCGCACGTTTTCCATCACGCTCATGTGGCCGAACACCGCCGAGATCTGGAATGAACGCACCAGCCCCAGGCCGGCAATCTCGTTGGGTTTGAGGTGGGTGATGGGCTTGCCCAGGTAGAGGATTTCACCTCGGGTGGGGGGGAGAAACTTGGTGAGCAGATTGAAAACCGTCGTTTTGCCGGCGCCGTTCGGTCCGATCAATGCGTGGATGTGTCCCTTCTGCACACGCAGATCAACCGAATCCACGGCGGTAAAGCCGCGAAACTCCTTGGTCAGGCCGCGTGTTTCCAACACAAACTCTGGTGACATGTGGAGCCCTCTAACCTTGATTGTTTTTATTGGTTATGGCGCTGCTGACACACTTGCTTTCATGTTTACGTTTACGTAAGCGTTATGAAATATACAAAAGTCCTACACGGACAACAGAATCAACATGTATCCAAATGTTTCACGACCGTTACAAATGTTTGGCAAGCGCTCAAGCACAGGCATGACAGGCATTTTGCTCGAATCAAAAACCTTGATTCATGGCCGCTCGTAGGCCTTATCAGGCTGTCTGACTCACGCTCAAAACCGTCGGACGCTCATTCACACATTGTTGAAAATCCCGGTGACCGGCTCGATATTGCCGCCATAGGGCACACTGGTTCCGGCGGCTTTGGCAAGGGTTGCCCAGATCCGCTGCATATCGACGAAGTCCCGGCCAATGACCGGGTTCCCCGCATGATGCTTATGATCAGCCTGCCCGGTGATATTGAAATAGCGCCCGGCGCCCTCTCCACTTTTCAGTAATCCACTCGCGCCACCCATCAGCACCAAAGGCATGTCAATCGTATGTTCAGGTGCGCCGTCAGCCATCTCGCTGGTCAGCACCACCAGGGTATGGTCGAGCAGGCTGTCACCGGGTACATGGGGGTCCTGATAACGGGCCAGTTCGTCCATGAACAGTTTGACCTGGCGGACATACCATTGCCGTGTGCCCTTCCAGAATGCCTCGCCGGAGCTTCGATGGGCACACTCATGGGGATTGCTGGAAGGTGTAACGTCGATGATGTTCAGCGACTCCGCCGAACGCCCGATCTGAATTGTCGCGACCCGGGTGATCCCGCAACTCAAGGCGGTGGCTACCACCTGATGATGGTTGGCCTGGACACGCGTGCGGTCCCGCGCCGACCGGAAGTCCAGGGGCTCCAGGGTCACTGGCTTGCATTCGCCCACCGGAGGCTGTGTCATATCCAGATCCTTGATCACCTGCTCCACTGAGTCCAGATGGACATCGAGCTTTTGCCGCTCGGCACCGGACAGCTTGCCCTTGATTTCCTGGATATCCGCCAGGGCAGTTTCCAGTAACCCACGGCTCCTGGGCTGCGGACCCGAGGACAGCCGGACAGGATCCTTGAACAACGCCTCAGCCATCAGCACCGGATCGCGATGAGGTGTACGAATCGCTCCGCCCTGAAACGACACGAACCAAGGGAAAGCGTCGATACCCGCATGCGGGCCGGCAAACAGACTGCGGTGAGACGGTTCAGTGCCCGGCAGCGCCTGCCCCAACAGGATGTCGATGGACGAATGGTTAGAATGACTGTCGCGCAATACCCAATTCCAGGCATTATGACCCGCATTTCCTAGCCCGAGAATTATCCCGCGCAGGTACAGCGATTGACTGCGATAGGCCGCCAGCTCTGCACTGACTTCATTCAAGGTGAAGGCCGTGGTGTCCATGCCCTGTGCCGTGGGGTGCCACAACCCGCGGCCGTCACCAAAATTACCGCCCTGAAAGGAATCCACCGCCAGGCCGTCGGGCACGACTACGAACACCACCTTCAACCTGGATTCTTCGGCTTGCCCCGCCAACGCCATGCGCGCCAGGCCGAATTGAGTCAACGGACCATAGACACTCGCCGCAGCCAGGCCCGCCAGGAAACGCCGACGACTTTTCAGAATGCCCATGTTCAGTTCCTCTCGGTCTTGTAGGTGAACGCTTTGGACGTGCCTAAGGTTTTCAACATCTCGGCCAGGGAGCCTGAGGTGTTCAATCCGTCGGCAACCGCCTTGACGGTCCCTGACGTCGACACATCGGATTTATTACCGAAGACAAACCGGAAATAACTGTCGGCCATGCAGAACTGCGATGCCGGGTTGCGCGGAATGATTTTGGCAATATCGCGAACATCATTGATCGGCTCGGTGCCGGTCGCCATGATGAAGGGACCGGAAGCCTTGATCGGTAACATCTGTGGGTACTGGTTGAAGTTGTGGGCCTTATCCTCGACGCGATAGCGTCCGGCCGCATCGTAATGCTCCATCGAGGACCCGGTGTCATTCATGTATTGGTGGCATTGCCAGCAACGTCCGTCCGAGGCCTGTTCTCCGTTCACCAGGTCCCAGTGTTCCCGGGTGGTGATGGCTCGAGGTGGATAAGCCGGGGCCGTAGGGTCCGCCTCCACCGGAGCGCCGAACTCACGGCAAAACATCTGCTCGCGAATCATGATGCCGCGCTTGACCAACGAGGTGCTCTGGTAGTCTGAAGTAGCGGCCTGAGTCAGCCCCAGATGCAGCAACCCTCCGCGTTTCTCGTCGACCGCGACCTTTTGCATGGTACTGCCAGAGACTCCGCCGATCCCGTAATGCGCGGCCAGGATCTGGTTGAGGTAGGTGTAGCGTGGGTTGAACAACTCCTCGAAAGTCCCTGCGTTCAAGATCAGGTCGCGACTCAACAGGTACTGCTCCTGCGCCATGAGTTGAATCGTTTGCGCGCTCAACCCTGGCTTTTCCTGGACGCCGCGAATGGTCTTGACGTAGTAGCTGACAAACCGGTTGAACTGCTCGATGCCCTTGTCCGTGCGTATCATGCGCTCGATCTCTGCCGAGATTTGTGGCGGGGTCTGCAGTTCGTTGCGTTGGGCCTTGGCCAGCAGTTCGGTATCCGGAGTAGTGCCCAGAAAGCCATAGGACAGCGCCGTCGCCAACTCGAACGGTGTCAGCTGGAACACACCGCCCCCCTCTGCCGTCGCCAACCCCAACTCCGAGCGATAGAGGAAATGAGGCGACAACAGCAGCGCGGCGATCAGTGCCGGCGCTCCCTGTTCGTCGAACAGCGCCTGGTAGCGCAAACGTTCGGCATCACTGACAGGACGGCGGAACAGTTGGTAGCCCAACGACGTCACCAGGTCGGACCCGGCCTTCGATTGCGCCAGGACGCTCAACCGCGACGGCGGAACCTTGTCTGCCACCCACAGCGCCATATCGTAAAACTGCTTGACGTCCTCTGCCTGCAGAATGCCCTTGTCCGCCTCACCCGGGTACTTGAAGTCTTTCTCAGACTTGTCGGCCGGTAGTTTCTCTGGATTGATCTCGACCGCGAGGATATCCCTGACACTGGCGGCATATTCATCCGGGGTCAGCAAGCGCAGTTGCCGCACACCATGGGATTCGGACGGATCCAGATAAGGTTTCCACACGACGTTGTACAGGTGCTTGCTGATTTCGGTGGCACAGGTGGTGTCGCAATGCCCGGACACTGGCATGCTCTTGATCTGTTTGACCAGCGCATCCTGCCCCGCCACGCTCCAGGCCAGGGCCATGCGCAAGCTGTCGAAGTACTCGACCGCGTGACATTTGGTACAGGACTGGGCCAGCACCGTCGCCCCAAGGTTCTCGACAGCACGGTATGAGACCGCTGCTAATTGACCGTCCTCACTGGACTCATCAATCACCACCTGCTCCAACTCAGGCTCAGGCTTGGCCTTCGAATAAAACGGGTAGATGACCTTGTACTTGCCGTAGTCCAGGATCTGCGTGGTGCTGGCGCCCCAGGGCACCTGGATCACCTGGGGCTCGGCGCCACTCTGTGCCTCGTTGACCAGGCTGATATGCCACTACGCATCGGTCACCGACGTAGGTTTGCTCGGGGCCTTGATCGTCACCTTGACCTCGATCTTTATTGGCCGTTCGCGGTAACTCAGATTGATGGTCTTACTTTTGTTGGTTTCAGACAGGGTGAAGGCCGTGTTGCGAACCTGGGGAATCCAGTCTTTTACATCATTGAGCCTGAGCTGATAGTCGCCGTAGGGCAGCCCGTTGAGGACTATCCCGGCCGCGTTGTCCTCGGGGTTCCATGACAGCTGAACCAGCCGGCGATTGCCATCGGGGGATGTCAGGTAGCCGCTGATCATTTCTTTTTCAAACCCCGGCGGCGGCAGCATGGGCCGCAACGCCAACTGCGTGGGCAGCAACTCGCTGGCATCGTAGCGCACGCGATAAATCACCCCGGCGACGTCATCGCTGATCAGCAGGCTGCCATCCGCCAACTCGAGAAACTCTGCGGGCCGGCCAATGCAGGAATTATCCAGGCAATACACATCAAAACGATCAGGGTCCTGCACAAACCCATTGATCAGCGGGATCTGATTGACCACCCGCGTACCGCCCTGGATCGTCAGCATCTGCACATCCATTCCAGGGCTTGCGGCTGAGCCGGCACCGTGTACGGCCACCAGCAGGCGCTGGGTACCATTGGCAGCCGGATAACCCTTCCAGAACCTGACCCCGAGCGGCGCGGTGTTGGTCCCCAACTCAAAGGCGGCGGGCACATAGTCTGCCGGATTGACCTGCGCCGGAGCCTTGTCGGAGACAATGGCGCCAGGCACCAGTGGCGGCTGGATCACCCCCGGGTTCTGGTACTCCTCCTGGGTGAAGCCTGGTGTTCCCTTGCCAAACAGGTAAGGCACGCCGAAATGCAAGCCGGGGCCGCTGATCCAGTTGACCTCATCAGGGTTGGGAAACCCCTGGCGATTGTTGTCGCTGAACCAGAGGCTGCCGTTCTGCGGGTTCCAGTCAAAACCCACCGAATTGCGCACGCCCTTGGCCAGGATTTGTGATTCACCGGTTTCCAGGGAGTAACGCAACAGTGTCCCGTAGCGCTGATCAGCGGGGATCATGCACAGGTTGCAGGGAGTGCCGACCGCCGTGTACAGCCATTTGTCCGACAGATCCAGCGGATTGAAGCGCAAGGGGTGTTTCATGTGCCAGATGCGGGTGTTGGAGCCGGAGGCCAGGGGCGGCAAGGGAAACAGCGTGTCGTCGGCCGGGAAGTTGAAGACCCGTTCCGGCTTGGGGTCCTTGTAGTGGTTATCGGCATCGCGCAAGCGATACAGCCCGCCTGTGGTCGAGTAATACAGGTCACCGTCGCGCCAGGCCACGCCATGGGGTTCTTCCAGGCCGCTGGCAACCACATGGATGGCCGTCGGTTTACCCGCCCCATCCAGTGGCAACGCATAAATCATGTCGGCAATCTTGCCGTCATAGACGTACGACGGAATGGCGCTGGAGCCGACATACAGCACGTTCTTGCCCATGGCCATTTGCCGAGGCTGGATCAACCCCTGGGCAAACAACTCGATCTTGATCCCGGGCAAGCCGCTGAGCTTGCCGACCTCCACCGGTGGCCGGTACTTCACTGTCACCGTTTGCTCGTCACCCTCTGCTTGCTTGAAGGCGACGATGCGTGGCGTGTTCAACGGGATGTAACCATCGGCGACATTCATCACCAATTGATAATCGCAGGCTTTCAAATTATCGAAATGGATCGTTTCACTGGCCTTGGCGCTGATCGGAATCTCTTCGGCGTTGCAGCGTAAGACACCGGTGACCACCTCATCGGCACGCGCAACACCGGGTACCGCCGGTTTCAGGGGCGCCTTGCCACTCAGGGTGGCGAAGCTCAGGGTCAGGCGATTGCCTTCGAAACCACCGCATTCACCGAGTTCCTTCCAGGCGTCCTTCCAGGGCCCACCCGGAAGCAAAGGCTCATAGGCGGGCAGTTGGCACCACGCCCAACTACCTGTCCCCAAAGGCGGCCCGTCCTCGTCTCTCCAGCACTCGAATTGCTGGTCTTTATGCTGAACCTGCTGTCCCGGTTGATAGACCGTGCCCTTCTCATAAGCGGGCGCCGTGCATGACTGAAGCGCAACGGGAGATGATTCGGATGCGCTGGAAAAAACCACCAGCGCGATGATCACGCCGAGCGCCACCAGACACATGATCCACAGCAAACGACGCACACCGACAGACGTATCCATGACGCAAGCCTCGTTGGTCAGCCAAGCGCTTCATGACCGCGGGCAGCCTGCTCATTGAGCATGGCGCGGCGAAACACCTGACCCGGAGCAGCTGGCCACAGAGGGACGAGCCAACCCGGCGTTTAGTGAAATGTCTTCCAATACGGTTCCACTGCATGACCACGACATGGCATCAACGCCATAGAGACAGGAACAGATAGACACTCATCCTTGCAAAGCCACCCGCTCGTGGGGGCACTGCTATCAATCGTTGGAGCAAGTGCTACAAGCGTCTTAATGGAAGCTCCAAACGGCATGACTCGTCTACTGTCAGAGTTGACAGGTACCCTCTTCAATAATCGCCCGGACCTTTCGGTACCCCAGGACGAAAAATCCGGTTAATCCACCACCGTGACGGGCTTGCCCAGTTCGCCGATCTTCTCCTGATACGCGCGCACGATGTTGCGCGGATGTTGAGCAGGCGTGCGGTCAGCAACGGGTGACCGTGGTAGCTGTGTGAGTCTGTGTGTGCCGCCTACGCTCGGAGACTGCGGTTCAGAGGCTGTCGCGCTTGAGGATGCGGTCCATCACCCAGTCGGTTTTCAACGCCTGGTCCGCGGTCGCTGGGTGCTGCGATTGGCCGCGAATGTGTGCATTCATGCCGAGCACGTGATGCCACTGGATGTGTTCGTGGTGGGCAATGTGCAGGCTCTGGGGGTGTTCACCGTGCAATTGCACCGGGTGCTCATCAAACACCGAGAAGCTGATGCGACCCAGGCTGCCGATCAGCTCGACACGGTCTTCACGACGGTCGGCGACGAAGTTCCAGCAGCCCATGCCGGTGGCGCCCGAAGCAAAGCGCCAGCTGGCGGTCACGGCATCCTCGGCGGCGTACAACCCGGCCTGCCGCGCGGTGAACCCTGCGACCTCGACAATGTCGCCCAGCAGGTACTGGAACAGGTCGAGGCCGTGGCTGGCCAGGTCGACGAAATAACCGCCACCGGCAATCCGCGGGTCGGTGCGCCAGTTGGCGCTGCCGTCCCGGTCCGCTGGCGAAGGCGCCTTGGTCAGGGTCCAGGTCAGGTGCCGAACCTCGCCAATACGTCCGTCCTGCAACCATTGACGCACCTGCTGAAAACGCGGAAGCGAACGCCGATAGTAGGACACGAACAGGTGCAGGCCCGCGTCGGCAAAGGCCTGTTGCATCGCCTGGCTTTGCCGGAGGTTCAACGCCATGGGCTTTTCGACACAGCAATGCTTGCCGGCCGCTGCCACCATGAGGCTGTAGGCGTGGTGGCTGTCAGGGGGCGTGGCGATATACACCGCATCCACTTCGGGGTCGGCAATCAGTGCCTGAGCGTCGGTGTACACCCGCTCGATGCCATGGCGCGCGGCATAATCGCGCACCGCGTCATGCCGGCGCCCCATCACCGCCACCAGCGCCGAACCCGGCGCCTTGTAGAATGCCGGGCCACTCTTGCGCTCGGCGACGCTGCCGCAGCCGATCATTGCCCAGCGCACCACCCTCATAAACCTCTCCCTGCCCCGATGCCCAGCGCTTAACCGATGTTCAGGGCGCGCAGATCCAGATGTCCATCCTTGAGCGGCGGGCACCAGTAGTAGCCGCCGGTGATCGGCCGGCTGATGCGGTACAGGGCATCCGTGATGCCGTCTTCCAGGCCGCTCATACGGCGCAGTTGGGCTTCGAAGGCATTGAAGGAATGACCGAAGGCCAGGAACATCAGGCCCGCGCGATCACCTTCGATCCACGGCATCGAACGGCGCACGATGAAGGCCTCGGGGCTGAAACTTTCCTGCGCGGTGCGTTTGACGTGGGCGCAAATCGGTGCGTCGTCTAGCTCTTCGTTGTCGCTCTTGCGACGGCCCATGATGTTGTCCTGCTCATGGGACGCCAGCCCATGAAAACCGCTCAGGTCATGCTGCCACTGCTGGATCGCGGCGAAGCTGCCACCGACCATGCCGTCGTCGCCCTCGGCCACCAGCGCGGCGGCAACGGCCGCTTCGTCATGGGGGTTTTCAGTGCCGTCTTCGTAGCCGGTCAGGTCGTGGCCGTCCATGTGGCGGAAGGTTTCGTTCATCTGCACCAGGCGCAGCGCCGGAGCCAGCGCCGCTTCGAACGCGTGGCTGCGGTTGAGCAGTTCGCCACGGTCTTCACCGTGCAACCAGAGCCACAGCGCGTGCTGGGTCGAAGGGTTATCAACGCCCACACCGATCATCGCCGGAAATGGCCGCAGCCCTGCCACTTTCGCCCCCAGGGCATTGACCAGCGACTTGCCAAAACCGACCACCGCCGACGTGCCGTCCACCTGTTGCATCAGTTTCTCGAGTACCGCCGGCAGAGCCTCGGCGGATTCGAGTGCAAAAAACAGATGACGTGCCTGAGGCGGAACAGGGGTGGCAAGAATGCCCGGCTGGTAGTAAGTCATGAGAACTCCTCTGGAAAGCTGCGCAGTTTACCCGGCACATCGGGGTTTGTGTCGGTTGAACGGTATAACAGCGGTGCACGGGCGAACTGTGCTGTTGCCGGACTCTGCCCCTGGAAAACCGCAGTACGGGGGTCAACGAGCGCGGCGCCCACGTGTGCACCGAGTCGATGAGCGGTGGTGCTCTTCGAAAAAATAAATTTCATCGGCCCCGGTGAAATGAATCACTTATGGCTCAACAAGATAGCTGCCGGTTGTTAGCCATTGGCCGCTATCGATGGGCGATCGGGGTCGTTTTCCGCCGCTGGCGCGGGTCGCCGGATCAATTCCTTTGCTAACATCCTGTAACAACACACAAGGAGGTGGCAGTTGGTTATCACCTCCTTTCCCTTAATCGACATCCGCATCCTCTCGGGAGGGCATGGGCATGGTCGTGCAGGAACTGCTTCAGAAAAGCCAGACGAAAATTCGCCAGAACGGCTTGTTCAACACCCTGCTCCAGATGCTGTTGAAACTGATCAACACCTTCACCCTGTTCAAGATCCTGCGTGGTTTGACCCTGCAAAAAGTCGACCCCAGGTTCCTCGACTACCCGCCACACTTCACGCCGATGTTTCTCAGCGAACAGCTGCTGCGCCACTACGCCCTCGATCCCGTGAACGAGCTGCCCGGCCCCTTCATCGATCAAGCCATGGCCAGGGGCGACCAGTGTTTTGGCATCTTCGATGGAGAGAGACTGGCCTCCTACGGCTGGTACTCGCGACAACCTACACCTATCGACCCACCGGAACTGCTCCTGCATTTCAGTTCGTCCTTCGTGTACATGTACAAGGGCTTTACCCATCACGACTATCGCGGCCAGCGCCTGCACGCGATCGGCATGAACCTTGCGCTCAAGCACTACCTGGAGCAAGGGTATCAAGGGCTGGTCTCGTACGTTGAATCAGGCAACTTCGACTCGTTGAAATCCTGCTACCGCCTGGGCTACCTGAACATTGGCTCGATCTATCTGTTCCGGTTGTTCGGCCGCTACCGAAGCTTCGCCAGCCGGGACTGTGAACCCTACCAACTGGGTTTGAAGCCCCTCGCCTGAACCCTTGATTCGCCAACCCCGGCCCCCAGCAAGGTGCCGGGGTATCACTCGTTGCAATGGCTCTCGCCCCGATACGCACTCGGGCTCTGCCCGGTCCAGCGCCGGAAGGCTCGGCGAAAGCTGCGCACGTCGCTGTAACCGACTTCCTCGGTGATACGCTCGATGGACATCTCGGGGTTGGCCAGCAGGCTCATGGTCCGTGCATGGCGCACTTGCTCGAGCAAGGCTTCAAAGGTCAGGGCATGTTCGGTCAGGCGACGGCGCAAGGTACGGCCGCTCATGTTCAGGTCGCTGGCAATTTTCTCGAGATGGCTGCCCTGGGCCAGATCGCGCGCAATGGCCCGCTCCACGGCCTGGATCAGGTCGATTTTCTGATGCACCTGGGCGCCTTCCAGCTCCAGCAGCGTGACCGCCTGGCGTAACGCCAGCGAATGGTGATTGGGCAACCGCACATCGAGCCAGCGGGCCTCCAGCACCAGGCGGTTGTACAGACAGCCAAAGCGCACGTCAGGTCCCACCAGGCGGTGATACTCGGCCACGTACTCGGGGGCCGCGTGCATGAAATCCACCCGTACACAGGTGAAATCGCTGCCGACCAATGCACGGCCGTACACCAGCAGGCTGGCAAAAAACTCTTCGACGGCGAACCTCTGCACATCGGCAAACGGCAGGCGACATTCAGCGTCGACAAACACCTGGCCGGCCACCTCCCGGACACTGGACACCACAATCCCACCCGAGGTGTGCTGATGACGCATGCCCAGTTCGAACGCATCGCGCAGGGTCTTGCACAACGACAGCACATGCCCCAGCAACCCCAGGGTACCCAACACATTCTGGCTGCCCACCCAGAGCCCAAGGCCCTGATTGGGAATGACCCTGAGCGCGCGCTGAATCATCGCAACGGCCTGACGATAGGAGATGCGCTGCGCGGGATCCTGCAGGTCATCGAGGCTGAAACCCAGGCCACGGCACAGGCTCTGGGGGTCGATACCTTTTGCCCCCGCCACCTCGGCCAGGGTCTGCAGCAAAAAAGGTGAAACCAGCGCCAGTTCGTAGTGGGGGTCGATGACTTTGATTGGCATGGACGACAGGTTCCGGATCAGGTTCAGTTCTTATTTTTGTAACAGACTATGTCTCAGAACGTTAACACGCCTGGCCGCGTCACTGCCAACCCGGCGCGCATGGCATCGATCGCGGCATCCCGCGCCTTGCCTCGCCCACGTTGGCCCAGCAACGCGGCTCGCCACCAAACGTCAACAGCCCCTAGGACACAGGCTGGCCGCAGAAGTCCGCTCTGTGTCCGCCAATACCCTGCCCTGCCGGGGGCTGACAGCTTATTTCTAGGGTCCGGCCCGCGTGATGGCCGGCGGCGCGTCCGCTAACAATAATAACGAGCAGAAAAATGAATCCGACCCGTGCGCTCTCTCCCCTGCGACTGGCTGCAAGCGTTGCCCTGCTGTCGAGTGTGTGCGTATCGGCACACGCCACAGAGTCGGGGGTCGACAACATCGGCCCTGGCACCGATGGCTTCTTCATGTTGCCGCTGGACGTCAACAACCTCCCGGACAACATGGTCGCGTTCAACCTCTACTACAACGTCTACAAGGCCACCGAGCTGAACATCAGCTCGCTGGGCGGCAAGGTCCCGGACGTCGAAATCAAGTCCGAGGCGGTCGTTCCACGCCTGGACTACCTCAGCCCGCTGCGCATTGCCGGCGGTCGCCTGGGCTTCTACGCGGCGCGACCCTGGATCAAGCAGCAGGTGTCGGCCTTTGGCCTGGAAGATGACCGCGAAAGCATGGGCGACACCACCGTGGCGCCGATCATTCTGTGGGACATGGGGAAAAACCTGACACTGGGCGCCGCGCTGGAGATCACCATTCCCACCGGAGAGTACGACGCTACTCGCCTGGCCAATACCAGCAACAATTTCTACACCTACAAGCCGCTGTTTTCCTTCACCTGGCTACCGACGGAAAAAACCGAGCTGTCAGTCAAGACCACCTACAGCTTCAACCAGGAAAACCACGACACGGACTACCGTTCCGGGCAGATTTTCCACTTCGACTACTCCGCCAGCTACAAGGTGACCGACAACCTGAACCTCGGTTTGAACGGCTACTACCTCAAGCAAACCACCGACGACAAACAGTACGGCCACACCGTGCAGTTCAATGGCCAGGACGTGGACGACGGCGTGCGTGGCGAGGTGTTCGCCATCGGTCCTGCGATGTTCGTAACCTTCCTCAAGTACGCCAGCGCCGAGTTACGCTGGGCCAAGGAGTTCGACGTGGAGAACCGCCCCGAAGGCCAGATGCTCTGGGCCAAGGTCACGATCCCGTACGCCTTCTGAGCACCCGCCTGGGCCGCGTCAGGCGCGCCGCGCCACGGCCTGGGGGGACCGTGGTTCGCCCAACGCCTGAAGCAGACAGTGCATCGCCTCTTCACGGCTGCGCTCGAAGCGATAGCGCGACTCGATGTACAGCGCCAGTTGCAACTGCACCGGCTCGTCCAGCGGCAGCGGTGCCTGCTGCATGCCCAGCGCGCAAGCGACCCGGCTCGGCAGGCTCAGGCCAAACGGCTGGCGGTCGGCGATCATCTTCGCGGCCAGGGTACTTTGGGTGCTCACGGCAATCGTACGGCGCAGGCTCTTCAACCCCAGGTGCAGGTCCACCGGGCTCAACCCGTCGCGGCGGCTTGAAACCTGGATCTGCGGTTGCGCCAGATAGGCTTGCAGGGTACGGGGCGGCTCCTTGAGTGCATCGCCATACGCGAACACGTAGTGATCGGCCGGCAAGACCTGCTTGTGCAAGCCGGCCAACCCCGCCAGCGGTTGATCCAGGTCGATCAGGATGTCCAGCTTTCCCGAGGCCAGCTCCTGCAAGGCATCGCGCCGCCGAGGCTGGAAGTAACGCACTTGCCAATCGGCATGGGGCGCCAGGAGCAAGGCATCGAGCAGCACCGGCTGCAGGCAGTCCAGGCAACTGATGCGCAGCAACGGCGTGCTCTGGCGGGCGGCGGGAATCATTTTCAAACCGTCACGCAGGCTCTCCAGGGCATTGCGCACATAGTCGGCCAGACGGTGCGCCACCAGGGTCGGGGTGACGCCCAGGCGACTCTTGATGAACAACGGATCGCCACACAGGTCACGCAGCCGACGCAGCGCGTTGCTCATCGCCGGTTGCGACAGGCACATGACTTCGGCGGCGCGGGTGACGCTGCGTTGCTGGTAGATGGCATCAAAGGCGAGCAGCAGGTTGAGGTCGAGCTGGCGTAAATCAAGCATGGTCTTGCTCCGGCAAATCGCTTAACGTCGGGCAGCCTAACCAGTGAACCGAAACATGCTGTGAGCCCTAAATGACAAAAAGCGATCAGCCGATACCCAACGCGTTCTACGCCCCCAGCCTGCTGCCGGCCATTGAAGAACTGTTGGCCCGCGGGGTTGCGCGCGAACAGATCGAGGCGTTGTTTCACCGCAGCCTGTTTGAATTGCGCACCCCGTTCATGCGCGTTCCGCTGTTTCTCTCTCGACGTTTCTGGGCCTTTGCCCAGGCCAGTACCGATGATCCGCTGGTGGGTCTGGCGGCGGGCCGGCGCTTCGTGTCCACCTCGACCAATGGCTTGACCTACCTGTTTGATGTCGCCGCGTCGCTGGAAAGTGCCTGTGCCTATTTCGTCAGGTTCTTCCCGTTCTTCAACGGTCATTTCCAGGCGCGGATCGTGCGCGGCGAAGGCTCGGTGCAGTTGCACCTGCGCGACTGCGGCAGCCTGCGCGCCACCGCACCGTTGACCGACTACATCCTGGTCAGCGTGTGCAGCATGTTGCGGCGCAAGCTGCTCGCCAGCGGCCTGGGGGCAGACCCGATTCTCGCTGTCGACCTGACCCACCCTGCCCCGGCCACTACGCTGCCCCATGAACAGGCGTTTCGCGTCCCCGTGCGTTGGTGCCAGGCCAACCCGGTGATTCACCTTGAGCCAGGGTTGTTCGTGCAGCCGCTGACACCGGGCAACCATCAGTTGGAGGACACCCTGGTCGAGTTGCTGGAACATACCCGGCGCAACAGCGAGTCGACGTTGCTGGAGTTGGTCAGCGACCACTTGATCGGCGATCTGCCCGGCGCCCACTGGCAGGACTTCTGTACCTCCCAGCACCTGCTCGAACGTACCGCCGCCCGCCGTCTGAAGGCCCTGGGCTGGAGTTTTTCCGAGTTGCTCGACGAATACCGGCGTTACCGCGCCGAAGACCTGCTGCTGCAACCGGCCGTTGAACTGGTGCAGGTTTCCGACCAGCTCGGCTACAGCGATGTGCAGAGTTTCAATCGCGCCTGCCTGCGCTGGTTCGACTGTGCGCCGGGGCATTATCGTTCACGACACACCCAGCGCGGTGTCGTGGAGTGACAGCCATTGAATACTGATCGTTTTTCGACAACGTTACAGCGCATGAAAAACGTAATACATGTCATTAGACTGACAAAACGTCAAAAAAAAGTTGATTCATTTCTGACACACATCCTTCTCCCCACCCCTTGTAATACAGGGCATACGACCGTTTATCGCATTCTTGATTCGCCTTGTGAATGCTCAAAAACTGACCAAAGCCAGTGCTTTGAGGCACTTGATAGCAGATCGCCCGAATACTGACCGTTTTTCAACATGAAGAACGTGTCAGTTTGCCGGCACGGTTTCCTCGCACTCGTCTATACCCCTTCTAACAGTCTCATTTGAGTTACATCCACCGTTTCACGAGGCACGCCAGTATGGACGTGAGCGTATTTGGTACGGGTTACGTCGGCCTGATTCAAGCTGCTGCACTGGCAGATGTCGGTCATCGGGTGCTATGCGTCGACATAGACCCGGGCAAGATCCGTCAATTGCAACAAGCCGTCCCGCCCATTAGCGAACCCGGCCTGAGCTCGGCGCTGGAGGAGAACATCAAGGCTGGACGCCTGCTGTTCAGCACCCAGGCCAGCGATGCCGTCGAGCATGGCGAACTGATCTTTATCGCGGTGGGCACCCCTGCAGATGAAGACGGATCCGCTGACGTCAGCCATGTACTGAGCGTCGCCCGGCAGATTGCCAACGCCATGGACGCCAACCGCACCCTGATCATCAAGTCCACCGTTCCGGTCGGCACTGCCGACAAGGTCATGGCCTGTGCCGAGGAAGAACTGGCGCGGCGCGGCAAGCCGTACTTGAGCGTGCGAGTGGTCTCGAACCCGGAATTTCTCAAGGAAGGCAGCGCCCTGGCCGATTGCATGCGCCCGGACCGGATCATCATCGGCACGGCTGACGAAG
>RCUJ01000902.1_pt1 | contig 16616 bp, 14 predicted proteins | sample 2166321 | NCBI WGS metagenome assembly RCUJ01 (sample SAMN09932808, study PRJNA488358) | compost metagenome | feature: garden; material: soil; isolation source: compost soil in an enriched community after 118 h of incubation | place: Germany: Experimental Botanical Garden Goettingen | collected... | reverse complement strand
TTCAGACAGTCTTCGACGGTAATGCGAGCCATTAGGACACCTGGTGCTGATGGATTATTGGGGAGAATGCAGTCGGCTCAGTGCTCGGCGGGGATGCCAAGTTGCGAGAACAACTGAGCGTGCCGGGCGGCCTGAGACGAAAAGCGCAGCCGCGCGGCGCTGACTATTTGTATCAGCTCCGACAAGGCTACGCTAAATTCTTGATTAATAATAACATATTCGCATTCTGGCGCGTGGGCGATTTCACCGCCCGCGGCCATCAAGCGGCGAGCGATCACTTGAGGCTCATCCTGGCCGCGCGCCTTCAAGCGGTTTTCCAGTTCATCGATCGACGGCGGCAGTACGAAAATGCCGATTGCCCCCGGAAAACGCTGTTTTACCTGGCGGGCGCCTTGCCAGTCGATTTCAAGGAGGACATCGCGCCCTTCGCGGGTGGCGGTGTCGATACGGTCACGCGGCGTGCCGTAGAAATTGCCATGCACTTCGGCCCATTCCAGCAAATTCTGCGCATCGCGCATCTGCCTGAAATCTTCAGCCGACACAAAGCGGTATTCACGGCCATCTTCTTCACCGGGCCGGGGCGCGCGCGTGGTGCAGGAAATGGAAAGTTCGATGGAAGGATCTTGCTGGAGCAAGGCCTTCACCAGGCTGGACTTGCCCGCGCCGCTGGGCGCGACGACCATGAAGACGTTTCCGGGATTGGCGTGCATGAATATGACCGGCGTGTGATGCTAAGACCGGAAGTCTAGCAAATCACGCGGCGCGGCAGGGGAAAACCCGATGTCGCGCCGCGTGTTTTTTCAAAGCCGGCAAGTGGACGCGGCTCAACCCGCGGGTTTGGTATTGGCCTGGATGAGCGTGCCGCCGGCCGGTGGGGCATCGCTACCCAGCAGATGGCCATTGACCTCTATCCCGTATAGGGAATCGTCCGAATCATGGTATTTGGCTCGCGTTGCCGCAACCGATTCTGTGTAGCGCGGGTCTTGCGGGCGTTCGTGCGCATTCATGAAGTAGGCCACGTCCCATGCTTCCTGATCGCTCAGCATGCCGCCCTGGCCCAAGGGCATGTTGGCCTTGATGAAGCCCGCGGCGTTGCCGATCTGGTGCATGCCGGCGCCCCAATTGAACGAGTCGGCGCCCCATAGCGCTGGAAACACCCAGTGCTTGCCGTTCTTCTGACCCTGGCCTTGGGCGCCGTGGCATACGGCGCAGTACTGCGCATAGACCTCGCTGCCGCGCACGTAGTCCGCCTTCTGTGCGGGCGCGGGCAGTTTGCGGTAGCCCTGGCCTTCCAGCACCACGCCCGTCGGCGCCTTGCTGGCCAGCCAGAACATATAGCTTTGCAATGCCGTCAGGACCGGGTCATCCGCCGCCGGGGCCTTGCCGTTCATGCTGAAACGAAAACAGCCCTGCAGGCGTTCGGCCAGCGTGTTGACGTGTTCGTTCTTGGCGCGATAGGCCGGATAGAGCACATAGGCCGCCCACATTGGCGCGGAATCCGGCCTGCGCCCGGCATCCAGGTGGCAACTGACGCAATTCAAGTTATTGCCCACGAACTTGCCTGCCATTTGCGGCGTATGCAGAAAGATCTGTTCGCCTTGACGCACGATCTTGCCGAAGTCGGTGTCCGGCAAGGAGGCCGCGGAAGGCGGCGTGAAGGTGGGGCGGGCGTCGGCCGCGAACGTGTTGGAAGACGCGAAGGACAAGATGAACAGCGAGGTGAACAAAGCGCCTGTGAACCGGGCCCTGCGCACCGCGTGGAAAATCGAACAGGGCTTCATTGCGTCTTCCCCTGGTTGGCGGGCGTTTGCGTGGCGAGCTGATCCGCGGCGGCGGGCAAACCGGCGTAATAGGCCGAGACGGCGTCGATTTCCGCGTCGCTCAGGCGGGTAGCCACGGCGGGCATCAAGCCCAAGGGGCCGGGCGGGCGCTGGCCTTGCTGCCATGCGCGCAACTGGCCGGCGATATAGGCGGCCGGTTGTCCCGCCAGGCTTGGGAAGTTCTCGCCAACCCCGATTCCTCCTGGCCCGTGGCACTGATTACAGGCGGGCACGTTCTTGTCCCAGGCGCCGCGTGTGGCCAGCCAGGCGCCGGTGTCGGCCGGCTTGACGGGGTGCATGGCCGTCGCGGCCAGGCGGTCGGTATTTAGCGGGGAGGGCAGTGCCGCGTAATAGCGGGCCACGGCCTCTTGCTGCGCCGGGCTCAGGGCCTTGGCGGTGGCGGCCATGATGGGGCTGACGCGCGAACCGTTGGCCATGGCTTCCAGTTGTTCCGCCAGATACTTGGCGCCGATACCCGCCAGTTGCGGAAAGCCCGCGGCGGGGTTGCCTTCGCCGCGGGCGCCGTGACAGGTGATACAGGCGGGAGCGCCGTTGGCGCCTTGCATGCTGATCTGTTTGCCGTCAGGCGCGCCCTGCGCATGCGCAGCCGTCGCGCATAGCAGACCTGACAGCAGCGTGGCGCTAAGGGACCGTGGGGTCATGGTTGCCTGCTCCGTGGATCGTTATTGGATTTTGAGTAATAAGCTAATTTCCACAAATTATATAAAGACTTGTGACCAATCGCGCGCGTTTTGCGACTTGATGTCGGCCATCCGCGTTTCTTCTGCTTGCAAGAACACCCGCCGCATTGTGTCCGCGTTGGAAACTTTGCTTGCAGCTTCGCAAGAATGATTGCGGTAGCATCTCGCCGATTGATAACAAGGAGAATTCGATGCATGGGAACGAGATCGAACCGCCGCGCGTAGCCCTGGTAACCGGCGCAGGGACAGGAATTGGACGTGCGGTAGCGCTGGAATTTTTGGCTCAAGGCTATCGGGTAGTGTTGGCGGGCCGCCGACGCGACCCGCTCGAGGCCACCCGCACGGCGGCGGGCGAAGACGGTGTGCGCGCCTTGGTGGTGCCCACCGATGTCTCGGACGAGCACGCCGTGCGTGATCTATTCGACACGGCGCAGCGTGAATACGGCCGCCTGGACGTGCTGTTCAATAACGCGGGCCGGGGCGCGCCCGCCATGCCCATTGAAGAACTGCCCGTGTCGGTGTGGCGCGAAGTCGTCGACACCAACCTGACCGGCATGTTCCTGTGCGCGCAAGCCGCCATCCGCGTCATGAAGGCGCAGTCCCCGCAGGGCGGCCGGATCATCAATAACGGGTCTATTTCCGCCCACGCGCCGCGCCCGTTCTCCATTGCCTATACGGCCACCAAGCACGCCGTGACCGGCTTGACCAAATCCATCTCGCTGGATTGCCGCCCCTATGGCATTGCCTGCGGGCAGATCGACATCGGCAACGCCGCGACCGACATGACCGAGCGCATGGCGGCCGGCATCCTGCAGGCCGACGGCAGCACCAAGGTCGAGCCGCGCATGGACGTGGCGCATGTGGCGCAAGCCGTCGCCGCCATGGCGCGCCTGCCCCTGGATGCCAATGTGCAGTTCATGACCATCATGGCTACCAACATGCCCTTCGTGGGCCGGGGCTGAATGCACGAAGCCTGCCGGCTATTGCCTGGCAGGCTTCGATGCCCCTGACATGTTAGGCGCCCGGCAGGCGCCTTTTTTTTGCGCCGGTTTGCCCGGCCCCAACTGCCTTAACGCGAGACCTTAACGCGAGGCCTTAGCGCGAGGCTTGCGCCAGCATCTGGCCCTGAGTGGTGTCCAGATAGCGCCGCGCGCCAACGTAGCGCTTGGTCCAGTAGGGATTCTTCATTTCGTCGACGCGCACCTTGGTGCCGCGCCGGGGTGCGTGGACGAATTTGTTCTGGCCGATGTAGATGCCCACGTGCGACGTGACGCCACGGCCACGGGTGGCGAAGAAGACCAGGTCGCCCGGACGCAGTTCGTTCTTGTTGGACACGGACTTCCCTTCGCTGCGCTGGGCGCGGGCGGTGCGGGGAAGTTCAAGCCCGGCGATCTCGCGGAAGACATACAGCACCAAGCCGCTGCAGTCGAAGCCTTCGGCGTCGTCGCCACCCCAACTGTACGGGGTGCCGATAGCGTCCAGGCCCGCTTGCACCACACGTTCACGCAAGGTGGGTACGGTGGGCTCTTGCGCCAGGCGCAGGCCGCTGAGCGTGGGGCGGGCTTGCTCGGTGGGCAGGGAGGCCTGAGCGGCGCCCGGTACCCACGAGAGGGTCAGGGCAAGCAGGGGGGCTGAGAGGAAAACGGGAATGCGGAAATTGGCAATTCGGACTTTTCGCGTAGGCGGCGTCATTACGTCACTTCAGAAATCGGAGTAGGCGGCATGGCTTTGCCTAGAGGGGGCAAGCCGGCGGAAAGGGGCTGCATCGGGACGCAAAAGGCCCCGGAAGCTGTTGAATTATAGTGGAATAAAGTTTCATTACATTTGTAGTGCAATGCAGCAAAATTTGGCTGCAACCGTTACTTCCTACAGGGGGAACGACGTAACGGTTGCAGCATTTGTGGCTTGCAAAGCGCGGGTTTCAGCACACCACCCTTCAGCTCGCCACTCTTCGCGCAAGCCGCGGTTCAGAAGCTCCCGCGCAAGCCCACCATGACGGCGCGTCCGCCTTCCGGCGCCACATCGCGCAGTACCGAGGTGGCGTAGCGGATGTCCTGATTGGTCAGGTTCAAGCCGCGTAAGTAAGCCTCCCATTGCACGCCGGTGGTCTTGAAGCGGTAGCCGGCATTGGCGTCCAGGCTGTAGTACCCGGCGGTAGAGGTGTCGTTGGCAGGGTGGTCGTGTTGCGCGAAGGCTTTGGACACGCTAACCCCCGCGCTGTATGGCCCGTAGCCGTAGTCCAGCGCCACACGCAGGCGCAGCGGCGGAATACGCGGCAGCGAACGCCCCGTATCCCGGTTGCGCGAGAGGGTGTAGTCGCCAGACAAGCCCAAGTCCAGGGTATGGCCGTCGCGCTGCAAGACCCGCGTCACGTTTTCGGCTTCCAGGCCGTACAGGCGGGCGGGTACGCCTTGGTAGCGTGCTTCGGGCAACGCGCCATCGTCGCCTGCCGCGACCACGTCGCCGTCGTCATTGCGATAGCGTCCGGTGTTCGTTTCAGCCAGATAGTTGGAGAAGCTGCTGTAGAACACCCCGATGCTGCCGTGGTCGGTGTCGTTTTTGTAGCGCAACGACAGGTCGCCCGACCACGCGCGTTCCTTGCCCAGGTTCTGGTCGCCCACCAGGTATTGGCCGGTGGCGGCGTGGGGGCCGTTGGCGTAGAGCTCGTAGAAGCTTGGCGCGCGCTCGGTATAGGCACCGTTGGCGGCGACCGACCAGCGGCTGTCCAGCTTGTAGATGCCGCCCAGCGAAAAGCTGCCCGCGTTGAAGTCGCGGCGCGAGGATCCGTCAAAACGGTCGTTGCCGCCCGCCGTCGGCGTCAACTGCGTGTGATCGATACGGGCGCCTGCCGATAGCGTGAACCGTTCGGTCAGGTCCCATTCCTCCAGCGCAAAGAGCGCGGCGGAATCGGTGTCGGTCGTGGGCACCAGTGCTTCGTCGCCCAGTGCCGAAAAGCGTGTTTGTCCGAACTGCAGGCCCAGCACGCCGTGCAGCGGACCGATGTCGGCGTGGCGCGCCTCGATTCGCGCCTCATAGCCCCGGTTCTTGAACACCGTGCCGGTTTCGCCGTCTTCCACTTCCTTGTGCTGGTAGTCCGTGTAGGCGAAGTTGAGCTTGATGCTCTTGAACGGCCCGTCAAGGTCGCGCAGCTCGCCCGCCACGCCGAAGCGTTCCTGGTGCATCTTGATGCGTACATCCTCTTCGGCAACCGACCCATAGTTGGCGTCGTAACCGCTGTAGGACAAGCCTGCGTAACCGTGATCGCCTGTCCATGACATGCCCAAGGCGCCGCCGCTGGCCTCGCCGTCGCTGTTGGGCAGGCGGCCGCGGGGTTGATCGGCATCCGGCCCGTCGGCCGCGCGTTGCTGCGCCGTGCGCGCATAGCCCGGAATGCGCAGCGTGTCGGTCTTGCGCCCGAACACATCGGCGTGGATGGCAAAGGTGCCGTCGCCACCTTCCAGTTGCACGGCGCCGTTGCGATCATTGTTGGCGCCGCCGTAGCTGCCGCCCACCTCGCCGTGAATGCCGTCGATGGGTTCGGTGGGAATGCGGTTGTCCACGGTGTTGACCACGCCGCCGATGGCGTTGCCGCCGTAGAGCAGGGCGGCGGGGCCGCGCAGCACCTCCACCCGGTTCATCGACAGCGGGTCCTGCGGCACGGCGTGGTCGAACGACAGCGAGGACGCATCCAGCATGCCAACGCCGTTGTTCAACAGGCGGATCCGGTCGCCATCCAGCCCGCGAATGATCGGCCGACCCACCATGGGGCCGTAACTGGTGGTGGACACGCCGGGCAGCCCGTTCAGTGTTTCACCCAGGTTCGAGGCGCGGCGCAGCGCCAGGCCTTGGCCTTCCAGCACGCTGGCCGGCGTGGTCAGCGCGTCGCTGCCTAGGGGGTTGGCGGTAATGACGACGGGCGCCAGCGTGGCGGCGTCGGAAGGGGGTTGCGCCTGCACGGCGGCGGGTAGGGCGTAGGGCAACGCGGCCAGGCAGGCAAGCGTCAACGGGCGCACGGCAAAAGCGCGCAGCGCGGCGCGCGCCCCGGCGGGATGGGTCGGGAGACTCATGGTGGCAGTCCAGGAGCCGGCGCAAGGGCCGGCGGATGAAATCGGAAAAGGGGAGGTTTGCGGATTTCAGCCCTGGATGGGCGGGGCGCGGGATTGGAACCAGGTGCCGCTGATGGCGATGGCGCTGGTCGGCGCCGCGAACGCGGGAGCGGGTGCGGCGGTAGGGGCCGCATTCCAATGAAAGGACGACGGCAGCGGCGCGTCCAGCAAGTCCCAGAGATCGCACAGGTCGCAATGGCCTTGCTTGTCTTGCGGGTGGGCGTCGTCGCGGCTTGCGGCGGGCGGCTCGCCCAGGTGGGTAAGCGCGTGGCGAAGGTTGCCGACGGGCGCCAGCAGCAGGCAGGCGCACACCCAGCCGAGCACCACCCACCGCGTGATTAGCGGCGGGGTGTGATGGGGTGGGTGTAGCGGCAAGCGCATTCGTCAACGGTAAAAATAAAGTACGGAATGATATATCGTTTCGTCTACCTGGGTGATCCCTGCCTTGTCGCCACAGGGCTGAATGTGTCACTTCAGGCGCGAAGGGCTCGGGCATAATCGTCGACATCAGCGCTTTACGGAATGACACGCCCCGGACGTTCAACCCGATGGATGTTCAAACAGGTGGGCGTGCATACCGAAAAGACAGCGATAAGACAGAAAAGAAGCGGAGTAGAGCTCAATGATGAACGCAGTACACCCTTTGTCTTCCATGAACCGGCCCGACGCCTTGCCTTTCGAACCTTTCCAGGATGCGCGGGCCGCCGTCGACCGGCTGTCCGAAATCTACGCGCGCAACACGGCGTTCCTGCGTGCCGCTTTCCGCGAGGTGCTCAAAGGCCCCGGCAACGGCCCCGAGCGTGCCCGCGCGTATTACCCGGCAATCCGTATCGTGGTGGAAACCTATGACCCCATCGACACGCGGCTGTCCTACGGCCATGTGGCCGAACCCGGCATCTACCAAACCACCATCACCCAACCCGAATTGTTCCGCGACTACCTGATCGAACAGGTGGGCCAACTGTTGCAGAACCACCGCGTGGCGGTGGAAGTGGGCGAATCCGATTCCCCCATCCCGCTGCATTTCGCCTTCCCGGAAGGCGCCTATGTCGAAGGCGAGCACCTTGAGGCGCTGAAACGCCCGCTTCGTGACCTTTTCGACGTGCCTGACCTGGCTGTCACCGACGACGCCATCGTGAACGGTTCCTGGCGCGGCAAAGAGGGTGAGCCCAAGCCGCTGGCCCCGTTCACGGCCCAGCGCGTCGATTATTCGCTGCACCGCTTGCAGCACTACACGTCGACCGCGCCGGCGCACTTTCAGAATTTTGTGCTGTTCACCAATTACCAGTTCTATGTCGACGAATTCTGCGCCCGCGCCCGCGCGCTGATGGCCAGCGGCAACGAAGACTACGACATGCTGGTCGAGCCTGGCAACCGCATTACGCGGCGTGGCGAAAACGGGCCGGGGGACGAAGGCCAGGGTGTGCGCCTGCCGCAAATGCCCGCCTATCACCTGGTGCGCGGCGACCACTCCGGCATTACGTTGGTGAATATTGGCGTGGGTCCGTCCAACGCCAAGACCATTACCGATCACATCGCCGTGCTGCGTCCGCACGCCTGGTTGATGCTGGGCCATTGCGCCGGCCTGCGCGATTCCCAGCGCCTGGGCGACTACGTACTGGCGCACGGCTATGTGCGCGAAGACCACGTCCTGGACGATGACCTGCCCACCTGGGTGCCGGTGCCCGCCCTGGCCGAGGTGCAAGTGGCCTTGGAACAGGCGGTGGAAGAGGTTGCCGGCCTGTCGGGGTGGGACCTGAAACGCATCATGCGCACGGGCACCGTGGCCACCATTGATAACCGCAACTGGGAACTGCGCGACCACGTTGAACTGGTCGAGCGCTTTGCGCAGTCAAGAGCCATTGCATTGGACATGGAATCAGCGACCATCGCCGCCAATGGTTTTCGCTTCCGGGTGCCTTATGGCACGTTGCTATGTGTATCCGACAAGCCCCTGCACGGTGAATTGAAACTGCCCGGAATGGCCAGCGTGTTCTATCGCCGGCAGGTCAACCAGCATCTGGAAATTGGCATCCGCGCGCTGGAGCGCCTGCGCGACATGCCACCTGAACGCCTGCATTCGCGCAAGCTGCGCACCTTCATGGAAACGGCCTTCCAATAGGTCTGATCCGTCCCCAAACCCCTCGCCGTTTTTGCGGCGGGCGGGTTTGCGCTATTCTCGCGCGTTGCTCGGTAATCCCAGGCTTTCGCGCGGTAAATGCGCGGACGCTTTCAAGACGTGAAGGAATGCATTTTGGCCCCCTCGGAACATGATGAACGCCGCTCCGGCGGCACGCGCGCGGCGAAGGCGAGTGCGCCTTCGGAGCTGCGGCGCACCTTGTCCGCGCGCCACCTGACAATGATCGCGGTTGGTGGCTCCATTGGCACGGGGCTGTTCGTGGCCTCGGGCGCGACCATCGCCACCGCGGGCCCGGGCGGCGCGTTGCTGGGCTACGTGCTGATCGGCGTGATGGTCTATTTCCTGATGACCAGCCTGGGCGAATTGGCTGCCGCCATGCCCGTGTCGGGCTCGTTTTCCACCTACGGCGCGCGCTACGTTGAAGACGGTTTCGGCTTCGCGCTGGGTTGGAACTATTGGTACAACTGGGCGGTAACCGTAGCGGTGGACCTGGTGGCCGCGCAGCTCGTCATGGCGTACTGGTTCCCCGACGTGCCGGGCTTTTACTGGAGCGCCTTGTTCCTGGCGATTACCTTCGGGCTGAACGCGATGTCGGCGCGCGGCTTCGGCGAAGCGGAATTCTGGTTTGCGCTGATCAAGGTCGTGGCCGTGCTGGGCTTCGTGGCCATGGGCGTGATGATGCTGTTGGGCATTATCCGGGGCGGCGAAACCGGCGGCGTGGCCAACTGGACGGTGGGCGATGCGCCATTCGCCGGTGGGTTCGCCGCCTTGATCGGCGTGGCGATGGTGGTGGGGTTTTCTTTCCAGGGCACCGAGCTTATCGGCATCGCCGCGGGCGAATCCAAGGACCCGGCGCGCAACCTGCCGCGTGCGGTTCGCCAGGTGTTCTGGCGCATTCTGCTGTTCTACGTGATGGCGATTCTGGTGATCGGCCTGCTGATCCCGTACACCGACCCGCACCTGCTGCGCAACGATGTCGAAGACATCAGCGTCAGCCCCTTCGCGCTGATCTTCGAACGCGCCGGGCTGCTGGGGGCGGCGTCCGTAATGAACGCGGTGGTGCTGACGTCGGTGTTGTCGGCGGGCAATTCGGGCATGTACGCGGCAACCCGCATGCTGTACAGCCTGGCGCGCGAGGGCAAGGCGCCGCGTATTTTTGGCCGTATTTCGAGCCATGGCGTGCCGCTGTGGGCGCTGCTGGCCACGACCGTGGTCGCAGCCTTGTGCTTCTTCACCTTCATCTTCAGCCCGAACGCCGTGTACATCTGGCTGCTGAACACGTCCGGCATGACCGGCTTTATCGCGTGGCTGGGTATCGCTATCAGCCACTATCGTTTCCGGCGCGGGTATGTGAAGCAAGGCCACAACCTGGCTGACCTGCCGTATGTGTCGCCATTCTTCCCCTTTGGCCCAATCTTCGCCTTCGTGCTGTGCCTGGTGATCACGCTGGGCCAGAACTACCAGGCGTTTCTGCAAGACCGCATCGATTGGGGCGGCGTGGTGGCTACCTATATCGGTATTCCGTTGTTCCTGCTGATCTGGCTGGGCTACCGCTTGGCGCGCGGTTCGCGTTTCATCAGCTACCGGGATATGCGTTTCCCGGAGCCACGTGCGCGCAGCGAATATCTGGATTCAGCCTTGCGCGGAGAGCCCGCGGCGGGCGAGGCGCGTTAGGAACAGCAGGCGCTGGCGTGCCCCGCAAGGGCGGCACACCGCCAGCGCCAAGCCGCGCTCAGGCACTGGGCCGGCACTGCTCAAGGATCCAAGCGCCGAATTCGCGCACCAGCGGTGTGTCCGCCTGCGCTTGGGGATACACGAAATAGTAGGCGTCGGTGCTGCTCAGCACTTGCGGAAACAGTTGGATGAGCTCGCCCGTGTCGATCTCGCGTTCAACCAGAAAACGGGGAAGCAGCGCCGCGCCCAGGCTTGAGGCGGCGGCTTGCGCCAGCATGGATGCCTGCTCGAAATGCGGACCTTGCATGGCGCGCGCCGAACTGGCGCCGTGCTGGTCGAACCACGTGGCCCATTGCGCGGGGCGTGATGTCTGGTGCAGCAACACCACCTGGGCCAGGTCCGCGATATGCCGGATGCCATGGCGCCGTTGATAGCTGGGGCTGCACACGGCGATCACTTCTTCGGGCATCAGGTATTCGCAGACCGCACCGGCCCAGTAGGGCGCGCCAAAGTGGATGGCTGCGTCAAACGGTTCTTGCGAGAACTCAAAGGGCAGGGTGCGCGAGGTGAAGTTGATGGTGACCTCGGGCTTGCGCGCCATGAAATCCCCCAGGCGGGGAATGAGCCAGCGCGTGCCCAGCGTGGGCAGAACCGCCAGATTGAGCTGGTCGCGCCGAGTGCAAGCCATGGTGCGCCGCGTGGCGTCGGACAACTGGTGCAACAGTATGCGCACTTCGGAGGCATAGGCGCGGCCGGCATCGCTTAACACTACCCGTTGGCGCACGCGATGGAACAGCGTTACTCCCAACTGCGTTTCAAGCTGGTGGATCTGGCGCGATACCGCGCTTTGCGTCAGGTGGAGCTCATCCGCCGCGCGCGACACGCTGTTGCGCCGGGCGACTGCTTCGAAGGCCAGCAGATTGGCGACGGGCGGCAGAAAGGTCTTGCGGAACATGGCGATTCCTAATCGGTACGTCCTGAAAGTAAACCCGCCATGACAACATGCCCGCGTGGGCGCCCGAATAGGAAAAGTCTGGAATGCAAAAAGGCCGCGTTATCGCGGCCTCGAAGCGTTGGCAACGCGCGTCGCGTTACTCGATGTTCTGCGCCTGTTCGCGCATTTGCTCGATAAGCAGTTTCAGATCCATGGCGGCGCGCGTCACTTCCATGCTGCCTGCCTTGGAGCCCAGGGTGTTGGCTTCGCGGTTCATTTCCTGGAACAGGAAATCCAGGCGCTTGCCCGCGCTGCCGGCGTGCTTCTTGCCCGACGCGGCCTTGCCGCCACCGTCGGTCAGCAGGTGACGCAATTCCTCTAGGTGCGAACGCAGCCGCGACAATTCTTCCGCGACATCAATGCGCAACGCAAACAGGTTGGCTTCCTGCGACAGGCGTTCGGACAATTCCGTGCCCGAGATATGCGTGAAGCCGCCCGGAAACGCCGACTCCACGCTTTCGCGCAGTTTGGCGGCCAGCTTGTCGCGGTGGTCGGCCAGCAACTGCGGCAGATGCGCCTGAACGATGTCGACCACGCGGGCGACCCCATCGGCGCACTCGCGCATCATGCCGGCCAGGCGTTCGCCTTCGCGCGCGCGGCCTTCCTGTAATTGGGTCAGGGCCTGTTGAGCGGCTTGCAAACAAGCGGCACCCCAGATTTGCGGGTCCAGTGCGTCGTTGCCGCGTTGGCCGGGCCAGTTGAACAGTTCTGCCAGCCGGGGCGGGGCAATGTCGGGAACAATGCGGCGAGCCGCCTGGAGCTGCTCAGCCAGGCTTTCCAGCCAGGTCGGGTCCAGCTTGGACAGGTCGGTGCTGGCATTGCGGGTGAACGACACACGAATCTCGACCTTGCCGCGCGCCAGATTGGCCGTCAACAGTTCGCGCAGCGGCGTTTCAACGTGCCGCAGTTCGTCGGGTAAGCGGAAATACAAATCAAGGAAGCGGCTGTTGACGCTGCGCAGTTCAATGGCAAGCGTGCCTTGTTCTAGGTCTGCTCGGGCGTTGCCGAAGGCGGTCATGCTGCGAATCATGGGCGTGTCCTGGTGAAGCTTGGGGTAAGAGCCGGTTGCGCCGGGACCCGCGGCATCCTGGTAAAGGGGGCGGGTCTGTTTTATTGAACCGGATATATCGCGGCAGGATACTCCAAGCCGGGATTTCCTGCGGCGGCTGCCCGTACAATGCCGCGAACCCTATTTCTGTCTGGAGTCTGCCTGTGACCACTACGCCCACCATCGCCCGTCCGTCTGGCCGCGCCGTCGACGAATTGCGGCCGTTCAGCCTGGAGCGCGGATTCACGCGCTACGCCGAAGGGTCGGTACTGGTGAAGGCGGGCGACACACACGTGCTGTGCACCGCCAGCGTGCTGGAGAAGGTGCCGCCGTTTCTGAAGGGCAAGGGCGAAGGCTGGGTCACGGCGGAATACGGCATGCTGCCGCGCGCGACGCATACCCGGGGTGACCGCGAAGCGGCGCGCGGCAAGCAAAGCGGCCGCACGCAGGAAATTCAACGCCTGATCGGCCGCAGCCTGCGTGCCGTGTTCGACATGCGCGCACTGGGCGAACGCACCTTGCATCTGGATTGCGATGTGCTGCAGGCTGACGGCGGCACCCGCTGCGCCAGCATCACCGGCGCCTGGGTGGCGGCGGCCGACGCCGTCGCCTTGCTGATGAAGCGCGGCGACCTGGCGGTAAACCCGATCCGCGACGCCGTCGCCGCCGTGTCCGTCGGCTTGGTGCAAGGGCGTTCGGTACTGGATTTGGATTACCAGGAAGATTCCGCCTGCGACGCCGACGTCAACGTCATCATGACGGGCAGCGGAGCCTTCGTGGAAGTGCAAGGCACCGGCGAAGGCGCAACCTTCACCCGCGCTGAGTTGGACACCATGCTGGTGCTGGCGGAAGGCGGGATTGCGAACCTGGTTAAGGCGCAGCGGACTGCGCTGGTGTGAGGCGGTTGTTCTGCGCCAACCGCGCTCCGCTGGCGCGACCTATTCGGTCTGCGTCAAATGCGCTGCGCTGGCGCGACCCGATCGGTCTGCGCCCTATGCGCTGCGCTGGCGCGACCTTTGTAGGATGGGTGAAGCGCGGGAGGCGGGTTGCAAGAATTCGGCTGGGAAACGCGCGTAACCCATCATTCGGCAGTGATTTCTGGGCTAGCCGGTTCTTTGGCGAAATCGGCCCGGTTCTCACCGTTGCTTGATGGGTTTCGCGCGTTGGATTTCATTTTTCTTTTTAATGGAATTTTCGCGCTGCACCCATCCTACTTGGGTAATAGGACGCCTACCTTGGCTGCCTTTTCCAGGCCCCAGATTTTATCGATCAGGCCGCGTAGCTCCTGTTCCGTCGCCGCATCGGCGTAGCGGCCCAGGCTTAGCGTCTTGTCTTCGATTTCCGAGCGGCTCAGGGTGTTGCCGGGGTCGCCCTTGGGTTCGTCGACGCGGCCGTGCAGCGTGCGGCCGTCGCGCGTGGTGACGGTGACCTTGCCGATCCAACGTTGCGGGTAGGCGTTATCGACCTCGGCGTCCAGCACCATCTCGACCTTCCCACGGAACGCCGCCACGGCCGGGTCATCCAGCCCCGCATCAAATTCCGCCAGCCCCGCGCGGCCTTGGCGGGCGATCAGCGCCAGCACCGTGCCCATCGAAAACTTGGACTGGTGCACCGTTTGCGGGTTGACCACCGGGCCGAGCACATCAATCGCGCCCTGATGCACATGCGCCACCACGCGCTCCACATCCGCTTCCGTCAGCTTGTTTTCCCGCAGCGCCTGTTGCAAGGCATCCGCCGCCGGGTGCGTGTGACGGCACGAGGCATGGAACTTGAACGACGTCTCCGCCAACGCCCAGCGTTCGCCCAAGCGATCGCAAAGCTTGGACGGGTCGGCATCCGTGGACATGCCCGCCGCCATGCCCTGCGGGCCTTCCAGGATGTGGCGCGCGCCGGTGAAGCCCTCGCGTGCCAGGTACGCGGCAGTCATGCCATCGGCCGCGGCCTTGGCCGTATGCAGTTGCTTGGAGTCGGCCGCATCACGCAGAAACTCCCACAGGCCCGCCGCCTGCGTGCCGGCCGAACCCAAGGCGTGCAGCATTTGGTCGGGCGTGAGCTTGAGCAGGCGGCCGGTGGTGACGGCGGCGGCCAAGGTGCCGGCCGTGCCCGTCGTGTGGAAAATCTTGTAGTGCGAGCGCCCCAGGAATTCACCCACCCGGATGCCCACTTCATAGCCCGCAACCGACGCCACCAACAGGTCACGGCCCGAACTGCCCAACGCCTGCGCAACCGCCAGCGCGGGCGGGAACACTACGGCGGCCGGATGGAACACCGAACCGTTGTGGACGTCGTCCTGCTCCACCACGTGGGCCGCCGCCGCGTTCACCATGGCGGCAAACAGGGGCGTGGTGCGGCGGCGGTTGATCAGCACTTCGCTGGGTCCATCGGCCGGCCCCATCGCAGCGGCATAGCGGTCTATGGCCAACACCGCGCGCGCCGACGCGCCGGCGAGTATCGACGCCAGGCAATCCAGCAACAGATCTTCGGCGCGGCGCAATACCGGCGCCGGGATGTCTTCGTAGCGCAGGTTGGCGGCAAAGGCGGCCAGTTCTGCGCTTAGGTGGGGGGTGTCTTTGGCTGCGGTCATGAGCATTGGCGTCGGGTCAGAAGGAACGGGGCAAGCCCAGGATGTGTTCGGCCACGTAAGACAGAATCAGGTTGGTCGAAATCGGCGCCACCTGATACAGCCGCGTCTCGCGGAACTTGCGTTCTACGTCGTATTCGGTGGCAAAGCCGAACCCGCCGTGAAACTGCAGGCAGGCGTTGGCGGCTTCCCACGACGCATCCGCGGCCAGCAGCTTGGCCATGTTGGCCTGCGCGCCGCAGGGTTGGTGCGCGTCGAACAGCCGGCAGGCTTCGTAGCGCATCAGGCTGGCGGCTTCCACGTTGATGTGGGCGCGCGCAATGGGAAATTGCACGCCCTGGTTCTGGCCGATCGGGCGGCCGAATACCATGCGTTCCTTTGCGTAGGCGGTGACCTTGTCCACGAACCAGTAGCCGTCGCCGATGCACTCGGCGGCAATCAGCGTGCGTTCGGCATTCAAGCCGTCCAGGATGTACTTGAAGCCTTTGCCTTCTTCACCGATCAGGTTTTCGACGGGAATTTCCAGGTTGTCGAAAAACAGTTCGTTGGTCTCGTGGTTGACCATGTTGGGAATGGGGCGGATCGTCATGCCGTGCTTGACGGCGTGGTGCAGGTCCACCAGGAAGATCGACATGCCTTCGGACTTGCGCGTCACCTGGTCCAGCGGCGTGGTGCGCGCCAGAAGAATCATCAGATCGGAATGCTGCACGCGCGAAATCCAGACCTTCTGGCCATTGATGACGTAGCGGTCGCCACGGCGCACGGCGGTGGTCTTGATCTTGGTGGTGTCGGTGCCGGTGGTGGGCTCGGTCACGCCCATCGACTGCAAGCGCAGTTCGCCCGCGGCGATGCGCGGCAGGTACTCGCGTTTCTGCGCTTCCGAGCCGTGGCGCAGCAAGGTGCCCATGTTGTACATCTGGCCGTGGCAGGCGCCGGAATTGCCGCCGCTGCGGTTGATCTCTTCCATGATGACCGACGCTTCGGTCAGCCCCAGGCCCGAACCGCCGTATTCCTGGGGAATCAGCGCGGCCAGCCAGCCGGCCTCGGTCAGTGCGCGGACAAAGTCTTCGGGGTAGCCGCGTTCTTCATCAACCTTGCGGAAATACTCGCCAGGAAATTGCGCGCAAAGATCGCGCACGGCTTCGCGGATGTCCTGATAGTCGTGTGAGGCGTGGGGCATAGGGGTGTAGTGGGTCTTGTGAAAGGCAAAAGAATGGATCGGTACAGCATCGAATGTGCCGCATGGGCGCGGCCGTGCCAATTCACAATTCCTTAATACGGGGTTCCTGTTCGCAAAAGCGCACTTTCATGACCGGCGTTAGTCACTTGCCAGGGCAGTTGTGTCAAGAAATTGCCAAACTGCCTGTCCATAATCCAGGGCACTGCGCCCCACGGCGCCCGGCTATAGACGGATGGATATGCGGAAAAATCTTAGGGTCACCACGGCGGTATCGGCCATTCTGGCGTTGTTCGTGTTGCTGTTTGCGATAGCGGCGGCGGCGGGCATCGCCGTATTGCGCGACAACCGCGCGGACATCGAAGCCCTGGGTCG
>RCUJ01000901.1_pt1 | contig 16641 bp, 15 predicted proteins | sample 2166321 | NCBI WGS metagenome assembly RCUJ01 (sample SAMN09932808, study PRJNA488358) | compost metagenome | feature: garden; material: soil; isolation source: compost soil in an enriched community after 118 h of incubation | place: Germany: Experimental Botanical Garden Goettingen | collected... | reverse complement strand
CGCACTTGATGCCACGCGCCACGCGCTGCTGGCGTCCGCCGTTCTCGGTCCAGACCGCACCCAACAGGCCGTAGTCGGTGGCGTTGGCCAGCCGGATGGCGTCGGCTTCGGTATCGAAGGGCAGCGCCACCAGCACCGGCCCGAAGATCTCTTCGGTCAGCAAAGTGCTGTCATGCGAGGGCGCGGAGAACAGCGTGGGCGTCACGAAGTAGCCGCCCGAAGGCACGCCGTCGGCAATGCCGCCTTCGGCCGCCACGGTCAGGCCGTCGGCCAGGCCCTTGGCGATGTAGCGGTTCACGCGCTCAAACTGCGCCTTGTTGACGACGGGGCCGCAGGTCAGGTCCATGTCGGGCGTGCCGGCGCGCACCTTGGAAAACTCTTCGGCCAGCGCCTTCATGAAGTCGGCGTACACACCGCGCTGCACCAGCAGGCGGCTGCCCGCCGTGCAGGTCTGGCCGGTGTTGTGAACGATGCCCTTCACAATGGCGGGAATGGCCAGCTTGTAATTCGCGTCATCGAACACGATGTGCGCCGACTTGCCGCCCAGTTCCAACACGCACTTGACGGCGTTGACGGCGGCGGCCTGCTGGATCAGCACGCCGACTTCGTTCGACCCGGTGAAGGTGATGAAGTTGATGTCGGCATGGCGCGACAGGCTGGCGCCCGCCTCTTCGCCCAAGCCCGTCACGATGTTCAGCGCACCGGGGGGAAAGCCCACTTCCAAGGCCAGCTCGGCCACGCGGATGATGGACAGGCAGGCGTCTTCGGCCGGCTTGACCACGCTGGCGTTGCCCATGGCCAATGCCGGGGCGACGCTGCGGCCAAACATCTGCGCGGGATAGTTCCACGGAATGATGTGGGCCGTCACGCCCAGCGGTTCGCGAATCAACTGAACCGAATAGTCCTTCTGGAAAGGAATGGTCTGGCCGTGCACTTTGTCGGCCGCGCCGCCGTAGAACTCGAAGTAGCGCGCCAGCACGGTGATGTCGCCGCGCGCGGTGGACATGGGCTTGCCGGTGTCGCGCGATTCCAGTTGCGCCAGTTCTTCGTGGTGCGCCAATACCGATTCACCCAGGCGCAGCATCAGGCGGCCACGTTCCAGCGCCGTCATGCGGCCCCAGTCGCCGTCAAGCGCCGCGCGCGCCGCCTGCACGGCGGCGTTCACATCGGCCTGCTGGCCGCGCGGGATGGTGGTGAACACCTCGCCATCCACGGGCGACACCACATCAATGGTGCGCCCGTCCTGGGCATCGACCTGGCGGCCGTTGATAATCATCTGCGTCATGCAATGTCTCCGAAAGTTCAATTCAAGGTGATCGAGCCGCGCTCGATCGTCCAGATCTGGTCAGGGATGCCGCCCAGCAGCTTCACGTTGGATTCGGTGATGACCACGCACAACTCCGGCTGCAATTCCTTCAGGCGTTCCAGCGCTTCGGTGTAGTCGCGCGCCAGCTTGGGGGCCAGGCCCTGAAAGGGTTCGTCCAGCATCAGCAAGCGGGTGCCGACCATGATGGCGCGCGCCAGCGCCACCATCTTTCCCTGGCCGCCCGACAAGGCCGAGCCCGAGCGGCCCAACATGGGTTCCAGTTGCGGCACCACCTTCAGCACGGTCTGGATACGGGCTTCGATGTCCGTCTTGGACTGGCCTTGCACCTCGCAAGGCAGATTCAGGTTTTCCTGCACGGTCATGGTCGGGAAGATCACGCGGTCTTCCGGCGCGTAGCCCACCTTCAATGCGGCGCGCTTGTGGCCGGGCATGGCGCTGAGGTCCGCGCCGTCAAACATGATCTTGCCGGACTTGATCTTGGTCAGGCCCATGATGGTGCGCAGCAGCGTGGTCTTGCCCGCGCCGTTGCGGCCGACGATGCCGATGGTCTTGGACGCTTCGAAGCTGGCGCTCACGTCGCGCAGGATGCGGTTGCCTGCCAGGTCTACGTTGATGTCGGATAGGTTCAACATGGTTCAAGCCCCCAGCACTTCGCTTTTGATCTGCGGGTTGTTCAGGACTTCGTCCGGCGTGCCGTCGGCCGCTACCTTGCCCGCGATCCAGGCCGCCACGCGCGTGGCATAGCGCGACACGATGTCCACGTCATGCTCGACAAACCAACTGGTCACGCGGCGTTCGTCCAACGCATGCATCACGGTTTCCATCAAGGCGAATTTGTCTTCGGACGCCACGCCGCTGGTGGGCTCGTCCATGATCAGCAGCTTGGGGCGCAAGGCCAGCGCCATGGCCACGTCCAGCAGCTTGCGCTTGCCTTCGGGCAGTTCAATGGACGCTTCGTCGGCTTCGGGCAAGAGACCCACCAAGTCCAGCGTGGCATCCACTTCCTTCTCGTCGATGGTGCTTTCCAACGAGCGGAACCAGCTCAGTTCCTTGTTGCGGCGCGCGGCGGCAATCTGCACGCACTGGCGCACGGTGTGCTCGGTGAACAACTGCGGCAACTGGAACGAACGGCCCAGCCCCAGGCGCACGATCTTGCGCGGTGCCATCGCCGTGACGTCGCGCCCGTCGAAATACACCTTGCCTTGCGAGGGCGCCAGGTAGCCGGTGCAGATGTTGATGAAGGTGGTCTTGCCCGCGCCGTTCTGGCCGATGACGGCCAGGCGTTCGCCTTCATGCAATTCAAAGTTGATGTTGTCGGCCGCGATCACGCCGCCGAAGGCCAGGTAGAGGTCGGTGGTTTGAATAAGGGGTTTCATGTTCAGTTCCTGGCCGGCGCTTGCGTGTTGGCGGAAACGCGCGCCTGCAAGGTGGCGTTGGCGCGGGCCCGAGCTTCGTCGCGCTTTTGCGTGGCGATACGCTTCATGATCTGGCCGACAAAGCCGGTGGGGAACATGAAGATCACCAGGATCAGCGTCAGGCCCAGCAAGAACTGCCACAGGCCGGGGAAGTACGCGGCCGACACCAGCTTCACGGTTTCAAAGCCCACCGCGCCCAGGAACGCGCCGGCGGCATGCCCGGCCCCGCCAAGAATGGTGATGAAGACAAACTCGCCCGACCGCAGCCACGACCCGATTTCCGGCGTGACCAGGCCCTGCATCAACGCCAGGATCGCGCCTGAAAACCCAACCACCACGGCGGACAGCAGGTAGCCCTTCCACATGATGAAGTAGGCGGAAAACCCCAAGTACTCAATGCGCGTTTCGTTCGTCTTGATGGCCGACAAGGCTTGGCCGCTACCCGACCGGAAATAGCGCTGCACCCACCAGGCCAGCACCAGCGACAAGACCAGCGTCATGACCAGCAACGCACGTTCGAACGATTCGCGCTCCATCAGCACACCGGCAATGGCGGGGCGCACGATGCGCATGCCGTCCGAGCCGCCCGTCAGGGTGTAGAGCTTGCCCAGCAGCGCGAACAGCACCATGCTCAGCGCCAGGTTCAGCATGCCGAAGAAGATGCCGCGATAGCGCACCACGAACAGGCCGATCACCACGGCAGCCAGAAAGCTGGCCACGACACCGGCCAGTATCAGCACCAGCGCATCGGTGCCCGGCATGGCGCGCGCCAGGAAGGCCACGGTGTAGGCCGAGATGCAGGAATACATGGCGTGGCCGAACGAGATCTGGCCGGCGCGGGCCATCACCGACACGCCCAACGCGGCAATGGCGTAGGTCAGGCCGATGACGATCGGCGTGATGGTCCACGAATAGGTGTAGCCAAGGAAGAGCGTGGCCAGCGCGGCCACGAGGCTGAGTACGACGACTTTCATCAGATCCTCCGGGCTTGGGCGACGGTGAACAAGCCATGCGGCCGGATGATCAGCACCAGCACCATGATGATGTACGGCACCGCCACTTCCAGTTCGGGCGCGGCGTAGACGGCAATGGAACGCATGATGCCGATCAGCAGCGCGGCGATCAGCGCGCCGGTAATCTGCCCCAGGCCCGCCGTGGCCACCACGGCAAACGACAGCACCGTCATGTCGGTACCGGCGCCGGGCACCAGCGACGTGGTGGGCGCGGCAAGTGCGCCGCCCAGCGCGCCCAGGATGGTCGCGATCACAAACGTGACGTAGCCGATCTTCTTGGCATTGATGCCCAGCGACGTGGCCACTTCACGGTTGTGCGTAGTGGCCACCGTCTGCTTGCCCAGCTTGGTGTGGCGCAGGAAGAACTCCAGGCACACGTAGGCCAGCACGGCGGTCACCGGCACCACCACCAGTTGATAGGTGGTGTAGGTGATGTCGCCGATTTCGATATTGCCCAGGCGGTTGACGACTTCGCTGGCGCTGTAGGGCTGCGCGCCCCACAGCAGGCGCTGGATGTCTTCCAGCATCAGGAAGCCGCCGAAGGTGATCAGCAGTTTCAGGATGGGGTCGTAGTTTTGCGCGCGGCGGATCAGCACGAATTCCATGATGCTGCCCAAGGCCAGGCCCACCGCGATGGCGGCCACGAACAAGGCGGCGAACAACAGAAAGGGGGAGTCGGTCTTGGGCGCCAGGAACATGACGAGGCTGGCCGCGGCATAGCCACCGAAGGCATAGAAGGCGCCATGGGCGACATTCAAGATGCCCATCACGCCGAACACCAGGGTTAATCCCATCGACACCAGGAACAGCAGACTGGCGTACGCCACGCCATCCACCAAGGCGAGAGGCAGTAGATCCAAGGTCAAGCGTCTTCTCCCAATCCGCTAAGCACCTGCCGCGCGGGCGATGCGTTGCCTTGGCAACGTGCGTCCCCTGCACGGCGGTACGGGCATGTCGCCCGGGACGCGCATGGCGCGCCCTTGTCTCGTTATGGACCTTGCCGTGCCCGCTTTCGACGCAAATCGGAACAGGCCGGAAGGCGTTTATATGGACGGGTCCGATCGCAGGCCGCAACCGCTTTTCGTACTCGTCCGATGTGGAAAAGAAGTATAGGGATGCACGTTTTCAGCGCCTATTTATCTTTGCGCAAGCCGGGTTTCACAAGCGATAGAGTGGCCGTGGAAGGCGTGTTAGGCGCCTACGGGTTTACCTGCATCACCGCGGCCAACGGCGCCCGCGTCTGGTAATTGGGGATGATGCGCAGGTGCGGCTCGTTGGGCAATTGCACATAACGGCCTAGGCCATCCGGCGTAAGCGCGCCCACGTCCATGCGGGCCAGCGCGGCGCCGTTGGCGTCGTCGATGGCGATGCGCAGTGCCGGCGGGTTCAAGCCATAGGATTCGTCGGCATGCGGGGTCAGGATACGGTCGCTGCGGGCGTGCGAGAACAAGGCCAGGAAGTCGGCGACATCGAAGCCGGCGACGGCGGGCGTTGCCACCCAGGCTTGCGCGCCGCGTTGCAGCATCAACGTCTGCGCCGATGCCGGAGTCTGCACCGGCACCCGCACCTTCGATGCCTGCGTTGATGTCTGCATTGATGTCTGCGTTTGCGCAGGGATCAGCAAGGTAACGCGGGCCGCTTGATCTGCATTCCAGGCATACAAACGCGCGGGCTTGCCGCTATCGTCATGCAGATGCGTGTGGCCGCTGTGCGTGGCGGGCGACTCCATGGCTTCGTGCCACTGCCACGCCGACAGCACCACCCCGGCCGCCAGCAACATCGGCCATGCGATGCGACGTCCAAGGGGAAGGCGCGCGGCGTTCACCGTCGCCTCCACCACAGCAGCAAGCCCGTCATCAAGGCCAGCAGCGGCAAGACGACGGTGCTGGTCCAGAACACCGTCCGCATCTGGCGGTTGGTGAGTTCGACACGGCGGTTTTCGTAATGGCGCGGGCGGATCGTCAGCAAGGCGTCTTCGCCGGCCAGCAGCGTGACCGCGCTGGTGAAGAGCGCGCCGTTGCCCAAGGTAGCGAAATGGCGGTTGGTCGCGAAGTCGCTATCGCCCGCCACCAGCAAGCTCGGTCGCGCCGATCCGTCCGCGCTGGCCGCCTGCGCGTTGCGCGTGGCCAGCACCATCAAGGTATGGCGCGCGCCGGCCTGGCCCGGCAGATGCGCCTGGGCGGACGTCTGCGCCAAGGGGGTCACGGTCACGCCGGGGGGCAGGCTGTCGCCCGCGGGTTCCAGACCGGCCGCGCCGGGAAAGAAGCTCAAGGGCAGGCCGCGCGTCATCTTGTGGCGGGTGTAGTCGCTGACGGCGGGGCTGCCGGCGTCGTTGCGGTAGTGGCTGGCCGGATCCACCAGCGCGCCAGCGGGCCGCGCAATGCCGAAGTCGGCCAACAAGGCGTCCAGGCCGTGCTGGGTGTCGGGTTCCAGCAGCAGCAGAGTCTTGCCGCCGTTTGCAGTCCAGCGGCGCAGCGCCTGCGCGTCGTCCGCGCCGAACGGCGTGCGCGGACCGGCTGCCACCACCACGGCGCAGGCCGGCAGCGCTTGCGCCAGGCTGCCCGCGTTCACGGCGCGAGTGCCAAAGCCCAACGTCTGCAAGGCATTGCGCGCCATCGCCATGCCGTGCTGCTCATGCACCTCGACGCGCGCCACCAGGTTTTCGTCGTCGCCGTGGTCTTCCAGATCGTCCAGCGACGTCAGGCTGTCCAGCATGGCTTCGCGATGCCCTTGCGTGAAGCACACCGTCTGCGCGCCCTGCTGGCTGATGCGGATCAGCGCGTTGGTGAAGTCGGTTTCGGTGCCGCCGTTGATCGTCATCTTGCGGCTGTCGGCGGCCAGCACCGCGCTGCCCGCGAACTGGATGCCGGCTTCGCGCGCCTCGGCCGGGCGCAGCGCCGGGTCCACGCCGCGCACGCGGATCAGCGGATTGGCGTGTTCGTACTGGCGCAGCAGTTCCAGCGCATCCACCATGCTTTTGTTGCGCAGGTCGTAGAACCAGGTCACGTCCACCGGTTGCTTGATCTGACGCGCCACGTCCAGGCTTTCGGGCGACAGGCTGTAGAGCCGTTGCGCCGTCAGATCCCAACGGCCCAGATGGCGGGATGCCCACAGGTTCAGCGCCAGCAGCAAGGCCGCCACCGCCAACACGGGCAGCCATAGCCACAGCCGTCTGCCCGCGCGGCGCAAGCCCGCGTGGCCGTTCATCGCAGCCTCCAGCGCTTCAGGTTGACGGCCGCGATCATCAGCGCCAGCACCGCCACGCTGGCAAGCGTCACCGTGGCGGGCCCGGGCAGCACGCCACGGATAAAGTCCACGTGCTGCGCCGACAGGGACAGCGCCTGGAAGAACGGCGACAAGGCCGGAAAGGCATCCAGCGCGGCCGGGTAGTCCATGAACCACAGCAGCACCAGGATGCCCCAGGTGGCGCTGGCCGCCACGATCTGGTTCGAGCACGCGCTGGACACGGCAATGCCTATCGCCAGAAACAGCGCGCCGTACAGGAACACGCCGATGTAGCCGCCCACAATGGGGCCGTAGTCAGGCTGCCCGTACCACGCCAGCGGCAGCACGGCGGCGGTCGTACCCGCCAGCATCAAGGCCAATACGGTCAGCCCCGCCGCGTACTTGGCCGCCACCAGCGTGGCGTCCGACAAGGGCAAGGTCAGCAACAATTCCAAGGTGCCCTGCCGCGCCTCTTCCGCGAACGCGCGCATGCTGACCAAGGGCATCACCAGGATCAGCAAGATCGTCATGTTGTGAAACGCAGTCACCATTTGCCCGGTGCTGACGAAGAACAGATTGAAGCTGAACAGGTAGCCCGACAACGCCCAGAACACGGCCACCACCACCAGCGCCACAGGCGAGCCGAAGTCGGTGCGCAGTTCTTTTCGGTACAAGGCAAGAAAGCCCTTCATGCGCGCCTCCGCAACACCGGATCATTCGGCGCGAGCGCCGCCAGCAGGCGGGTTTCGACTGCATCGTGCAAGGACAGCACGGCGCGCACCTGGGCATGCGCCAGCACAACGCGCAGTACCTGGTCGCATACGGCGCCTGGCGCTTCGCCACCACTGGCTGTGTTCCAACTGATGCGCCACTTGCTCAACGCGGCGTCCAGCACCGTGGCGTCCACCGCTTGCACACCCGGGCAGGCCGACAAGGCGGCATGCAAGGCCGCGTGGCCCGCCGTGGGCAAGGCCAGTTGCAATTGCAGCGCCGACTGCGCCTGACCCAAGGCCGCGTCTTCCACCAGGTGGCCTTGGCGCAAGATGGCGATGCGGGTGCACAGGGCCTCCACCTCTTGCATGAGATGGCTGCTGAACACCACCGCGCGCCCTTCGGCGCAGCGGCGGATCATGGCGCGCGCCTCGACGATCTGCACCGGGTCCAGGCCATTGGTGGCTTCGTCCAGCAGCAGCACGGGCGGGTCATTCAACACGGCTTGCGCCAGCCCCACCCGTTGCCGCTGGCCCTTGGACAGGCGGCCGATGGCGCTGCCGGCAACGGCCTGCAAGTCGAAGCCGTCGATGGCCCGTTCAATGGCCAGGCGGCGCGCGCGCGACCCACCCGCCACCTTCACGCCCGCGCCGAACTCCAGGTATTGCATGACCGTCAGCGCGTCGTACAGCGGCGCGCGTTCGGGCAGGTAGCCGATGTCGGCATTGCCCCGGCCCGGCGCGGGTTCCTGCCCGCGCACGGTGACACGGCCGCTATCGGGGGTGTAGAACCCCGCCATCAGGCGCAGGGTGGTGGTCTTGCCACTGCCGTTCGGCCCCAACAGGCCCACGATTTCCCCGGGCGCCACGGACAGGCTCAGGGAATGCAGGACCTGGCGGGGTCCGAACGACTTGCAGACCTGGTGCAAGGCAACTGCCGGCTGCATGGGGCGCTCTTGGGTCGGGGTTGCAAGGGATGATGCGAGGGTCGGTGTGCAGGCCAGCGCTTTAGTCAAAGACTTTGGTCTTGGCGTTCTGCGCGTGCTGCTCGGCGTCGTGGCTATACCAAAGCTGCCCCTGGCGCGCGTCGCGGATCTGCTTGAGCCGGTCAATCGCCTGCATGGACGCTGCCGTGTTCCAGGTAATGCCGGGGATGACGCCCGCCTCGTTTTCAGCGGTGTAGATGGCGTCCGCCGCCAGCAACACCGTGCCAGTATTTTTCAGCTTCACCTGCAAGGACTGATGCCCCTGCGTGTGGCCCTTGGTGTCCAGCAGCACGATGGTGCCGTCGCCGAACAGGTCGAAGTCGCCTTCCACCTGGATGAAGTCGTAGTCGCGCGTGGTGTCGAAGTCTTTCATGACATAGGCGGCGCGCTGGAATTTCTCGGGCCACCAGGCGGCGCGCAGCTCGGCCTTTTGCACCACGTGCTTGGCCTTGGGGAACATCTTGATGTTGCCGGCGTGGTCCAGGTGAAAGTGCGAATACACCACGTACTTCACGTCGCTGACGTCAAAGCCGGCGGCCTTCAACTGGCGGTCGATGACTTCGTCGCGACCCTGGATGGAATTGAAGGCGCCGCACAGGCCCTGGCCCCAATAATTGGCGCAGTTGCCATCGGCGGTGGCCTGGTTCATGCCGGTGTCGAACAGGACCAGCCCGCGCGGGTGCTGGATGACATAGGCGGGCACGGGGATCTTGATCTTGGTGCCCACATCGACCATGGCGGTCATGAAGCCCTTGTCCAGCTCGATCTTGCCCACGGACAACTGCATCAACTTGACGTCGGGCGGCGCGTCGGCGGCCTGCGCCCCCGCCATCATCGCCATCGCCCCAAGCGCACCTGCAAACCTCTTCCAGCTCTTGCTCATTGTCGTCTCCTCGGACCAACAGGGATGACCGCCGCCACGTGGCAACGGTCGATAGCAAGCCGCCCGGTGTGTCCCGGGTTTTTCTCGATAGGGTTTTGCTGTGCGGGGCTGATGGCGCGGCGGATGGGTTCGCCGACCAGGACGGCATCTGACGGCCGTTTTCTCTGTTGCGCACTCTGACGCAGCGCCGGGTGGCTGCCAATTAAGGATTTATTAAGCTGGGCTTCACGGGCGCTGAACTGGTGACAACCCTAGGGGCAGATGCGCTTCCAAGGGCCGTCTACACCAGCGCCGCCCCTTTGCGCCGGGTGAACTGGGCCAGCGAACGCAGCGCCAGCGCGTGCATGGCCGCCACCGACGGCAGCAGCGTTTCTTCCTTGCGGGTCAGCACGCCCACGATGCGCTCTACCGTGGGTTCGCACAGCGGCACAAACGCCAGCCCGCTGCTGACGGCGGGCCGCGCCAACACCGGCAGCACCGTCACGCCCAGGCCGCTGACCACGCTGGCCAGCAACGACGCGCGGTTAGACACCACCATGGCCGGGTCGTCGATATAGCCACCCAGTTGCCGGTTCTTGAGCGTGTCGAACGTGGCGTTGCCGATCAGCCTTTCGTCTTCAAGCGCCGACCACGGTACCGCCCCGCGCCGCCGCGCCAGCGGATGCGATTTACGGCACACCAGCCCAAAGGCATCCCGCGCGACGGGCGTGAAGGCGACCTCGGCCGTGCGCGGCACTTGGCCTGCAACACCCACCTGCACCTCCCCGCCCAACACCAGCCGGTGCACGTCCTGCGACGACTCATCCAACGCGCGGATGCGGATGTCGGGGTGGCTGCGCGCGTAGCGTTCCAGCAGGCGGGGCAGCCACTCATCGGCCAATGACGGCATCACCGCCAGCGACACGGGCCCCTTGTTGCCCATGCCCAGCTGCCGTGCCGCATCCAGCACGCGGTCATGCGTGGCCAGCAATTCGCGCAGCAGCGGCGCCACCGCCAGACCCAACGGCGTCAGTTGCGCCCGCTTGCCGGCTTCAAACAGCGGCGCGCCCAGTTGCTGTTCCAGGTCTTGCATGGCGGCGGACACGGCGGCTTGCGACCGATGCGTGCCTTCGGCCGCCAGCCGGAAGCTGCCGTGGTCGGCCGCCAGCAGGAACTGCCGCAGGTGCTGGATCTTCAGGGGGGTGGGCATGAGGGGCGCCGGTTGACTTCAGGTTTTCCGAAATTAACTTGAGTTAATTTGGATTGTCAAAATTTGCTCTCGGCATGAACAATGGGCTCATCATCAGCCCTTATGCGTTGGAGCAATCAAATGGCCCTGCAAGTGCGCAAGATCATCAGTTACGTTGAAAAGACCTGCATCGAAGGCGGCAAGCCGGCAGAGCGGCCCTTGGTCATGATCGTGGCCGCCGCCGTGATCCGTAATCCGTGGGCGGGCTTGCCGTTCCAGGAAGACCTGCGCCCGCAAATCCTGGAAAACGCCCCGCCGTTGGGCGAACTGCTGGTGGCCGAAATACTGCGGCAGGCCGGGTCGGCCGACCAGATCGAAGCCTACGGCAAGGCTGCCGTGGTCGGCACGTCGGGGGAAGTCGAGCATGCGTCCGCGCTGATCCACACGCTGCGCTTTGGCAATGCCTACCGCAACGCCGTGGGCGGCACCAGCTACCTGGCTTTCACCAACACGCGCGGCGGCCCGGGCTGCGTCATTTCCGTGCCCTTGATGCACAAAGAGGACGAAGGTTTGCGTTCACACTACCTGACCGTGCAGACCAACATCAACGACGCCCCCGCGCCGGACGAAATCGTGATTGCGCTGGGCGCGGCAACGTCCGGCAGGCCGCATCACCGCATCGGCAACCGCTATTCCGACTTGCAGGAATTGGCGCAAGAGGCGCAGTCGAAATGAGCACGCCACGCCGTCGATCCGGCCGTGGCGCGCCGCTGGTGCTGCTGCACGGCGTGGGCTTGGACCACACGCTTTGGGATGATGTGGCGCCGCTGCTGGAAGCTCGCTTTGACGTGCTGCGCTACGACCTGCTGGGCCATGGCGCGGCGCCGGGCCTTCAAGGGGCCGCGGAGATGCCTCGGTTCATTGCGCAACTGGACGCCGAGCTGGACGCGGCCGGCTGGGGCGAAGCGAACGTGCTGGGCTATTCGATGGGCGGCTTGATCGCGGGCGCCTATGCCGCCGCGCGGCCCCAGCGGGTGACCCGACTGGTGCTGTTGAGCACGGTGTTCCAACGCACGCCCGAAGAAGTCCAAGCCGTAATGACCCGCCTGGAGGCGGCGGCCACGCAGGACGTGGGCGCGGCGGCGGCGGTGTCGCTGCAACGCTGGTTCACGCCCGCGTTCGAGGCCGCACGCCCAGCGCGCATTGCCGCCATCGGCCACCGCCTGCTTAACAACAACCGCGCCGACTTTCTGGCGGCATATCACTTGTTCGCGCATGGCGACACGGTGCTGGCGCAAGCCGCGCCCGACATTTCGTGTCCTACGCTGGTGATGACAGGAGACCAAGACGTCGGGTCCACGCCCCGCATGACGCGCGCGCTGGCGCGGGCGCTGCCCGACGCGCGGGTGCGCGTGGTGGACGGCCAGCGGCATATGCTGCCGGTGGAAGCCCCCGATGCGCTTGCCTCGGCGCTGCATGCTTTTTTGTTGCCGGGCGCGCAATCGGAGGCTCTGATGGGCGACATGGCCGGGGGGCCGAATGGCCCACCGACCAAGCCACTGCGCGGCCCGTTATCGAGCCCGCTGTCCAGGCCATAGCCCATAGCCCATAGCCGACAGTCCATCGTCCAGAGCCCCTCAGCCCATTCCCGACCCGCAGACCCGCGCTGAATCGCCCGCCAGACAGAGGTGATCGGCCCACGCCCCGATAACGGGGCGCAGAAGGAGACAACCGCATGAACCGCAGAACCGTTTTGAAGCAGTTGGCCGTGGGCGTAACAACGCCGCTGGCGCTGTCGCTTGGCCTGTCGCTGGGTCGCAATGCCGGCGCGCGCGAGGCGCCGCTGCGCGTCATCGTGCCGTTTCCGCCGGGCGGCGGCACCGACGTGCTGGGCCGCGTCGTCGCCGCCACACTGGAGGGTGCGCTGGACCGCCCCGTCGTGGTGGAAAACAAACCCGGCGCCAGCGGCATGCTGGGTGCCGACTACACCGCCAACGGCGCCAAGGATGGCAGCGTGCTGCTGTTTGCGGGGCTGGTGCCATCGGTGCGTTATTACGCGCGGCCACCGGAAGAGGTGCTCAAGCAACTGGCGCCCGTCTGCCCCATCGCGCGTTCCCCGTACCTGGTGGCCGTCAACGCCGACGTGCCCGCCAAGACCCTGGCCGACCTGGTCGCGCAGGCCAAGCGTGAACCCAAGGGCTTGACCTTCGGATCACCCGGCAACGCCACGCCGCAGCACCTGGCGACCGAACTGCTGCAAGCCGCGTGCGGCATCGACATGCTGCACGTGCCGTATCGGGGCACGGGCCCGATGATGACGGACCTGCTGGGCGGCCAGATCCAGGTGGTGGTGGCCACCGTGGCGGCTGTCGAACCGTATTTGAAGAGCGGGCGGCTGCGCGTGCTGGCCGCGACCAGCCGCGAACGGCTGCCGAAGTATCCCGACATTCCCACGGTCGCCGAAAGCGGCTACGCCGGTTTTGACGCGCAGATCCAGTTCGGTACGTATTGCGCGGCCGGCACGCCCGAAGCCACCATCGCCGCCTTGAACCAGGGCATCAATCGCGCCCTGCAAACCGAGTCCGTGCGCGCCAAGCTGGCCGAACAGGGCTTTGCCCCCACGGGCGGAACACCCGCGCAGTTGCAACAGTCGCTGCTGGCCGAGATCCGCGACGTGGCCGGACTAGTGCAGGCAGGCAAGGTCCGGGTGGACCTGTAGCGATCTGTAGCGCGCGGTAGCGAAGGGGCGCGCAACCGCCCAAAGGCCTGATTAGAATTCGGACTTCTTCCCTTCCGCCCGCCCGCCATGCTCCGTCCCTATTCGCTGTTGACCGGCGCCCTGACCCTGGCCGCCCTATTGGCTTGCGGCGCCGCGCAAGCCGCCAGCGGCCCCTGCCCGGAAGCGGCCGGTATCGTGCGCGCCGTGTACAACAACACCGACAAACCCGATGCCCAAGGCCGCATCCGCCTTGCGGAAGGACACGCCATCGTCACGCTTTCCGATGCCGACATCGGCGCGCCCTTTGCCGTGGCCTGCAAGGCATGGCCCGCGGATCCGGACCTGTTGCTGGTGGCCGTGCCGTTGATGCAGGACACGCCCGACCCCGAGAATGGCCATGTCGGCGATCTGGACGTGCTGGTGCTGGACAAGCAAACGCTGCAAGTGCGCCAACGACGCAGGCTGGTGGGCCTGATGTCGGACGACGCCGTGCGCATTGCGGGGCTGGCGTTCGACACGGCGCGCTATGACGTGGCGGCCGACCGGCGCGCCTTCGGCATCCGGATCGAACGCGAGGGCGCATCGCGCGCCAACCCCTTCGACGAGACCAGCTTGCGACTGTTCACCGTGCATGAAAACGAGTTGCGCCTGGTGTTGGACGGCATGATCGTCAACCACTCATCCGGCGTATGGGACACCACATGCGCGGGCGAATTCTCGGAAAGCGCCGTCAGCCTGGCGATGGGCAATGCGCAACGCCGTGGCTACCGCGACCTGATCGCCACCGAATCGCACTCGACCAGCCGTGCCGCGGTGCAGCAAGGTGGCTGCGCGGAAAAAACCGTCAAACAAGGCAAGACCCGCCACACCCTGTCGTTTGACGGCAAGCGCTACCGCATCCCGAAGGCGCTGCGATCCATGGACCGCGACACCGCGGGGTAAGCACACCCTTGGTGCACTCGCCGCAAGCGGCCGACCGGCTGCTTGCACCCCGGCTTGCTGCGGGGTAAATTGTTGACAATCCAGCGTTTCAATAACGCTTTAACCCGATCACACCCCCAAAAATCGGACAGATTGTTGACACTATGAGCAAAGTGCTGACCCTGCCGGGCGCTGCGCCTGGCGATGGCGAAACGCTGTCGGATCATATTTTCAAGAAGATCCAGGCCGCTATCGTCAAGGGCGAGATCGCCCCAGGCAGCAAGATTTCCGAGCCCGAGCTTGCGCGTATCCATGGCGTCAGCCGAGGCCCGCTGCGCGAAGCCTTGCATCGCCTGGAAGGCCAGAAGCTGCTGGTGCGCGTGCCGCATGCGGGTGCGCGGGTGGTGTCGCTGTCGCGGCAGGAACTGTCCGAGCTGTATGAAATCCGCGAATCGCTGGAAGGCACCGCGTGCAGGCTGGCCGCCGAACGCATGCCGCCGTCTGAAATCGCCGAGCTGCGCGAGGTCTTGCACGCGCATGAACGCGATGCCGCCTTTCAAGCCGGCGTGGGTTACTACCAGCAGGAAGGCGATTACGATTTCCACTACCGCATCGTCAAGGGCAGCGGCAACCAGATGCTGTTTCGCATGCTGTGCGACGAGCTCTATCAACTGGCGCGCATGTACCGCATCCAGTACTCGACCACGCCCAACCGCCCCCGGCAGGCCTACGCCGAACATCACCGCATTCTTGACGCCATCGCCGACCGCGACGGCGAGCTGGCTGAAATCCTGATGCGCCGCCATATCCGCGCGTCCCGCATCAACATCGAACAACAGATCGCGCAAAGCACGTTGCAGCGCACGGAGGCATGATGAACCATTCGTACCGCAAGACCCTGCCCGGCACCCGCCTGGATTATTTCGATGCGCGCGCCGCCGTCGAAGCCATCGCGCCCGGCGCCTACGCCGGCCTGCCCTACACGTCGCGCGTGCTGGCTGAAAACCTGGTGCGCCGCTGCGACCCGGCGATGTTGACCGATGCACTGAAGCAATTGATCGAACGCCGCCGCGACCTGGACTTTCCGTGGTTTCCGGCGCGCGTGGTCTGTCATGACATCCTGGGCCAGACCGCGCTGGTGGACCTGGCGGGCCTGCGCGACGCCATCGCCGAGAAAGGCGGCGACCCGGCCAAGGTGAATCCGGTGGTGCCGGTGCAGTTGATTGTGGACCACTCGCTGGCGGTTGAATTCGACGGCACCGACCCCGACGCCTTCGCCCGCAACCGCGCGGTGGAAGACCGCCGCAACGAAGACCGCTTCCATTTCATCGACTGGACCAAGCAGGCCTTTCGCAACATCGAAGTCGTGCCGCCGGGCAACGGCATCATGCACCAGATCAACCTGGAGCGGATGTCGCCCGTGATCTACACGCAGGACGGCGTGGCCTTCCCGGACACGCTGGTGGGCACCGACAGCCACACCCCGCACGTGGACGCGCTGGGCGTCATCGCCATCGGCGTGGGCGGCCTGGAAGCCGAAAACGTCATGCTGGGCCGCGCGTCGTGGATGCGCCTGCCGGACATCATCGGCGTTGAACTCACCGGCCGTGCGCAGCCGGGCATCACCGCCACCGACGTGGTGCTGACGCTGACCGAATTCCTGCGCAAAGAAAAGGTGGTGGGTGCGTATCTGGAGTTCTACGGCGAAGGCGCCGCCAGCCTGACCTTGGGCGACCGCGCCACCATCTCGAACATGGCGCCCGAATACGGCGCGACGGCCGCGATGTTCTCGATTGACCAGCAAACCATCGACTACCTGCGCCTGACCGGCCGCGAAGACGAACAGATTGCGCTGGTGGAAACCTATGCCAAGACGGCGGGCCTGTGGTCCGACAGCCTGGCGACCGCCGAATACGAGCGCGTGCTGCGCTTTGACTTGTCGACCGTGGTGCGCACGCTGGCCGGTCCGTCCAACCCGCACCGCCGCCTGCCGGTGTCCGACCTGGCCGAGCGCGGCATTTCGGGCGTGGTGGAAAACGAGCCGGGCTTGATGCCTGACGGCGCGGTCATCATCGCCGCCATCACCAGTTGCACCAACACCAGCAACCCGCGCAACGTGATCGCTGCCGGCCTGCTGGCACGCAATGCACGCCGCGCGGGCCTTGCCCGCAAGCCCTGGGTAAAGAGTTCGCTGGCGCCCGGCTCCAAGGCCGTGCAGTTGTACCTGGAAGAAGCCGGGCTGCTGCCCGATCTGGAAGCGCTGGGGTTTGGCGT
>RCUJ01000899.1_pt1 | contig 16646 bp, 7 predicted proteins | sample 2166321 | NCBI WGS metagenome assembly RCUJ01 (sample SAMN09932808, study PRJNA488358) | compost metagenome | feature: garden; material: soil; isolation source: compost soil in an enriched community after 118 h of incubation | place: Germany: Experimental Botanical Garden Goettingen | collected... | reverse complement strand
CCAGCTGGTAGCGCCCCGCCTCGCTCAGCACCTGATCCCCGTCCCAGCGCAGCCGCTGGCCGTTGAGAAACCAGTGCGGCTTGCCCACGCCCCCCAGCACCCTGGGTTGCAGGCGGTAGCGCTGACTGCGAATGAGGTTGCCCTCCCCCAGGGCCAGGATGCGAATGGGAGCCTGCAAGTCGGCGCTTCGCCCTTCCCCCGCACAACCACTTGCCAGCAGCGCCTGACGGCGCTCGCCGGGTGTGCGCCAGGGCTCCAGCGAGAGCGGCCAGAGCGCCCGAACGCCTGACTGAGCCGCATCCTGGCAGCGGGCCAGGGTCGGCTTGCCTTCGGCAGTGAGCGCAACCTGGCGCAGCGGCGAAGGCCAATCCATGGGATCCGGCAGGGTGGGCGGATCCCGCGCCTCCAGCAGCCAGGCGCTCTGGCGTTGCAGGCAGGCCTCAGGCAGGGTCGCACTTGACTTGCGCCCCAGCGGCCAGCAGATCTCGGCCTCGCTCACCGTATTGGGTTGCGCCGGCAAAGGGCTGTTGTCCGAGAGCCGCGAGTAAACCGAGAGCAGCAGCGGCACAGCCGCGCTCTGGCCATAAAAGCCCGGCAAGGGGGTACCGTCGGGACGCCCCAGCCAGACCCCTATGGTCCAGCGGCCGGAGACCCCCATGGCCCAGCTGTCCCGATAGCCATAGCTGGTGCCCGTCTTCCAGGCGAGCCGGTTGACCCGGCCGGTCGCCTCGCTGGCGAAGGGCTGATCCGCCCGCCCCTGGGCACTCAATATCTGCCAGATGATCCAGGCGGCCCCCGGGCTCAGCAAGGGGCGGGGCACCGCCTGCTGCCCCGCCAGCCAGACCGGCATCGCCACCTGCCCCTGCCGGGTGAGGGCGCTGTAGAGCGCCACCAGCTGCTCGAGCCGAATGCCCGCCGCCCCCAGCGCAATGGCCGGGTTGGGCTTGTCCGAGAGCGCCAGCCGCACCCCGGCGTTGTCGAGGCGGCTGACCAGCTTGTCCGGTCCGAGCGCCTCCAGCACCTGCACCGCCGGCACGTTGAGGGATTGCTGCAGCGCCTGGGTGAGGGTCACAGGCCCCTGAAAGGCACCGGTAAAATTGGCGGGTCTATAGTCGGAACCCAATCTCGGGGCATCGGAGAGCAGGGAGGCCGAGTGCACCAGCCCCTCGTCCAGGGCCAGACCGTAAATGAAAGGCTTGAGGGTGGAGCCGGGGGAGCGGATCGCCTGCACCATGTCGAGGTAGCCGTGGCGGCGCAGATTGCCATACTCGGCACTGCCCACGTAAGCGCGCACCGCCATTGTGCTGTTGTCCACCAGGAGCAAGGCGGCCGAGGTCTGCTCGGGGAAGCGGCGGATATAGCTCGCCACCCGGGCCTCCAGCCAGCGCTGCAGATCGCCATCAATCGTAGTGTGCACCAGGGCCCCCGGCTGGCTGCCAGCCGCCAGCCGGGCAAACAGCGGCGCCTCCATAGGCGTGAAGTGACCGCGGGCCAGCACAGGCTCGATACGCCCCTCCTGCCACACCGCCTCGGGCCAGGCGCCCTGCGCCACCAAACGCTGCATCACCTTGTCGCGAGCGGCGCGGGCACGCTCGGGGTGCCTGTCCGGCCGGTAACGGCTGGGGGCCTGGGGCAGCACCGCCAGCAGCGCCGCCTCGGCGTGGGTCAGCTTGGCCGCGCTCTTGCCCAGATAGGCGAAACTCGCCGCCTGCACCCCCTCCAGATTGCCGCCAAAGGGGGCCCGGTTGAGGTAGACGGTGAGCAGGGTGCGCTTGTCGTAGTGCCACTCCAGTTGCAGCGCCCGCGCCATCTGGCGCAGCTTGCCGGGCACGCTCCTGTGGTAGGGCTCGATGAGGCGGGCCACCTGCATGGTGAGGGTCGAGCCCCCAGAGACGGCCCGCCCGTAGCGCAGCCACTGCCAAACCCCGCGTACCATGGCAACCGGGTTGACCCCGGGATGGCGCCAGAAATAACGATCCTCGTAACCCAGCAGCGCCTCTATATAGCGGGGGGAGACCTGCTCCAGGGTCACGGGGTAGCGCCACACGCCGCTGGTGTCGGCGAAGGCGCGCAGCGGCCGACCCTTCATATCGAGCACCACCCGCGCGTAGGCGGGATCCAGCGGCGGCGGCGGGAAGAGGCGATCCAGCGCCAGCAGCGACAGGAGCAGGGCAACAGCCCCCAACACCGAGAAACGCAGCCAGCGCGGCAGACGGCCCAACCAGACGAGGCAGACACGGCCACTGCGGCTAAGCCTCAGCAAACTGCGCCGCCAGAGGGTGAGCGGGCGAAGCCGCTCGAGGGAGGGAAGATTACTCAGAGATGCTCACCTCATGAATATCCTCCCCCAGGGCCCGCAGCTCAGGCCGGTACATGTCCTCCACCTGGGTCGGCGGCACCGGATAACGACCCGGCGTCACCGCCCGCATCAGGTAGACCAGCTGCTGGTTGCCCCCCGCACTCAGATCCAGTGCCGCCGTGTAGCGATCGTCACGAAACTCCTGATGCTTGAGGTAGTCGTTCCACTCGCTCTGCCACGCCGGTTTCCCCTCAATCGAAAGCTCTTCCAGCTTGATGCTGTTGCCAAGGGCCGGATTCTCCAGCTCGAAACCGGCCGGCAGCATCTCCACCAGCAGGGCATCGGGCACCGCCGATTCGCTACTCACATTGAGCCGCACCACCACCAGATCGCCGACCCGTACCTTGGCCGGATCAAGCTGCTTGCCGTCGCCATTGAACCAGCTGCGGGTGACACTCATGCCCTGACTCAACCGAGTAGGAGCTTGTTCGGGGTAGCCGATCAGAGTGCGTTGCACATAAAGCGAGCCCTTGCCCTCGTTGGTAACGGCGCTGGCTGTCAGCGCCTCCGGGGCGCCGAGCTGCACACTGGCCTCGCCGGCAAAGGGGCGCTCGCCATCGGTAGATACCAACCTGGCCTGCCAGTCGGCGGCGGGATCAACTTGCGCCAGCCGCAGCAGGGCGAGGCGCTCCTGGGTGCTGAGCCACTGGCGATGGGCCAGGGTATCGGCCACCTTGGCGCTCAGCGCTGGCCAGCGCTCCTCGGCCAGCTTGTGCTGACGAAGCAGGGATAGCTCGAGGGCCTGGTCACGCAGGGGAGAGCCGTAATCCCCCAGATAATCCTCACCGCGCTCGGTCGCCTGCGCCCGGGCAAGGGCCTTGGCGGCGTTCTGCTCATCCCCCATGGCCGAGAGCGCCAGCGAGAGGTGGAGCAGCGGCAAACCGGAGCGGGCGTGATCGGCCTGCTGCTCCCAGATGAGGCGCAGGGTGGCGAGCGGCGCCTTGCCCACCCGGGCCAGCACATAGGCGCTGTAGGCCTGATAGGCCAGCCGGCTGTGCTCGGGGGCACTGCTCCAGCGCTCCCCGTACTGGCTGTCGGTGAGATAGCTTTGCAGCCGGTTCAACGCCTGACTCAGCATGGCCTCCGGCACGGCATCCCCCGCCTCCTTGCGGGCCAGCAGATAGTCGGCGGCATAGGCGGTGAGCCACTGCTCCTCGTCGGAGCGTCCATCCCACAAACCGAAACCGCCGCTCGGCAGTTGCAGCCGCTGCAAGCGTTGCAGCAGGGCGCGCTGCAGATCCGCCTCGCTCACCGGCTTGCGGCCCTCTGTGGGTTGTGACCAGGCGGCCCGCTCATCCGCCGTGGTCAGCAAGTAAGGCCAGGCGCGCGACAGGGTCTGCTCCAGACAGGCATAAGGGTAATCGGCCAGCGCCTGCCACTGGGCGGCCGGATCCCAGGGGGGCGTGCCTGAGAGGCTGAGCAGCCCCTGCAGGTTGGTGCTATCCAGCCCGGCCAGTTCGCTCTGGGCAAAGCTCATCTGCTGACCCGGGGCCAGCATCTGGTAGCGCTGGCGAGTCTCGGCAGGCCAGGGGGAGCGCAGCGGCAGCGACCAGTCGCGGCTTATCGCAAAGCCCTTGCCGCTCGCCGCCAGTTGCAGGCTTGCTACGCCGCTGGCGCCTGTCACTGTGAGTGGCAGGGTCAGCCACTGCTCCTCGCCGTTTTTAAGGGAAAGGGTGCTGGGCAGCTCGCCGTTTGCCTTGAGCCCGCCATTGAGGGTCCAGGCAAGGGAGAGGGTCTGATCCTCGCCGCTCATGTTGCGCAGCTGCACCAGGGCCCGGGTCTGATCCCCGCGAGCGCCAAAGCGTGGCCAGCCAATTTCGGCCACCAGGGGCGCCACTACCTTGACGGCACGCTCGGCCTGACCCACCTGCTGCTCGTTCCAGGCCAACGCCATCAGCGCCAGCTCGCCGTTGAAGTTGGGCAGATCGAGCGGGATCACCGCCTTGCCCTGTTCGTCGAAACTCACCTCGCCGCTCCAGAGCGCAGCGACCTCGACCCGGCTCTCCAGTGCGCCCCCCTTCTTCAGGGCCGGGGCATCACCGCCGTAGTTGAGACGAGCCAGCTTGCCGTCCTGGGGCGGGATCACCTGACCGTAGTTGTCGAACAAGTCTTGTGCGAAGCGCTTGCGACCGAAGAAGATCTCGAACGGGTCGAGTGGCTTGTAGTCGCTGATATTGAGCACGCCCCTGTCCACCGCCGCCAGCACCACCCGCCCCTGACTGTTGGGGGTGGAGGTAGCGGTCACTTCGAGCCGGGTGAGCGGCACGGCTTTATCCGGCGCGCTCAGGGTAAGCGGCAGGCGGCGAGCCTCTCTGTCCAGCGCGAGCGGCACCAGGCCGACCGAGCGCAGGCTTTGAATGCCCTTGCTGCTCGCCGGCCTCGACTCGCTGTCAGGGACGGCGATCTGGGCCGAGATATGGAGATCATGACGTTGCCACTCGGGGCTGATGGGGATCTCGAACTCGCCACGCCCTTCCCCCTGCCCGGCGCCTTCGGCGTTCAGCTCGATGCGCTGCCACCAGCGCAGGCCGTCGCCATCTTCCACCAGCAGCAACCCCTTGCCCGGACGCGGTGCCACCAGGGTCACCTTGGCCTTGTCGCCAGCCTGATAGGCGCGCTTGTCGAGGGTGATGGCAATCTTGTCGGGCCGCGCCTGCTCGCCACCACCGCCCCAGGCGTAACTGCCGATCTCCACCCGCAGGCTCGATTGATGGCCCTGACTGTTCTCCACTTCCAATCGATACCAGCCCGCCGCCAGTTGCAGCATGAGCGGGGTCGGCCCCTTGCCATCCAGCTGCAGGGTCTGCTCCTGCTCCAGATAGGGCTGGCTGTTGAACTCGTACTTCCACCCCTCGCCGTCGGCGTAGTGCCAGTAGTAGTCGCGGTACTCGTTGACCAGGCGCACCTTCACCTCGCCCGCCACCGGCTGGCCCTTGTCGTCGAGGTTGAGGATCTGGAAGGGGAGCGGTTTGCCCCCCTCTACCCGCTCTGCCACGAAATCGGCCCTGAGGGCGGGCCACTGGCTGTCGGCGGGCCAGCCGTACTGGGTGCGGCTGCGATTGACGGCGCGGCCACCGGGCTCGGAGAGCGACACCCGGTAGGCCACCTCCAGCGGCCCGAGGGCACGCACGCCATCCAGCTCATCCACCAGGGAGAAGCTCCCCTGCCCCTGCTCATTGAGAGTGAGACTCCGGGGCTCGAGATCCTTGGCCTGCTCGGCGAGCAGCACGTCCCCTAAGGTAAACTCCTGCCACTGGGTGAAGGGCATGGTGGCGCGGCTTATCTTCACCTCCGCCTTCGCCTTGGTACTGCTCGCCGGGGCACCATAGAGGTAGTCCCCCTGCAGCGGCAGGGTGAGGGCCGCTTCCGGGCTCTGCAATTCCCCATCCGGCCCCTTGCCGAGCTGCAGTTTCAGCCGCTCGGGCAGGAACTCCTCCACCAGGAAGGGCCACTCGAAGCGGCTGCCTGCCGATGTCTTGAGGGTGATGGTCCAGCGTCCCAGGGGCGCATCCTGCGGCAGGCGCAGGCCGTAGTGGGCTGCGCCCAGGGGGTCAGGCAGCAGCCGTTTCTGCTCCAGCAGCTGACCGTCCGGCTGTTTCACCTCCAGCTCCACCGCCATGCCGGGCAACAGCTGGCCATCCTGCCCCTTGAGCAGGATCTCGCTGTCGAGCCGCTCGCCGGGGCGGTAGAGATCCCGCCCACTGAACAGATAGAGCTGCTGGGCCTGCCAGGGCTGGGTGCCCAGATCGAAGGTGGAGAGATCAAGCGCCGCGCCATCGAGGCGCAGCACCGCCAGATGCTTGCCCTGCTCGGCCAGCAGCAGGCGGGCCCCCTGCACCTGCTCGAAACGCCGGTGACCGCGCGGATCTGTCTGCTGCACCTGCAGCCGGTTGCCCTTCTCGTCGAGCAGGGAGAGTTGCACCTCCTTGAGGGGGTCGGCGGTTGCCAGGGAGCTGACGAACACCTCCAGTCGATCCCGGTAGCGGCGGGCACTGAGCCCCATGTCGCTCACCGCGAAATAGGTGGTCTCCTTGCGCCAGTCGTAGTTGCCAAGGGGCGACATCACCGCAAAATAGACCCCGGCCTCGGCCAGTTGCGGCTCCTTCACGTTGATGAGGCGAGTCTCGCGGCGGTTGGGATCCAGCTCCAGGGCGTAGCGGCCGCTGAACACCCGCTTGGCACGGGCCGTGATCTGCTCCAGCTCCCAGTTGCCCATACCGGCACCGGGCCTGTATTCGGCGAGAAAGCGCGGCAGATAGTCGGCGTCTATCCGGAAGAAGTCGATGTTGACCTCATCCACATTGACCCCGTTGATGGGCAGGCGCAGCTCCTGGCGCAGTGGCAGCACCATGCCGCTGGCGGCGAAGGAGGCACCGGCCTCCAGCGGCCGGGTCTTGAGGGTCCAGCTCTGGGGGGCAGGGCCCAGGCCTGCCTTGAGGGTCACCTCATAACGCTTGTTGGGCTGAACCTGCGGGAAATAGAGGGTGCGGCCATCCTCGGCCAGGATCCAGTCCCCCTGCACCTGCTTGCCCCCCTCCGTCACCCCGAGCCAGGCTTGCCAGCTCGATCTCGGCGCCAGCGGACCGGAGAAGACCAGCGCCAGCGCCGGTGCATCCCGGTACTGGCGGGCATTGGCCTGGCTGATCTCGGTTGGGGTGCCCTCCTCCTGCCGCGCTGCGGGCGCCTGAGCGGTGGGCTCGGGCTTGTCAGGGCCACAGCCTGCCAGGACCAATACCGCCAGCAAGAGCGCAGGCCAGGGGCGCGACAGATGCAAGAGGCGGGAAACGAGGTTGGAATCGGAGAGGTGCATAGGTTTGGTCCCGGATTGGGTTGCCGCATTCACGGCATAATGGCCAATAGAATAAGGGATCCGGACCGGGTAACACAAAACCCATTTCGGGGTGATCCGCACCGATAACAGTAAGCATCACCCCATGTTGTTTTTAAACAAGCGAGATTTACACATAATCCATACGAATCTCCTTGTTAGATAACTATTTTATAGTTAATGATGTCCACCAGTTTTCTGAACCCAAGCTAAACTGGGAGCTATAGATCGCTTGTGCCGATTTTGGCTACTCTTTATTCTCTGCGCTCGACTACGGGTCGAGCCCAGAGAAGAGAAGAGATGCACAGCGCGAGGTGGGGTAAACACTTAATAATTATGATGTTATCTTGACCCCACCCTGCAGTGAGACTTATCTGTTCCATGGATGAAAACAGGTGACGAGACTCTACAAAACACTCATCTCCATATTGAAATACTTTCTAGCTTATTTTATTGCGACTGCAGTTATCCGCAGGCCTGGACTTAGTGCTGGTCACGGATGGTTGTGCACTCATTACTGATTGGGATAACACCACAATGGAAAATAACGATCTGTCCGTAGTCGAAAAAAGGTTGGTTGCCAGATTCCTGGATATGTTCATCAAGTTCGGTCTTATCCTGGCATTGGGCTCTTTCTGCTTTACCGTATTCTCCCCCTTCATGAACATGATGTTGTGGGCCCTCATTCTGGCGGTCACCCTCTATCCGCTTCACCAGCGTTTTGCCACGCGGCTCGGTGGAAAACAGGGCAAGGCAGCGACCCTGCTGGTCCTGCTGGGAGTATTGCTGATCGTCGCTCCGACCGTCGCCATGCTCAGCTCCCTGGGTGACAGTGTCAGCACCCTGGTCGACAAGGTGAACAACAACACCCTGGTGATCCCGGCGCCTTCCGCCAGCATCGCCGAGATCCCGCTGGTGGGTGGAAAAGTGCACGCCATGTGGCTGAAAGCCTCGATGGATCTGCCCAGCCTGATCAACAGCTACCGCCCGCAGTTGGGCGATCTCGCCAAGCAGGTGGTGGGCATGCTGGCCAGCATGGGTGGTGGCTTGCTGGGCTTTGTCGCCTCCTTCATCGTGGCCGGCATCATGATGGCCTGGGGTGCTCCGGGCGCAGTCAGTGCCGATCGCATCGCCATGCGCATCACCGATGAACGCAAGGGGCTGGCGCTGACCAAGCTCTGCACCAGCACCATCAGGGCCGTGGCTCAGGGCGTCATCGGGGTGGCCTTCATCCAGGCGCTGCTGGCGGGTATCGTCATGTCACTGGCAGGGATCCCGGGCGTCGGCATCTTCTTCATCCTCGCCCTCATCCTGGGCATCGCCCAGGTGCCTGTCATTCTGATAACGGGTCCGGCCATCGCCTACATGTGGGCGACCGGGGATAACGGTACCGTGGCCAACATCATCTACTCCGTTCTGCTGGTCATCGCAGGCATGGCGGACAACGTGCTCAAGCCGCTGCTGCTTGGCCGTGGGGTCGATGCCCCCATGCCGGTAGTGCTGCTGGGTGCTCTTGGCGGCATGGCAACCAGTGGCATCCTCGGGATGTTTATCGGTGCCACCCTGCTCTCCATCGGTTATCGCATCTTCATGGCCTGGGTCAACGAAGGTCCGGCTGCGGCGGATAAAGTGGCTGCGGATAAATAAACGCATGATCCCCGATCGTTACCTTATGCGCCCCCTGCTCACAGGGGGGGCATGTCTGTTGTTGAGCGCCTGTACCGTGCTCGGCCCGGACTATCAGCCCCCCCAGGTCAAGGAGATGGCGGGCTGGCAAAGCGCCAGCGAGAGCCAGTTCAAGGATTCCCCCCGCGCAGCAGACTATCGCCAGTGGTGGACCCAGTTAAATGATCCCGTGCTGAGCGCCCTGGTCGAGGAGGCCCTGGTCAAGAATCCGGATGTGCGGATCGCCGGTTTGCGCATCCTTGAGGCCCAGGCCCAGCTCGGCATCGCCGAGAGCCTGCTCGGTCCTCAAGCCACGGTCGCCAGCGGGGAATGGCTGCAAGCCGGCCAGACACGCAACGGCCACAGCACTTCAGGAAGCAGCTATGGCGCCGCCTTCAACCTGGGTTGGGAGCTCGATTTTTGGGGCAAGTTCCAGCGTGGGGTGGAAGCGGCGGATGCCAACTACTTCGCCACCCTGGCGCAGTACGATGACATCCAGGTCCTGATGATCGCCCAGGTGGCCCAGCTCTATGTGAGCATACGGACAGTGGAGGCCCGCCTTGAGATCGCCCACGAGAACGCCCGTATCCAGCAACGTAGCCTGGAGATCACCGAGCGGCTGTTCAAGAGCGGCAACAACGCCGAGCTGGACGTGCAGCAGGCCAAGACCCAGTACCTGGGGACCCTCTCCAGCATTCCGCAACTCGAAACCAGCCTGCGCCAGAGCCAGAATGCCCTGAGCACCCTGCTCGCCAGAGTGCCAGGTCCGCTCCCCGAGATGCTCCCCGGCACCGGCGTGATCCCGCAGGGCGAGCTCGCGCTGGTCGCCGAGATGCCTGCCGATCTGCTGCGCCGCCGTCCCGACGTGCGGGTGGCGGAGCGGCAGCTGGCCGCCCAGTCGGCGCTGATCGGAGTGGCCGAGACCGAGCTCTATCCCTCCATCACCCTGCTCGGCACCCTGGGGGTAAGCGCCACCGGCGGTGGCAGCGAGACCTTCTCCTGGGCTGCCGGCCCCGCCATCAGCTGGGATCTGCTGGATCGCGGCCGCCTCAGCAATCAGGTGCTGGTGCAAGATGCCCGCTTCCAGCAACTGCACGAACGCTACCGCGACACCGTGTTCCGGGCGGCCCGCGAGGTGGACGACTCCGCCGTGGCCTATGCCAACGGCCAGGATGAGATCGAGCTGTTGGGCCAAACCGGCGCGGCGGCTCGCCGCTCTCTGGATATCGCCAACACCCAGTACCGCGAAGGGATGGCCGACTTCCAGCGGGTTCTCGATTCCCAGCGCGCCCTGTTCAACCAGCAGGAACGGCTGGTCAACAGCCGCGGCGCCCGGATGCGCGATCTCATCACTCTCTACAAGGCACTGGGTGGCGGATGGGAACAGGGGCGACAGCGTCCCCTGGTGACGCCAGAAGTCGATGCCCAGTTCAGGACCAACTCAGATTGGGCGCCCCTGCTCGATGCAACTCAGCCCCAGCCCACGGCTCAGAAGGTAAAATAGAATGACTGACAGTTCCGCTTCCCCCGGCCAGGCCAGCCGCCGCTCCACCCTGGGGCTGCTTGGGCTGATCGTCCTCCTGCTGATCTGGTATCTGCTGGCCGACCGGTTGACGCCCTACAGCTCCCAGGCCAGGGTGCAGGCCTTCGTGGTCCCCGTCGCCGCCGAGGTGTCGGGCCAGATCCGCCAGGTCTATGTGAAGGACAATCAGGACGTGTCGGCAGGGGCCTCCCTGTTCGAGATCGATCCCGAACCCTACGACATCGCTCTCGCCAAGGCACGCTCCGACTACCAGACGGTGCTCAGCAGCGTCAAGGCGAGCGGTGAAGGCATCAAGGCCGCAGAGGCAAGCCTGCAGGCCATGCGCGCCGCCTATGACAATGCGGCCAAGGATGCCGATCGCCAGGAGCGCCTCTATCGGGAAGATCCGGGTGCCATCTCGGTTCGCCGCCTCGAGGTCGCCCAGGCCACCCGCGAGACGGCCAAGAGCCAGGTGGCCGCGGCCGAGGCCGACGTGCGCCGCGCCATCGAGGCTGCTGGGGTGAACGGTGAGAACAACTCCCAGCTGCTCAGTGCCCGCTCGGCGGTGCACAAGGCGGAGCTGGATCGGAAGAATACCCTGGTGGTGGCGCCCGGTAGCGGCCTCATCACAGACCTGAGTACCGACGTCGGTCAGTTCATCGGTGCCGGTGCACCGGCCATGACCCTGATCGCCATCCACGACGTCTGGATCTCCGCCGATCTGACCGAGAACAACCTGGCCAACATTCAGCCTGACGATGAGGTCGCCATCCTGCTCGACAGCCTGCCCGGCCGCATCTTCAAGGGCAAGGTGCGCAGCATCGGCTACGGGGTGGGTGATGGTCAGAGTCAGCCGGCGGGGTCGCTGCCGACGGTGGACAACAACCGTGACTGGCTGCGCCAGGCCCAACGCTTCCCGGTCAAGGTCGCCTTCACCGAAGACGATCTGCCACCGGTTGCCGCGCTGCGGGTCGGCGGTCAGGCCGACGTGCTGGTCTATGCGGATGAGGGCGGGCTGATGAACCTGTTGGGCGCCCTCTACATTCGCCTGATGAGCCTCTGCTCCTTCCTGTACTGATGAGCCCTATGCATAACGGAGATCGTGCGGTACTCAGGATTGGTGTTGGCATCGCGCTCGCCACCCTGATCTGCTATGGGCTGGCCCTGCCCATGCCACACCTTGGCTGCATCATGGCCTGGGTGGTGCTGTGCCGCCCGGGGGAGCCGCTCGCCCTGCGCAAGGGGCTGGTCGGGGGGATCATGCTGCTGGCCATCATGGTCGGCGGCGTCTTGCTGGTGCCCCTGCTGACCCACTATGCCCTGGCGGCCGTGCTGCTCATTACCCTGCTGCTCTATCTGCTGATGCAACAGTCGATGGCCGGCAAGGGAGCCTCCGCCATGCTGCTTATCATGGCCATCACCGTGATCCCGGTGGCGGGCCTCATCGAGCAGACGCTGGCCATCTCCATCGCCCAGATGATGGGGGTGGGGATCCTGATCGGCACCCTGGTCAATCTGCTGAGCCATGCGCTGTTCCCTCCCCAGCCCACGGCCGCCGCCGCGGGCAAGGCCCCCTCTCGCCCCGAGCAGCCGACCCGGCTGGCGATGCGAGCCGTGGTGATAGTGCTGCCGGTCTGGCTGCTGGCACTCGGCAACCCGGCCTTCTACATTCCCGCCGTGATGAAGACGGTGGCGCTGGCGCAGCAGAGCACCTCGCTCAATGCCAAACACGCGGGCAAGGAGCTGGTGCTGTCGACCCTGATGGGTGCTCTGCTGGCCTTCGTGCTCTGGATGGGGCTCAGCATCTGGCCCTCTCTGCTGATGCTGGTGCTGATGCTGGGCCTGATGACCCTCTGGCTGGCCAGGCGCCTGGTGCGGCTGGTGCCGGGTCGCTTCCCGCCCTCGTTCTGGAGCAATGCCTGGATCACGGCGCTGATCCTGTTTGGTCCGGCCATCGAAGACAGTGCGACCGGCAAAGACGTCTGGCTGGCGGCCGCGATGCGGTGCGGCCTGTATCTGCTGGTGGCCGGTTATGGCTGGTTGTGCATCGTGACCCTGGAGCGCTGGTGGCCCGTTGGCCGACCGGCGGCAGAAACACAGATAGGAGAGTGATATGTTATCCATTTTACTGGTCGGCATCCCCGTGATCCTGGCCAATATGCTGCTGCAGTCCGCGGTGTCCGTCGGGGGCATTCGCTTCTACATCAATCACTTCCATGAACGGGAAGGGGTGCTGGCCGGGGTGTTGGCCCTGTTTGGCATCATCATCATAGTGCTGACGGGCAACCTGCTGCAGATCACGCTCTGGGGCGCCCTGTTCCTGTGGCTGGGGGAGTTTGCCACCCTGCAGGAGGCCATCTATCACTCCGGGGTCAACTTTGCCACCCTGGGCTATGGCGACATCGTCATGAGCGCACAGTGGAAGCTGCTGGGCCCGCTGGAGGCGGTCAACGGCGCCCTGATGATCGGCCTGTCCGGCGCCAGCATGCTGGCGGTCCTGCAGCATCACATTCGCAAGCAACTCGGCCAGTAGTGCCACGAATAGCGCCTCTCGCCGGGCGTTCGAAAACATAAAAAAGAGGGGATCCAATGGCTCCCCTTTCTCATTTCAGGTGGCTTGGGGCCAACCGCTCGCCCCGTGCCCCTCGCCTCAGCTCGCGGCGACCTGTTCGGTCGCGGTGGCGGAGACCTTACGCTTGATTTCCCGCACCAGCAGGGTGGAGAGGGCACTAAGGGGCTAATGCCTGCCAGGCTTCCATTGGAAACCTTTAATCCGTCATCAGATTGGGCGAACACGAGGGGGCGGGTTTCTGATGGCGTGAAATTTCGTTTGGGCCGGTTTTGCAGTATTCTTGCCATCCGACAGTTGTTCAACAGGATAGTGCCAGTTCATGTCGTCTACCGCGCTCAGTCCCCTCCCCTCTGCCAGCCAGGCGCCGCTGTTTTTTCGCCTGGATACCCGCAGCCAACGGCTGGTCGCCCTGACCGATGTGATGCAGACCCCGCTCCACTGGCTGGATGAGCCCAGGAGTGCCTGGCCAGGCCAGTTGCCGGATACCCTGCGCCAGCCCATCGAGCAACGGCTCGCCAGCGGCCAGGGTGGCAAGTTGCTGGTGCGCTTCGCCGATCAGCAGTGGCACATCTCGCTCTCTCACGAACAGGACGCCTTCTGGCTCATCTGCCTGCAGACCCAGCGCCATGAGAGTGCCGCCAATCTGGCGTTGCAGTTGCCACGGTTGAGCCAGATGGCCAGCCAGCAGCAATATGCGGCCATGCTGGAGAGCCTCAAAGAATGCCTTGGCGCCGATCGGCTGATCCTCTGGCACTACCAGGCCAACGGCCCGCTCGGCAGCGAGCAACTGAGCCCGGTGTTCAGCCTGGGGGTTGATTATCTCGGTGCCATCCGCGGGGATAGCCGCTATATCCGGGCCCTGCGCACCCGCGGCGCCTTGAGTTTCTCGGAGGCGGCCCATCAGCCCATGCTGAGCCAGCACTATTACCTGGCCGATACCCAGGTCAGCTCCCGTCTGGATGGCGCCCTGCTGGAGCAGGAGAAACTCATCGGGGTACTCAGCCTCGAATATGCCGAGACGACCCAGCTCGGTGAGGAGGTGCTGCAACTGGTACGCCACTGCGCCCAGCTGCTGGGCCACTGGCAACCGGCACAGGCCGAGCCTGAGCCTTCCCTGTCGCTGCCCGCCGAGCTGGCCAGCAAGACCGGCCACGACTACTGCCGCGCCCTGATCGGCTGGGCCATGGCCACCAGCGGGGCCCGCATCGGCTGGCTCGGTGAATACCAGCCGAGGGGGCAGGAGCTTTGGCTGATCCCGCACTGCGTGCACAAGGATGGCGCCTTCGTCTCCCGCAGGCCGGTCAATATCAATCTGGGGCCGGGTCAGGATCTGTTCCTCCATGGCCAGGCGCTCTATGTGGAAGACTTGCCCCTGCGCTACCCGCAGGCGACCCGCCTGCTGAAGACCGAGGCCAAGGCCTACGTCGGCATCCCCCTGGCCATCGGCTCGGCCTCTCCCCTTGGCCAGCTCACCCTGTTGCTCGACGCCCCACTAGCCGACCCCATGCCCCTGCTCGATGCCCTCAACAGCCAGCGTGAACGCGCGGCCATCGAGCTGCAGCGCCTCGCCAGTGACGATGCCCTGCGCCTGGCGGAGGTGGCCTTCAATACCCACGATGGCCTGCTGGTGATGGATGACAACGGCATCATCCTCAAGGTCAATGCCTCCTTCACCCGCATCACCGGCTTTCGGGACGATGAGATGATCGGCCTTCACTTCGAGTCGCTGCGACCCACCTACTATGGCGACAGCCTGAGGGACGAGGTCATCTCGGCCGTGCTCAGGCAGGAGTTCTGGCTGGGCGAGGAGCAGTGCCTGCACAAGAGCGGCCACCTCTTCCCGGTGCGGCTCATGGTGAGCGTGGTCAAGGATGGGGCCGGCGGCATCTCCCATTTCGTCTGCAGCTTCTACGACATCACCGAGGAAAAAGAGGCGGCCCGCCACATCGAGCAGCTCGCCTATTACGACGATCTGTCCGGCCTCTACAACAGGCGCAGCCTGAACGACATCCTGCAGCGTACCCTGCTCGCCCCGAGCGGACAGTGGGGCGCCCTGCTGCTGCTGGATCTCGACAACTTCAAGTCGATCAACGACTCCCTCGGCCATGCCTGCGGCGATCTGCTGCTGCGGGCCGTGGTGGAGCGGCTCAAGTCCCTGCCACAAGAGAATCTGGTGCTGGCCCGCACCTCGGGCGACGAGTTCGCGCTGCTGTTCACGACCCTGGGTCAGGGTTATGTCACCGCCAAGATCCTGGCGGAGCACTTCGCCCGCGAGCTGATGGGGATGTTCCGCAATCCGTTCGATATCGACGATAACAAGCTGCACTGTAGCGCCTCGGTGGGGATCAGCCTCTTCTGTGACGAAGACCGGGATCATCTGGCCCTGATGCAGCAGGCCGATACCGCCTCTCACATGGCCAAGCGCTCGGGCCAGGGCAGCTATGTCTTCTTCAGCGAGGCCATGGCCGAGAAAGAGAAGAACAAGCTGTCCCTGAACAACCAGTTGCGTGACGCCCTGCGCAACAACGAGCTGGAGTTGCACTATCAGCCCCAGTACCGGGTCGACAACGGCGCCCTCTCCGGCGTGGAGGCCCTGCTGCGCTGGCAGAAGAGCGACGGCACCATGGTGCCCCCCGGTGAGTTCATCCCCATCGCCGAGGAGACCAGCCTCATCCAGGAGATAGGCTACTGGGTGATGAAGACCGCCTGTGCCCAGTACAGTTTCTGGCTCAACCAGGGCCTGGTCATCCCCCATCTGTCGGTCAACGTCAGCGCCCGCCAGTTCCACACCGCCGGTTTCGTGCAGCAGGTGGAGTACATTCTGCGTGATACCGGGGTGCCCCCCTCCCGCCTGCTGCTGGAGGTGACCGAGTCCGTGGTGCTGGAAAACCGGCTGGAGAGCATCGCCAAGATCCGCCAGCTCAAGGCCCTCGGCCTCCTGATCTCCATCGATGACTTCGGTACCGGCTATTCATCCCTCGCTTATTTGCGCGATTTGCCGGCCGACGAGGTCAAACTGGATAGAAGCTTCATCCAGACGCTGGTCCACAGCGAACAGGACAGGGCCATCGTCAAGGCGATCCTGGATCTCGCCCAGGTATTTCGCTTTACGGTGACCGCCGAAGGGGTGGAAGATGAGGAGCAGCTCAAGGTGCTCAAGCAGCTGGGCTGCCAGCACTACCAAGGCTTCCTGACCAGTCGCCCGCTCACGGTCAAGGCGCTCGAACGGCTGCTGGGAGTCCCATCCCCGGGCTAAACATGTAGGATTTATAGGGCTTTATGTAATAAAATAACGGCCTGCTCGAATCATTGGAGTCGTCTATGTCAGTCATAAACCGGATCCCTGCCGTTGAAACCAGCGGCTCTGCCGAGAGTTGCGGAAGCACGCACCGGAGCCCTGCCGCCAGCGATGCCAGCAGTACCGATGTTATTGGCCGGATCCATTCCGTTGAGACCTGCGGCACGGTCGACGGCCCCGGCATCCGATTTATCGTGTTCATGCAGGGCTGCCTGATGCGCTGCAAGTATTGCCATAACCGGGATACCTGGGACACCCAGGGCGGCCGCGAGGTCACTGTGCCCGAGTTGATGAGCGATCTCACCAGCTATCGCCACTTCATGAATGCCTCCGGCGGCGGCGTCACGGCCTCCGGTGGGGAAGCCATGCTGCAGCAAGAGTTCATCGCCGAGCTGTTTGCCG
>RCUJ01000897.1_pt1 | contig 16672 bp, 13 predicted proteins | sample 2166321 | NCBI WGS metagenome assembly RCUJ01 (sample SAMN09932808, study PRJNA488358) | compost metagenome | feature: garden; material: soil; isolation source: compost soil in an enriched community after 118 h of incubation | place: Germany: Experimental Botanical Garden Goettingen | collected... | reverse complement strand
TCACCGGCGCCCTGGCACAGCAGGATGTCGCCGGCACGCAGCAGCGGCTTGACCAGCGGCGCCAGATCGACGCCACGCTCGATGTAGATCGGGTCGAGCTGACCGCGCTGACGGATGCTGTTGCACAGCTTGCGGCTGTCGGCACCCGGGATCGGCTCTTCGCCGGCCGGATAGACTTCCATCAGCAGCAGCACGTTGGTGTCGGCCAGCACCTGGACGAAATCCTCGTAGAGGTCGCGGGTGCGGCTGAAACGGTGCGGCTGGTAGACCATCACCAGGCGTCGCTCCGGCCAGCCGCCGCGCACCGCCTTGATCACCGCCGCCACTTCGCGCGGATGGTGACCATAGTCGTCGACCAGCATCACGCTGCCGCCGGCCACCGGCAGTTCGCCGTAGACCTGGAAACGCCGACCGACGCCCTGGAAGCCGGACAACCCCTGGACGATGGCCTGATCGCTGATGCCTTCATCGGTGGCGATGGCGATGGTCGCCAGGGCATTCAGCACGTTGTGATTGCCCGGCATGTTGACCGAGACATCCAGCGGCTCGCGCCCGGTACGCAGCACGGTGAAGAAGGTCAGCATGCCCTGCTGGCGCACGTTGATCGCACGCACGTCGGCATCTTCACCGAAGCCGTAGGTCATGGTCGGGCGCGCCACCTGCGGCAGGATCTCGCGCACGATGGGGTCGTCGACGCACAGCACCGCCAGGCCATAGAACGGCAGGTTATGCAGGAACTCGACGAAGGTTTTCTTCAACTTGTTGAAGTCGCCCTCGTAGGTGCTCATGTGGTCCATGTCGATATTGGTGACCACCGCGACCATCGGCTGCAGATGCAGGAAGCTGGCATCGCTTTCGTCCGCTTCGGCAATCAGGTAGCGGCTGGTGCCGAGCTGGGCATTGGTGCCCGCCGCATTCAGGCGGCCGCCGATGACGAAGGTCGGGTCCAGGCCGCCGGCGGCGAACACCGAGGCCAGCAGGCTGGTGGTGGTGGTCTTGCCATGGGTGCCGGCCACGGCGATGCCATGCCGGTAACGCATCAGTTCGGCGAGCATTTCTGCACGCGGCACCACCGGCACGCGCCGCTCCAGCGCGGCGGCGACTTCCGGGTTGGAGGTATTCACGGCGCTGGAGACCACCAGCACATCGGCGCTCTCGGCGTTCTCGGCACGGTGGCCGATAAAGATCTGCGCACCGAAGCTCTGCAGACGTTCGGTGACCGCCGAAGCCTTGAGGTCGGAGCCGGACACCTGATAGCCCAGGTTGAGCAACACTTCGGCGATGCCGCACATGCCGGCGCCGCCGATGCCGACGAAGTGGATACGGCGGATACGGCGCATTTCCGGCTGCGCGATAGCTTTGCGACTCTCAACCACGGGCCACCTCCAGACAAATATCGACAACGCTGCGGGTTGCATCGGGTTTGGCCAGTCGGCGCGCGGTGCGCGCCATTTCTTGCAATCGTTCTGGGTGCATCAAAACCTCGGACAGCTGAGCCGCCAGCATGGTGGCGTCTGTGGAGCGTTGCGGCAGAAGGACGGCAGCGCCCTCCCTGGCCAGGTACTCGGCGTTACGCGTCTGGTGATCATCGATGGCGTGTGGCAGCGGCAGCAGGAACGCCGGCAGACCGGCGGCAGCCAGCTCGCTGACGGTCAAGGCGCCGGCGCGGCACACCACCAGATCGGCCCAGGCGTAGGCGCGGGCCATGTCCTTGATAAAGGGCGCGACCTGCGCTTCGACGCCCGCAGCGCGGTAACGTTCGCCAGTGATGCCATCGTGTTGCTTGCCGGCCTGGTGGAACACTTCCGGGCGCAACTCGCCCGGCAGCAACGCCAGGGCGGCGGGCAACAGCTTGTTCAGCGGCTCGGCGCCCAGGCTGCCACCGAGAATCAGCAGGCGCGGCCGGCGATTGCGCAGCGAATCGCGCGGGGTCTCCAGGAACAGCTCCTCGCGCACCGGATTGCCGGTGGTGCGGCGCTTGGGCGAAGCGCCGAAGGTATTCGGGAAGGCCTCGCACACACGGCTGGCGAACGGCACCAGGCTGCGATTGGCGGTGCCGGCCACGGCGTTTTGCTCGTGGATGATCAACGGCGCACCGCCCAGCCGGGCCGCCAGGCCGCCGGGGCCGGTGACGAAGCCACCCATGCCGAGCACGCACACCGGCTGCAACTCGCGCACGACTTTACGCGCCTGAAACAGTGCCTTGATCAGCTGGAACGGCGCCTTGAGCAGCGACAGCTTGCCCTTGCCGCGCAGACCACTGACGTCGATCAGGTGCAGCGCCAGGCCGGCGGCCGGGACCAGTTCGTTCTCGATGCCGCGCGGCGTACCCAGCCAATGCACGCGGTAACCGCGCGCCTGGAACTCGCGCGCGCAGGCCAGCGCCGGGAACACGTGCCCGCCGGTACCGCCGGCCATGATCAGCACATTAGCGGGCATTGGCAGGCTCCTGTGCGCTGTTGCCATCGAAAAAATCCGACTCCTGGAAATCGACATCCTCGCTGCCCAGTTGGGTGCGCCGCTCCCATTCGATGCGCAGCAGCAGCGCCAGGCTGACGCAGCAGATCACCAGGGAGCTGCCGCCATAGCTGAGGAACGGCAAGGTCAGGCCCTTGGTCGGCAGCAGGCCGATATTCACCCCGATATTGATCAGGAACTGGCCGATCCACAGGAACGCCAGGCCGTAGGCGACGTAGGCGGCGAAGAACTGCTTGGCCTTCTCCGCCCACAGGCCGATATACAGGGCGCGCACGCAGACGAAGGCGAACAGGCCGACGGTAACCAGGGCGCCCAGCATGCCCAGCTCTTCGGCGAGCACGGCGAAGACGAAGTCGGTGTGCGCTTCCGGCAAGTAGAACTGTTTCTGGATGCTGTTGCCCAGGCCGACGCCGAACCACTCGCCGCGACCGAAGGCGATCAACGCCTGGGTCAACTGGTAGCCGGAGCCGTACTGGTCGGCCCAGGGGTCGGTGAAGGTGATCAGGCGCTGCAGGCGGTACTCCTGGGTCTGCACCAGCACGAACAACGCGCCAACGGCCAGCGCGACCAGCAGGCCGAAACGCAGCAGGCCGACGCCGCCGAGGAACAGCATCGCCGCGGCGGCGCCCATCATCACCACGGTGGCGCCGAAGTCCGGCTCCAGCAGCAGCAAGCCGGCCATCGGCAGCAGCACCACGAACGGCTTGAAGAAGCCGGCCCAGCTTTCGCGCACTTCGGCCTGACGGCGCACCAGATAGCCGGCCAGGTAGATCACCACGAACAGCTTGGCGATTTCCGATGGCTGCACGTTGAATGCGCCGAAGCCGATCCAGCGCATCGAACCGTTCACCTCGCGGCCGATCCCCGGCACCAGCACCAGCACCAGCAGGGCGAAGGCGGCCAACAGCGCCAGACCACTGAGACGTTGCCAGGTTTCCAGCGGGATCAACAGCACCACAACGGCGGCGCCGAGGCCGATCACCAGGTAAATCAGGTGGCGGAGCATGTAATAAAGCGGGCTGCCCACATTCACCGCGGCGACCTCGGTCGAAGCCGACGCGATCATCACCAGCCCCAGGCCGAGCAGGGCCAGGCAACCGGCCAGCAGCGGGAAGTCCATATCCAGGCCACGACGGCTGAACAGCGGGGACGGGTACGGGCGCAGGAAGGCGAGCATCAGGCGAGCGCCTCCACGGCTTGGGCGAACAGGCGTCCGCGTTCTTCGAAATTCTTGAACATGTCCAGGCTGGCGCAGGCCGGCGAGAGCAGCACGGCATCGCCCGGCCGGGCCAGTTCGGCGGCGCGCTGCACGGCTTGCTCGAGGGTCTGCACGCGGATCAGCGGCACGCCCTCACCGAGCGCCGCGGCCAGGCGCTCGGCATCGCGCCCGAGCAACAGCACGGCGCGGCAGTACTGCGTGACCGGCCTGGCCAAGGCGGAGAAATCGGCACCCTTGCCGTCGCCTCCGGCGAGCAACACCAGCTTGCCTTGAATGTCCGCGCCCAGGCCCTCGATGGCCGCCAGGGCGGCACCGACGTTGGTCGCCTTGGAGTCGTCGTAGTAGGCCACGCCGTTACGCTCGCCGACCCACTGGCAGCGGTGCGGCAGCCCGGCGAAGCGCTTCAGCGCCTCCAGCATCGGCGCCATCGGCAGCCCGACCGCATGACCCAGGGCCAGCGCGGCCAGGGCGTTGGCCTGGTTGTGCGCACCGCGGATCTTCAGTTCACGCACCGGCAGCAGCGCGTCGAACTGGTAAGCCAGGTGCTTTTCGCCATGCTCTTCAACCAGGCCGAAACGCTTGAAGTCCGGCTTGCCCAAGCCGAACCACCAGCACGGCAGGTCGTCTGCCACCAGCGGCCGCGACAAGGCATCGTCGCGATTGACCACCACCTGCCGGGCGCCGCGGAAGATCCGGTGCTTGGCCAGGTGATAGACGGCCAGCGAGGCGTAGCGATCCATATGGTCTTCGCTGATGTTCAGGCAGGTCGCCACTTCGGCGTTGAGCTGATCGGTGGTTTCCAACTGGAAGCTGGACAATTCCAGGACATACAGCTCGATGTCGTCGTCGAGCAGATCCAGCGCGGGAGTACCCAGGTTGCCGCCGACCGCGACCTTCTTGCCCGCTGCCGCCGCCATCTCGCCGACCAGGGTGGTCACCGTGCTCTTGGCGTTGGAGCCGGTGATGGCGACGATCGGCGCCTTGGCATAGCGAGCGAACAAGTCGATGTCGCCGGACAGCTTGACCCCGCGCGCGGCTGCGGCCTGCAGCGCCGGGGTGGCGATGGCCAGGCCCGGACTGACCAGCAACTCGCTGGCACGGCAGAGGAAGTCCACGTCCAGTTCGCCACAACGCACTTCCACCTGCGGGAACTGTGCACGCAAGGTGGCCAGCTCCGGCGGGTTGGCACGGGTGTCGACCACGGCAAAAGCCAAGCCCTGGCGCGCGAGAAAACGCACCAGGGACATGCCGCTCTTGCCGAGGCCGACAACGATGCGGAACTGGTCGGAAGCGATCAGGCTCATAGTCTCCTCAACGCAATTTCAAGGTGGCAAGACCGATCAGCACCAGAATCACGGTGATGATCCAGAAACGCACGATGACGCGGGGTTCGGGCCAGCCCTTGAGCTCGAAGTGGTGATGAATCGGCGCCATGCGGAATACCCGCTTGCCGGTCAACTTGAACGAAGCGACCTGGATGATCACCGACAGGGTCTCCATGACGAACACCCCGCCCATGATGAACAGCACCACTTCCTGACGGACGATCACCGCGATGGTGCCCAGGGCCGCGCCCAGCGCCAGCGCGCCGACATCGCCCATGAACACCTGGGCCGGGTAGGTGTTGAACCACAGGAATCCCAGACCGGCGCCAACCAGGGCGGCGCAGAACACGATCAACTCGCCCGCGCCCGGCAGATAGGGGATGAACAGGTATTCGGCGAATTTCACGTTGCCCGACAGGTAGCAGAAGATGCCCAGGGCGCCGCCGACCATCACGGTCGGCAGAATCGCCAGGCCGTCCAGGCCATCGGTCAGGTTCACCGCATTGCTCGAGCCGACGATGACGAAGTAGGTCAGCACCACGAAGCCCAAGCCCAATTCGATGCTGACGTCCTTGAGCAGCGGCAGGATCAGGGTGGTTTCCGCAGGAGTCTGCGCGGTCATATAAAGGAACAAGGCTGCAGACAGACCGAACACCGATTGCCAGAAATACTTCCAGCGGCTCGGCAGGCCGCGCGAGTTCTTCTCGATCACCTTGCGGTAGTCGTCGACCCAACCGATGGCGCCGAACAGCAGGGTCACCGCCAGCACCACCCACACATAGCGGTTGCTCAGGTCGGCCCAGAGCAGGGTGCTGATGGCGATGGCGGAGAGAATCAGCGCGCCGCCCATGGTCGGCGTGCCCTTCTTCGACAGGTGCGACTGCGGCCCGTCATGGCGCACCGACTGGCCGATCTGACGGATCTGCAGGGTGCGGATCATCCATGGCCCCAGCCACAACGACAGCGCCAGTGCGGTCAACACCCCGAGAATCCCGCGCAGGGTCAGGTACTGAAAGACCGCGAAGCCCTTGTGGAACTGTTGCAGGTACTCCGCCAGCAGCAGCAGCATTTAGTGTTTCTCCCCGGAATTGCCACAAAGCGCCGCCACGACTTTTTCCATCGCAGCGCTGCGTGAGCCTTTTATTAGAATGGTGGTGTCGCCCTGTTCGCCGCGCAGCGCTTCGATCAGGCTGGCTTGATCGGCGAAATGCCGACCATCAGCACCGAACGCTGCAACCGCATGTGCCATCAGCGGGCCAACCGCATAGAGTGCGGCAACCTTGCCCGCGGCATAGCTGCCCACCTCGCGGTGCGCTTGCTCGGCCCAGGCGCCGAGTTCGGCCATGTCCCCGAGCACCAGAAGGGTGCGGCCGGAGAAGCCGGCGAGTATATCAACCGCCGCGCACATCGACGCGGGGTTGGCGTTGTAACTGTCATCGATAACCCGCACGCCATTGCTCGCCAACTGCGCTACGGCGCGGCCTTTGACCGGCTGCAGGTTTTCCAGACCGTTCTTGATATCGACCAGCGGTACGTTCAGGGCGTGTGCCGCCGCGGATGCAGCCAGGGCATTGGCAACATTGTGCTCGCCGAGCAGGTTGAGCTGGATACGCGCCAGGCCTTCGGCGCAGTGCAGGGTGAAGGCCGGGCAACCGCGCGCATCGCGGTCCAGGTCGCTGGCCTGGAAGTCGGCCGCCGGATTGCGCAGGGCGAAACTGAGGATCCGCTTGTCGCCCGCGCGCCGTTGCCAGAGGGCAAAGGCTGGATCGTCGCGATTGAGCACGGCAACCCCGCCCGCGCCCAACCCTTCGAGGATCTCGCCTTTGGCCTCGACGATTTTTTCCGGCCCGCCGAACTCCCCCACATGGGCGGTGCCGGCATTGGTGATGATGGCCACATGGGGCTGGGCCAGGCCGACCGTGTAGGCGATTTCACCGACCCGCGAGGCGCCCAGTTCGATCACCGCCGCCTTGTGCTGCGGCGCCAGCTCCAGCAACGTCAGCGGCACCCCCAGCTCATTGTTCAGATTGCCGCGGGTGGCCAGCACGGCACTGCCCTGCTCGACAAACGCCGTGCGCAGAATACTGGCGAGCAGTTCCTTGACCGTGGTCTTGCCACTGGAGCCGGTGACCGCAACCAGCGGGCCGCCATAGGCCTGACGATTCAGGGCGCCGAGCCGGCCAAGCGCCAGGCGCGTATCGGCCACCAGCAACTGCGGCAAGGCGACGCCCGCCACTTGCCGCTCGACCAGCGCAGCCACCGCCCCTTTGGCGGCGACATCGGCCAGGTAAGCGTGACCGTCGAAGTTCGGCCCGCTCAGGGCGATGAACAGCTGGCCCGGCTGAATCGCCCGGCTGTCGGTGCTGACCGTTGCGAAGGCGCGATCTTCACCGATCAGGCGCGCACCCAGCGGCGCGCTGATTTCGCTCAAGCGCAGGGCTTTAAGCATGCGCCACCTCCCATGCCGCCAGGGCTTTGCCAGCTTCGACCAGGTCGGAGAATGGCTGGCGCACGCCGTTGATTTCCTGATAGTCCTCATGGCCCTTGCCGGCCAGCACCAGCACATCGGCCGGGCTGACAGCGGCGATCAGCTGGGCGATGGCCTGGCCGCGGCCATGGACGAACTGCACCCGTTCGGGCGCGGCGAAACCTGCGCGAATGTCGCTGAAGATCTGCTCGGGCGCCTCGCCACGCGGGTTGTCGTCGGTAACCAGCACGCCATCGGCCAGACGCTCGACCACGGCCGCCATCAGTGGGCGCTTGCCGCGATCACGCTCGCCGCCGCAGCCGAACAGGCACAGCAGACGTCCCTTGACATGCGGGCGCAGGGCTTCGAGGACCTTTTCCAGGGCATCCGGAGTGTGCGCGTAATCGACCACCACCAGTGGTTGTTCGGCCCCGCCCAGGCGCTGCATGCGCCCCACCGGCCCCTGCAACTGCGGGAGCACTCTGAGGATTTCGTCGAGCGGATAATCCATGCCCAGCAGCGCACCGACCACGGCCAGCAGGTTGCTCAGGTTGAAGCGCCCCAGCAGCGCGCTGCGCACGTTGCCCTCGCCGCGCGGCGTGACCAGCTTGACGCGTACCCCCTGCTCGTCGAACCGGGCGTCGCGGCAGTACAGATAAGCCGCGGGATCTTCCAGGCTGTAGCTGATCAGGCGCGAGTCATGTTCGGCACGGGCCAGCTCGCGACCGAATGGGTCGTCCAGATTGAGAACCCGGCAACGCAGACCCGGCCAGGCGAACAAGGCCGCCTTGGCATCGCCATAGGCGTCCATCGAACCGTGATAGTCCAGATGATCGCGCGACAGGTTGGTGAACACCGCCACATCGAACGCCAGCGCCGTCACCCGGCCCTGGTGCAAACCGTGGGAGGAGACTTCCATGGCCACCGCACGGGCACCGGCATTCTTCAGGTCGGCCAGGGTGGCCTGCACGCCGATCGGATCCGGCGTGGTATGCCGACCGAGGGCCAGGGCGTTGTAAAAACCGTTGCCCAGGGTGCCGACGATGCCGCAGCGCTCGCCCAGCAGATCCAGGGCCTGGGCCAGCAGCTGGCTGACGCTGGTCTTGCCGTTGGTGCCGGTGATACCGACCAGATGCAAGCCCCGGCTCGGCTCGCCATAGAAGCGCCCGGCGATGGCCGACAGCTGCCCGGCCAAGCCCTTGATCGCCAGCAGTTCGGCGCTGCTGGCCGTCATCGCCGGCGCTCCCTCGGCCTCATAGGCCACCGCAGCGGCGCCGCGGGCAATCGCATCGGCAATATGCACGCGGCCGTCCTGCTGGCTACCCGGCACGGCAAGGAACAAATCACCGGGGCGCACCTTGCGACTATCCAGGGTCAATTCACGGATCAGCACCGCACTGGCGGCTTCAGGCAACAATTGATTCAGAGGCATGGGCATCAGATGCGCCCTCCCTTGACTGCGTTCAGCGCAGTGGCTTGCGATTCGACGGGCGGTGTCAGGTTATCCGGCACCACATTCATTAGACGCAGGGCGCCGGCCATGACCTTGCCGAACACCGGTGCGGACACCAGACCGCCGTAGTAACCGCCCTTGCTGGGTTCGTCGATGACGATGGCGACGGCAATCCGCGGATCATTGACCGGACCGAAGCCGGCGAACAGCGAGCGGTAGGCATTCGCCCGATAGCCCCTGGAGTCGGTCGAAACCTTGCGCGCGGTACCGCTCTTGCCCGCGACGTGATACCCCGGAACCTTGGCCCGGAACACCCCACCGGGCGCCTCTATCACTTCCTGCAGCATGCCCTGCAGGGTCTTGGCGATGTCTTCAGGGATCACCTGCACACCGTCCGGCTTGCGGTCCATGCGGGTCAGCGACAAGGGCACACTGCGACCGCCATTGGCCAGCACCGAGTAGGCATGCACCAACTGCACGGCCGTCACCGACAAGCCGTAGCCATAAGACAGCGTGGCGGTTTCAGCCTGGCGCCATTCGCGGTGGTTGGGCAGATTGCCGACCCGCTCGCCGGGAAAACCGAGACCGGTGTCCTGCCCCAGCCCGACCTGCTGCATCACCGAGTAGATGGACTCGCCGCCGATATCGAAGGCGACCTTGCTCATGCCGACGTTGCTCGACTTGATCAGGATTTCGGTGAGGCTCAACGGCGCGCTGCTGCGCGAAACATCGCGGATCGTGTAGCGGCCAATCCGCAAGGTGCCCGGATACACGTCGACGGTATCGCTCGGCTGCCAGCGGCCACTCGCCAGGGCGGCGCTCATGGAGAACGGCTTCATGGTCGAACCCGGCTCGAACACGTCGATCATCGCCCGGTTGCGCATGGCGGCAGGCTGCAGATTGCGGCGGTTATTCGGGTTGTAGGTGGGCTGGTTGACCATCGCCAGCACTTCACCGGTCTTCACATCGATCATGACCAGGCTGCCCGCCTTGGCCCCGAACTCGACCAGGGCGTTGCGCAGCTCGCGATGCGCCAGATACTGCAGCCGCAGGTCGATCGACAGCGCCAGCGTCTTGCCCGCCTTGGCATTCTGGGTGACCTGGACATCCTTGATCAAACGGCCGCGGCGGTCCTTGAGCACCTGGCGCTTGCCCGGCACGCCGGCCAGCCATTCATCGAAAGCCAGTTCCATGCCTTCGCGACCCCGATCGTCGATATCGGTAAAGCCGACCACGTGCGCGGTGACTTCGCCGCCCGGATAGAAACGGCGAAACTCTTCGATGGCGTATACACCCGGCAGCTTCAGGTCGAGGACCCGCTGCCCCTGTTCCGGCGTCAGACCGCGCACCAGGTACATGAATTCGCGCTCGGCATTGGCCTGCAGACGCACGGCCAAGCCCTTTGGTTCCTGCCCCAAGGCAGCCGCCAAGGCCGGCCACTGGGCCTTGCCTGCCTGCAATTCCTTGCCGTTGGCCCACAGGGTGGTGACCGGGGTACTGACCGCCAGCGGCTCGCCATTGCGATCGGTGACCAGGCCACGGTGCGCGGGAATCGGAATATGCCGCACGCTGCGCGCATCGCCATGGGCCTTGAGGAAATCATGGTCGAACACATGCAGATCGACGATGCGCCAGACGATCGCACCGACCATCAGCGCCAGGAGCAGCAGCACCAGGCGAAACCGCCAGGGATAGAGCGCCCCTTCGAGCCTGATCATGGCGCCACCATGCGCACTTCGGCGGCTTCGGGAATGCGCATGTTCAGCTGTTCGCTGGCCAGGGTTTCGATGCGGCTGTGAGCGGTCCAGGTACTCTGCTCGAGAATCAAACGGCCCCACTCGGCCTGCGCCCGGTCGCGAGTGCTCAGCTCGGCATACAGGCCGTTGAGCAACTGGCGATTCCAGTGCGCGCTGTAAGAAACCGCCAGCGCGCTGCCGAGCACGCCAAGGAACAGCACCAGCATCAGCAGGCTGCCCTTTGGCAATGGCTTGGCGAAGACCGCACTCATCGCATTTTCTCCGCCACCCGCATGACCGCGCTACGCGAACGCGGGTTGGCCTTGAGTTCGGCCTCGGACGCGTACTGCGGCTTGCCGATCAGCTTCAAACGGGGCTCGAAAGCCTTGGGGATGATCGGCAGGTCACGCGGATAGGTGTCCCGCTCGCCCTTGGCATGCTTGCGCATGAACTGCTTGACGATGCGGTCCTCGAGGGAGTGGAAGCTGATCACCACCAACCGGCCACCCACCTCGAGCGCCTCCAGGGCGGCATCCAGGCCCGCCTCGAGATCACCCAACTCGTTATTGATATAGATGCGCAGCCCCTGGAAGGCGCGGGTCGCCGGATTCTTGCCCTTTTCCCAGGCGGGATTGGCCACCGTCAGCACCTGGGCCAGGTCGGCAGTGCGCTCGAAGGGCTGCTCCGCACGACGCAACACCACGGCACGGGCCATGCGCTTGGCGAAACGCTCTTCGCCGTACTCCTTGAACACCCTGGCGATTTCCTCTTCGCTGGCGCTGGCGATCCACTGCGCGGCACTGACGCCACGGGAGGGGTCCATGCGCATGTCCAGCGGGCCGTCATTGAGGAAGCTGAAACCGCGCTCGGCATCGTCCAGCTGCGGCGAGGAAACGCCCAGGTCCAGCAGGATCCCGCTGACCTTGCCTGCCAGGCCGCGGACAGCGATTTCTTCGCCAAGTTCCGCAAAACTGCGCTGCACAACGACAAAGCGGCCGTCTTCGGCCGCTAGCTCATTCCCCGTGGCAATCGCCAAGGGGTCCTTGTCGAACCCCAGCAAATGCCCGTCTGGCCCGAGCCTTTCGAGGATCAAGCGGCTATGCCCGCCACGGCCGAAGGTACCATCCAGGTAACAGCCATCCGCGCGCACGGCCAACCCGTCGACCGCCTCGTCGAGTAGCACAGTAATATGGCGAAAGCTGCTGGTCGTAGTCACAGGATCAAGTCACGTAGTTCGTCGGACAAGGCACCCGGCTGCTTGATGGCCGCCAAATCGGCATCGGCGACCGCATTCCAGGCATCTTCGTCCCACAGTTGAAATTTATTCAGTTGGCCGACCAACATCGCGCGCTTATCCAGCCTGGCGTACTCGCGCAAACGCGGCGGCACCAGAAAACGGCCGCTGGCATCCAGCTCGAGGTCAACCGCATTACCGATCAGCAACCGCTGCAAACGCCGGTTCTCTTCACGGAAAGAGGCCAGCTCGCGCAACTTGTTCTCGATCAACTCCCACTCAGCCAACGGGTAGACACATAGACAGGGGTCGATGGCATCGATGGTCACGATAAGCTGGCCCGCACAACGCGACACGAGCTCGTCCCGATACCGACTTGGCATCGCGAGCCGCCCTTTGGCGTCGAGACTGATGGCGTTGGCTCCGCGAAACACGGCTGCGCTCCCCTTTAATTAGCTATCCATGCCCAAAAAAACCCACTTCATGCCACTTCTTACCACCTGCGCACACTATAGGAACGCCCACACCCCACCGTCAAGGCGCGCCTGGAGGGAAAAACCCTTACAGAACGGCGATTTAGCAAACTTAAGCGGAGTAGGAGCAGAGCATTGCGCGGAGTCTTGAGAGGCAAATCGAGCATGTACAGCAAGCTGCACTTCGAACTTAAAGTGATTTATTAAGAGTAAGATTTTTTTGGTCTTAGAAAAGCGAGGTGTAACGGTGTCACGGATAGAAAGGAAAGGTGGAGAGTCGATCTGTAAGCCGGGTTCTGTCGAGGACAGTCATTCCTCTACGACGTACATCACTGCACGTCTTTAGCAACCTACCCGGTTCCAGCGCGGGCCACGCCAATGGAACCCTATTTGGTCTTGCTCCGAGTGGGGTTTGCCTAGCCACGAACTGTTACCAGCCGCGCGGTGCGCTCTTACCGCACCTTTTCACCCTTACCGGCACCGAAGCGCTTAGGCGGTTATTTTCTGTGGCACTTTCCGTAGGCTCACGCCTCCCAGGCGTTACCTGGCACTCCGCCCTATGGAGCCCGGACTTTCCTCCCCCGCATTGCGCAGAACGCAACACGGCAGCGACTGTCCGATCGACTCTCCGCCGTCAAGGTTACCGGCACGCGCCCGATAGAACAAGGCTCAAGCATCTTTCTGCCGCTCCAGCGCCGCCTGATAGAGCAAGTTCTTGCGCACTCCAGTGATTTCCGCCGCCAACGCTGCCGCCCGCTTGAGCGGCATTTCCTTGAGCAACAGCTCGAGCACACGCAGCGCCTCGACACTCACCGCCGCCTCGTCCTCTGGCGCCTGCCAGCCCGCGACCAAGACCACGCACTCGCCGCGCTGCTGATTGCTGTCAGCCGCCACCCAGGCACGCAACTCGGCCAATGGCAGCCCCTTGAGCGTCTCGAAGGTCTTGGTGATTTCCCGCGCCAGCAGTGCCGGGCGCTCATCGCCGAACACCGCCTGCATATCTTCCAGACACTCGAGGATACGGTGTGGCGCCTCATAGAAGATCAGCGTGCGTGGCTCTTCCTTTACCTGCTCGAGACGCGCACGACGGCCGGCGGTCTTGGCCGGCAGAAAACCCTCGAAAATAAACCGGTCGGACGGCAAGCCCGCCGCCGACAGCGCCGCAATCAACGCACAGGCTCCCGGCACCGGCACCACCGCGACCCCGGCAGCACGCGCCTGGCGTACCAGGTGATAGCCCGGGTCGGAAATCAACGGAGTACCGGCATCGGAAATCAACGCCACATCCTCGCCAGCCAACAGCCGGGCGAGAAAGCGCCCGCCCTGATCGCGCTCGTTGTGTTCGTGACAGGCGGCCAGCGGCGTGGCAATCCCGAAATGCTGCATCAGCCGTGCGGAGTGACGGGTATCTTCGGCGGCAATCAAGGCCACATCGCCAAGCACCTTGAGCGCCCGCGCACTGATGTCGTCCAGGTTGCCAATTGGCGTGGCGACCACGTAAAGGGTGCCAGGAGTGGAATTCGGTGCACCGGGAGTGGTCACAGCACGCGCCTCTTCAATCGCAAAAGCGCGCATTGTAGCCCGTTTCACGTCACCGACATCGCGCCAGGGCCAGCCCTTGGGTACAATTCTCCGTTCATTTGATCAAGTACCAGGAACGCTTACATGATCGCCTGCCTGCGCCCGCTCCTCGTTCTCTGCCTTGTCGGCCTGCTTGGCGCCTGCGCCAGCCCGCCCTCGTCCACCCTGGGAGAGCTGCCGCGCACCCCTCAAGCCAGCATCGAGCAACTGTTGCAACAGGCCGCCGAGAGCAAGCCCGAACAGGCCGCCCTGCTGCGCCTGGCTGCCGCAGACCTGGCTTACCAGCAGAAAAACATCGCCCGCGCCGACAGCATCCTCGAGCAGGTGCAACTCGCCAGCCTGAAGCCTGCCCAGCAGATCTACGCCAGCACCCTGGCCGCCGAACTGGCACTGGCGCGGGAAAAACCCAAAGCCGCCCTGAAAGCGCTCGGTCATCCGAGCCTGGAGCGCTTGGCAGAGCTGCCGATCGAACAACAAGTGCGCACCCAACTGGCGCGCGCCAGCGCCCTGCAGGCCGATGGACAGATCCTGGCCGCCGCGCGCGAACGCGTTTACATCGCCCCACTGCTCAGCGGCGAAGCAGCCAAGCACAACCACGACAGCATCTGGAGCCTGGTCTCCAGCCTGCCCAGCGAACAACTGCAAACCAGCGACGCCACCGACCTGGCTGGCTGGCTGGGCCTGGCTCTGGCTGCCAAGACCCCTGGCACCCTGCAACAACAGCAGGCCGCCATCGATGCCTGGCTGGCACAACACCCCCAGCACCCGGCCGCCCTGCAATTGCCGCCGGCGCTGAGCAAACTGCAAGAATTGTCCAGCCAACCCTTGCAGGAAATCGCCCTGCTGCTCCCGCAAGAAGGCCCCCTTGCAGCCGTAGCGCGCGCCTTGCGCGACGGCTTCCTCTCGGCCCACTATCAGGCCCAGCAGGCCGGACAGAACCCGCCCAACATCCAGTTCTATGACAGCTCACGCCTGAGCTCGCTGGATGAATTTTACCGTCAGGCCCAGTCGGCCGGCGTACAACTGGTGATCGGTCCACTGGAAAAACCACTGGTCAAGCAACTCAGCGATCGCGAACAATTACCCATCACCACCCTGGCCCTGAACTACAGCGACCCGGGCCAGGAAGGCCCGCCACAGCTGTTCCAGTTCGGTCTCGCCGCCGAAGACGAAGCGCGCGAAGCAGCACGGCGGGCCTGGGCCGACGGCATGCGCCGGGCAGCCGCCCTGGTCCCACGCGGTGACTGGGGCGACCGGGTACTCGACGCCTTCCGCCAGAGCTGGCAAGCCCAGGGCGGCACCCTGATCGCCGCCGAACATGTCGATCAGCCGGTTGAACTGGCCCGGCAAATCGCCGAACTGTTCCAATTGCGCGAAAGCGAGGCACGCACCAAGCGCCTGAAGAACACCCTGGGCGTTGCGGTGGCCGCAGAGCCGGCTCGGCGCCAGGACATCGACTTCATCTTCCTGGCGGCCACCCCGCAGCAAGCCCAGCAGATCAAACCGACCCTGGCCTTCCAGTACGCTGGCGACGTGCCCGTCTACGCCACCTCGCATCTGTTTACCGGTAACCACAGCGATGCACAGTACCAAGACCTGAACGGCATCCGCTTTTGCGAGACGCCCTGGTTGCTGAACGTCGACGACCCGGTACGCCAGCAGGTCGAAAACCAGTGGCCGCAAGCCGGCGGCAGTCTCGGCCGGCTCTACGCCATGGGCGCGGACGCCTACCACCTGGCGCCGCGCCTGAACCAGCTCAAGGCCCTGCCGGATACCCGCATCGATGGCCTGTCCGGCAGCCTCAGCCTCAACCCGGCACAGCGCATCGAGCGCCAGTTGCCCTGGGCCGAGTTCCGCGGCGGTCGCGTCGAACACCTGCCAGACAGCCTCAATTGATCGACCACGGCAGCACGCAGAGCAGCGGCAAGGCAGCCGAAGAGCTGGCCCGTCAGCATCTGCTGCAGCACGGCCTGAAGCTGCTGGCGCAGAACTGGAGCTGCCGCAGCGGCGAGCTTGATCTGGTCATGCTCGACGCCGATACAGTAGTATTCGTCGAAGTCCGCTACCGCCGACACTCCGCCTGGGGCGGCGCAGTGGAGAGCGTCGACGCGCGCAAGCGCGAGAAGCTGACGAAAGCCGCCCTGCACTTTTTGCAGCGGGAATCGCGCTGGGCCAAACACCCCTGCCGGTTCGACGTGATTGCCATAAACGCCGAAGGCAACCCGACTCCCCGGCTGAACTGGATTCAAAACGCCTTTGACACCTGAACCGGCGCCACACTGAAGGTTAAATCTCCGATGGAAATGCAAGACCGTATCCGCCAACTGTTCCTGGCCAGCATTGAAACCAAGCAACAGGCTCTGGAAGTACTGGTTCCCTTCATCGAGCAAGGCAGCCTGGCCATGGTTCAGGCACTGCTCAGCGAAGGCAAGATCCTCACGTGCGGCAATGGCGGCTCGGCAGGCGATGCCCAGCACTTTTCCTCCGAACTGCTCAACCGCTTCGAGCGCGAGCGCCCGAGCCTGCCGGCCATCGCCCTGACCACCGACAGCTCGACCATCACCTCGATCGCCAACGATTACAGCTACAACGAGGTCTTCTCCAAACAGATCCGCGCCCTCGGTCAGCCGGGCGACGTGCTGCTGGCCATCTCCACCAGCGGCAACTCGGCCAACGTGATCCAGGCCATCCAGGCCGCCCACGACC
>RCUJ01000895.1_pt1 | contig 16679 bp, 27 predicted proteins | sample 2166321 | NCBI WGS metagenome assembly RCUJ01 (sample SAMN09932808, study PRJNA488358) | compost metagenome | feature: garden; material: soil; isolation source: compost soil in an enriched community after 118 h of incubation | place: Germany: Experimental Botanical Garden Goettingen | collected... | reverse complement strand
AACTTCAGGGTCGAAAGAGAAGTCCACGATCAGTACAGTTTCGCCCTTGATCACTTCAGGGATAGCGCCCTTGTATTCGCAAGGGACGTAACGGACGTCCTCGATCTTTTCTTTATCTACGAACTTGGATACGACCCAAGCACTAACGAGTCCGTCGACACAATCAGCGTGATAGCAGCAGAGCATGTTTTATTCCTTGGTTGGTGGTGGTGTCATGTCGTGGAAGATAATGTTCGATGGGAACGGTTCAGTGCAGCCTTTCTCGATTAGAGATGCCATTACCGCTTCGACGCTAAGTTGTTCCATGTGCGCCAAGTTACCCGGCGAACATTTGTTGAGGATCGAGAAGCCGTACCGCATACTTTCGATTCTACCGATGTCGTACAAGTGCATCAACATCTGAACTTGTTCTTCCGTACGCGCCCCATTGGACTTGACGTACCGAACGCCATCACCGGTTGGGATACGGCGGATACGTACGCTGGTATCACCGACCTCATTTGGAACGAGGTTGCCGAGATAGAACTCGTAGACATCACCCAAGTGGGTCAGGATACAGCCAAGGATCGCTACGTCACCGCTGAAGTGATGACTCGACTTACCTTCGAGAACATCGAGCAAGTTCATCGACGCGTATTCGGTTGGTAGGATCAGGCCGTAACGGCAGTAAAGCGATTCCAGCGGGATTACAGCAGATAGCCCATTAGGCTTCTTGAGGGTGGTGCAGACGTAAAGTTCGTCATTGTAAATCGCGCAGACGTTAGCCATCTTACTTCTCCACCTTCATTGCTTTGAGCATGCTGAACTTGACAACATCGCACCCATCCCCACATTCGGTCGATACGTGAGGGACTTCCTCAAGCGCTTGCTGTACAGATAGACCAGCTGCGATGCAGACCGATGCTGCCGGGGAGCCATTGCCAGAGTAGTACGGATGGTGAGTGATCTCGATCCACGTCGGCTGATCTGCGTGAAAGAACCAGACATCAGTCTTGGTCATCACGATCATGCTGGTACGTGATTCTGAGAAGAGTCTGCCTTTAATCTCCTTGGTCAACTCCATCGATTCTTGGGAATCTTCAAGGAAGAACTTCAGGAGCATTCCCTGAACAGTATCCATGATGACCTTGAGTCCACGAGGACCTGGGAGGTGGCCAGCGCTCGCTACAGCGAACGTCTTCGACTCATGGATGTGTAGCTTCTGCATTGAAGTCTGATGTACGTTCCAAGCCCCACCAGCAATAACGCAACGACGGTCAGCGCCTAAGACGCCATCTGAATAAATTACAATGGACATGCTTGTCCTCCTAGTGTCAAAAATAAAGGGCATACATGGCAGGGAGTAACCCCTGCCATGTACTTATTGCTTAGGCCTGCTTACGCGGGGTGTCGCAGCCTTGGGCTTTCGAAGCTTTCGGCGCTGCGAAGGACGGGATGATCGCGTCCAGCAGCTTGCCTTCTGGGCTGAAGTAGACCTTGGTGCCGACCGGGTACGGGGTGGTCTGGATGGCGTTTTGGCTTGGTGCAGTAACCGGGATCTGAACCAGCTGGTTGTCGGCGACGATCACAGTCATGACATCAGGTGCTTGGTGAGCGACTTGATAGTAGCCACCTTCTTTACCTGGCTCTTTGATCAGTTTGGCCAGTACATCAGCAGGGATTACGAACGGAGCTGGTTGTTGAGACATTTGTCGCTTCCTTGTTACGGGGTTTAGGGATGTTGCTCTATTTAGTAATGTAGGTCTGTGTTTATTTACGATGATGTCGCTCAATCTCCATCTGTTGAGCGATGTTAATCTTGGCTCGAGTATCCGCGGCAGTAACGAGGTCAGCGCGATCCACACTGAACATAGTCATCAAAATATTTTCGACATGTTTGTCTGTGAGTTCATCACCACCTCGTAGACCTAACCTACCGATACCTTCATCAAACTTCTTGAGATAGGTGTCAGCATCCATCCCTATATTGACGAAGAGCTGAGTACCTGCGTTATACAGCTCTTCTGTATTCAGTCGCCGCGCTGGGCGTTCACCGAAGATAGCTTCGTAATGCTTGGCGCTCACTACAACGTACTGACCTTCTACTGGTTCGAAGATCCAGTCGCCTGGAACTACCAGCTGTTTGCCAGTCTCACTTTCAATAACACCGAGTACAGGCCACGTCCAATAAGGTTCCTGCGGAGAACAGCCTGTAGTCCCCGTCAGGTGATGAACTTCCATGTAGTCAGTGCCACGCACTGCTGGATGGCCTTTGTACTCACGGGCGTTCTGAGGAGGCTCTGTGTTATTCCATTGGATTGGGTCTCTGCGGTTCTTCACAGCTACGAGGTATTCCACGTTTACTGTGTCGAGGATCTTTTGGATCTCTGGAAATCCTGCGCTGTATGCTACAGCGTCTGAGATGTCGTTCAGTGCTTTGAGTAGTAGTCTCTCTACGTTATACATGGTTCTGTATATCCCTGTTGTTATTAAAAGAAATAAAGAGCCATTGGAATTTAGGCCTATAACAATCATCCATCACAGTAACTTTTTAACGTATAAAATCGAGTCTAGGATAGTATAGGCCAACAAGAAAAATACCCGTAAAAAATAACCCGAAGAACAGGTCCTATTAGGGATCAACTCACCTTAACTACACGTCTTCATATTGAGCATCGGAGCTAAACAATGGATTTCAATTTCCAACCAATCGCCAAAGCCATGCTGTCGGACTCCAAGTTCGTAATGGGGTATTCGCGCTGGTCTGAGCAACACGGGCGGTATGAAACCTGGGAAGAAGCTGTAGAGCGTGTAATGAACATGCACCGCGAGAAATACGCGGACAAGATGACTCCTGAGCTGGAAGAAGCGATTGCTTTCGCTGAACAGGCTTACAAGGACAAGGCAGTACTGGGCGCACAGCGCGCGCTGCAATTCGGTGGTCCACAGATCTTCCAACACGAAGCTCGCATGTACAACTGCTCGTTCAGTTACTGCGACCGTGCTGAGTTCTTCCAACATGCCATGTACCTGCTGCTTGCAGGCTGCGGTGTTGGTTTCTCCGTACAAAAGCATCACATCGCCAAGCTGCCGCAGATTACTGCGCCGTCTGCTGATGTTGCCAAGGTTTACCAGATTCCTGATTCGATCGAAGGCTGGGCTGACGCATTCGGCGTCCTGCTGTCTTCGTACTTTGTTGATGGTGGCACCTTCCCTGAATATCAGGGCAAACAAGTCCACTTCGACTACTCGCAGATCCGCCCACGCGGCGCACTGATCTCCGGTGGATTCAAAGCTCCTGGTCCAGACGGTCTGCAACGCTCCATCGAGAAGTGCCGTGAATTGCTGGACGGTATCGCTCACCCTGAGCTGCAACTGAACCTGAAGCCGATCCACGCGTATGACTTCGTTATGCACATGGCTGACGCTGTTCTGTCCGGCGGTATCCGTCGCGCTGCCACCATCTGCATCTTCTCCAAAGACGATCAGGAGATGATGACTGCGAAGACCGGCAACTGGTTCGATGCAAACCCTCAGCGTGGCCGTTCCAACAACTCCGCTCTGCTGATCCGTAAAGATCTGACCCGTGATGAATGGGCTGCGATCATGAAGTCGGTACGTCAGTTCGGCGAGCCTGGTTTCATCTTCGCTGAAGACACCGAGCAAGGCTTCAACCCTTGCGTGGAAATCGGCCTGCGTGCTTACACCAAAGATGGTCGTTCTGGCTTCCAGTTCTGCAACCTGACTGAAGGCAACGGCGCACAGATCACCACGGTAGAAAACCTGTTCCGTATGTGCAAGGCCAGCGCCATCCTGGGCACCCTGCAAGCCGGCTACACCAACTTCACCTACCTCGGTGAAGCTACCCGTGAGATCACCGAACGTGAAGCTCTGCTGGGCTGCTCGATCACTGGCTGGATGACTAGCCCTGACGTGCTGTTCGACAAAGCCAACATGAAGGCTGGCGCTGAGCTGGTATTGGTCTGGAACAAGAAGATCGCCAAGCTGATCGGGATCAACCCTGCCCCGCGTGCGACTACTACCAAGCCTTCTGGCAATGCTTCGGTTCTGCTGGGCACTGACTCCGGTATCCACGGCGCTCACTCGGCTCGTTACTTCCGTAACGTGCAGATGACTGACCAGGAAACCGTAATGCCGCTGTTCCTGGAACACAACCCGAAAATGGTTGACAAGTCCGTCTGGGACCCAACCGGCAAGTCTCTGGTTGTATCGTTCCCTATCGTGGCCAGTGAAACCGCTATCTTCAAGAAAGACCTGCTGGGCGTCAAGCAGCTGGAGTACGTGAAGCTGGCACAGCAGCACTGGATCGAACACGGTAGCGACGATGAACTGTCGGTGGACAAACGCATCCGCCACAATATCTCGAATACCATCTCCGTCGGCAACACTGACGAAGAATGGGCCGAGGTCGAGCAGTACATCTTCGACAACCGCCAGTACTTCGCTGGTATCAGTCTGATGGCAGGCGCCGGTGACAAGGCCTACGCACAAGCTCCGTTCACTGAAGTCCTGACCGCTCAGGAAATCATGACCAAGTACGGCGAAGGTTCGATGTTCGCATCTGGTCTGATCGTTGACGGCATGAAGGCATTCGCCAACAACCTCTGGGCTGCGTGCGACACCGCTCAAGGTTTCGGCATGACCTTCGAAGACGACAACTCTGAACACCTGCTGCCTCGTGACTGGGTTCGTCGTGCCAAGAAGTTTGCCAACAACTACTTCGGCGGCAACATCGAGCTGATGACCTTCTGCCTGAAGGATGTCTATAACCTTCACAAGTGGGAGAACATCACCCGCGCACTGAAGCCTATCGACTTCTCCGATCAGCTGAAGAAGCAAACGTACACCGAAGTTGACACCATGGGTGCCATCGCCTGCAACGGCGATACCTGCGAAGTCGTCTTCAAGTGATTAATAGGGAGACCTTCGGGTCTCCCTTTCATTTCCCTATGGAGTGAATTATGCCTATCTCAATCCCGAAAGATCCAGAAGTAATTATCCTCAGTGATGCTGCCTTTGATAAGGCTGTAGAGCTATCAGAGTCTGACGCTAAACCTACTCAGGCACTGATCGATCTCATGTCAATCGCCGCAAAACGCAAGCCTCTCAGTGAACGCATCCGTGAGTCGTCTACTTGGGCTACTGACAAAGGTCGTCCTGCATTATGAGCGTCCACATGGTGATGCTGGAGCAACTTAAAGCTCAAACCAACACTCACACCTGCCCTGAATGCAAAGCCCCCGCATACTGCGCTATGACGGATGGTAAGTCGGCTAGTACTTGCTGGTGCATGACTGTAACTCGTGAGGCTAAACCAGAAGCTGCTGATGCTGGTGATGTCTGCCTTTGTAAGAGGTGCTTGAAATGATTCCACTGAAGATTAAGCTGTGGGCTAAGTCACTCTTCCCGACAGCTGATACAGCCGACGTGGCTACAGCTAAGCTGGAATACCACAACGACATGAAGTATCAGGACTTCGTTCTGGAAGATGGTCGGGTGGTTTGCAATACCTGTCGTGATAACTGTGGTCAATGCGGTAGCGGTCTCGCCCTCAACGATCTTCAGGCCCGTCATGATGCGCTATTCGTTAAGAAGTAAAAAAAAGAAAGAGCATAGATCCCCGGCCAGAAGCCGGGGATCTATGCTGCCTAAGTTAACTGAGGGCTTTCAAAGCATCGATGGAAGCACGGATATCAGCACGAAGACTCGGTGTAGCTGGACTGCTGAGCGCGTCGTAAACTGCTTTCGGATAAGCTTTACGCGTGGATACGTGAACTAACCAACGATTATTACCGCCTCGACCTGGTTGCCATTCCAACGAATAGCGAATACATTTATCTTTAGCCAATGCGTGAAGCTCTGCCATGTCTTGTGCAAACAATAGCGGCGCTTCCTCAGGACTATTGTAATCGACTACTTCTACTTCAGGCATACCGGTTTCACTCGTCATCTTCACGAGCCTCTTCCTCATCGATGAGGCGTTGCTCATGCTCGTGGTTGTCGTCCGCTTCTTCACGGACATAAATGTCGCGGATTTCGTCTTCCGACTTGCCATCAAATTCGCCAGTCAGTTGACGCTCTGCGAAGTCTTGTTGCGACTCCGGTTCGAAGTCATCGCCAAGATCGGCGATTGGTGTTGTGCTTGGTTCTTTCATTTCAATCACTCCGCTCGGGCCAGAAGCTTATAGAGGTTAGAGGAAATCTCTTTAGCTTTTGGTTTGGGTTTAAGCCAAGGACGCTTGGCCTCTTCTTTCCAGCTCAGACGCTTTGGCTCTTGGATAATGTCTTTCATGGTGAAGTAATACCGGCCATCTTGGTAAAACCTATCACTCATGTACGCGGGGTAATGATACTCAGGCCACGAGTACGTTCTTCTTCCAATGATTCGTGTACCGAACATAATGCTCCTAGTGGCGACCTAGCCCAACCGAATAGATGTTGAGCTTAACCTTGTACTTACCAACTCGATTGAGTCTGACGTTCAGGGTCTCCTTAGTGCCAAGTCCCACAGACCGCTTAAGAATGTAGCCCTCCTCATGTTTAGAAAACATAATCCCGATTATTTCACGAACCAACTGCCAGTCTTCTGGTGTAGTCGGATCGTTGAACAGTTCGATAGCTTGCTTGAAGCCGAGTTGCTTATGCTTAGCAGCTCCTACAAGCGCCCATTTGAAGGTCTTCACTACATCGACCAGACCAACCCATACTCGAGCTGGCGTGGCCTCTGTAGCGCCTTCAAGGTCAGGGACTTTGAAAGGTACGAACATCAAACCCCCTTAACGATCGCGAAGGGTGAAGGACAGTGGGATCTTGAGAGCAGTCTCCCAGTTGAACTTACACAGCCAGTTCTTCACGGAGTTCTGGTACAGGATACCAGAGCGCACGTAACGAGCGTGTTTGCCCAGACGCTCTTTGATGAACGCTTCGAACTTCTTGATGTCATCGCCGTATTCATCAATGACGGTTGGGTAGAGGTTGTCGATCACCGCGGCGAACCAGACGATGTTCAGACCGATCAGTTCGATCGAGTAGCGGTCGTCTTCAGGGATAGCGACCCACTCACGCACGCGTTCAAAGAACGCTGGTACATCGACTTCATCACGGGTGTGGAACTCACCCATCATTTCCAGCAGGCGTTGCTGGCTTGGCAGTTGTACAACTGGTTTTACTTCAGTTACTTCAGTCATTTGAAACTCACTTATTCAATGGTGATGATGATTTGGTTGTGGCCGCCACGGGTAGCTAGCCAGTTGTAGAACTTAGTCCTCCTGAGCTCCGCAAATACGTGCTGAGGACTATCGATGAAGATAGTAGTAGCTTCGGGCAGAGTGTCAGGCTTGTCCTCGTTACTGGCCTTTATAGCTTGCTTGATGTCGTAAGGAGTAACGATACGATCTTCAGGAAGATTAAGGCCGTAACCGCGATCTTCGACGGATTTGCTGGCGTGACTAATGAGAAAGTTACGCCAGTCACGGTTTGGAACTACGTACAGACTATCTGGTCTTTCGCTGAAGAGTTCAGCCAAGGCTTTAGATTTACCGCATTGTCGTGGGGCAGTGATACCTACAGTACGAAAGTCTCGCAAGTAGAAACCGGTGTCACAGCCAATCATCTTGCGGTATTCTTCAAACCACTCGGCATGAGTGGTGAACGGTTCGATCAAACTCTGCACCATCGCCTTAATATTGTAGGGTGGTCGTGAGGTAGTGAGCATTTGTATTTCTCTTCAGTTTAGTTATCGACAGCATAAAAGCCCGGCGGAATGCCGGGCTCTATGTTTGGTGAGACAAGACGAGGGATCGAACCTCAGCCGTCGTTAGACCCTTAACTGCACTAGTTAAGGTACTCTTCTAGAGTATGCTCCAGCCATCTTCGCAGACGCCATCTTGCCATGTATGTTGACTCCATCTCTGCTTACCGAACACCCGGCGATAACCAGAAACCCTCATTCCCACGTCGGACCGCAGCTCGAAGACTGCTATCACAACTAACACGAATGAAGCTACAGCCCCTATGTCCCATAGGGAGTCATGTTTGGCCCTGAGTGAGAGAGTTGAACTCTCGACACTTCTGAACGACGAACGTAAGCGGCCTATGGCCAGCTGCCTAAAGCGCTCACGCACCGTATCGAACAGATAGTTGTCCAGCCCCAGCGGCTGACCAAGGGATAAAGCTTTGAATAAGTGGACGCTGCCGGAGTCCCGCCGGCCACCCGCGCTCTCGTTAAGGCGTAAAGCCAAGCCACAGCGTTAGCCATCGCCCGAAGAGAGGAGTTGTCGTACACACGCCCATGAAGCAGTAAATGGTGGAGAGAGAGAAGGATTCGAACCTTCGAAGCTGTGAGGCGTCAGATTTACAGTCTGATCCCTTTGACCGCTCGGGAACCTCTCCGTGTAAAATTGGGATTCCCAGATGGAATTGAACCACCGACCTCCCCCATGTTTTCCAAGTCATACCCAGACCGAAGTCGAGTACGTACGGAATCGAACCGTTGTGGGGGCGCTCTTCTACTGAGCTACAGGAATCATTGAAGCAGAATTCGACACTCGTTCGCTACATTGATGCGGATTACATCGTAACTTAACAATCAAGAAGGACACGAGCTACATCCGTCAACAGTACAGCGAGCTGATCCCATTCCCATGGGTGCCGGGCGTTACTGTCTATCTCGAAGGACTAGATAGGCCGCTTCGGTGATCTCTCCGAAGCAACTTATCCAATATGGCGCAACCAGGGGGACTCGAACCCCCGACCTCTCGCGTGACAGGCGAGTATTCTAACCAGCTGAACTATGGCTGCGTAAAGGGTGGTGCCGCCTGCGGCCGACGTACTGAACGTTGACTAGCGTCGTGTTCCTCGTGTCGGGCGCAGGCTCGCACCATTGATTGGGACTTCTAGCAGGGATTGAACCTACGACCTTCGTCAAGTGAGTTTCCATTGCTCTACCGACTGAGCTACACCGCTTGCCATCTGTCTCGAAAGACACCAGCATTGAGCGATGACGGGATTCGAACCCGTGACCTATGGGATAACGACGCTCTACCAACTGAGCTATAGAAGTCATTGAAGCATGAAGCTGGGCGACAGGCAGCGTTTATACTCGCTGCGGGGTCAACCACGCATTACTGCGTCCGTCATTGAAATGGGGTGAACTCCAGGAATCGAACCTAGGACACACAGCTAAGCCTGCCGCTGCTCTACCAACTGAGCTAAGTTCACCATTACAACTAGAAAGTGGCTCCACGACCTGGACTCGAACCAGGGACCAAACGGTTAACAGCCGTTTGCTCTACCAACTGAGCTATCGCGGAATAGAGTTCGAACAGGCCGCGAAATGCCCAGAGGGCGGCTGCACTACGAAGAGGCGGCTACGCGCGGCGCTGTTCGAACATCTTATTTACTACTTCCGTAACTTTTTACGGATGTTACGAAAGGAAGTGGTGAGCCTTAGCAACTTCACGGATTGCTCGCACGTATTTCTGCTCGTGTCTGTAAGCATTCCGGTGCCTACATTCTTCGATGAACATACCGACAGCAGTTGCATTAGGTAAGCCAGCGAAGATAGCAGCCTGTTCATCATCCATCAAACTACTAAAGCCTTTCAGCTCGTAAGTCAGGCGGCGTAAACGAAGGTAACCAATCTCCTTCCACAGTTCCATCAGATCCTTGACTCTGACAGCCGGATCTTCAGAAGTCTCGATGGCGACTACCATACCCTCCTCTGTATCACGCACAATGACGTGGTCACCAACTTGTGGCAACGAACATGTCCCACTAAGCGTAAACGTCTCCCCACCTTCCAGATCCATGTAGACCTGTTGGTTATCCTGAGATACAGCCACGACTTCAATCTTGTAGCTGCCCGGCCTGAATCGGAACTCCATAAAAACTACCTCAACAAAAAAGAAGAAAGGGTAATAACAGGGAGCCGAAGCTCCCCGCTACTATTACTTACCGGCTTCGACGATGTACTTCTGATAAGCGTCGGTAGGACTCATCAGGTTTGGATCGTCATCGCCTTCGTCCACGTAGACACGATCTTCGCCATCAGTCCAGACTGTGTATTCTGGATAGGCTTTCTGGATCGCAGCTTCAACGTCTTCGATAGTAAGCAAGATCATTGGCCGAGGAGTCATCTTTACGATAATCCCGTCCTCACATGCCGTGATGAGCGACATGTCGGACTTGAACTCACCGCGATGACCAATCGTCAACTGAACACCAGCAGTACCGGCTTCACCGAACAACTCGCGAGTCAGGTCTTCGAGAAGCTTGACATCTTTGAGGTCATTCAGCTTGTCTTGGATATCGGCAGGCTTCATCCCGAGCTTCAGCATCTTGTTAGCCAGATGCATGCGGAAGATAGACACAGCCGATTCCCAAGGCAGTACCAGCTGGTCTACCGGCTTATCTGTGATCACATTACGCCCCTGCATTAGAAGCCTCCGCTACACGCTTCTTGATTTCAGCCAGCGTGGTGGCGAACTTCATGATGCCTTCCATCGCAGCGCAGATATCAGCCGATGGCACCCAACCTTCTGGAAGCGCGTCCAGATGGTAGAACGCTTGGAACTTGGCGCGAGAGATGGTCGAGCTATCCTTCGCGTCCTTGTCGCGCTTGATGATCACCTGGTCTTTCTTGACGCGTTCGACGTAGACCTTGGAACTGATGCGGTTCTTGGTGGTCTCGTAGGTAGCGTGTTCGATGACCGGCTTGTATTGATGCGTAGGCGTTGGGTTCTCGGCCATCAGCTTCTTCAGTACGCCAAGTGCTTGTTGGTTTTGTTCTGCGATGCTCATGCAGCTTCTCCTACTGATTCAGCGAAAGGTTGGTGTAGACGTTTGAGTACATCGAGGCCGGGCTTGATCGTTGCCATCAACCGCTGCATAACGCGCAGCGAATCGAAGTTGCCCGGTGTTTCCCGTTTGGTGATCTTGCGGTAAGTGCTGTCGTACCAGAACGTTACCCCTTCAAGCTTGAAGCCGAATGCTACTGCTTCGACGATCATAGCTTCAAGGTCACGGACGTGCTGAACGTAATCAGCAAATCCGGTGAATTCATATTCCGGAGACTTGACCAACCAGACTCCAGTGTCATCGTTAGTCTTCCAGCAGACCACGATGGTGCCGTACTTCCCTTGGAACAGGATGTAGCGGCCTTCGTCCCACTCACCAGCTAAGCGGCGGCCAATGAACTGCTTGCCGTCGGCATGGGTGGTAGCTTTGGCGATGGTCATTGCATCGTCAATACCGACCTTGTAATTACAGAACGCTACTGGAACCAGATCAACTTGTTCACGACAGACTCGTTCCCAAGCCTCGTTGTAAAGGGATTTGCTCAGCATGTGATAACTCCTATCTGCGATATTAAACGCCGTAGCGCACTATTTCGATTACAACCTTAACCATCACTAATGCGACGGCCAAACCTATTGCGGTAACTGCAACCTTTGCAAAGCTTTGTAGCTTATCCATTATTGCGAAAGACTCCTAATGAAGTTGTGGATTCAAGTGTGTAATGTGTTACTGAATTTATTTATAGCGCATGACATAAGAGGCGGGAATCCCCGCCTCTGTATGCCGTCGGTTACTTCACGAGCAGACGATACTCATTCAACATATCCCAGAACACCTTCGTAACGCCCTCGGTGAAGAGGTGTTGATCCTTGGGACCGTTCTCAGTCACACGGCTGCAATACGCCAGCAGGTTCGCTTCAGCGGCTTTGGAGATAGGTTCATACCCCAATACCAACCGAGCGCTTTCCTGCATGTTTGCCGGCAGATAGCTGATGGCGTGGTTAAGGTCAAAGCAGACAGACTTGCAGAAGAAGGCGTAGCGGGAACGCACCACAGCTTCGACGTGCTTACGGAAGTTGGCCCGATGGAAGAACGCCTGATTGATGTACTCGCTTTCAACCACGACCCAGTTAACGCCCAGCGCGGCAGCTGACATCAGTTGGTTGTGGAAGCCTTCGTACATCTGAGCGAACCGTGGGTCTTCTTCAAACGGACTACCCATCCAGAGTTGACTGGAAACGTCGGCGTAGCTGGCGATCTCAGCAGCGCGAGCCTTACTGTTGGCCAGATCATCCAGCAGGTCTTCGAGCGGCATGAATTCAACGGTGAACTCAGGCTTGGCTGGATCAACAGGACGGGATTCGATATCCGTCTTACCGACCAGCTTCAGGAAGAACTGTTTAACGCGCTCCCACAGAGTGCGCTTCTTCAGCTCCTGAGTCGTCATGACCTCAAACGGGAAGCTGTGAGGCATCGCCTTGACGTTGGCGACAGTCACGACGATGTTAATGCGATTAGGGCTGGTTTCCATGGCCAGCATGTGGACCGGATACCAACCTTTATCAGTGAAGGCAAAGCAGGTGTCAATCAAGTAGCTAGGGATGTTAAGCATGAGGCTTCCTTATTTCTCGATACGTTCGAAGGTGTGGTAGGTGTGGGAAGGGACACGGAGTTCAGGGAACTCAGCATCTGGTTCGAATACGTGTTTGAACTCGACCTGCGTCCACACGTCTTCAGGGAAGCGCATGTTCTTAACGCGGGTGTCGTACTTCGGCGCGGACTTGTGGACCAACGTCAGGTAAACGTAGTCTGCAAGCCCCATGCCTTCTTCGTAGATCGAAGCACCGCCGGCGAGGAAGATGATCGGGGTCTTGAACGAACGTGCGTTCTCGATAGCCTCAGGAAGGCTACTGGCGCTGTAGACGTTGTTCTCTGGATCATGGACCTCAGACGCAAACGCTGGATCACGAGTGAGGACGATAACGATCCGATCCTTCAAAGGACCTGGAAGCGATTCGTAGCTGCTGCGCCCCATGATCAAGACGTTACCAGTGGTTAGATCCTTGAAGCGCGGGAGATCGCCTTTGAGCCTCCACGGGATGGTGTTCTTGTAACCGATCTCACCATGGATCGTGGAGGCCAGAATCATGGCGATGCGTGCTTTCTTAGACATACGTTGGCTTCTTATTTAGGCAAAAGAAAAGGTAAGTCAAAGGGGAGCCGAAGCTCCCCGATCACTCAAGCGGATTGTTGCAGTTGCAGCTTTGCTTGTTCCTTACGATGACGGTAGCGGAAGCGGTTCAGTAGGACGAGGTAATTACCTTTCCACTTAGCCGCATCTTCCGATAGCAGTCGATCGGTCTTCAGATCTTGCTGGTACTTCATACCGGAGCGGAAGTTCCAGTGATGCCGAAGAAGACGCTCGTAGTAGAGTTCTTCCTGATTACTGAGTTGCATACCCATCAGCAGGTCAGCTGAACTACCGGGAACTGGTCGCTCAGTTGGAGGATGACCAATACCCATGTACTTCTCTAGGGCTTTGATATCTTCCAAGTCCTGAGCAAACTTCTCAGGAGAGCGACCTGCGTAGATCGTCAGCTTGCGCTTGAGAGTCAAGATGGCTTCAGGCGCGTGGCAGTAAACCCCGTCGATACACACAGGTTTAAACGTAACGCCAGCGTGAAGCGAGATGTACTCATTAACATCAATGCATTTCCCGAACATCCCTTCGTGAGTTGGGTATCCGCGCCGACGGTTGACTTCGTAGAAGAACGGAGTCACGTCCAGATCGATGTCACTGGTCTCCTTGCGAAGACCCATCATTACCAAAGCCCCACCAAAACCCACAACGGCATCTTGGGCTTGCAAATGCTCACGCACCAAGTAATCGTTATATAGTTTCTTCAGTTCGTTCTTTTTCACGTATTGCGGCCTCCCCGGCCGTTGGTTATTATTTCTTAAAGTTCTTGATGCGGTTCATCATTTCGTCTGGAGTAATGCGGCCAGCTTCCAGTTCGGTAAGCAGGTCACTGTAGAACGCGTTGTAGCGATCCAACTCCTCTTGGTCTTTGCGATAACCAGCCATCACTTCTTCGTGACGAGCTTGATCAGCCTTACGCCATGCCTCAGTTTGCGCCATGCTGTCTTGAGCGGCTTTACGAGCCCGTTCAGTCTTAGCTTGAGCAGCTTGGATCTTGTCGTCAGAGTTCTTGAGAGAACGATCTGTCTTGTCCTTCTGTTCCTGATACGATTGGTACGATTTATAACAACCTACGGCAGCAACACCCAAGAGAGTGAGGGCAGCGCCAACCTTGAATACGGATTCGATACTCATTGCAGACCTCCACGGTCGTTGATGATAGTGTTTGTGTACCCTGACTATGTGTGACTGTAATAAAGTTCATTAAGAAACCACCAACAAAAAAAAAGGCAGGGGAATTACCCCCTGCCGCTATGCCGTCAAACCAAATCTTTCGGCATCGTCACCCAATGTAATACAGCTACAGCGAGTAACAGAACAACCATGTTCCACCGAGCTTTCCACCCCCAGCGCAACCAACCCTTGAACCCCACGTAGGTACGCCAGTTACCCAGCTTACCCCGATGGGAGTACCAGTGGATGGTCCAGTAGATCAGTGCGCAGAGAACGCCCGTGATTGCAGCTACTACCCAGTACATGATCATTCCACAGCTTCCTTTGCTTCTTCCGCCGCACGACGTTCCTTCTTGATAGGATCGTAGTAACGACGCAGCAACCGGTAGAGGTGCTTGGACATACCGCCAGTGCTACCGAGCGAACCCGGAGCATTCCAGTCGATCTCGTAGTCGAAGTCCCGTGCAATGAATTCAGCCACAGCCGCGGAGCGGATACGACCTTCACCACAATGAACTACGATGTCTTCACCATTACAGCTATCGATGAAGTCGACGATCGCTTTGGCGGTTGCTTCAGTCGGGCCTTTATCACCCATGTCCTGATAGTCGTTCGGGTAGAAACTCAGCGTCAGAAGACGCTTGTGCTCAACAGAGAACCGAGTGAAATCATTCGGGCTGTTCAGCGAGATCATGTTTACCGGAACCGACATTCCAGATGCAACTTGTTGCGGAAGGAAGCTTACCTTACTCATTCTACTGTCCCCTGTGGAGTTATTGCTTTTAGTCCCCGCTCTGGGCAGGGTTCGATTGTAACGCCGTATTGTTTCAACCCATCCAGCGCCTCGGCGTAGTTGCGCAGCTGGAAGTTCTCTGAGGCCAACGTCTTGAACTCAGATGTATAAAGGCTAACCTCACGCTGTCTAACGCCATTGCTAGCGATCTTTGCGTGCAGTTGTTCAGATGTAGCGTGGAAGCCATGCATCTTGAAGTAATGTCTTGCGCGAAACAATAGAAGTGAACGACTCACCATGACACCTTGCCTTAGTAATTACACGTTGGGTACGCGCTGTCGCCAGTATGCGTAACCAGTACATCAGCCACAAGATCTTTAAGCTCAAGGATGGCGTCTTGCAGGGATGGAGCGAAGTGCGAGAACTTGATGTGCTTCATCACGTTACCGGAGTGGAAGCGGCGGGTATCCTTGAATACCAGTTCAACATAGATCGAGATCATCACGATCTTCTCGGCAGCTACGCATTTAGCGGTCTGCTCTTCGATGTTCGGTGTAAGTAGAGTCATCGTTGTATTGGAAGCCCAGATAGTCAGGCTACCATCCACACCCTGCTTACTGTTGACGATGCCGGTCTCGACGCACGAACGGTTGTGTTCACTGAACCACTGCAAAGCGATCGAAGGTGCAGAGAGACTAGCGACGTTAGCCGCTTCGCATTGACGGCGGATGACGTTCTCCTTGGCGGGTACGTAAGCCTCCCAGAGAGCCCTATCGACGATCTGAGTACTCAGCAGCAGCTTTGTACCGTGTTCCGTTTGAGCCATCTCTCTGGCCAGCTTAGCGGCTTCCTTGTGCGTACCGAAAGAATCCACCATCGTGAGAACTTCGAAATCATCCGGAACAACTGGAGAGTAGGTGTCGGCGAAGTCTTTCAGCGGGAAGTTGATGATAGCTCGTTTAGGACCTGCTGCCATCGCGTCATGAATACGCTTGATGATAGTGTCGAGGTTGATAGATTGAGCCGTGGTGATTACGACGAAGTAATGACCCGTCTTCTTGTATCTCGCAATGTGGACAAGGTACGGCCTGTGACGGTGACGAGTTTCCACTTGTTTCCCCTTAAATAAAAGTTACTGCAAACAAAAATTAAAATGGAGGTGTAGCCCCCACGCCCTAACTGCTGGCGTGGGGTATTACGATTACAGGTTTACGTTGGTCTTGGTGTAGACGAACGGAGAAACAACCACATCACCGACCAGCTTGTCGAACCATGCCGTTACCAGCAACGCACGTACGGCGTCGTTGAGGTATTCCAGCAGCAGGGTTTGATTGAGCGACGCCAGAGTTTCAGGGTATCCGTCCAAAGATACCGCGCCGGTGAATTTGCGTTCACCGATGGTCACAGTCACCAGAAGGTTACCGAGCGTGATGGCGTTCTGAACGGCGCTGGTTTGGGTGTTGACTTCGATCAGGTTGTCAACGATGAACACGAAGTCGGTTTCACCGTTACGGGTAAGTACCGACAGGGTGTTGCGATTGAAGGCATCGCCGATCTCGGCCATGCTGTACAACTGCTCACGACGCGGCAGACGACGTCGCGAACCTTCGTGCATGCGGCACATCGAAGTCACCATCGGATTGAGCTCTTGGGCCACGCCGATGATTGCGACAGCTGCCGGAACGAAGTCAGCCCACCCACCATCGCGCAGAGCTTCACTGATCGCCACGTCGTAAGCATCACGCAGGGCGTCGGTGTATTCGCCCAGAGCTGGAT
>RCUJ01000893.1_pt1 | contig 16703 bp, 11 predicted proteins | sample 2166321 | NCBI WGS metagenome assembly RCUJ01 (sample SAMN09932808, study PRJNA488358) | compost metagenome | feature: garden; material: soil; isolation source: compost soil in an enriched community after 118 h of incubation | place: Germany: Experimental Botanical Garden Goettingen | collected... | reverse complement strand
CGCCGTCGGCCTTGCGCTCCCAGATCTCCACGCCGTCGCAGGTGATGCGGAACACTCCGCCGGTGCCGGGTTCCAGGCTCACCCGGCCCAGCTCGTCGCTGAAGGTAGACAGCAGCTCCTGGGCCAGCCAGGCGGCGCGCAGCAACCATTGGCACTGGGTGCAGTAGGTGATGACGATCTCGGGTTTGGACGTGGACATGCCGACGACATCCTCAACGTGATAACGGGCGGGACGCCATCATAGCGCCCCGCCCGCGCCGCACGTCAGCGATTGCGCAGCAGCCAGGCCGGCCAGATGGCCAGGGCAAACAGCACGGTCAGCAGCCAGAAGCTCTGCTGGAAAGCCATGGCATTGGCGGCCGCATCGGCACCTTCGGCCGCGTGACGCCACTCGAGGAAGAAGGTCAGCAGGTTGATGCCCAGCGCACCGCCGAGCTGACGCATGAAGCTGATGGTGCCGGTGGCCGGCGCCAGCTCCTCGGGCGGCAGGTCCTGCACCGCGCCGGTACTCACCCCCGGCATGAGGCCGCCGATACCGAGGCGACCCAGCGAGGCCCAGGCACAGATCGCCCAGAATCCCGCGCCGCTGCCCATCAACGCCTGGCCGGCGGTGGACAGGGTGAGCAGCCCCAGGCCACCGACCAGCAGCCAGCGCGCCGCCACCTTGTCGCTCAACCAGCCGCCGACGAACACGGCGGCGCCCAGCACCAGACCGGTGGGCAGCAGCAACAGACCGGCGTCGCTGGCGCTGTAGCCCTCCACCGTCTGCACGTACAGCGGCACCAGGTAGGTGATGCCGAACAGGCTGACCCCCAGCACCATCGACACCCAGCTGGTGTGGCGGAAACTGGCGTTGCGCCACAGGCGCAGCGGCAGCAGCGGCGCCGGGTGATGGGTGCAGCGCCAGAGGAAGGCGACCAGGCCGAGCAGGCCGAGCGCCCCGGGCAGCAGAGTCGCGCTGTCCAGCCAGCCAAAGCGCTGCGCCTCGGCCAGGGCGGCGAGGACGCCGAACAGCGCCAGGTTGAGCAGAACGAAGCCGGGCACGTCGAGGCGCGGCGGAGTCAGCGAACGCAGGGTAGGCAGCAGCAGCGCGCCGCCGATCAGGCTGATGACACACACCGGCGCCGGCAGCCAGAACACCGCGTGCCAGCCGAAATGGTCGACCAAAAAGCCCGCCAGGGTCGGCCCCAGGGCCGGCGCCATCATCGCGCCCAGGCCGAACAGGCCCAGGGCCAGGCCGCGCCCCTCGCCCGGATAGGTGCGGAAGATCAGCACCATGGACAGCGGCTGGGCGATGCCGGCGCACAGGCCCTGAACGATGCGGATGGCGATCAGCGCCCAGATCGAGGTGACAAAGGGGGCCACCAGCGAGGTGATCAGGAACAGGCCGAAACTGGTCAGCAGGGTCGCACGAGGACCGAAGCGCGCCTGCGCCCAGGACGACAGCAGCAGGCCGGAGGTCATCGCGGCGAGCACGCCGGTGACCAGCCACTGGGCCAGCGGCCGGCCGATGGCGAAGTCCGCCATGATCGCCGGCAGGGCCACGTTGATGCTGGTCGACGACAGCACCATGGTCATGGTGGAGATGATCAGCAGGGCCAGCAGCCAGCGCGGGTAATGCTTGCCGAAACGCGCCGCAAGGACGTCGAGGTCGTGGCCCATGTCAGCGCCGCTCCAGGTTGGCCTGCATCTGGCTCAGCACGCGCTGGCACACCTCCAGCTCCTGCTGGTCGATGTCGACGAGGATCTCGCCACGCAGCTCGCTGGCGATGGCCTCGATCTGCGCGATCAACGTCTCGGTGCCCGGCAACAGCTCGATGCGCTTGGCCCGCCGGTCCTCGGCCACCGTCACCCGGCGCACCAGCTGCTGCGCCTCGAGACCGTCGAGCAGACGCGCCAGGGTCGCGCACTCGACGCCGACCTTGGCCGCCAGCTCGCTCTGCGTCGGCGCCTCGGCTTGTCGCGCCAGATGCAGCAACACCAGCCAGCGCGCCTGCGACAGGCCGAGATGGCTGAGGCGGCGATCCAGCTCGGCGCGCCAGGTGCGCGCCAGCAGGGCGATGTCGGCACCGAAACGATGATCGGAATGGGCCATGGTCGAACTCCAGATACTTAATGAGCTAATTATTAGCCTGCTAAGTATATGCTTGCAAGCAGTCCCTGCCGATCACGACGGAAGACTGGGAGCGCCGGAGACGGCGCCCGTAGAGAGGGAAATGAGCCGGGCTCAGGCGTCCAGCTCGGACTCCAGCGCCGCGCGCACGCAGTGCAGCACGCCGAGCGCCACGCGACCGTCGAACAGCTCGGCAATCGCCGCCGCCGGCGGCAGCTCGGCGTCGCCGTCGAGGAAGGCATCGTGGATCTCGCCGAGCAGTTCCTCGGGCAGATCCAGCGCCTGCTCGAGGCTGAGCTGCTGGCGGCCGATGGCCTCGGCCAGCAGGCTGTAGACGTTCTTCTCGCTGCAATCGAGCTGGCGGGCGATCTGCTGCGGGGTCATGCCGGAGCGGGCCAGGCTGACCAACTCGTGGCGCAGGTCGGTAACCTTCGGCGGCTCGGCAGGTGCGGCCGGGCTGTCGATGAGCACGTCGAGGAAGGCCTGGCCGTAGCGCTCCAGCTTGCGGGCGCCGACGCCACTCACCTGAGCCATGTCGGACAGCGAGCGCGGCTGGCTGCGCAGCATCTCCAGCAGGGTGGCGTCGGGGAAGATCACGTAGGGCGGCACGCTGTGTTCCTCGGCCAGCTTGCGGCGCAGGGTGCGCAGCGCCTCCCACAGCGGCCTCTCGTCGCCGCGCACCAGCTGACTGGCCTGGCTCGCCCCGCCGGAACTGCGCTGGGCACGCTGCGGCTTGAGATCGCGACGCAGCTGGAGATTCACCTCGCCACGCAGCAGCGGCCGGCAGCTGTCGGTCAGGCGCAGACCGCCGTAGCCGTCGAGGTCGACATCGGCCAGGCCGCGCGCCACCAGCTGGCGGAACAGGGTGCGCCAGTCCGCCTCGGCCAGCTCCTTGCCCTTGCCGAACACCGACAGGTGCTGGTGGCCGAGCGCACGGATCTTGTCGGTCTCGCGGCCGAGCAGCAGGTCGATCAGGTGGCCGACGCCGTAGCGCTGGCCGCTGCGGTAGATCGCCGACAGGGCAAGGCGCGCCGGCTCGGTGGCGTCCCAGGTTTCCACGCCGTCGACGCAGTTGTCGCAGTGCCCGCACGGCTTGGGCAGCTCCTCGTCGAAGTAGGCCAGCAGCGCCTGGCGGCGGCAGCGGGTCTCCTCGCAGAGGGCCAGCATGGCTTCCAGCTTGTGGCGCTCGACGCGCTTGTGGCGCTCGTCGCCCTCGGAGTTCTGCAGCATCTGGCGCAGGAACAGCACGTCCTGCAGGCCGTAGGCCATCCACACCTCGGAGGGCAGGCCGTCGCGGCCGGCGCGGCCGGTTTCCTGGTAGTAGGCTTCCAGCGACTTGGGCAGATCGAGGTGGGCGACGAAGCGCACGTTGGGCTTGTCGATGCCCATGCCGAAGGCGATGGTCGCCACCATGATCAGCCCCTCCTCGTTGATGAAGCGCTTCTGGTTGTGGGCGCGCAGCTCGCTGGGCAGGCCGGCGTGGTACGGCAGCGCCGGGTAGCCCTGCTCGCTGAGGAAGGTGGCGACCTCCTCGACCTTCTTGCGCGACATGCAGTAGACGATGCCGGCGTCGCCCTTGCGGTCGGAGAGGAAACCGAGCAGCTGCTTGCGCGGCTGATCCTTGGGCACGATGCGGTAGAAGATGTTCGGCCGATCGAAACTGGAGAGGAACAGCTCGGCCTTTTCCAGATGCAGGCGCTGGGCGATCTCCTCGCGGGTGCGCATGTCCGCGGTGGCGGTCAGGGCGATGCGCGGCACCTGCGGGAACAGCTCGGCGAGCTGACCGAGCTGCAGGTATTCGGGGCGGAAGTCGTGGCCCCACTGCGACACGCAGTGCGCCTCGTCGATGGCGAACAGGGCGATCGGCAGGCTCTGCAGGAAGGCCAGCATGCGCGGCTGCACCAGGCGCTCGGGGGCCAGGTAGAGCAGCTTGATCTCGCCGCGGCGCAGGCGCTCGGCGATCTCGCGCTGCTCCTCCGCCGTCTGCGTCGAATTCAGCGCCACCGCCGCCACACCCAGCTCGTCGAGGGTGGCGACCTGATCGTCCATCAGCGCGATCAGCGGCGACACCACCACCGCCACGCCGTCGCGCAGCAGCGCCGGCACCTGGAAGCACAGCGACTTGCCACCGCCGGTGGGCATCAGCACCAGGGCGTCGCCCCCCTCGCTCAGACGCTGGATGATGCGCGCCTGATTGCCGCGAAAAGCGTCGTAACCGAATACGTCTTTGAGGGTGCGCAGGGCTGAATCGAGCATGGTGCCTCCTGGTGAAGCCGCGCATTATACGTCAGCCACGCGGCGCTACCGTGCGCCACTTGCCTAGCGGCGGCAGTGCGGCTCGTCTACAATCGACGCGCATCCGTCTTGAGGTAGTGTCCCGATGTCCTTCGCCGAGCAACTCTCCCGCCTGCAAGCCTTTCTCGATGCCGACGATCTGCATGAGGAAGCGCTGGACTACGTGGCCGCCCACGGTTACCTGACCGCCCTGTCCATCTGCCCCGAGCAGGTTCCCGAGCGCGAGTGGATCGACGCCCTGTTCGCCGAGCCGCCGCATTACCGCAGCGATGCCGAAAAGGCCGAAATCGAGGAAACCCTGATCCAGCTGAAGACCCACATCGGTCGCCAGCTGGCCAGCGACGAGGACATGGAGCTGCCCTGCGACCTCGATCTGGGCGACGAGCCCGACGCCTCCGACCTGCGCGGCTGGTGCATCGGCTTCATGGAGGGGGTGTTCCTGCGCGAAGGCGTGTGGTTCGAGGACGCCGAGGACGAAGTCAGCGAACTGCTGCTGCCGATCATGGTCGGCTCCGGCCTGTTCGACGAGCAGCCCGAGTTCGACGAGATTGCTCGCGACCGCGACCTGGTCGACGACATGATCGACCAGATCCCCGAGCTGCTGACCGCGCTGTTCCTGCTCTGCCAGGCCCCGGACGAGAAGCCCGCACTGCTCAAGCCCCGCCAGCACTGAGTCGCGCCGCATGGCGCCACGCGAACCGACCGAGATACGTCATGCCTGGCTGCGCTGGCTGCTGCTGGGCATCGGTTGGCTGAGCGTGGCGCTCGGCGTCATCGGCATCTTCCTGCCGGTCCTGCCGACCACCCCCTTCCTGCTACTGGCCGCTGCCTGCTTCGTGCGCAGCTCGCGCCGGGTGTACATCTGGCTGGTCACCCATCCCCGCCTCGGCCCCTGGATCCGCGACTACCTCGACGGTGAGGGCATTCCGTTCAAGGCCAAGGCCTGGGCCATCGGCCTGATGTGGGTGAGCATCCTGCTGTCCTGCTATCTGGTCCCCCTGCTGCCGGCGCGCCTGTTCATGCTCACCAGCGCCGTGCTGGTCACTGTCTACATCCTTCGCCAGAAAACCCTGGGCCGTCCCTGATTGGCGGACAGGCAGGCGATGACGATTGCGCCTATCCTCAACAGATAACGGCAAGACATGGGCAGTCGATGGAGCCGCAAGGGATGATCCCGCTGCAGTTGGAGGGCAAGCATGTCTTGGCCCTATTGTGCCTGCTCGCCGGCCTGCTGCTGGGTTTCCGGGCGCAGGCGTGGGGGGAGTTCGCGCGGATCATCCAGCTGGCCGAGCAGCAGCACGGCCCCCTCGGCCCAGGCCGGGACCGTCTGCAGGAGTGGGCCGACCTGATCGGCACAGGCGTGAGCCTGGAGGAACAGCAGCAGCTGCACGCAGTCAACGCCTTTTTTAACCGCACCCTGCTGTTCATCGACGATGTGCGTACCTGGCAGCAGATCGACTACTGGGCAACCCCGGTCGAGGCGCTGATCAAGGGCGCTGGCGACTGCGAAGACTATGCGATCGCCAAGTACCTGACCCTGCGCCGCTTGGGTGTGCCCAGCGACAGGCTGCGCATCACCTACGTCAAGGCGCTGGAGCTGAACCAGGCGCACATGGTGTTGACCTGGTATGCCACACCGACCAGTGACCCGCTGGTGCTCGACAACCTGACCACCGACATCCGCCCCGCCTCGCAACGCCGCGACCTGCTGCCCGTGTATGCCTTCAACGCCGAAGGCCTCTGGTTGCCCGGTCCCGGCGGCGGCAGGCAAGGTGGCGACAGCAAGAATCTTTCACGCTGGCAGGATCTGCTGAAGAAGATGCACGCCGAAGGTTTTGCCTCGAACTGAGGCTAGGAGGCCCCATGTCCCTGTTGAAGCAACTGTTCATCGCCATCTGCCTGTTTCTGCTGGCGGCCTTCACCGGCAGCTTCGTCACCAGCCTGGAAAGCTCGCGCGCGCAGACGATCAGCCAGTTGCGCTCGCACGCCCAGGACGCCGCCACGGCGCTGGGCCTGTCGCTGACCCCGCACGTCGACGATCCGGCGATGGTCGAGCTGATGGTCAACTCGATATTCGACAGCGGCTACTACGCCAGCATCCGCGTGCGGCGTGTCGGTGACGACAGCATCATCGTCGAGCGGCAGATGACTCCTGGCAACGACGCCGTGCCGAGCTGGTTCAGCAGCCTGGTCGATCTCCACCCCGAAGGCGGCGAAGCCCTGATCATGCGCGGCTGGGAGCAGGCAGCCAGGGTCGAAGTGGTGAGCCATCCACAGTTCGCCCTCGCCCGCCTGTGGGACAGCAGCATGGGCAGCCTGTCCTGGCTGCTGCTCTGCGGCCTGCTCAGCGCCGCCCTCGGCGGCTGGCTGCTGCGCCTGCAATTGCGCCCGCTCGACGACATGGTGCAACAGGCCCAGGCGATCAGCCGGCGCGAATTCATCAGCTTGCCGCAGCTACCGCGCACGCCCGAACTGCGCCGCGTGGTACTGGCGATGAACCAGATGGTGGAAAAGCTGCGCAGCCTGTTCGCCGAGGCGGCGCAGCACAGCGAGCACCTGGCCCGCGAAGCCTACCAGGACAGCCTCACCGGCCTGGCCAACCGGCGCCGCTTCGACATGCGCCTGGGCAGCCAGCTGGTCGCCGGCGAACAGACCGCAGCCGGTTATCTGCTGCTGCTGCGGGTCAATGATCTGGCCGGCCTCAACCAACGCCTGGGCGGCACGCGCAGCGATGCACTGTTGTGCGCCATCGGCGAACTGCTGCAGCGCCTGAGCGCCCGGCAAGGCCACCCCGACTGGCTCGCCGCGCGCACCCGCGGCGGCGAATTCGCCTTGATCATGCCCGGCCAGAGCAGCAGCGAAGCCGATCAGCTGGCCACCGAGCTCAATGCGGCACTGGAGAGTCTGCGCAGCACCGAGGCCAGCGACTGCGCCCCGCTGGCCCATATCGGCCTGTGCGTGTTCCATCCCGGCGAAACCGAGCAACGGGTGCTCGCCCGCGCCGACCAGGCACTGGCCCAGGCCCAAAACAGAGCGGACAAGCCATGGGAGCGCCTAGACAGCTACGAAGGAGGCGGAGACCTCGATCAGCACGAATGGCGCACCTGGCTGGATGACGCCATCGGCCAGGGCAAGTTGCAGCTCTACTTCCAGCCCGTCGTGCGCTGCGCAGACCATACGGTGATCCTGCACCACAAGGTGCTGGCCCGCCTGCTCGACGCCCAGGGCAAGGCCATCCCCGCCGGCATATTCCTGCCCTGGGTCGCCCGCTTCGGCTGGATGCCCCGGCTCGACCAATTGATGCTCGAGCACACCCTGGCCCATCTCGGCCAGCACCCTCAGCCACTGGCGCTGAGTCTGTCCAGTGCGACCCTGAACGATCAGGTCAGCATGGCCCTGATTCTCCACACCCTGCGCGAGCACCCACAGGCGGCTCACCTGCTCACCCTGGAGCTGGACGAGCGCAGCCTGCCGGCTGCAGAGCAACTGCTGCCACTCTGCCAGTCGATCCGCGACACCGGCTATGCACTTGGCCTGCAGCATTTCGGCGGACGCTTCAGTCTGATCGGCAATCTGGCCCATCTCGCCCTGGCTTATCTGAAGATCGACGGCAGTTTCATCCGCAGGCTGGATCGGGAGACGGACAAACGGGTGTTCATCGATGCCATCCGCCGCGCCACCCACAACATCGATCTGCCACTGATTGCGGAAATGGTCGAGCACGAGGGCGAGGCACTCGCCTTGCGCGAACTGGGAATCCACGGGGTGATGGGCCGGCTGATCGGCGCGCCGGTACCCCGACCGGGGCACCGGGCAGCGTCGCACTCGGGCAGCTTGCCGTCCGACTCGCCGGAGGAGTTCAGATAAGAAGAGCTCGGATGAGAAGAGTTCAGATGAGCTGCTGCTCATCCTCGTCGCCGAGCAGTCCGCTCAAGCAGCCCAGGCTGGAACGCACCTCGGCACGCGCCTGCAACTTGCGCTGCGCCGCTTCGGGCAGATCGGTGTAGCGGATCACCCCGCGCTCGACCAGTACCGAAACCAGGTCCTCCAGCACCCGAATCAACTCGAGGTCGGAATCCTTCAGCCGGCTCAGGCGTGTGCGCAGCTCCTCGCGGGTGAGCCAGGCCTGCACCTGTTCATCCATCACCGGCAGTGCCGTGGTCATGCCGGCAAACGGCTCCATCTCGACTCGCAGCAGCTCACCCTGCTCATCATGTTGCACGTAGATCATCCCTTCCCCTCCCCTGATCCGGACCTGACCGGAGCGCCCGGCGCCATTTCTGGCGTCGAGCTTATCCCCGAAGCTTTCTCCACCACCACTACCTGTCGCTCATTGCCGAAACAGCAACACAAAAAACCGCCCCTTCCACGCAGGCAAGGGGCGGTGGCGATCGTAGGACTCAGACGACTTTCAGCGAACCGTCGTCGAGCATGCCCTGGATGATGGTGGCCTCATCGCTGGAGCCATAGGCCTGCGACAGGTCGATACCCTCCAGCACAATCGACTGGTTCGCCGGCAGCGGCCCGGCCGCATCCGGGTTGACGGTGATGGTGGTGCTGGCGCCGAAGGCCATGCTCAGATAGTCGGTCAGCGAGCTGGCCAGTTCCGGTGAATCCAGAGCGCCGTCGACCCCCATCAGCAGGTCGGACAGGTCCAGTTGATCCTCGCCTGGGGTGAAGTCGGTGATGCGGTCAACCCCGGTGTCGCCGGAGTTCCAGACAAAGCTATCCGCGCCGGTACCACCCGACAGCAGGTCGTTGCCCTGCCCGCCATCGAGGATGTCGTTACCGCCACCGCCGGACAGCGCATCGTCGCCGATCAGCCCACTCAGGCTGTCGTCACCGCCATGACCGAAGATCCAGTCCGCGGCAGCGGTACCCACCAGGCTGTTGCTGCCATCATCACCCTCCAACGTACTGGCCTGCGGATAGAGGGTGGCCTGCAGGTTGCTGAAGATCGTGTCGCCATCGCCGTCGGTGGCCTCGATCTGATAGGACAGCTCGATCGGCTGCTCGGGCAGCACCTGCGTGTAGCTGAAGCCGCCGAGGGCGAACGGCGAAGAGTCCGATGCACTCGATACCTGCAGCGCGCTGAACTGGGTGGCCGAGCTGACTTCGTAGCTCCAGTCGTCCAGAAGCCCACGAATGGTGATCGAGTCGCCGTTGTCGACCAAGGTCACCGAGCTGGTGACGTCGTTGCCCAGCTTGTCATACACATGGATATTGCTGGTCGAGAGCGGCACATAGCTCTCGCCGACATCTCCCGAGCCGAACACGTTATCGTTGTCGGCGATGATCGCCAGGATCGTCAGGCTGACGGTGCCATTGCTGCTCTGCACCTGAGCGATGCTCTGGCGGAAGCTGGAAAACAGGTTGTGGCTGCTGTAGCTGAAGCCCGTGCTGCTCTGCGCGTTGACCACCAGACCGTTGAGAAAGTCGAAACGAATGTTGTCAGCAGGATCGATCCACTGGTTGCCGATGGCAACGTCGGTCGGGGTACTGTTGATGCTGCCGGAGGTGGATGACATCAACACATCCTGCTGGGTGCCGCCGACATCGATCAGTCCTTTGAAATTGATGTTACCCGCGCTGCCCACACCCGACAGGTTGCTCAGAACGGTACTGGTGTGATTGGACAGCACGCCGTAGGTCGTGAGGCTGTAGCTGTCGGTTTCCGGATCGATGTCGATGACGAAGCCGACATCCCCATTCGGTCCGGTCTTGGCCACCAACTGAGTGTTGTCGTCGCCGTAATACAGGTACAGCTGCTGATCATCCAGGGTGATCCGGTTGCCATTGGCATCCAGCGCCAGGGCCCCTTCGGTGAAGGTAAAGCCCACATCGCCCACACCATCGGCACCGCCCGCATCGGCGAAGCGCAAGTCGCCGCTGATGGTCCGGGTGTCGCTCACCTGGTCGATCAGCATGCCGTACTCGGGGAGGAAAGCCTGCGGCACGTCATCGAGGATGGTGACGTCCAGACTCTGGCCGATGGTGGTACCACTGTCGTCGACCAGCACCACCGCGAAGCTTTCGCTCAGCGCGGTGTCGTTGGCCGGCTGGGTGTGCATTTCGTTGTCCAGCAGGGTGTAGCTGTAGAAGACCGTGCCGCTGCCGGTCGCCGGATCGTAGTCGACCCCGGTGATGGTCAGCGTGTTGCCCAGCCCGCTGGTCAGGGTCGGCAGCGTCCCCGCCAGCACGCCCCCGCTGATCAGCGCACTGCCGCCCACCGTCAGGCTCTGCACGCCATCCGGCGCCGAGAAGGTGAAGCTGTTCGTCTGCGTCAGCAGCGCCGCATTCGCAGCACTGCCGTCTGCAAGGTTGGCATCGCTGACGATGATCTCGCTACCCGTGCCATCCAGGCCACCCAGCACGACGCCGTCGTCCGTACCGGCCACTCGGAGAGTCAACGTCGCGGTGTCCGTATCGCCGTCGCCGTCGACGATGGTGTAGGTGAAGGTTTCGCTCACCACCTGCCCCGCATTGAGCGCCTGGGTGGCTGCCAGCGTGTTGTCCAGGGTGAAGCTGTAGCTGCCATCCGCCCCCAGCACCACGGTGCCGTAGGCCGACAGTACGCTCGACTCAGGGGTATTCCAGACGCTGAAGGTCTGACCGTCCGCACCGATCTGGCCATTCGGATGCTCGTCGTTGAGCAACACGTTGCCCGCGACCAAGCTAACGCCATCTTCGACAAGGCTGGATGGCTCATCGTCCATCGCGTTAGGCACATCGTCTGTGATATCGATTACCAACGACACAGTAGGGGATACATCTGCATCGCCGTCGATCACCCGCACCGGGAAGATCTGCTGGCTCTGGTCATCGGCGCCATGTGAAGCGCTGCGGTCGAGGGTAAACACCCAACCGCCTCCCGGGGAGACGATCAAGGTGCCGTACTCACCACGAACAATGCCGCCGCCGGTGACATCCACCCAGTTGCCATCCTTGTCGAGGACCTGCAACGCGGCGATACCATCCGGTGAGCTGATGCTCACCCGGCCATGGGAAACCTGCGCAACGCTCCCTTGCTGGCTGCCCCCCGGAAGTGCGGCCTCATCCACGAAACCGCGCTCCGTCAGAACCTGCCCCGTAGGGTCGGCAAAGTATTCGACTCGAAGCGAGGGAATGGTATCCGGCGTCTCATCCGCCCCCTGCGGGAAAGTCTCTGGGAACAGCGGGGCAAACTCCAGCGGCCCCGTCGGATAGCCTATATTCGGATCTACCCGGTCGGCCGTCTCGTCCAGCAGCACGAAGGAGATACCGCCCCCGCCACTCCCAGCTCCTCCGGCACCGGCACCGGCGGCAGTGGCTGGCAGGCTGAGGCTCGGGTCGACACCGGCGGCGATGGCTTGCTGAACCTCCTCGACTTCGGCCAGGTCCTGGGCAGTGGGTGCATATTCGGGGGTAGCGGGTTGAATCGCGGCGCGAGCGCCCTCGCCCGCCAGCAGCTGGTTATCCAGCAGCAGCGAACTGTCACGCCCCACGGTGAGCTCGCCGCCATTGACCAGGCGAATGGCTACGGCGCCCCCGGCACCGGTGAGCAGTTGCTCACCGGCATAGACTCGATCCCCCTCACCCAGCTCACGCTTGCCCCCATCCGCGGCTACGGCAAAAACCTCTCCGACCACCACCCTGACAATACCGATCAACGTAGCCATTACCCCACCCTCCATACAGCCGCAACTGGCGGCTGTCATGCGTCGCTGAATGCCCGAACAGGGCCGAACAGCTGCTTACAGGGTGGCTACTGCAGAGGTTTGTGGTCGTGCGTCCCGTCTAGCGCAGCAAAAATGACGTAAAACCGTCATTCCCGTGACCGTTTTCTCCACGCTGCAGCTTTCCCCCTGTTTGCGCTCTCCCTGCATCCGACCGCTCTTGTGAAATCTGCAAAATCAAAATCTGGCTTAACCGGACTTCCATTGATTGATTGTTCCCCTTAAACAATGTGGTGCTTTTTTCAGGGCATATCAGACTGTTTGGTCATATCTATTATGAGAAATCGCTCTAAGCAAACACTGATAGATGTTCTTAGATCTTAGTAGGAACATAAAAAAGCGCCGGCCTGCAGTGGAAGTCATTTATTTGGCGCACGACCATTAAGCAAGTGGACACCAATGGAAAAGGAGATACCCATGCGCCTCTCATCTATGTGGGTGGGACTGCTGCTGGCAGCAGGTTTCAACCCAGCCTCGGCCATGACACTCACGGAAGCGATCCAGAGCACCATCGACAGCCACCCTGAGGTCCATGCCGGCAGCAACAGCCGCTTGGCGGCTGATGAGTCGCTGAAGATTGCCAAGGGCGGCTATCTGCCAACGGTCGACATGTTGGCAAGCTATGGGCGGGAGCAGAGCGACAGCGTAAGCACCCGGGCTTTCGGCGATCACAACACGGAAACCCTGAATGCTCGCACCGCAGAATTGCGCTTGCGGCAGATGGTCTTCGATGGGTTCAACACCCCCAATGAAGTGGCGCGCAACGAAGCAGTGGTCAACTCACTCGCCTACCGTCTACTGGGCGCCACGGAAAGCCTGGCTCTGCGCACCGTCGAGGTGTACCTGGATGTGCTCATGCGCCGCGAGATGGTGGCCCTGGCGGAAAACAACCTGCAGGCGCACCGGCGCATCCACGACCAGATCAGCCTGCGCTCCGAGCGGGGAGTTGGCAGCAATGCCGACCGTGACCAGTCGCAAGCCCGCTTGGCCCTGGCAGAGAACAACCTCTACACCGAGCAGGTGAACCTGGCCGATGCCGAGGCCAACTTCTTCAGCGCCGTCGGCCGCATGCCCGACGAGCTGGAAACCCCGGCCTCGATTCGCAGCCAGATGCCCGCCAGTCTGGCCAGCGCTCGCGACCAGGTCATGGCCAACAACCCGCTGCTCAAGTCGGCCCAGGCCGATGTACATGCCGCCGAAAAACAGTACGAGGCGGCCAAATCCAAGTTCTATCCGCGCTTCGATGTCGAGCTGTCGGGCAATGCCGACGACAACATCAGTGGCGACGAAGGTCACTACAATCGCTGGTATGCCGGCGTGGTGATGAACTACAACCTGTTCAACGGCATGCGCGACAAGGCTCTGCTGCAGTCAGGCGCTCACCAGATCAACGAATCGATGGACATCCGCAACAATGCCCTGCGGGTGCTCAACGAAAACCTGATGCTGTCGTGGAACGCGATGGAAAACGCCCGTCTGCAGACCCCCATAGCCCTCGATTACGCCAGCAATACCACCAAGGTACGTGGGGCGTATCAGGAGCAGTTCTCCCTGAGCCAGCGCACCCTGCTCGACCTACTCGACAGCGAGAACGAGCTGTTCACCGCCAACCGCCGCTATACCGAGGTGCGCTACACCGAGGAGTTCTCCATGTACCGGGTCCTGGCGGTCATGGGCGATCTGCTGCGCAAGCACAACGTCGTCCCCCCAAGCGAAGCGCTGGCCCTGACCGAGGTGAGGAGCGAAGCACGTCTGCCCAGCATGAAATAGAGAATAACAATGATGACTCACTTGCTGTACGGGGGAAGTTGCCGTGACGACCATGGAACAGGTGGGCCTAGCCAATGAGCAGCGACAAAGCTTCGATGATCCGCTGCTCGACGGACTGCTGATACTCAGCAAACTGCATGGACGCACGACCAGCCGGGCCAGCCTCAGCGCTGGCCTGCCCTTGCCCGACCAGCGCCTCACCGCCGACTTGCTGCCACGAGCAGCCGCCCGCGCGGGTCTGCAGGCCCGCCTGCTGCGCCGGCCGCTAGCCGCCATTTCAGCGCTCAACCTGCCGGTACTGCTGCTGCTCAAGAACGGGCGCAGTGCCGTGCTGTGTCGCTGGGACGAACAGGGCCGCGCGCTGATCCTGCCCTGCGAAACGGCCGGTGGCGAACAGTGGGTGGAGCGCGAGGAGCTGGCCGGCGAATACGCCGGCCAGGCACTGTTTGCCCGCCCGCGCCACGAGCTGGAGGAGCTGCGCTCGCCTTTGGTCCCCCGCGTCAAGTCGTGGTTTCGCGACACCCTCAAGCTGTCGCGCTGGCTGTACACCGACGCCCTGCTCGCCAGCCTGCTGATCAACCTGCTCGGCCTGATGGTGCCGCTGTTCGTCATGCAGACCTACGACCGCGTGGTACCCAACCAGGCGCTCTCCACCCTGTGGGTGCTGACCATCGGCCTGCTGGTCGGTACCCTGTTCGAACTGCTGCTGCGCGTCCTGCGCTTTCGCCTGCTCGACATCGCCGGCAAGAAGACCGATGTGGTGCTCTCCGCCACCCTGTTCGAACGTATCACCGGGATGATGATGAAGGCCCGGCCCGCCAGCATCGGCGGCTTCGCCCAGAGCATTCACGACTTCCAGGGCCTGCGCGAGTTTCTCACTGCGGTAACCCTGACCAGCCTGATCGACCTGCCCTTCGCCCTGCTGATGACCGTGGTGATCGGCCTGCTCGGCGGCTGGCTGGTGGTCATTCCGCTGCTGGCCTTCCCCATCACCGCCCTGTTCGCCTTCGTCATCCAGCGCCGCCTGCGCGACACCGTACAGCGCAGCCTGGCGCTGGGAGCCGAGCGACAGGCCCTGCTGATCGAAACCCTCGGCGGTCTGGAAACCCTGAAAAGCTGCGGCGCCGAGAGCGAGCGCCAGCACCAGTGGGAAAGCACCCACGGCGCCCTGACCCGGCTCGATGCCCACGCCCGCCTGCTCTCGGCCATCGCCCTCAATGGCACGCTGTTCCTCCAGCAGATGGCCGGGGTGGCCATGATCGTCGGCGGCGTGTACGGCATCATCGCCGGCAACCTTAGCGTGGGTGCTCTGATCGCCTGCTACATGCTCAATGGCCGGATCATGGCGCCGCTGGGGCAGATCGCCAGCCTGATCACCCGCCATCAGCAGGCCCAGCTGACCATGAAGAGCACCGATGCGCTGATGTCCCTGCCGCAGGAACGCGACAGCCAGCAACGGCCGCTGGAGCACACCCGTCTGAAAGGCGCGCTGGAACTGCGCCAGGTGAGCTTCAGCTACGCGGAGCAGACCACCCCGGCGCTGCAGGGCGTCAACCTGCGCATCGCCCCCGGCGAGAAAATCGGCATCATCGGCCGCAGCGGCTCGGGCAAGAGCACCCTGGCCCGCCTGCTGATGGGCTTCTACAGCCCGAGCGAGGGACAGATCCTGTTCGACGGCCTAGACCAGCGGCAGATCGACGTGGCCGACCTGCGCCACCAGATCGGCTACGTCGCCCACGACCTGCCGCTGCTTGCCGGCACCCTGCGCAGCAACATGACCTTGGGCGCACGCTACATCAGCGACGAGCGCCTGCTCGAGGTGGCCGAACTGAGCGGCGTCAGCGAGCTGGCCCGCCAGCATCCGCAAGGCTTCGAGCGCCCGGTCGGCGAGCGCGGACAACAGCTCTCCGGCGGCCAGCGCCAGGCCGTGCTGCTGGCCCGCGCCCTGCTGCTCAATCCGCCACTACTGCTGCTCGACGAGCCGACCAGCTCGATGGACAACAGCAGCGAGGAAGTACTGCGCAGCCGCCTGCGTGACTGGAGTCGCAACAAGACCCTGCTGCTGATCACCCACCGCACCGCCATGCTCAGCCTGGTTGATCGGCTGATCGTGCTGGATGGCGGCAAGATCGTCGCCGACGGACCCAAGGACGCGGTCATCGAAGCCCTGCGCAAGGGCCGCGTCGGCCCGGTATCGGTCTAGGAGACGATCATGGGAAACCTCAACGCACTGAGCGATTACCTGAAGCCGCTGCGCCAGGTAAACGACACCGAGTTCATGCCGGAAGTCCAGGGCGCGCTGGCGGAAGACTCCACCGCACTGCCCCGGATCACCGTCTGGTTGATCGCCCTGTTCCTGCTCGCAGCGCTGCTATGGGCCTACTTCGCCGTGCTCGATGAAGTCACCACCGGCGAAGGCAAGGCGATTCCCTCGAGCAAGGTGCAGACCATCCAGAACCTGGAGGGCGGCATTGTCGCGGAGATCTTCGTCCGCGAAGGGCAGATCGTCGACAAGGGCGACCGGCTGCTGCGCCTCGACGACACCCGCTTCGTCTCCAACATGGGCGAAAGCGAAGCCGACCGCCTCGCCCTGCAGGCCCGTGTCGAGCGCCTGAGTGCCGAGGGTGAAGGCCGGCCGCTGCAGCTGCCGGAGGAGATCGCCAAGTCTGCTCCGGGCCTGGCCGCCGACGAGGAAGCCCTGTACCGCTCGCGCCAGCAGGGGCTGGCCAGCGAGGTCGGCATCCTCCAGCAGCAACTGCAGCAGAAGATCCAGGAACTGGCGGAGTTCCGCTCCAAGGTGCAGCAATACC
>RCUJ01000891.1_pt1 | contig 16739 bp, 12 predicted proteins | sample 2166321 | NCBI WGS metagenome assembly RCUJ01 (sample SAMN09932808, study PRJNA488358) | compost metagenome | feature: garden; material: soil; isolation source: compost soil in an enriched community after 118 h of incubation | place: Germany: Experimental Botanical Garden Goettingen | collected... | reverse complement strand
CTCCAATGACACGAAGTTCATTAGCGCGAATTGCCTCATTGATACGAATTGATTTATTGATCTCTGCTCTCCTTATGTGAGTGTGCAATTGTAAAGCGTTACTCAGATAAGTATTTTAACAGATTCCGGTCTGTAGTTCAAGAGTTTTGGCTATATTGGAGAGGCTCGCCGGCGTGGTGCTACTTTTGGCGTGTTTGAATATTTAAAGGCTGTCGTTTTTCGAGTTGTTTTGGACGTAGAAAATTACAGCTATTGGGGCTGAATAGGCGAGCGTAGACAGGGGAGTAAGAGAGGGTTAAGACTGATATTTTCTAAATATACATTGTTATTACGACTACAGCTATATCTGTTATGATGTTTTTAAATCTACGATATGTATAAAACATAAGCAATATTATGTTGTATATTTTATCTTAATTTATTACGGTTCATAATGTTAAGTCTGGACTTTCCTATTGAGCGTCGGTTGTATTATATAGCGCAATCTAAGGGTTTGCGATCGGTGGATTATTTAATTGAGTTTGAGTCTAATGCCCGGTTGTGGTCTGTATAGTTCGAGATGTGTTTTCATTCTAACGTAATGCTGTCAGTATCCGTTCGCACCGAGGCTTGTTGGCCTCTGTAGGTAGTGGTATACTAAATGTATCTATTGGGGCTGATTTTAGCTTTCGACGGAAGGAATTTAACAGGTTATTTTGCAAGTCGACCATACGCGTAACGTATATTTTTTAATTGCAACATTTACTGCAAAAGCAAAAGCTGGTCTTGCTCAGTTGGCTAACGCCTTCCGCATGCCTGTTCTTGCACCAATCGCAGCCTAATACGCTCGATCATCATTTTCTACAGGCGACATAGTAGGGGATGGTGCTATACTCATGTCGCTTACGTACTTACTGGGAAGCAACGGTAGGTAGGGACAACTTATTGCGCGACAATTGAAGTATTTTTGTTTATACCTTAGCTTCATGAGTCGTTAACAATTGGTATAGACTAAACTTGTAGACGAATAACCAGTTACCTTTCGGACCCGGGGGCAGTGCCCGGCAGCTCCACCAAGATGATATCAATTAGCAGCCTTCCGGCTGCTTTTTATTTTCCGAATGAAGAAGTCGGTGGTACGAGAACGTGTCTGACGTGACTATATCGCACTGCTCAGTTTAGCTAGCAGGTGGGCCTCCAAGCCTTACCTAGACTGGGCGCGGGGTGGAGCTGGCTATAGGCGTATTTATACAGTTGAATTAACGGTGAATAGACCTAAAAATAAAACAACCACCTGCGAGTAGTGGTTGTTTTGTGGAGTTTTTGATTTCTTGTTTATTTTGGGCTTCTGTATAATTTATTTATTCAGGAGCTACCCCTATAATATGACGGCAAAGCGCTTGTGTCAACGATTTTATGAAAGATTGTTTAAGTAAAAAATACTACGTGTGGAAAAGCCTATATGTAGTGTGTCGGCATTAAAATGATAGGATATCTACCGTGTCGCGTAGTCTGGGTCATTGCGTTACTCGAATCGGCGACGGGAAGCTGTTTCGCGGATGGTTGATACAGGCGGCTCACAGCTGTGCATGGGGCGGGATCTCTTATGTCTGAATGCGGTCGGCAATTTCGACAGTTTGCCCGTTAATCAACTGAAATGTATTCTTTTGTATGTGTCTGGTGACTAGACCTGGACGCACTGCAGGCTGTCTACAGTTTTTGGCATAAAGTGACACTTCATATTAATGCTAAGACCCTGAGTTGTTTGCTGGGTCCGAAATGGCTGTCTCGAGCTATTTGTTGCTCGTGGGGCCGAGGCCATTGATCATACAGAACGAGAGAGCTTCGGCTGTATAGGCCAAGGCTGAGATCGAGAAGCCGAAGTAAGGATGGGGTAGAAGCGCAATGCCAAGAACTGGGAGCTGTTGAATCGCGGTGTCTTGTCGCTTAGGGGCCGAACGCGCATACTGCGTTTGTTTTATCTATCAATCGAAGCTACGGTTGGTCAGATTAAGTAAAATACAGTGTATAAAATACTACGCTAGTTATATCAAAATAATATATATCTACATCTGTTAAACTTATATGTTGTTGTAATAACATTATTTAAATACATCGTATTATGACGGCTTTGTATTGACCAAAGTGAATCATTATGCTAATGTTAAGACAAGCTTTTAGCAACACAAACAAAAGCAAAAAACACCTTAACAATTTGAACGAAGAGAACCGACACGAGCGCACGATTTGGCGTAAACTCGGCGATGACACTATTCGCATAACCATGGTTTACATTTGTAAGCCACGCACCTTTTATATAGTTATGCATGTGGCGTTGCCGATGCTCCGCCAAATGGCATTTTGCCAAATGACGTGTAAGCGCCGGTATTAGTACCTGTGCGTCTAGTTAAACCCTGTTAAATATAATAATAGTGTAACTACTAGACGTACCGTGGAATATACCGAAGTGATTTATGCCCAGGGTTTTCCCTGAGCGGTCAGTTGCCCTTGAGTGGATGACTATTTCAGAAGCACGCGCCCTATTTTATCCAGCGGCGGATGTCGCAACTGAAGTATATATGTCTTCCACTCGGGCTCTCTTGTTCTTATTGATAATGGTATAGTGGGGAATATGTTAGGGAAAATCTTGTCGATTGGATCGGTTGTAGCAGCGATAGCGCTGGTACTTTTGCTCAATCAGACAACACCTAACCAAGCTGGTCCACTCGGTGTACTGATGATTTTTTTGTTATTGTATATTGTTGCGCTAGCGAGCGTGACTTTCGCAATTCATGGAGGCAGCCGGCTTATCGCTCGACTCTCATCCTCAATTACAGTAAAGCGACCATTTCGAGTAATTGATATCAAACAAGCTTATTATTATGGATCTATTATCGCCTTGGCACCCGTCATGCTGGTCGGCATGCAATCGGTTAGCGGTATTAATATCTATGATATTTTACTAGTAGGTTTCTTTGTTGCAATTGGTGTCGTTTACATCAGTAGAAGAATGACGTAAACAGCGCTATTTGTTTGTTGTGTTTATGCTATAATTACAGATATGGAATCTGGATCTCAAGCCCCACAGCCTCGCTTTGAGCAAGCGCCCGTGCCGACAGGACAGACTGTTGAGCGTGCACCTCTGCCGTATACTCCTGAAACCGGCATTGAATCAGGCGCTGAGCGCCGAGAGGCTGCTGCCGAGTCTGCTGCGCGCCAAGCTGATGGAACCCCAGTATTACCGACTCCGGTGCTACCGACAACTGTTCCGCAGGCTCCGGTAAGCGACGCCACCGTCGCTCAAGATGATACGCCGCTCGTTGCAGCTGACGAGGATTTGATCGAAAAGGAGTGGGTAGATAAGGCGAAGAAGATTATTCTTGAAACAAGGGACGACCCTTACGCTCGCGAAGCAGCTGTAACACAGCTTCAGGCCGACTATCTACGTAAGCGATACGGTAAGGAGCTTGGCTCAGCCGACTAGGCGGGGAGCATTTTATTATGGTTGGCCTTTTAATTACGATATTTATTGTACTGACGCTTGGACTAGCGGCAGGTTCTTTTATTTTTTCTCAATATCGTAAAACTCTCCGCGAGGCCAAGAATTACGAACGTGGTCTTAAGATGATTCCACTGCTCATTCATTTGCCTCCATCAAGTGATGACCTGCAAGGTGGCGGTCGTGATGAACGAGATATTACCGAAGAAGTACTTTCTCAAGGGCAGGTAATGTATAACATCATCGCCAGTACGGCGACCAAAGGCTTCAAGAGTAGGATGTATGGTCAACGACATCTATCGTTTGAAATTATTTCACACAAAGGTTTGGTCCATTACTATGCTGTCGTTCCGTCTGTACTTGAGGATGTTGTTCGTCAGGCGATTGCAGCGGCCTATCCGTCAGCTCGGCTAGAAGAAGTAGCAGAGCATAATATCTTCAGCCAAGTAGGTAAGATGAGTGGCACGATTGGCGGTGAATTTACACTTAAGAAAGAATTTGTTCATCCGATCGCAACCTATCAGGAAACGAAGCGCGACGCCGCGCGTGCACTTTTGAATGCATTATCAGCGGCTGGTCGTGAGGACGGAGTGGCTGTTCAGTTAATGTTGCGCCCGGCTCAAGAAGGTTGGACGAAACGCTCGATTGATGCGGCTGGACGTATTAAAAAAGACAAGGGTGTTAAAAAAGCAAGTGTTGGCGGTCTGCTGGCACCAAAAGGTCTAATGGAGGCACTTTGGAAACCGCCAGAAGCTAACGACGTAAAACCTGAGGACAAGCAGCTAACATCACTTGAGCAGGCGCTTGTCGACTCAATTGAAGAGAAGACGCGCTATCCAGGCTACGAGGTTTTAATCCGCGTCGTCGTTTCATCTAATACAGCCGTTCGATCACAGGCGCTTTTGAAAAATATTGTTGCCGCCTTTTCGCTTTTTGACTCAAGCACGAACAATGGATTTAAGTTTAGTCTATCCAAGAACATTGAAGAACTAGTGACAGCCTATGTCTTTCGGTTCTTCCCGCAGACGGTCACACAGAATATTCTCAACAGCGTTGAGCTTGCGACAGTATTTCACCTGCCAGACCAGAGTAGTATTCCAACCTCTCAGGTGCAGCGCCAAATGGCGAAACAGGTCGACGGTCCGACACACGTAACGGAAGAAGGGGTACTGCTGGGCTACAACGAGTTTAGGGGTACTAAAAAACAAATCCGCCTCAGTACAGGCGATCGTCGTCGTCATACGTATATGATTGGACAGACAGGTACTGGTAAATCAGTGAGTCTTGAAAACTTGGCATATCAAGACATGATGGACGGCCGTGGCTTCGCATTTATTGACCCGCACGGAGATTCTGCCGAGGAGCTACTAGGTATGGTGCCAAAAGAGCGTGTTGAGGATGTGATCTACTTTAGTCCTGGTGACATGGATAATCCAATTGGTCTTAATCTATTTGAATTTGAAAATCAGGACCAGCGAGACTTCTTGATTCAGGAAACAATCGCTATGCTCTATCGTCTGTATGACCCGGGGCATACAGGTATTATCGGTCCACGCTATGAGCACTGGTTCCGTAATGCCGCTCTGACTATCATGAGCGACCCTAATGGCTCGACGTTTATCGATGTGCCTCAGGTGTTTAATGACCAGTCATTCACTGACGAGAAGATGAAATACATCACGGATCGTACGGTGCTTGATTTTTGGAACAAGGAAATGGCTCAGACGAGTGAAGCGAATAAGTCTGAAGTATTAGGCTGGTTTGTCAGTAAGTTTGGTGCTTTCTTGTCGAATGAAATGATGCGTAATATTATCGGTCAAACAAAGAGCGGTTTTAATCTGCGCGACATTATGGACAATAAGAAGATTTTGCTTGTAAATCTTTCAAAAGGGCGGACTGGTGAGCTGAACTCGCAGCTTCTTGGTATGATTTTTGTGATGAAGTTCCAGGCTGCTGCTATGGGTCGTGCTGACATGCCAGCTGATCAGCGTGAAGATTTCTGTCTATACGTAGATGAGTTCCAGAATTTCGCAACCGATAGCTTCGAGTCTATTCTATCGGAAGCACGAAAGTATAAATTGAATCTTGTTCTTGCGAACCAATTTATGACCCAGCTTACTGATAAGATCCGTGAGGCTATTATCGGTAACGTAGGAACTGTCATCAGTGGTCGTATAGGTATTACTGACGCTGAAATCCTACAGAAGAAATTTTCACCAACCTTTGACGCCGAAGACCTAACGAAGTTGCCAAACTTCCAGACCGTTGCATCGGTCATGATCAATAACGTTCCATCAGCCCCATTTAGCATGTCGCTGATTCCGCCAATGGGCAAGTCAAACCCTCAGTTACGCGACGCTTTGAAGCGTTTGTCTGCTGCGAAGTATGGTCGCCCACGCGCGCAGGTTGAAAAAGAGATCTTTGCTCGACTCGGCGCAGGGGATGCGGCAAAGCGTGCAAAAGTAGATGCGATGAAAAAGGTGCAACAGCAGCGCATGGCAGGCGCCGCGCCAAAAACAAGCGCTACAGGGTCATCGTTTCTTGACGATTGGCTAGCAAAGCGCCAGCAGATGGGTGGTGCTACACCAAAGACCCAAGCGCCACAGTCCTTTAACGCGAGCGGGAGCGCCCCCCGTCCGGTTGCATCGGCTACACCGAGGGTGCCCGGAGGCACTCAGTCACCTCAACCACCTAACGACAGTCGTCCACCTATAGCTCCTGTGGCTCCATCTAAGCCTCTGCAGGGAACTCCTCCGCCATCAGTTGATTCACAACCCGGAGCTTCAGATATCTCGCCACCAGCGCCTGCTAGCAATCCAGACAAGCTTCATCTTCGCGGTGAACATGCTGCCCGTCATGATGAGATCTCGATCAAGCTACGATAAGAGATGAAGGTGCGTACATTAAAAACCTCGCAGACTAACCTGCGAGGTTTTTAGTATATCTAGTCGGATAGTATTAAGATCGTTTGCCTGTAATCATAACCCTGAAGTAATCAAATAGTAGCCCTATAAGCCAGCCAGCTGCGAATGCACCCATTGTTTCGAAGCCTGAGAGTTGGTAGCCAACATCCTTAGCTATAAAGTAGACGGCGAGGGTCGCGATAAAAGCGACGATTGCACCAGATGCGATAGCATTCGGCCGTGCGATCGTTGAGCCTACAGTGTCACTGACTTTTTCAACTGCTTTGTTGTGGATGACCTTACTAAAGGTACGGCTTGGTCCGGAAAGCTCGCTTTGAACTTTTTTCATTGTTCGATTATAGCTCGCTTCGCGCTCCTTCTTACTGATAGGTCCGCGACGTACGGCAGGCGACGGCTCACCGCCACGCTTCTTCTCAGCACCGCCAGCTTCAACGCTTATGGCGGTTTCTAGTGCTTCGGTGCGAGCTCGCTCTGCACTTTTCTCGCTATCCTCAGGCCCTAGTTCGCCGAGGCGTTCGTGTTTGGCGCGAAGTTTTTCGGCTTGTTCGCGAGCGGATTCGCCAGCTTCAACACCTTGTTCTGGCCCAATATTTAATTTTTCTGGATCGCTACTCATAATTCCCACCTCGTTAGTTTATTAAATTGTTCCTGCGTTAAGATCGCGACGAATGAGACGAACTTCTTTTTTGACTTGTCGAGCTCGTGCGTAGAAGTAGGTTACAACCGCAAGGACGATACCAGCGAAAATCATGTTCTCAGTCGCACCCGTATGTGGCAGTTGGGTTACGATGCGCTCAACTGTTTTTTCTGGTGGACAAAGGATAGAAACATCAAGCGTATTGCCAAAAACGTTCGACATTTTACAATCGTATGATCCACGGGCTGTCTGGTGTGTGGCGATTGCAGGAATTGCCGCCTTCACTTTAACACTAACAGTCTTAGTCAGCGTTGCACCAGCTTTGAGAGATGTGACAGGCCAGGTGATTGTGGTCGCTGAGGTATTTTCGTTACCCGCTGGCTTTATAAGTGAGCCACCGCCAAGATCTACAATATCAGCATACTCGAGGACATCAGTTAGTGAGTCGGAGACGGTGTAATCACCCTTATCCTTGCCAACATTCTTAACAGTTAGTGTGTATTCGAGTACATCGCTTGATTTTGCGGTCGAACCGTTAGCGTTTGTAGTTCCTTGCGTGACGTTACGGACAGATTTGCTGATGTCGAATTCTGGAATACAGTCTTTATCCTTGTACCAAATTGTTTCATCATCTTCACACGGCTTACAACCAGGGTCGCTAACTACGAGTTCTGGATTGAGGGGGCAGCGAGGTTCTGGGCTGACAGTGAACGGTTTCTGACAACTAGGTCCAGTCTTGTCGCCGGTACTCGTCGATACGATAACGGATGCTGTGTACGCGCCATCTCTCGGGAGATCGACGGTTGTTGAGCTGCTAGTTGCAGTACTTGGCAGCAGTTGGTTATATACCTCTGCGCCGCTACTATTTTTAACGATGTAGCGATAACCGCTAACGGTAGCGCCGCCGCTGACCGATGATCCACCCGTGAGGCGGAATGATGTTCGGCTAATCGGTGCAATAGTCAGTCCACTACAGTTTGCGATAGGTACTGGCGGTGGAGGGGGGAGGCTTACATACACTGGGTTACCGCAGTACAGCATAATCGCAAACCAACCACCGTCAATCGCTCGCTTACCGATAACAGCTTTTAGGGTCATCGGTTGGTCAAGCCAGCGACCACTAAAGATACCTGTACTTGATCCTGGAACATCGAGAGCGTAGCGTCCTTGAGCTCCTGTATCGGTACGGCCGACGAATTGCAGCTTGCCGCCAAAGTCAGCGGTATTGAAGTAGGCTTCCTGGGCGTTAACAATATCCTGGCGAGTAATGCCAGTGCGAGAGTAGACCTGTTGTATGTCGGTGCGACCCGCGCCGTCATTGTTGCGATCGTAGATTGTTAGAAGCTCTTGTTTGTTTGCCATACTGTTATAGATAATGGCGTCGGGGTTGGCTGCATTGGCCGATTCAGGCGGTGAAAAGACAGCAAAAGACTGGACGACAAGCGCCAGTACAGTAAAGATCAATCCAATGCGTCGTGTTGCTTCTTCTTTACGCAATCGTTTCGCATAAAAGCCGAGTTGTCCAACGAGTGCTGGGCTAAAGGAAAGGTTTGATACAAACTTCCTGAACATGTTTTTGCCTTTTTTCTTTTTATTTGACCTATTGACCTCTAGATTAGCATAAGAAATATGTTCACACAATAGCTTGAGTGAACAACAATTGTTCGGTATAATAGAGGAAATGTAAATAGCTGAAAAGTCTGTAATAGTGAGGGAATGATGGCTAAACAAACAAACGATGGCTCATATGATGGGTCACAGATTCAGGTACTAGAGGGGCTAGAGCCGGTTCGTAAGCGTCCGGGAATGTATATTGGTAGCACCGGTTATGACGGCGTGCACCATCTTATTAAAGAAATTGCCGATAACTCTATCGATGAGGCTATTGCTGGTTTCGCCACACGAGTAGATGTAGTGATTCTGGCAGATGGCGGTATGCGCATTAGTGATGACGGTCGTGGTATTCCTGTCGACAAGCATCCAAAAACTGGCCTCTCGACACTGGAAACGGTGTTAACGGTTCTACATGCTGGTGGTAAGTTCGGTGGTGGTGGCTATAAGGTCTCGTCTGGTCTTCACGGTGTTGGTTCAAGTGTCGTAAATGCTTTGTCAACCCATATGATTGCGGAAGTCTCCCAAAAGGGTGAGCTCTATCGCATCGAGTTCGAGAGGGGCGGCGTAAAGGTTCCGTTTAAAAAAGTTGGAAAGACTGATCGTCCCCAGGGCACCACGATTACTTTTTACCCGGACCCAACAATTTTTAAAGAAACTATTGAGTTTGATTATAAGTGGGTTGTTAACTATCTTCGCCACCAGGCATACCTAACAAAGGGTATTTACGTCGGGGTGATTGACGAGCGATCAGGTGAACGTCAGGCATTTTACTTCGAGGGTGGTATCCAGAGCTATGTGAAGCACCTCAATATCGGTAAAGAGGTCATGAGCGAAAACGTGTTTTATGTTGAGCGTCAAGTCGAAGACTCGATGGTTGAAGTGGCAGTGCAGTATAACGATACATATGTTGAAACGGTTAAGCCATTTGCCAACAACGTCTTAACGCCAGATGGTGGCACGCACTTGATCGGTTTCCGCGCGGCTATGACGCGTGTTATTAATGATTACGCGCGTAAGAACAGCTTGCTTAAAGAAAAAGAGGATAACCTCAGTGGTGAAGACATTCGTGAAGGCTTGACGGCAATCATTCTCGTAAAGTTACCCGATCCACAGTTTGAGGGTCAAACCAAAAACAAATTAGGCAATCCAGAAGTACGTCGTTATGTCGAACAGGTGATGAATGAGTACTTTAGCTATTATCTCGAGGAAAATCCTGATGTCGCTAAAAAGATTGTCGGCAAGGCGCTTTTAGCGGCACGAGCTCGTAAGGCGGCTCGCGCAGCGCGTGACAACGTACTTCGCAAGGGTGCGCTTGATGGCATGGGGCTACCGGGTAAGCTATGGGACTGTTCTAGTAAAAGCCCGGATGATAGTGAAATCTACATCGTTGAGGGTAACTCAGCGGCTGGCTCCGCTAAAGAGGGACGAGACAATAAAACCCAAGCGATTTTGCCGCTTCGTGGTAAAGTTCTCAACACCGAGCGCGCTCGTTTGGATAAAATGTTTGCTAACAAAGAAATTGTGGCGATGATCCAGGCATTCGGCGTTGGTATCGGTGATGCCTTCGATATTAATGGACTTCGTTACCACAAGATTATTATTATGACTGACGCCGATGTTGACGGTAGTCACATCGCAACCCTGCTACTGACATTCTTCTTCCGTTATATGAGGGAAGTTGTTGAGGGCGGATACATCTATCTTGCGAAGCCACCGCTCTACAGTATTAACCGCGGCCAGAAGAAGCAATACGTTTACGATGAGTCGACACTTAACGAGGCGTTAGGCACAATTATCTCTGACCGAAAGGCGCGTGGTATTGCTGTTGATTCAAATGACGACCAGACGAAGCAAGCTGGCGTCACTATCTCCCGCTTTAAGGGTCTGGGCGAGATGGATGCCGAGCAGCTATGGGAGACGACGATGAATCCCGAGAACCGTGTTCTCATTCAAGTACGGGTTGAGGACGCTGAGCGAGCTGACGCGGTCTTTACGAAGTTGATGGGTGACGAAGTGCCGTTGCGTAAGGCGTTTATTCAGACGCGCGCTAAAGATGTTGATCTAGAGGAGTTGGATGTATAAATTATGGATGATGAAAAAATAACCACACCAATTGAAGATAGTGAGAATACTAACAACGATGTTGCTAGTACAACAGGAGTTGAACACCGCACTCTTGAAGATGTAATGGAAGATAGCTTCCTGCGTTATTCTATGAGCGTGATTATTGATCGAGCGCTCCCGGACGTGCGCGACGGTTTGAAACCTGTGCACCGACGCATCCTGTATTCAATGAACCAAAACGGCAATCGTAGCACAGCAAAGTTTGTAAAAAGTGCTCGTATCGTCGGTGACGTCATGGGTAAGTATCACCCGCATGGTGACTCGGCAATCTATAATTCAATGGTTCGATTGGCGCAACCATGGTCACTTCGCTATCCGCTTATTCAGGGGCAGGGTAACTTTGGTTCAATGGACGGTGACGAAGCAGCCGCGATGCGATATACCGAAGCGCGAATGGCTAAGCCTGCCGATGAGATGATGGCTGATATTGATAAGGAAACTATCGATTTCCGCGATAACTTTGACGGCTCTGAACAGGAGCCCGTGGTACTGCCTGCGAAGCTACCGAATCTGTTATTGAATGGCCAGATTGGTATCGCGGTTGGTATGGCAACCAATATTCCATCGCATAACCTCGGTGAGCTAGTCGATGCAACAATTGAACTGATTGATAATGAACACGCTACGACCGAGGACCTACTGAAGCACGTCAAGGGGCCAGACTTCCCAACAGGAGCTACTGTTTACGGCGGTGCTCCAATGAAGCAGGCCTATATGACCGGCCGCGGTAGCGTAATGATGCGTGCCGTTGCTGACATCGAAGAGACCAAGAAGGGTCGCCATCAGATTGTTGTGACCGAGGTTCCGTATGGTGTAAATAAAGCAACACTTATTGAGAAGATTGCCGAACTGGTGAAAGACAAAAAGATCACTGGCATTAGCGACCTTCGTGACGAGAGTGCTCGTGGTGTTGTACGGGTTGTGATTGAACTAAAGAAGGATGCCTATCCGAAGAAGCTGCTCAATCAGCTCTATAAGATGACTTCCTTGCAGACAAGCTTTAGCTACAATATGCTGGCGTTGATCGATGGCATTCAACCACGCATTCTAGGTCTTCAGGAAATGCTGAGCGAGTTTGTGAAGCACCGGCAGACTGTTGTCCGTCGCCGTACCGAATATGAGCTGCGAAAAGCTAAAGAGCGTGCGCACATCCTTGAAGGCTATAAGATTGCCCTCGATCATATTGATGAGGTGATTAGGATTATTCGTGCCAGCAAAACGACAGATGTTGCTGAGGCGGAGTTGATCAAGACGTTTAAGTTGAGCGAAATCCAGGCTAAATCAATCCTTGCCATGCAGCTTCGCCGCCTGACTGGTCTCGAGCGTGACGCAATCGAGAACGAGCTCAATGAGCTTATTAAGCTTATTGCAAAGCTAGAGGCTATTTTGGCAGACGAAAAAGAAGTTCTTGCGATTATCAAGACCGAACTGCTTGAAATGAAAGAGAAATATGGTGACGAGCGTCGCACGAAGATTATTAATCATGAACTCGGTAAGTTTAGTGATGAAGAGCTGATTCCTGAAGAAGATTCAGTTATTCTCCTAACAACAGAGAACTACATTAAGCGTACTCTCGTGAGCGAATACCGCCGCCAGAACCGTGGCGGTAAGGGCAAGCGTGGTATGACGACAAAAGAAGAGGATATTATTGATCAACTTGTTCCGGCAAGCACACATGATTACCTCCTATTCTTTACAAACCGTGGTCGTATCTTCCGCTTGAAGGCCTACGAAGTACCAGCAGCCAGCTTGCAGGCAAAGGGTGTTGCGGCGGTTAATCTACTTCAGCTGCAGCCAGAAGAGAAAATTACTTCAATTATTCGTCATGAAAAAGATGCGAAGGATGATGGATATCTATTCATGGCAACCACTCAAGGTACAATCAAGAAGACACCACTTAAGGATTATGCAAATATTCGTACAAACGGTTTGATTGCAATCAAACTTGATGATGGTGATGAGCTACGCTGGATCAAAAAGACAACTGGCGAGAATGATGTGATCGTATCGACCTCTGCAGGACAAGCAGTGCGCTTCAACGAATCTGACGCCCGTCCGATGGGTCGTGCGGCTCGCGGTGTTCGCGGCGTTCGCCTTCGCCCTAACGACTGTGTTGTAGGTATGGATATTGTAGACAACGACAAGCTTAGCCTACTGGTTATTAGCCAGAACGGCTATGGCAAGGCAACCAAAGTAGCAAACTTCCCGAGTCATAAGCGTGGTGGCGTTGGCATTAAGGCGGCTGTTGTTACAGCGAAGACTGGTCCAATTATCTCTGTTCGTACCCTTGACCCAGAGGCGAGTGAAGTACTTCTTATCTCTAATAAGGGACAGGCAATACGAGTTGGCCTAAAGGATATTCCAACTCTTGGACGTACGACTCAAGGTGTTCGTATTATGCGAATGGGCGAGAACGACAAGGTGTCATCAATCGGTTTAATGCCTGAGCAGTCTCAGGTGGCCGACGAAGAAGAGTCGTAAGCGATGGATGTACTTTTCTCCCCGTATATTATTGCGCTTATCGCCGGGTGGGTGGTAGCGCAGGGTGCTAAGTACATTATTATGGTGATCAGGCACCGTAGCTTTGATCATCTACGCCAACTATATCTTTCTGGTAATATGCCGAGCGCCCACAGTGCAACTGTTGTGGCGCTCGTCGTCGTTATAGGACTTCGTGACGGCATTGGATCGGGCTTATTTGGTCTGGCTGCGCTTCTTGCGTCTATCGTTATGTATGATGCGATGATGGTGCGTCGATCATCGGGCGAGCAGGGAAAAGCAATCCAATTACTTATTAAAGAGCAGAATAGTAAAGTTGCATTACCGCGGGCAGCGAAGGGTCACACCCCTGTTGAAGTCTTCGTTGGCGCCGCTTTAGGCGTCGTAATTGGCCTAGTTGTCTTTTTAGCTACAAAATAGTTTTTAAAAATCCTTGACGCTTAGGCAATTCGTAATGTATGATTGATAAAGTCTGGTCGCAAAGAACGCGATAAACAACAGTGGAGTTGAGCAGATAGAATGAACTTTGACAATTTAGTTGTGCAATATATCATCGTCAGTCTATATTTTATATAGACGTAGCGGCTTCCAAGCCGTTACATCTTTTTATGGAGAGTTTGATCCTGGCTCAGGATGAACGCTGGCGGAGTGCCTAACACATGCAAGTCGAGCGGCAGCACGAGTAGTTTACTACTTGGTGGCGAGCGGCGGACGGCTGAGTAACGCGTGGGAACGTGCCCCAAAGTGAGGAATAACTGCCCGAAAGGGTAGCTAATGCCGCATATGATCTTCGGATTAAAGTATTTATTACGCTTTGGGAGCGGCCCGCGTCCGATTAGGTAGTTGGTGAGGTAAAGGCTCACCAAGCCCACGATCGGTAGCTGGTCTGAGAGGATGACCAGCCAGACTGGAACTGAGACACGGTCCAGACTCCTACGGGAGGCAGCAGTGAGGAATCTTCCACAATGGACGAAAGTCTGATGGAGCAACTCCGCGTGCAGGATGAAGGCCTTCGGGTCGTAAACTGCTTTTATGAGTGAAGAATATGACGGTAACTCATGAATAAGGGTCGGCTAACTACGTGCCAGCAGCCGCGGTCATACGTAGGACCCAAGCGTTATCCGGAGTGACTGGGCGTAAAGAGTTGCGTAGGTGGTTTGTAAAGTGAATAGTGAAATCTGGCGGCTCAACCGTACAGGCTATTATTCAAACTCACAAACTCGAGAATGGTAGAGGTAACTGGAATTTCTTGTGTAGGAGTGAAATCCGTAGATATAAGAAGGAACACCAATGGCGTAGGCAGGTTACTGGACCATTTCTGACACTGAGGCACGAAAGCGTGGGGAGCGAACCGGATTAGATACCCGGGTAGTCCACGCCGTAAACGATGGATACTAGCTGTTGGAGGTATCGACCCCTTCAGTAGCGAAGCTAACGCGTTAAGTATCCCGCCTGTGGAGTACGGTCGCAAGACTAAAACATAAAGGAATTGACGGGGACCCGCACAAGCGGTGGATCGTGTTCTTTAATTCGATGATAAACGAAGAACCTTACCAGGGTTTGACATCCTTGGAATTTCTGTGAAAGCAGAGAGTGCTTTATTGAGCCAAGTGACAGGTGATGCATGGCCGTCGTCAGCTCGTGTCGTGAGATGTTTGGTTAAGTCCATCAACGAGCGCAACCCTTGTGATTAGTTGTATTTTTCTAATCAGACTGCCCCGGTAACGGGGAGGAAGGAGGGGATGATGTCAGGTCAGTATTTCCCTTACACCCTGGGCTAGAAACACGATACAATGGTCAGTACAATGCGCAGCGAAGCCGCGAGGTGGAGCAAATCGCATCAAAGCTGATCTCAGTTCGGATAAGAGGCTGAAACTCGCCTCTTTGAAGTCGGAATCGCTAGTAATCGCAGGTCAGCAAACTGCGGTGAATACGTTCCCGGGTCTTGTACACACCGCCCGTCAAACCATGAAAGTCACCAACACCCGAAGTCCGATTCGTCGGCCTAAGGTGGGGGGGATGATTGGGGTTAAGTCGTAACAAGGTATCCGTACCGGAAGGTGCGGATGGATTACCTCCTTTCTAGGGAGAGTTATGCCAGCAATACGAGTAATCTATTGCTGAAGCTAGGTCGGTCTTGTCGTTGTGATGAACTTACACAATGACTTCGGTTCCACTTGTGGAACAAGACTAAGTTCAAAAAACACTTATAGTCTGACGTATGATATATGCACAACCAAATTGTTAAAGAAAAAAACCTTTCGTTTTATGCGGAAGGTTTTTTTGTTTTTCTATTTTCTTTCACTATAGGCAAATTTAGACTTGCGTACACTGTTAATGTACGATAAAATAAGTAAGTTCGTGGTAAATATGGGGCGTTAGCTCAGTTGGCTAGAGCACCTGCTTTGCAAGCAGGGGGTCCGGGGTTCGAGTCCCCGACGCTCCACCATATGGGGTGAAGCAGGCTTCGGTCTGTGACACTCCACCATAAACGTACTTTTCAAAAATGGATTCATGGGCGCTTAGCTCAGTTGGCTAGAGCACCTCGTTTACACCGAGGGGGTCGGGGGTTCGAGCCCCTCAGCGCCCACCATGAATTGATACAATGCATTAAAGCATTTTCTGAACGTATGGGCGATTAGCTCAGCTGGTTAGAGCGCGTCACTGATAATGACGAGGTCGGAGGTTCAAGTCCCTCATCGCCCACCAGTTCAGAAGATGCTTTTTTGTTTGGCATAAATATAAAATACCCACCTTGTATAGAGTGGGTATTTTATATAACACGCGATACTTAGCCAGTAGGGGATGAGGGAATGCGAACTAGCGGGCATTATATATAATGGCATCGCACTGTCGATGATCCTAATCTATAGATCTATCAATTATTAGTTTCAAATGTTCACATTCTTAGATCTAATACAGGTACTGCAAGATGCGGGTATGTATAGACATTAATATGTAGGCATGGCGGTAAGTTGGGGATGCCTAAAACGTTAAATATGTACATACTGTATGTATAGTCGATGTCCATCAAGGATGTTAGTAATTATTAAGCCAAATCGGGCTATATTATAAGGATGGTAATATCAGCAACCTACCCCTGTTAGCGGGTACTATAGTGGGGCATGGCGATAGCAGTGTAAAAGAAAAGATAAAAAAAGTGCCAAAATCTATTGCCAAACTAATTATCGTAGAGTATAGTTATTAGAAGTTAAGCGAATGTTCACAAGAACCTCTGGCGATGTGTGTAAATAAAGCAAATCGTACGAGGTTTTCTTTATTGCAAAAAGCACAGCAAAAACTACTTTACAGCGAGTGTGGCAAAGTGGTAAGATTGGAAAGCTTGAGTGCAGACGAGGTGTTATCGGAAACGATAAATCGAAATGTGCTCTCAAGAATGTGAGAATACAGTTTTTTAACAATTTGGATGTAAGAAAAAATTTTTTAAAGATTGACGGCAGTA
>RCUJ01000890.1_pt1 | contig 16749 bp, 4 predicted proteins | sample 2166321 | NCBI WGS metagenome assembly RCUJ01 (sample SAMN09932808, study PRJNA488358) | compost metagenome | feature: garden; material: soil; isolation source: compost soil in an enriched community after 118 h of incubation | place: Germany: Experimental Botanical Garden Goettingen | collected... | reverse complement strand
CGCACCTGATCCAGACTGGCGGCCACGCTGTCGGGCACGGCGAACAGCTCGGTCGTGATGTTCATGCGGCCGAGCGCGTTGCGGGTCGCCAGCGCGCTGTGGCGGCTGGTCAGCACCAGATCAGGCCGCAGGGCGATGACCTCTTCCGCCGTCTCCCAGGTGAAGGGCAGCGTCCGGGCCACCTCGGAAATGGTCGAACCGACCGGCTCGCGCGCATAATGGCTGAGGGCGGCGATCTGTCCCCGGTCGGCGACATGGACCAGAATGGCGTCGAGACAGGCGTTCAGCGACACCACGCGGCGAGGGGCCGCCTTGCTCGCTGCGGCGGGCGAGGCGAGCAAGGCCGCCCCTGCTCCCGCCAGCGCCTGCCGCCGCGTCGCCCTCATCCGAAAGCCTCCAGCGCGCGGACCAGTCGCGGCAGATCCCGCTCGGTCGGCACGCCGAACCTCAGACCGTCCGGCGTATGATCAAAGGGCCTTGTCAGGACGCCCGCCCGACACAGGTGCTGGAACCAGCGCGCCGCGTGGGGCGTGCGCGTCATGCGGAACAGGCTGGTCCCGCCGACGATCTGGAACCCCGCCCGCGTCAGTTGCTCGTCCAGCCGCGCGGCCCGCTCAGTCAACACCGCCTCGGTTCGCGTCCGCCACGCCGAGTCGGTATAGGCCCCGCGCCCCATGACCAGGGCGTCGGCGCCGACCGGCCAGTCGCCCAGCAGGGCGCGCAGGCGCGTGATCAGATCGGGCGCCGCCAGCATGAAGCCGAGCCGCACTCCGGCCAATCCATAGAACTTGCCGAACGAGCGCAGGACGATCAGCCCCGGCTCGACCACGTCTGACACGCTGTCGCCGGGCGCGCATTCGATGAAGGACTCGTCCACCACCAGCCAGCGCCCCGTCGCCGAGCGCTCGCGCGCCATGGCGATCAGATCGGCGCGCTGGGTCAGGCGGCCGTCGGGATTGTTCGGATTGACGATCACCAGCACGCCCGCCTGCGACGCCGTCGCCTGATCGGCTACGATCAAGCGCGTCGCCACGCCCGCCGCCCGCCAGGCCTCGGCATGGGCGCCGTAGGTCGGACCGACGATCTCGACCGAACGCACGCCCAGCAACAGGGGTAGAAGACGGATCGCCGCCTCCGCCCCGGCCACCGCCGCCACGCGGTCGAGATCAGCGCCGAAAGCCGCCGCCGCCGCCGTCTCCAGAGCGACCAGCGCGCCGGGATCGGGCAGACGGTTCAACTCGGCCTCCGCCGCGCGCGGCCCGCGCCACGGATCGGGATTGATCCCGGTGGACAGGTCCAGCCACGGTCGCGGCGCGTCGGGATAGGCGGCGGCGGCCTGCATCAGACCGCCGCCGTGCCGGGTCGCCGCTGCGAGAAGAGCGGCTTTGCTCATCGGATCAGAACCGGACGCGAACGCCGCCGAACACGCCGCGACCCGCCGTGCCGTAGTTCAGGACCGTCTGATAGTCCTCGTCGAAGGCGTTCTCGACCCGACCATAGACTTCGAGGTTGTCGTTGATCGGGTAGGAGGCGCGGATGTCGACCAGGGTGTATTCGTCCACGATCACCGTGTTGGCGTCGTTGTTGAACGTCTCGCCCACGTAACGCACGGCCACGCCCGTCTTGAGGCCGAAGGGCCAGGCGTAGTCTGCGGCGAAGTTCGCCATGTGCTCGGGACGGCGCGTCAGGCGCTTGCCGTCCGTGGCGCCCGAGGCGCTCTTGGCGTCGGTCCAGGTATAGTTGGCGCTGAGGTTCAGGCGTTCCGTCACGTCGACGCGGCCGATCAGTTCGACGCCTTGCGCCTCGGTCTTCTGCACGTTCTTGTAATAGCCCCAGCGGCCGACGCCGTTGACGGTGCACAGCGGATCAGTCGTGGGCGGCGTGCAGCCGTTGTAGCGGATCTCGTTATCGGCCTGACGGTTGAAATAGGTGGCCGAAACCACGGCCCGGTCGAACAGACGCTGTTCGACGCCGACTTCCCAGCTGTCGAACGCTTCCGGTTGCAGCGTCAGGTTGCCGTACTCGCTGTAGAGCTCATACAGGCCCGGCGCGCGGAAGCCCTGGCCCCAGCTGGCGCGCACCACGGTGTCGCCGTCGTTCAAAGCCCAGGCCGCTGCAACCTGACCCAGCAGGTTATCGCCGTACTGAGCGTGGTCGTCGTAACGTAAACCTCCGGTCAGAGTCAGGCCGTCCAGCACCGTCCACTGAACCTGGGCATAGGCGCTGTCGAGGTCCGCCTGACCGCGCGCGAAGGCGGGGTTCAGGTTGAAGGCCGACGGCGAACGCGTGCGCATTTCCGAACGCTCGCTCTCGATGCCGAAGGTGGTGTTCAGCGCCTCGGTGACAGCGAACGTGCCCTGATACTCCCAGCGACGGTTCTCGCCCGCCGCGTCGAAGGTCAGGGGCTGGACCAGCCGGTCACTGTTGATGTTGTGGCGGTCGGTGTCGGTGTAGGCATAGCCGATGCGGTTGCGGAACCGCCCGTTCAGCAGGTCGAAGTTGATCCCAGCGTAGCCCACCAGTTCCTTGGTGATGCTGTATTCGCGATTGTCGACGCCGAAGCCATCAATATCAACACGACCGTCTGACCAGACCGAGCGCAGGTCCAGCGACACCGCGTCCGTGATCTTGACGTTCAGACGCCCCGACAGGCCGGTATTGGTGTAGCCGTCGTCCTCGGTTCCCGGCGCATAGGCGGAGAAGCCGTCGGTGTCATAGCGGCTGGCCGCCAGACGCCAGCTGAGGCGGTCATTGGCGCCGCCGATCCCGCCGCGGAAATAGGTGGTGCCGCGCGCGCCGGCCTCGGCGTCGAGGTTGCCCTGCAACGCCTCGGTCGGCTCGGCCGTGACGATGTTGACCACGCCGCCAATGGCCTGGCTGCCCCACAGGGTCGACTGAGCGCCGCGCAGCACTTCGATGCGGGCCGTGTCGCCCACCAGCAGGTTGCCGAAGTCGAAACCGCCCTGGGTCGAAGACGGGTCGTTCAGCTTGACCCCGTCGATCAGGACGACGGTGTGCTGGCTCTCGGCGCCGCGGATGTTGACACCCGTCGTCGTGCCGACGCCGCCGTTGCGGGTGAAGCTGACGCCCGGCGTCTGGGCCAGAAGCTCGGCCACGGCCGGGGTCTGGCGCGCCTCGATGGCGGCCTGGGTCAGGACGGTGACGGAGGCGCCGACGCGCTCGATCGGCTGGGCCGAACGGTTGGCGGTGACGATGACGTCGGCCACGGCGGTGGCGCCGGCGCGGCCGGCCACGTCAGGGGCGGCGGCCTGCTGATCGACGACTTCGGCGGCGAAGGCCGGGGCGGCGGCCAGAAGGCTGGCGGCGGCCAGGGTAGCGAATGCGGTCCGGTTCATTCCGGTTCTCCATATGACGACGCCGCGCCAGACCACCCAACGCCCGGATGAGCGAAAGCGGCCGCTGACGCGGCTGGTTTACGACTGTCGTCACACGAGTTGCCTCGACCGCTCGGCACATCCCGACCGCGCGGAGAACGACGGCGACAGGCAGGTCTCCTGGCTCGCGGATCAACGCCGGTGCGCGTCGCCTTCCCAGAAGTCGTTCAGGCCGTGGCCTTCCGGACCGCCAGTGGCGTATGACGCGCGGGCTAGCCGCTTACAGTTGCGGGAACAGCCGGAGTTTCACACTCCGTTCCCTTTTGATCCCCTTTCGGGGAACCTGACGCGACCGTGGCAGTAGGACCGCGCGCGGTTCAGGTCAACCGGAGAGACGAAGCATGGCCATCACCCTGGTCCTCGGCGGCGCCCGCTCGGGCAAGAGCGCCTACGCCCAGAAACAGGCCGAACAGGCGGCGGCGAAGGCCGGTCGCCCTCCCCTGATGATCGCCACCGCCGAAGCCTTCGACGACGAGATGCGCGACCGCATCGCCCGCCACCAGGATGAGCGCGGCGACGGCTGGCGCACCCGCGAGGTTCCTCTGCAACTGGCCGCCGCCGTGCGTGATCTGACCGCCGACGATGTCGTCGTCGTGGATTGCCTGACGCTCTGGCTAAGCAATGTGATGCTGGGAAATCACGACCTCGCCGCCGCGATAGACGACCTGATCGACGCCCTCGCGGCCTGCCCGGCGACGGTCTGGGTCGTCAGCAACGAAGTCGGCTGGTCGCTGGTCCCCGAGAACGCCCTGGGCCGCCGCTTCCGCGACGAAGCGGGCCGATTGAACCAGCGGATCGCGGCGGCTTCAGACACGGCCTGCCTGATCGTCGCCGGCATGAAGCTGGACCTGCAGCGTCTCTAGAGGTCGACGGGCAGAGTTCAACATTTATATCAGTGAGTTATAAACGCTTTCGAAAGTCATGACGAAAGACGTTGAAAGGCCCGCAGCGACGATGGCTCGCGCCAGTTCCCGTCTCTACGGCGCCTGAAATCGTGACGCCGTAGAGACGGATTGTGGATCAGACGGCCCGCCGAGTCAGAAGGCGATCCTGACCCCTGCGTTGGCCCGGAACGAGCGGCTCTCGCTGTCTTCAATCGCGCTGTTGACCGCCGTTTCGCCGAAGAAGGTCACGCCGGGACTCCAGGTGGCGCTGAAGCCGATGCCCACCTCGCCCCAGAGCCGCTCGTTGGCATGCTCAAACGACGCACCCGAGACATCGACGCGAGACGGGTCCATCCACTCGTAAGAGATGTTGGCCACCGCATAGACATGGCCGCGGCCGCCTTCCCAGGCCTCGTGCTGGTCAAGGGACAGGCCCAGACGCGTCTTCAGACTTTCGCCGCGATCCAGCGACACCTGGGCGTCCGCCGCATCCGCGAAGCCGTCGAACCGGACATTCGAGTAGAGCAGCTGCGCCTGAGGCGTGATGCTGACCTTGTCGGTGAGCGGCAGGCGCTGGCCCGCCTCGACGCTGAACGCCTCGCCCTGCCCGCCGTTGCCCGTGACCAGGCGGCCCAGAACGGTCGATTCAAGATCGCTCTGATACCAGCTGACCTGGGCCTGGCTGTCGAGGTAGAGGCCGGCCTGTCCCTGCCACGACAGGGTCGCGCCCACGCCATAGCCGTTCGTTTCCAGAACGCCGTTGCCGAAGAGGGAACGGATCTGGCTGTTGGCTTCGGCGTAATGCGCCGTGACGCCCGCGATCAACCGGCCGCCCCAGGCGGCCTCGGCGACCACCTTGTCGAAGCCCATCTGCAGCTTCCAGCTGTCGAGGTCCTGCTCAGCCTGGCTGGTCGATACGGCGGCGTTCCCGCGGGTTCGCACGCCTTCGACACGGCTCCAGCCGCCGCCGCTTGCCGGATCAGCGCCCTGGGCCCAGGTGCGGCCGCCGACACGCTGCTGGAAGGTGGGCAGGCCGTTGATCGCCTGCAGGTTGGTTCCATAGGCCTCATAGATCGGCACGCCGGGCTGGTAGAGCGGCCCTTCGGGTTCGATCGGGTCCACCGGGTTCAGGACGGATGAACGCAGATACCAGTCGCCGTCGGACGCCGTGGCGACCCCGCCCTGGTAGAGGCGGTAGCCATAGGCGCCGGCGATCACAGCCTGTTGCCCCTGGAACAGATAGTCGCCCTTGAGCGAGAAGGTCCCGCTGGAAGCGCCTGCCACGTCGATGACCTTGATCCCCTCGGTCGTCTGAGCGCCGAGACCGCCGACATTATGCACGACCAACTGGGTCGAACCGGTCGCGCTTCCGCCGATGTTCAGGCGATCCGTGGCCGAAGCGTCACCGCCCAGCGCGGCTTCGATCTCGAGCACCCCGCCACGGCCTTCATAGTCGCCCGTCACGGTCAGAACCCCGAACACGCCGTCGCGTCCGGGCGCGACCACGCCGGTGTTGACCAGGCCGGCCATCTGACCGGCGCCCTCCAGCCGCGCGTCGGCGTCCACCGTCACGTCGCCGCCCAAGGTTCCCTCCAGGGCCAGCACGCCGCGCGCGACCTGAACAGCGCCCGCGAAGCCGCTGCTGTCGCCCGTGACCAGCAAGGTCCCCGCCCCGGTCTTGGTCAGGGCGCCCGCACCGGAGAAGAGGCCGTCGAAGGTGAAGGTCGTGTCAGCCGCGGTCGAGATCGCGCCCGCCCCGGCCAGAACGATGTCGCGCTGGCTGGTCAGGTCGGCGCTGGTCGCCAGGGCGCCGCCGTCCAGGGTCACGTCGCCGGCCGCGGCGCCCAGGTTGGCGTCGGCGGCGATCTGCACCCTCCCGCCGTTGATCAGGACCCCGTCCGCAAAGGTGTTGGCGCCGCCAAGGATCAGCGTACCGGCGTCGGTCTTCACCAGCTGGCCCGCGCCCTGGAGCACGGCGTTGATCGTGGCGGTGAAGTCCTTGCCCGCCACGCTGCCGTCGCCGACGCGGATCACCGACTGGTCCTGCGTCAGCGTCAGGGCGTCGCCGTTGATCACATAACCGCCCGCGGCGAACTGCATGCCGGCCGTCGTCACATCGCCCAGCCCGCCGTCAACGGTGACGGTTCCGGCGACGCCGCCGAACACGGCGAAGGCCTTGTCGGCATAGGGGGCGTTCATCGTTCCGTCGGCATCGGTCCAATGATCGTTTCCGCCGCTGGCCTGCCAGACGCCGTCGCCGCCGTTGACGACTCCATCGTTCTTCGGTCCGGCCGCGCCGTCCCAGAAGTTGAGTTCAAGCCCGGCGCTGTGAACCAGGTTGACCTGCCCCAGGATCGAGGTCTGCACCGAAGCGTCGCCGGCGCCGGGCAAGACGCCCAGCGTCAGTCCGTTGTTGGTCAGGCCGCCAGCGTAGTTGAACAGGCGATAGACGCCGACCTTGAAGTCGCCGCCGGCGGGGACCGTCACATCCAGCACGCCGTCCAAGGTCAGGTCGCCGCCGACGTTGACGAGATCGTTCAGGGCGCCGCCCGCAACATTCGCCTCGCCGAACTCGAAGGCCAGACGGCTGCCGCTGCTCAACGTCAGGTCGCCGGTGATCGTCAGGGTTCCCGGCGCCCCCGCGCCCGGCGACAGGACGCCGCCGTCAGCGATGGAGACATCCCCGCCGATCACGCCGTCGCCGCCCAGGGTTGCGCCCGAGGCCACCGCGCTGAGGCCGGACATCGCGGAATAGTCGCCGTTCACCAGAAGGACGCCGGAACCGACGGTGAACCCGCCCGCGCCGCCCATGCCCGCAAGCACCAGCGTGCCCTCGCCATCCTTGACCAGACGTCCCGCCCCCGAAAGGGCGCCCGTCAGCGTCAGGGTGGAACCCGCATCAGTCAGGATCGAACCACTCGAGACGAAGTCGAACGCCCGCCCCGAGGTCAGATCCGCCGTGGTGTGCAGCGCGCCTCCATTGAAGGTCATGCCGCCCGACACATCGCCGAGATTGGCGTCATCGGAGATGCGCAGCGTGCCGCCATTGATCCTCGTGCCGCCCGCATAGGTATTGGCCCCGTTGAGGACCAGGGTTCCCATGTCGGACTTCACCAGCCCGCCAGAGCCTTGCAGGATCGAGTCGATGCGCGCCGTGACGTCCGCGCCGCCCGTCGTTCCGTCGCCGACGCGGATCACGCTGTCAGCGCCGACCAGGGTGATGGCGTCGCCGGTCACGACGTAGCCGTCGGTGATGAACTGCATGCCGGAGACGTTGACGGCCCCCTTGCTCTGATCGACCGTGACGGTGCCCGCCGCTCCCGAGAAGACTGCGAAGGCCGCGTCCTGGAAGGGCGCGTTGACCGCACCGAACTCCGTCCAGTTGTCCTCACCGTTGTCAGGCATCGCGCCGAAGGCCTGCCACACGCCGTCGCCGCCGCCGATTATGCCGTCGTTCTTTCCGGCCGGACCGTCCCAGAAACGCAGCGCCAGTCCGGCGGTATTGACCAGGTTCACCTGGTTCGACACCGAGGTCTGGACATAGAAGTCCGCCGACGGAAGGTTGGCTGTCAGGCCGTTGTCCGTCAGCGAGCCCTGATAGTTGAAGACACGATAGACGCCGGGATCCAGGGCCCCGCCCCCGCTGGTGTCGACGTTGAGCGTGCCGTCGAGCGTCAAATCGCCTTCGACATTGATCAGGTCGTTCAGCGGCCCGCCCGGCACATTGGCCTGACCGAAGCTGAAGTTGAGCGCCGAACCGTTCGAGAGGCTGAGGTCGCCGGCGATGCTCAGCGTGCCGGGTGAAGTTCCGGGACCGCCCGGATTGATCGCGCCGCCGTCGGCGACGACGACATCGCCGCCGATGACGCCGACGCCGCCCAGCGTGGCGCCGGTGTTGACGCTGGTCAGTCCAGTCGCGCCCGACTGGTCGCCGTTGATGAACAGGCTGCCAGCGTTGATCGTCGTCGCGCCGGCGTAGCTGTTCGTGCCGGTCAGCACCGTCACGCCGGAACCATTGTGGATGACGCTGCCCAGGCCAGAGATCGCCGACGAGAAGCGGTAGTCAGCTTCGTCGTGGTTGAAGTTGATGCGGTTGTTCGCCCCAGCCATGGTGACGAAGGCGGCGTCGAGCGCGCCCGCGCCGGTCGCCGCCGAGCCTTCCGCCCCGCCGATGTTCAGCACGGCGTCCCCGGTCCCCATCGCCAGGGTTCCGTCGCCCGCCTTGACCACCCCGCCGTCCGCGATGGTGATCGCTCCCTTGTCATTGGCGCCCGGGGCAAGGATCAGCGCGCCCGTCGTTTCGAATCGGGAGCCGGCGCCGGTGACGTTCATGTTCAGCAAGCTTGCGCCGCCCAACAGGCCAGCCTGCCCCAGACGCGCCGTGCCTGCAGTCATGACGCCGCCGTCCGAGATCGTGACCGACCCGTTGTGGCCATAGAAGACGCCGCCTACGTCCCACCGGGATCCCGCGCCCGAAACGACGACCGCATCGGCCTTGCCCACGCCCAATCGGCCCAGGCGACCGGTGGTTGAGGTCAACACCCCGCCGTTCAGGATATTGAGCGTGCCTGTGCCGGTGACCCCGACCTCGATCGTTGACGTCGCAACCCGCGACCCGGCGTCGGTGATGTTCAGCACGCCCGCGCCAGTGCCCTGAAGGCCCAGGGTCAGGTTCCCGAATATGGCCGAGCCGCCGTTCTGAACGGTCAGCGCACCCGCGCCAGCGCGCCCAATATAGGAAAGCGCCGAACCGGCGGCCGTAAAGCTGGCGGACGATCCGTCGACAGTCATCTGGGCCGACTGCCCCGCCAGATCCCCCATCACCAGCGCCGAAGAGCCCAGGATACGCCCGGTCAGCATCAGGGCGCCGGCGTTGACATAGGTCGAACCGGCGTAGGTGCTGTCGCCCGAAAGCGTCAGCTCGCCCATTCCGTTCTGATGCAGCGAACCGGCGCCGGAAATGGAGCCGCCATAGGCGTAGGCGTTCCCGCGTTGGAAGGCCAACACCCCGCCGTTGACGATGTCGCCGCTGATGCTGCCGGTCGTCCCCCCGTTGCCGACCTGCAGCACGCCGCCCTCGATGGTCGTGCCGCCGGCATGGGAGGCGTCGCCTGTCAGGATGAGCGTGCCCGAGTCCTTCTTGATCAGCCGCCCGACGCCATGGATCGGACCAGCCAGCGTCAGATTTGTGCCGGTGTTGCTGAACGCGCCGTCGCCTTGGAGCACCACATCGCGACCGATGGTCATGGTGGTCGTGGTGTTGAGCGTGCCGCCGTTGAATCTGAGCCCGCCCGCCGCCGAACCGAGGTTGGTGTCGTTGAAAATCTGCAACACGCCGCCGTTGATCGCCGTGCCGCCCGTGTAGGTGTTGAAACCGGAAAGCACCAATCTGCCTGCATCCGTCTTCACCAACTGGGCCGCGCCGTCCAGGCTGGCCGCGATGGTGGCGGTATAGGCTACGCCCAGCGTCGACCCGTCGCCGACGCGAATGACCGATTGCGGGTCGGTCAGCTTCAGCGGGCCGCCCGTCAGCAGGTAGCCGTCGGTCGCGAACTGCATGCCCTTGGCCGTCACCTGGCCCAGGCTGTTGTCGATCGCGACCACTCCGGCCGCTCCGGCGAAGATGGCGAAGGCGCCGTCATCGAATGCGGCGTTCAGATTGCCGGTGGATTCGGTCCAGTTGTTGTTGCCGGTGTTATTCTGCCACAGGCCCGAGCCGCCGCTGACGACGCCGTCGAACTTGGGTCCGGCGTCACCGTCCCAGAAGCTGAAATCCGACCCGCCCGCCAACAGATTGACCTGGCCAGCGATCGCCGTCTGGATGACGCCCGTGCCGCTGGGCAAAGAGCCGAGGTCGAGGCCGTTGTTGATCAGGGCGCCGGTGTAGTCGATGATGCGATAGACGCCGGGGCCGAAGACGCCGCCCTGCGTCTGGGTCACGTTCAGCACCCCGTCGAGGGTCAGGTTGCCTTGGACCTTGATCAGGTCGTTCAGCGCTCCGCCCGGCGTTCCGGCCTGACCGAACTGCATGGCCAGGATCGAGTTCGCGCCGAGCAGAAGATTCCCGTTGATCGTCAGCGTGCCGGCGGCCCCGGCATCGCCCGGCGCCAGGGTTCCATTGGCGACGTTGACGTCGCCGCCGATGGTTCCCCTGCCCCCCAGGGTCGCGCCCGAGGCCACCGTCGTCAGCCCCGTGGCCGCCGACTGGTCGCCATTGATGATCAAGGCGCCGGCGTCGACGAAGGTCGACCCGGTATAGCTGTTGTCCCCGGTCAGGGTGGTGACGCCCGAGCCGATCTGCCTCAGCACGCCCGCACCCGAGATCAGCCCATTGTAGCTGTAGGCGTCAGAGCGATTGAAGCCCAACATGCCTGCGAGCGAAATGAAGGTGTCGCTGAGGATCGAACCCGCGGTTCCGCCATTGCCGATCTTCAGCAGGCCCGCGTTGATCACGGTATTGCCGGTATAGGTGTTGGTCCCGGTCAGCACCCATGTGCCGTTGTCGTTCTTGGCCAGGCTCGTCTTGCCGGTTCCGGCGTTGCCGATCGAACCGGCCAGGGTGTTGTCGCCTGTGTTCGAACCACCCAGCGCGATGGTGCGCGCCTGGTTGTTCCCCGCCAGCGTCACAGGCCCCGCGCCCGTAAAGACGATGGCGCCCGAGCCCGCGGATTCGATGAAGGTCACACCCGCCGACAGCGTGAACAACCGGTTGGTGACGTCGCCTGCGCCGGTGTAGCGCAGGGTCGAGCCGTTGCCGATGACGAGGTTCGAGGCCGCCGACGAAGAGGCGCCGAGGCTGGACGCCAGCCCGCCGTCAGCGAGCTTGTCCACCCCCAGCACCCCGCCGCTGATGGTGGTGACGCCGGTGTAGGTGCTGCCCGCATTGCTCAGGATCCAGGTCCCGACGCCGGTCTTGTTGAGCGAGGTCACCCCCGTGCCGTTGTTGGTCAGTTGCACGCCGAGCCGGTTGTCATGCGCGCTTGTCCCCGTCAGCGTCAGGGTCTGCGCGGTGTTGGGCGCGGCGAATGTCACCGCCCCGTTGTGAGTGAAGTTGATCGCGCCGGTGCCCGAGGCGTCGAGCGCGTTCCCGCCGGATGCGCCGAGCGTGAACTGACGGTTAGTGCCGCCGCCGGCGCCGACATAGCGCAGCGTGCCGCCGTTGAGGATCAGGTTCGCCGCGCCGGCGCCCGACGCGCCGATCGAACTCGCAGCGCCGCCGTCAATGAGGCAGGTCACCTCGATGGCGCCGCCGTTGATGGTCGTGGAGCCGCTATAGTCACTGTTGCAGCCGCTCAGCCGCTGAGTCGCACCGCCATTCTTGACAAGAGCGCCGGCGCCGGTGATCGCGCCACCATAATTTATACTGGCGTTATTGTTGCCGCTCGTGATCGTCAGGTTAGCGCCGTCCAGCGTGATGACGCCGCCAGTTGCTCCGCCGCCCGTCAGCCAGGCGACACTGGTGTCGTAGCCGTCGAGATCAAGCGTTGCGCCCGCCACGTTGAAGACGGTCATACCAGCGGCAGTTCCGAAAGCCTGCGCCGAACCAGCCCTCAGAATCCCGTTTCGGACCTGTGTGTCGCCGCTGTACGTATTGGCGCCGGACAGCACCAGCGTACCGGCGCCATCCTTGTTCAAGCCCCCGGAGCCACGGCCGACACCCTGGAATTCCAGCGTAGTGGCGGCCTCCGTGACATTCAGATAGGCGCCTCGCGAGGTTGCGGTAAAGCCGCGATCGGTCGTGGCGCTGCCGCCGGAATACGCAAACCAGCCGCCGTCGAGCACGAGGTTGGTCGAGGCTGCACCGGATGCACCGATGCCGCTGGCTTGCCCCCCGTTTGCGATGCAATCGATGCTCAAATTGCCCGATACGGTCGTAACGCCGGTATAGTCGTTGTTACACCCCCAGAGCGCTTGGGTGTAGGAACCGCTGCCGCGCGTGAAGCCGCCACTACCGGTGATCCTGCCCGTGAAGTTAACGCTCCCGCCCGCCGTCGTCAGCGTATTCGCCCCGAGCAGCACAAGGCCGCTCCCGCCGAGTCCTGCAGCCGTTACGTTGAACCCGCCCAGATCGAGCGTACCGGGGCCATTGACGGTGATGTAGTGATTGCCGGGGCCAAAGGCCTGCGCCGACCCAGCCCGCAATGTGCCCGCCGTGACGAGGGTATCGCCTGTGAAGCCGCTGTTGGCGCCGCTGAGCACCAACACGCCGTCACCGTCCTTTACTAGGGCGCCCGCGCCAGCGGCGAGACCGCTGATTGTCAGCGTCGTCCCCGCCTGAGCCACGTCGATGCGACCCGAGCCGGCCGCCAGCGTAAAGCCGCGATCGATGCTGCCTGTGCCGCCGGTATATTGCAGACCACCGCCGTCGCGGAGAATAAGGTTGGCTGCATCGCTGCTTGCTGCACCGATTCCGCTGGCCTCACCGCCATTGGCGAGCGTGTTCACCGAAAGCGTACCGCCCGCAACGGTCGTCACGCCGACATAGTTGTTCGCGGCGTTCGACAGCACCAGCGTGCCCGCGCCGGTCTTGGTCAGCCCGGCATCGTCGGCGCTCGTCGCAAGGCCCGAAAACTCGATCGACCGTCCCGTCACGACGTCGATGGCGGGGGCCCCTGCGCCGCCATTGACCAGCGTAAAGCCGCGATCGCTGACGCCATCAGCGGCGCCGACATAGGCCAGCGTGCCGCCTTCCAGCACCAGATTGGAGGCGTCCGCGCTCGCCATGCCCAGGCTGCTCGCCTGACCGCCATTGGCGAGGCTGTTGATCGCCAGGACGCCGCCGCTCAGCGTGGTCGCGCCGGTATAGGTGTTGGCGCCGCTCAGGGTCGCGCGCCCGCTGCCGCCCTTGGTGAAGCCAATCGCCCCGCCATTGTCGGTGATGATCGAGGCGATGGTGAAGTTGCCGCCGCTGTTTTGCTGAAGGCCCAGCACGCCGCCGCCGGCGCTGCCCGTCAGTGCGCCGCCGGTGATCAGCTGATTGAAGTTCAGGACGCTGGGCGCAACGATGATCGTGCCGTCGGTGCCGAGCGTCTGCCCCCCCGCGATCGTGACCGTCGTGGCGGCGGCTTGCGTGTAGCGCAGACCGCCGAGTTGCGTGCTGGCGCCGACCGTGCCGAAGAATCCGGTCACATCCGATACGATGTCGCCGTCCAGCCAGGTGGCGGCGTCGTCCTTGTCGTTATAGTCCGTTTCCTCGAAGGCGGTGATGATCCCGCCGACGACCTTGGCGTAGTCCGATTGGTTCACCGTCGCCCAGCCGCCCAGGGCCGTGCTGCTGGTGGCGAATATGGCGCCGGTCGGGATCGCGAAATCGATCAGACCGCCGGTCCGGTTGATGGCGCCGAAGTTCACGTACACGTCGCCGCCGGTCGCCACGACCCGGTTGCTGCCTGCGGAAATGTTCAGGCCGTCGAAGTTCTGGCTGTTGATGGGGCCGCCTCCCCCCACGATCCGCACCGAACTGCCGGCCAGATTAAGGGTCGTGTCGGCCGAAAGGATGTTGTTGATCGGCGCGCCCGCCGCGGAGAAGTCCAGCGTCAGCCCGCCGCCGTTGAGCGTGGTGTCGCCGCTGTAGGTGTTGGCGCCGGTGAGGGTCAGGGTCCCCGCCCCCACCTTCGTCAGCCCGCCGCTGCCCGCGATGCTGCCGGCGAAAGTCGTGCTGGCGGTGCTGCCCAGGGACAGGGTCGCATTGCCAAGTTGGACGACCCCGCCCGTACCGGCCAGCGTCGTCGCCGTCAGGTCGAAGCCGTTCAGGTCGAGCGTGCCGCCGTTGACGGTGACGCCCGTGGTCGTGCCGAACGCCGAGGCGCTGCCGGCGCGCAACGTCCCGCCGTCCACCAGGATCGCTCCGGTGCGCGTATTGGCGCCCGACAGCACCCAGGTTCCCGAACCCCTGCTGACCAGAGCGCCGTTGCCCGAGATGACGCCGGACAGGGTGTTGACGCCCGTATAGCCGCCGCCCAGCCGCAGCCCGCCGACGGGGCCGGCGGCGAAGTCCACGGCGCCGCTGAGGTTGAGCGCCCCCGTGCCGTCATTTGAAATCTTGCCGCCCATGCCGCCTGCGGCCACGGCCGGACCGATCGTCCAGGCGCGGTTGCTGCTCGCTCCCGCCCCGATGTAGCTCAGGACGCTGTCGGAGTAGATGGCCATGCCGCCCGCCGTACCCGTCCCGAACGAACTGACGACACCGGTGTCGGCCAGAGAACTCGCGCGCACCGTGACAGCGCCGCCGGAGCCGATGCCCGTTGCTCCAATATAGGTGTTGGCATTGCCCAGGGTGATGGTGCGTTCAACGCCGCTGCCGCGGAAAACGACGTTGCGATTGGCGGCGCTGCTGATCTCTCCCAGCAACTCCATATCCGCCTTCTGCGCGACGAAGGACAAGCCGGTGCCTGTCGCGCCGATGGCGGCGATATTGCCGGTCAGCGTCAGCGTGCCGGTGCCGTTATTGACGAAGACAGACCCCGACGTGCCGCCGCTGGTTGCAAACTCCCAGTTGCGGTTGGAGCTGTCGCCGCTTCCGGTATAGAAGAGCCAATCCTGATACTGGTTGGTGGCCGTGAAGCGGATCGTTCCGCCCGCCCCCAGTGAACTGGCCTCGCCGACATTTCCAACCGAAGTGAAGTAGGCGGACCCATTCACCGAAAAATTGACCTGGCCGGTGAAATCGTTCGCGTCGTTGCTCAGCACGACGTCCTGAACGACCCTGAGCCCGCCGGCGCCGGTGAACCGGGCCGAGCCCACGCCGGCGCCGCCGATGCTGGTCACGCCGCCCGCCAGTTCAACCACACGGTTCGTCGCCAAGGCCCCAGTGGACAAGAATGACCCGCCACCCGCCGCCACCACGCGGTTCGACGCCGCGCCGAGCGCCTCGTCGCCGCCCAGGCTCAGTCCGCCAGCGTTGAGGAAAACGTCGCCCGTGAAGCTGTTCGCGCCATTAAGCACCAGCGTACCGGCTCCGGCCTTGGTCAGCCCGGCTGTGCCCGCGAGGATGGAATTGATGGTCGCCGTAACACCTGCATTGGTCGTGATCGTCGGTAGGGCCCCGCCGAGCGTCAGCGTTCCACCGTTCAAGGCGTAGCCCGTTCTCTCGAAGGTGAGCCCGCCGACGGTGATCGGCGCGCCCAGCGTCACCGTGCCGGCGGCCGTGCCGCCGAAGATGGCGTTGTCGAGCGCCGCATTATTCCAGGCGGAATAGGGTCCGCTGACCCCGTCATTGCTCTGGCTCCAGAAGCCCGACGTGGTGTTCCAGGCCCCGCCGCCGCCGCTTCCGACCGCCGTGGCGTTCGCATCCCAGTATCGATCGACGCCCGCCGAAGCATGCGAAGGCAGGCCAAGCAGGGCAGCCGCCGACACGCCGCACAGCAGCGCCGCCGCGCAGCGATTGTTCAGCGCGCGCGCCCGGAATCCGACCATGTTCATACTCCAACCCTGGCGGCAGGCTCGTAGGAAGAGCCCCGCGCTACTGGTGATTTTGATGTATTGATGCACCGGCCCTCGGCCCGCGCGTCATGGCGCGTCCCGAGGCTGGCGACGCAGGCGACGGCCCGCGCTTTCGCTGCGGCCGCGCGTAATGAAACTCGCGTCACGTCCATGCTTACCCACCGGCAACCCCGCTACCTCCACGAAGGAGGCCGGAGGCTTTGCGTCCCGCCGTCGCCGACGGTTTGCCTTTTACGAGGCGCCCTGCCCCACATTCGATGACCGCCCTGAAACGGCGACCATCGATACGTTGATCTTCGACATTCGCGAGCGCGCCCAGACCCGCCTGACGGCGTCATCCGAAACGCGAACCTGAAAAGCGCGGGTACATCAGACGAATTGGCCCGTCAAGCGATAAGAAATGTCGATTTCAAGCTATTCATCCGCAATCACCGCATTATCGGTGAATGAATGACGATAGTTTACAATCAAAATAAGTATGAAGCTTCCAATATACGAATATCTCTTAAGTATACATTCAAATTTACTCGCACCAATCTCACGAACACTATCTCAAAATGGCACATAGACGAGATACGATCGCCTCCAAAATAGCTGAAGATACATCCACGAGATGATTGGAGCGCACACCGGTCAGGAACTATCGGCAATGCGATTCCGCCTGCATCCGAATCGACGACGAGCCTCAGCGAGCCCCCACCGCCACCTCGAGCGCGAGGGTCAGATCCTGGCCCCACCCAAAAACAGAAACAGTTTCGTTTTCGTCTTGCGAGAACGTAACCGTTATGAAAACCTCTGGCCGGGCTAACATTCACAATGTGTTCTGGAGGGGGAAATCATGAAGATTCGAACATGGCTGCCGGTCGCAATGATGCTGACGCTGAGCGCCTGCGGGGCGAAGCCGGCTGAGAAGGGCACAGACCTCTCGAAGGCGAACACCACCTACCAGAACGAACTGATGGAGCTGCTGATCGACGCCAAGCCCGGCACGGTCATCGAAATCCCGGCGGGCGTCTTCACCATCGACA
>RCUJ01000889.1_pt1 | contig 16755 bp, 19 predicted proteins | sample 2166321 | NCBI WGS metagenome assembly RCUJ01 (sample SAMN09932808, study PRJNA488358) | compost metagenome | feature: garden; material: soil; isolation source: compost soil in an enriched community after 118 h of incubation | place: Germany: Experimental Botanical Garden Goettingen | collected... | reverse complement strand
TGCACTGCAAGACCTGCGACATCAAGGATCCGGCACAGAACATCAACTGGATCGCTCCGGAAGGCACCGGCGGGCCGAACTACCCCAACATGTAAGCGCCAGCTCAGCAGAAAGGCTCCCTCGGGAGCCTTTCTGCTTTCTGCACGCAGGGTCTACTCCGGCTGCGGCGCAATGGGGAAGAACTCGCCGCCGCTCCACACCCCCAGCCAGACCTGCCCCTCCAGTTCGCGCGGCACGGCCAGCTCGACCAGCTGATAGAACACGTTGCGATGGATCAGCGCCTCGAGGTTGGCACGCACATGGACATAGGGCGCAGGTTCGCCGGTCTGCGCGTCCAGCTCGACCCGCAGGGGATGCTCCGCACCGGCCGACACCTGATCCTCGACATTGGTACGAAAGCGCAGCTGCTGCGCCTCACCCTCGCCCTCCACCTCGACCTCCACCGCCACGAAGGGCGCATCGTCGACGCGAATACCCACCTTCTCCACCGGCGTCACCAGGAAGTAGGCGTCGCCGTCGCGGCGCAGGATGGTGGAGAACAGGCGCACCATCGGCTTGCGCCCGATCGGCGTGCCCATGTAGAACCAGCTGCCATCGCGGGCAATGCGCATGTCGATATCGCCGCAGAATGGCGGATTCCACAGATGCACCGGGGGCAGGCCCTTGCCGGCCGCCGGCGGAATCTGTTGCAGCAGGTCACCCGCCTTGTCCGAATCACTCATAGTCATCCCCTGTGAAGTCTGCGCTGGTGCACTTGCGCTTATCATTGACCCGACACTCGCCCCGCCATTGCGGCGCCAGCGGCCTTGCCGCCCCGCCATATTGCCCCACACGGAGCCCGACATGACTGCATGGCACGACGAATTCCCCCAGGAGCCCGGCCTGCGCTACCTCAATCACGCCGCAGTGGCACCGTGGCCGCGCCGCGCCAGCCAGGCGGTGAGCGCCTTTGCCGAGCAGAACATGCGCATCGGCGCCCGCGACTACCCGCTATGGCTGCAGGTTGAGCAGCGTCTGCGCGCGCGCCTGACCCGTCTGCTCAATGCGCCCTCGAGTGCCGACGTGGCGCTGGTCAAGAATACCTCGGAAGCGCTGTCCTTCGTGGCCTTCGGTCTCGACTGGCGCCCCGGCGACCAGGTGGTCATCAGCGACCAGGAATTCCCCTCCAACCGGGTGGTGTGGGAAGCGCTGCGCCCGCAGGGGGTCGAGGTGATCGAGGTGTGTCTCGCCGGCGACGATCCGGAGGCCAGCCTGCTCGCCGCCTGCACGCCACGCACCCGCCTGTTGGCGATCAGCGTCGTGCAGTACGCCAGCGGCCTGCGCCTGGACCTACCACGCCTCGGCGCCGGCTGCACGCAGCGCGGCGTGCTGCTGTGCATCGACGCCATCCAGCAGCTCGGCGCCCAGCCGTTCGACGTACAGGCCAGCCAGTGCGCCTTCGCCATGGCCGACGGGCACAAGTGGATGCTCGGCCCGGAAGGCCTCGGGGTGTTCTATTGCCGCCGCGACCTGCGCGAGCAACTGAGGCTGCACGAATACGGCTGGCACATGCTGGAGGATGCCGGCAACTACGACCGGCGCGACTGGCAGCCGGCGAAGACCGCCCGCCGCTTCGAGTGCGGCAGCCCGAACATGCTCGGCGCCATGGCGCTGGAGGCCAGCCTGACGCTACTCGAGGAGGTCGGCATGGCGCAGGTGGCGACTCTGCTGGAGCAGCGCATCGCCCGTCTGCACGAGGGCATTGCCGGCCTGCCCGGCGCCCGTCTGCTCAGCCCTCAGGAACCCACGCGCCGCGCCGGGATTCTCACCTTCAGCCTGGCCGGACGGGACAACGGCCAACTCTTCGAGAGCCTGAAACAGCAGCAGGTGGTCTGCGCCCAGCGTGGCGGCGGCATTCGCCTGTCGCCGCACTTCTATACGCCGGAAGGGGTAATCGAGGAGACGCTGGGACTGCTGCGGCAACTGGCCTGAACAGGATCTGCCGCCAGCAGCGGGGGCAACAGTGGAGAGCATCGGCCCGATCTGGCATCTGCGATGCATGGACGCACTCAGCAAAGGCCGATCTATTTCAAATCTGTTTTAAAACAGGGGGATTCCTGCCGGCAAAACGCAGGATGCTGGTCAATACTCATCATTACTGATTGCGGCACCTCCCCCCAAGTGCCCGTCAGTCGGAGTGGCGTGGGAACGCTTCCTCCGGTTTCACTCCTAATGGTCTTGGCCCGGATTCCCCCCCAGAACCCGGGTTTTTTTTGCCTGTCACTTTTCGAGCGGTGTGGTCAGGGGAAACAGACGATGAAAGTTGGCCGTGGTCTGCGCCGCCAGCGTCTCGAAGCTCACCCCACGCACACCAGCGAGAAACTCAGCCACATCGCGCACGTACTCCGGCAGATTGGGCTTGCCACGATGGGGCACCGGCGCCAGGTAGGGCGCATCGGTTTCCACCAGCAGCCGATCGGCCGGCACGCGCCGCGCCACCTCGCGCAACGCCTCGGCATTGCGGAAGGTGACGATGCCGGACAGGGATATGTAGTAGCCCATGTCCAGGGCCGTGCGGGCCATGTCCCAGTCCTCGGTGAAACAGTGCAGGACTCCAGCCTGGGGCAGGTCGGCCTCGGCCAGCATCGCCAGGGTATCGGCGCGCGCCTCGCGGGTATGCACGATCACCGGCTTGCCGGTCTGCCGCGCCGCCTCGAGATGCAGGCGGAATCCGGCCTGCTGCAGGGCTGCCGCTTCGGGCTGGTAGTGGTAGTCCAGGCCGGTCTCGCCGATGGCGACCACCCGCGGGTGGTCCAGTTCGCGCAGCAGCCAGTCGAGCACCGGCTCGCTGCCCGGCTCGAGATCCAGCGGGTGCACGCCGATCGAGCAATACACGTCGTCGTAGGTTTCCGCCAGACGGCGCACCGCCGCGGCGTTGTCGGCACTCACGCCGATGCACAGGAAGCGACCGACGCCGCGGCTGCGTGCCGCCGCCAGCGCGGCGTCCAGGGAACCGCCGTGGGCCGCGAGGTCCAGGCGGTCGAGATGGCAGTGGGAATCTACGAGAGTCATCACATCGTCAGGGTCGGACGCTCGGACTTGAGGGCGCCGGCGAGGTAGGTTTCGATCTTGTTGCGGGTGCTGCGGTCGCTGTCGTTGAGCTGCACGCCGACACCGGCGGTACGGTTGCCCTGAGCGCCCTTGGGGGTAACCCATACCACCTTGCCGGCGACCGGGATCTTTTCCGGCTCATCCATCAGGCTGAGCAGCATGAACACCTCGTCGCCCAGGCGATAGGTCTTGCTGGTGGAGATAAACAGGCCACCATTGCGCACGAAGGGCATGTAGGCCGCGTACAGCTGAGCCTTGTCCTTGAGGGTAAGCGTCAGGATGGCGTTTCGTCCACCCAGGTTCGGGGGCATGCTCATGGGGATGTTCCGAGACTGATCCGGGAGACGATTCTAGCTCGCCCGCGGCAGGCTTGCCCACCGCACCAGCAGTGCTTCGAGAAGCAGTGCGCGATTGAGGTTGGCCTTGCCGAGCACCTTCTGTCGCTGCGCCAGCAGCCAGTCCTGCAGCTCCAGCACCGCCGGCAGGGCTGTGCGCCCGGCGAGATAGCCGATCACCTTGCCCATCTGCGGCGCGCCCAACCCCGCTTCGTCGCCGCTCATCTGGAAGCGCAGCACCAGCAACAGCCACTCGCAGAACCAGTCCAGCAACAACGGCAGGGGGACAGCCTTCCAGCTCTCCGCCAGCTCGGAGGGCGTGACCTGCTGCTTGAGCAGCTTCTTCACCCCCTCCTCTACCTGGGTGCGCTGCTCGAGCACTCCATCGCGAAACAGCTGCAGGGCGCGCAGCGGCGAACCGGCCGCCAGCTCGAGCAGGCGCTGATGCACGACCGCATCCAGCTCCGGCAACTGGCCAGCCAGCCAGCCACGGGCGGCAGCAGGCCCCGGGAGCGGGCAGGCCTGCTGCTGACAACGGCTCCTGATGGTCGGCAGCAGACGGCTGGGCTGGTGGCTGACCAGCAGCAGCACGGTATCGCCGGACGGCTCCTCCAGGCTTTTCAACAGAGCGTTGGCGGCATTGAGGTTCATCGCCTCGGCCGGCTCGAGCAGGACCAGCTTGCGCCCGCCGAGCTGCGCGGTCTGACCGATGAAATCAACCAGCTCGCGAACCTGATCGACGCGGATCGGCTTGTCGGTATCCTCCGGCTGCAATTCAAAGAAGTCGGGGTGGCTGCCGGCGCGCAGCAGCAGGCAGGCCTTGCACTGGCCACAGGCCCCTGCAGCGGTGGGGGCACGGCACAGCAGCAGGCCGGCCAACCGCTCGGCCAGCGCCCGCTTGCCGATACCCGCCGGCCCGTGCAGCAGGTAGGCATGGGCATGCCGCTCGCGGCGGCTGAGCTGCTGCCACAACGCCGCCTGCCAGGGATAGGCCTCAGCCACGGGCGCGTTCCAGCAGTTCGGGCAACAAGCGGTCGAGCTGCGCCTGCACCGCGTGCAGCGGCTGCGCGGCATCCAGCAGCCGATAGCGTTCGGGGGCCAGACCGGCACGGGCCAGATAGGTCTGGCGCACCGCCTCGAAGAAGTCCTGCGCCTCCTGTTCGAAGCGATCCAGGCGGCCGCGGGCGGCGGCGCGGGCCAGGCCGATCTCCACCGGCAGGTCGAACACCAGGGTCAGGTCCGGACGCAAGCTGCCCTGCACGAAGTTCTCGAGCTGGGCAATGCGCTCCAGCGGCAGACCGCGACCGCCGCCCTGGTAGGCGTAGGTGGCATCGGTGAAGCGGTCGCAGAGCACCACCTTGCCCGCCGCCAGGGCCGGGCGAATGACCTGGGCCAGGTGCTGGGCGCGCGCCGCGAACACCAGCAGCAGCTCGGTATCGGCGGCCATCGGCTCGGCACTGGGCTCGAGCAGCAGCTCGCGGATGCGTTCGGCCAGCGGCGTACCGCCCGGCTCGCGGGTCAGCAGCACTTCGCAGCCGGCACTCTCGAGGCGTTCGGCCAGATAGTCGCGATTGGTACTCTTGCCGGCGCCTTCGGGGCCTTCGAGGGTGATGAACAGACCACTCACGGGGTATTTCCTTGTGGCGCGGCGGCCGGACTGGATCGGTAGTCGGCACGCCGCTTGAGCTGGTATTCGCGCACCGCGCGGTTGTGCTCGTCGAGCGAACGCGAGAAAACATGGGTGCCGTCGCCGCGGGCGACGAAGTACAAGCTGTCGCCAGCGGCTGGATTGAGCGCGGCGTGGATCGCCTCGCGGCCAACCATGGCGATCGGCGTCGGCGGCAGACCCGGATTGGTGTAGGTGTTATAGGGCGTCGGCTCGCGCAGATGGGCGCGGTTCAGGTTGCCGGTGTAGCGCTCGCCCAGACCATAGATCACCGTCGGATCGGTCTGCAGCAGCATGCCCAGGCGCAGACGGCGGATGAACACCCCGGCGATTTCCTCGCGCTCGTGGGCCGCGCCGGTTTCCTTCTCCACCAGCGAGGCCATGATCAACGCCTGGTAGGGCTCGCGATACGGCAATCCCTCGGCGCGCTGCTGCCATTCCTCGTCGAGCACGCGGCTCAGCTTTTCATGGGCCTGACGCAGCAGGTCGATATCGCGCATGCCGCGCACGTAGCGATAGGTATCGGGGAAGAAGCGCCCTTCTGGATGCTGACCGCCGAGACCGAGACGCTGCATCACTGCCGCATCGTCCAGATCGGCCAGGGTCTGCTCCAGGCGCTCCTGGGCCGCCAGCGCGCTGCGCAGCTGGCGGAAGGTCCAGCCCTCGACCAGGGTCAGGCCGTACTGCACCACCTCACCGCGCTGCCACTGGGCCAGCAGATCACCGGCGGTCTGCCCGGGCGTCAGGCGGTATTCGCCACTGTGCAGACCCTTGCCGTCGAGATTGAAGCGCCAGTACAGACGCAGCCACAGCGCGCCCTCCAGCACCCCCTCGTCCTCGAGACGACTCAGCAGACCGCTAGGCGTGGATCCTGCCGGCACCTCGAGCAGGCGCTCCTCGCCGAGCACGAGGGGCTGTGTGAGCGCCACTTGCTGCTGCCAGCCGGCGAAGACCAGCAGCAGGCCTGCCAGCAGCAGACCACCTTCCAGCAGGTAGAGCAGAAAACGTTTCACGATCAGACATCCACCAGGTCGGCAAGCAGACCTTGCAGTTTACGGGTCAGCTTGCCGACCGGCCAGCCGTGGCTATCGAGCGCGACCACCGGCCAGATGCCGTATTGGCTGTTGCAGAGGAAGACTTCATCAGCCGCAAGCAGGGCCGCACGGTCGAGATCGCCGACCCTCGTCGTCACGCCGGCCGCCGCCGCACGAGCGATGACCTCCGCGCGCATCACCCCGGCCACGCCGCAACGCGCCAGCGACGGGGTGAGCAGCTCGCCATTGCGCACCACGAACAGGTTGCTGAACACGCCCTCGATCACCCGCCCGCTGCTGTCACACATCAGGCCTTCGGCGCAGGCCGGATCCTGCCATTCGGCACGGGCGAGGACCTGCTCGAGGCGATTGAGGTGCTTGAGCCCGGCCAGCAGCGGCTGCTCGGCCAGACGGGTGGCGCAGGGATACAGGCGGATTCCATCCAGGCGATTGCGGACAGGATAGGTCGGAGCCGGGCTGCCGCTGAGGATGCGCCGGCACTGGGCATCAGCCGGCGGCGCGTAGCCGCGCAGGCCATCGCCGCGGGTGACGATCAGCTTGGCCACGCCGTTGCCGAGTTCGCCGGCGAAGGCCAGCAACTCGGCGCGCACCAGCGTAAGGCCCAGCGGCAGGCCAAGGCGTTGCGCACCTTCGGCCAGGCGCTGCAGATGGCGCTCGAGCAGGGCCATCCGTCCCTGGCGTACGGCGATGGTCTCGAACAGCCCATCGCCGTAGGCCAGGCCGCGGTCGGTCACCGGCAGCAGCGCTGCCGGCCGACCGTCGATCCACACCGGCATCAGTCCGCCAGACGGCGGAACACCAGCGTACCGTTGGTGCCGCCGAAGCCGAAGGAGTTGGACACCGCCACATCGATCGGCATGGCCTGTGCCTTGTGGGCGACGAAGTTGAGGTCGCAGCCCTCGTCCGGCTCGTCGAGGTTGATGGTCGGCGGTGCCACCTGGTCCCGCAGGGCGAGGATGCTGAAGATCGCCTCGACCGCGCCGGCGGCGCCGAGCAGGTGGCCGGTCATCGACTTGGTCGAGCTGACCGCCAGACGATAGGCATGCTCGCCGAACACACGCTTGACCGCCGCGACTTCGGCGAGGTCGCCGGCCGGGGTGGAGGTGCCGTGGGCATTGATGTACTGCACCTGCTCCGGATTCAGCCCGGCATCGCGCAGGGCATTCTCCATGCAGCGTGCGGCACCTTCGCCGGTCTCCGGCGGCGCGGTCATGTGGTAGGCGTCGCCGCTCATGCCGAAGCCGACCAGCTCGGCATAGATGCGCGCGCCACGGGCACGGGCATGCTCGAGCTCTTCCAGCACCAGGGCGCCGGCACCGTCGGCCAGCACGAAACCGTCGCGATTACGGTCCCAGGGGCGGCTGGCCCGCGCGGGATCGTCATTGCGGGTGGACAGCGCACGCGCCGCACCGAAGCCGCCAAGACCGAGGCCGCAGCTGGCCATCTCGGCACCACCGGCGATCATCACGTCGGCGTCGCCGTAGGCGATGTTGCGTGCCGCCATGCCGATGCAGTGGGTGCCCGTGGTGCAGGCGGTGGTGATGGCGTAGTTGGGACCCTGTGCGCCCAGATGGATCGACAGGAATCCGGAAATCATGTTGATGATCGAGCCCGGCACGAAGAACGGCGAAATCCGCCGCGGCCCCTGCTCGTGCAGCGACTTGGCGTTGTTCTCGATATTGGTCAGACCACCGATGCCCGAGCCCATGGCCACGCCGATGCGCTGGCGATTGGCATCGGTGACTTCCAGACCGGCATCGCGCACCGCCTGGAAACTGGCTGCCAGGCCGTACTGGATGAAGAGGTCCATCTTGCGAGCTTCCTTGGCCGGCAGGTAGTCCTCGACATTGAAGCCCTTGACCGAGCCGCCAAAGCGGGTATTGAAGGCCGAGACATCCATATGCCCGATGGGACCGATGCCACTCTGCCCGGCCAGCACGCCCTGCCAACTGCTGGCCACATCCGGGCCGAGGGGTGACAGCATGCCGAGACCGGTGACCACGACGCGTCTACGCGACACAGCGCTCTCCTCTTGTTGATCCACTACAGCGGTGAAGCGTAGCCAGCTTGCCGCCACGCCTCCCCTTTACAAAAAGAAAAGCCGCACGTCTTTGTGGGACGTGCGGCTTTTTCCGGTCGGAACCGACGATTACTTACTGCTGACCATGAGCATTGATGTAATCGATGGCTTCCTGAACGGTGGTGATCTTCTCGGCCTGATCGTCCGGGATTTCGGTCTCGAACTCTTCCTCGAGAGCCATTACCAGCTCGACGGTGTCCAGGGAGTCAGCACCCAGGTCTTCAACGAAGGAAGCGCTGTTGGTCACTTCGTCTTCTTTTACGCCAAGCTGCTCGGCAACGATTTTCTTGACGCGTTCTTCAATAGTGCTCATATCTAGTTCTCACTCCTATGGAGAGTTCCATGTAGCTGGTGGCGGCTAGTGTATAGAAAGGGTTTTCAGCTTTTCAAGCAAAACCCTTGCCGACCTGTCGAACTGATTCACACGACGACCGCCGGAAGCACCAGTAAAAACAGCCACCTACCGCTACAGAGGTTGGACAGCAGCAATGGCCGACCCATGCCGGCCACCGTTTTCTTACATGTACATGCCGCCGTTGACCGGAATGGTCGCGCCGGTCACATAGGCTCCACCATCGCCGGCCAGGAAAGCAACCACGCTGGCGATTTCCTCGGCCTGCCCCAGGCGCCCCAGCGGAATCTGGGTCTGCAGGGCCTGGCGCTGGGCTTCGGGCAGCTCGCGGGTCATGTCGGTATCGATAAAGCCCGGCGCCACCGCATTGACGGTAATGCCGCGCGAACCCACCTCGCGCGCCAGGGCGCGACTGAAGCCCTCGACGCCGGCCTTGGCCGCCGCGTAGTTGGCCTGGCCGGCGTTACCCATGGAGCCGACCACCGAACTGATGTTGATGATGCGACCCCAGCGGGCCTTGGTCATGCCGCGCAGCACGGCCTTGGACAGGCGGTAGATGCTGGTGAGGTTGGTGTTGATGACATCGTGCCATTCGTCATCCTTCATGCGCAGCATCAGGTTGTCGCGGGTGATGCCGGCGTTGTTGACCAGGATGGCCGGCTGACCGAGATGCTGCTGGATGTGCTCCAGGGTCTGAGCCACGGATTCGTCATTGGACACATCCAGCACCAGGCCGGCGCCCTCGATGTCGTTGGCCTTGAGGAATTCGGCGATGCGCTCGGCACCGGACGCACTGGTGGCGGTACCGATGACGATGGCGCCCTGACGACCCAGTTCCAGGGCGATGGCCTGACCGATGCCGCGGGTGGCGCCGGTGACCAGGGCCACCTTACCTTGCAGACTCATGGGGTGATTCTCCTGATGTTCAGGCCAGCGCCGCACGGGCAGCGGTGAAGGCCTCGGGGGTATCCAGATTGTAGGTATTCACGCCCTTGGCGCAGCGCTTGTTGAGGCCGGACAGTACCTTGCCAGGGCCACACTCGACCAGTTCGGTCACCCCGCGTTCGGCCAGCAGCACCACCGACTCGACCCAGCGCACCGGACTGTACAGCTGCTCGAGCAGGTCGCGCTTGAGCACGGCCAGGTCGGCCGGCACCTGGGCGCTGGTATTCTGCACAATGGCGATTTGCGGCAGCTGCCAGTCGACGGCCTCCACGGCGGCGGCGAATTTTTCCGCGGCCGGACGCATCAGTGCGCAGTGCGACGGCACGCTCACCGGCAGCGCCATGGCGCGCTTGGCGCCACGTGCCTTGCACGCCTCGATGGCACGCTCGACGGCCGCTGCGGAGCCGGCAATCACCACCTGGCCCGGCGCATTGAAGTTGACCGCGCTGACCACCTCACCCTGCGCCGCTTCGGCACAGGCGGCACGCACGGCATCGTCGTCCAGACCAAGGATCGCCGCCATACCGCCTTGCCCGGCCGGCACTGCCTGCTGCATCAGCTGACCACGCAGCTCGACCAGCTTGACCGCATCGGCAAACGCCAGACTGCCGGCCGCGACCAGCGCCGAGTACTCGCCCAGGCTGTGACCGGCAACGAAGGCCGGCTGCGCGCCACCCTCGGCCTGCCACAGGCGCCACAGCGCCACGGAGGCCGCCAGGATGGCCGGCTGGGTCTTGTCGGTCTGGTTAAGAAGCTCGGCCGGACCTTCTTGGGTCAGCGCCCAGAGGTCGTAGCCTAGAGCGGCAGAGGCTTCGGCGAACGTCTCGCGGATCGAGCCGTGTTGTGCACCCAGCTCGGCAAGCATGCCGACCGCCTGAGAGCCCTGGCCGGGAAAAACGAAAGCGAGGGAAGAAGACATGGAGCAAATCCCTTGTGTACTTGTTCATCAAGAGGGCTGCGCCGCCGGAGGCCGCGCAACGGACTGACTGTTGGATGACAGGTGCTCCCCACGGGTCACACCCGAACCACTAAAGCAGCAGATGCTCGAGGCGTCCATGCAGACGCTGCGGCAGGTTCTCTCCGACTTCCGTCAGCGCCCGCCGGATGGCCATGCGGAAACCTTCCGGCCCCGCGCTGCCGTGACTTTTTACCACGATCCCCTGCAGACCGAGAAAGCTGGCGCCATTGTGCCGCGCCGGACGCAGCTCGTTCTGCAGGCGACGCAGCAGCGGCAGCGCCAGCCAGCCGACCAGCCGGGCAGCCGGGCCGGAGCGGAACAACGCCTCGACGCGCGCCACGATCATCGCCGCCAGACCTTCACTGGCCTTGAGCACGATGTTGCCGACAAAGCCGTCGCACACCACCACATCCGCCTCACCGCGATACAGGCCATCACCTTCGACGAAGCCGACATAGTTCAGCGCACGCGCCTCGCGCAGTAGAGCAGCCGCCAGCTTGACCTGCTGATTGCCCTTGATCTCCTCGGTACCGACGTTGAGCAATGCGACGCGCGGATTCGACGTACCCAGCGCCTCGGCCGCGACCGCACCCATCACCGCAAACTGGTAGAGATGCTCGGCACTGCAATCGATGTTGGCGCCCAGATCGAGCAAGAGGCAGCTGCCATGCTGGGTCGGAATGGCCGTGACCATCGCCGGCCGATCGACACCCGGCAGGGTCTTGAGCACATGACGCGACAGCGCCATCAGCGCACCGGTATTGCCGGCACTGACGCAGGCCTGAGCCGCGCCGGAGCGCACCAGTTCGAGGGCCTGACGCATGGAGGAATCGAGCTTGCCACGCAGCACCTGCGCCGGACGTTCGTCCATCGCAATCACTTCGCTGGCGGGATGCACAAGCAGACGCGACCGATCCACAGAGGGATGCTCTGCAATCAGCGGTTCGATAACGGAGGGCAAGCCGACGAGAATCAGCTGCAGGGAGGGATGTTCGGCCAGACTGGCAATGCAGGCTGGAACAATGCAGTGGGGACCGAAGTCCCCACCCATTGCATCAATCGCGATGACCGGAGCGGACAAGGATTACTCGTCAGCGCCCTTGTCGATCACCTTGCGACCACGGTAAACGCCTTCCGGGCTTACGTGGTGGCGCAGGTGAACTTCACCGGTGCTCTTCTCGACGGACAGCGCGCTAGCCACGAGGCCATCGTGCGAACGACGCATGTCGCGGGCGGAACGAGACTTTTTGTTCTGCTGAACAGCCATACTGATTAACTCCTAAACGTTTGGGTCACGTTTCAACTGCGCCAGTACATCGAACGGGTTGGACCGCGAAACCTCGTTGACGCTCGGTTCTGGTGCTGCCGCAAACCCTGCCGGGTGTTGGCATTTATCGGGGTCGTGGGCCGGGACGATGGGTAGCGCAAGCAGAAGCTCATCCTCGACCACAGCAATCAGGTCAAGCGGCTCCTCACCCACTTCCAGCGCATCGTAGCCTTTCGGCAAACCGTCCAGCGAAGCGCCCTCCTTGAGCACGGCGTAGATGAACTCGCTGTGCACGGGAAGGGTCGCCGGCTCCAGACAACGCTGGCAAACCATCTGCACCTCGACATCGAGCTTACCGCGCATGACGATCATCCGTTGCTCGTCACGCCCAAACTCGAAACGAGCATGAACATTTCCGGCATCGCTGACCAACTGCTCGCAGAGCCGTGCAAACTGCTTGAGCGGCCAATCACCCTCGAGGGTGTTGGCGCGATCGGCGAGTTTCCGCGGATCGATGTGAGATGGAATCGGCCCTTTCAACATAAGCGCGCCATTCTAGGGATACCCCTTTTAACTGTCAAAGAAATTTCCGTACGTGCAGCTGGCCGCAGGGACACCTAAAATCGCCGGCAAATTCCAAGGAGATCAACATGCTACCCCTGATTCTCGCCTCCAGCTCACCCTACCGTCGCGCCCTGCTCGAGCGCCTGCACCTGCCGTTCGCTTGCCAGGCGCCGGAGATCGACGAAAGCCCGCTGCCGGGAGAAAGCGCCGAACGACTGGTCTGCCGCCTGGCCGAACAGAAAAGCCGCGCCCTCGCCAGCCGCCACCACCAGCACCTGATCATCGGCTCCGACCAGGTCGCCGCCCTCGACGGGCAGATCCTCGGCAAGCCGCACACCTTCGAGCGCGCCCGCGAGCAACTGCGCGCAGCCAGCGGCGCCAGCGTGACCTTCTATACCGGCCTGTGCCTGCACAACTCGCAGAGTGGCCACACACAAACCGCCTGCATACCCTTTACCGTGCACTTCCGTACACTCGACGACGCATGCATCGAGCGCTACCTACGCCTGGAACAGCCCTACGATTGTGCCGGCAGCTTCAAATCCGAAGGCCTCGGCATCAGCCTGTTCCGCAGCACCGCCGGCGAGGACGCCACCAGCCTGATCGGCCTGCCACTGATCCGCCTGGTCGACATGCTGCTCGCCGAAGGCGTGCAGATTCCCTGAGCGCCCTACCAGCAATTCAGCGCAGAACCGGGCCGCGCAACTCCGTCCACAGCGAAATCTGCTCGGCGACGCCAGCTCCCAGCTTCTTGGCAAAACGATCGATCGGCGATTCCTTGCGGGTGAAGTCGACCAGATTTTTTTCGCCCACCACCTCGCGCGCCACGTAGCTGGCACTACCCAGCCCGTCGATCAGCCCCAGCCCGAGCGCCTGCTCGCCGGACCAGACCAGCCCAGAGAACAGCTCGGGATGCTCCTTGTCCTTGAGGCGCTCGCCACGCCCCTGCTTGACGCTGGCAATGAACTGCTTGTGGGTGGTGTCGAGCACCTCAGCCCAGAAGCGGGTCTCCTCAACCTTCTGCGGCATGAACGGATCGAGGAAGGTCTTGTGCTCGCCGGAGGTGTACACGCGACGCTCGACCCCCACCTTCTGCATCACATCGACAAAACCAAAGCCCGACGCGGTAACGCCGATGGAGCCAACCAGGCTGGCCTTGTCGGCGTAGATGGCATCGGCCGCACTGGCGATGTAGTAGGCGCCCGAAGCCCCCAGATCGGTGATCACCGCGTACAGCTTGGTGTCCGGATACTCACCACGCAGACGGCGGATCTCGTCATAGATGTAGCCCGACTGCACCGGACTGCCGCCCGGACTGTTGATCCGCAGCACAACCGCGCGGGTATTCTTGTCCTCGAAGGCCGCCCGCAGACTGCCGACGATATTGTCGGCACTGGCCCGCTCCTCGTCGGCAATCACCCCCTTCACCTCGATCAGCGCGGTATGCGACTTCAGCGCAGCCGCCTTCTCCAGGCTCGACCAGGGTGAAAACAGGAACAGCACCACGAACACGTAGAGAAAGCCGAGGCTCTTGAAGAAGATTCCCCAGCGTCGCGACCGGCGCTGCTCGACCACCCCGGCCAGCACCGCCCTCTCCAGCAACTTCCAGGTCTTGTCATCCGACGGCGCCGACGCCGCCTTCCATTCATCCGACTGCATGCCCAGCCCCCTCATCCATAGAGTGATTACCTTGCGCCAGCCAGCACTCGAGTTCAGCAAAGCGCTGAATAGCCAAATGCGGACGATACCCCTGCAGCACTTCCAGCGGCTGCGCACCGTATCCCACCGCCACCGCCATCATGCCGGCGTTGTGCGCCATCTGCAGATCGAAAGGCGAGTCACCCACCATCAGCGCCTGCTCGGGCGCCAGCGCGCAATGTTCGAGAATCTCGCGCAGCATGCGCGGGTCTGGCTTGCTCGCCGTCTCATCGGCACAGCGCGTGACATCGAAGAAATCTTCCCAGCCGTGCCCGGCCAGCACCCGATCCAGGCCGCGACGACTCTTGCCGGTAGCCACCGCCAGGCGGTAGCCCTGCTCGCGAAACGCCAGCAGCGACTCGCGCACCCCCTCGAACAACGGCGAGGGCGAGCTTTCCAGCTGGATGTAATGATCACTGTAGACTTGCCGGAAGCGCGCCACCTGCTGCGGATCCTCCAGCCCGGGATAGAGCGCGCGGATCGCCTCCGGCAGACCGAGGCCGATGATGCCGCGAATAGTCATCTCGCCCAGCTGCGGCAGCGCGCACTCGCTCGCCGCCACACGCATCGACTCGACGATCCGGGCAATCGAATCGACCAGGGTCCCATCCCAGTCGAACACCAGCAGCTGACGATCAGGCACCCAGACGCTCCAAGGTTTTCGCCCACACGTCGTCGACCGGCGCCTCAAGCTCGAGCACGCCGCCATCGGGCAGCGTCACGCGCAAGGCATGGGCATGCAGGAACAGGCGCTTGCCGCCCAGCTCGCGAATCTCGCGAGTGAACTCCTCGTCGCCATACTTGCTGTCGCCAGCAATCGAGTGACCGGCATGCTTGGCGTGCACGCGAATCTGGTGGGTCCGCCCGGTGATCGGGCTGGCTTCGATCAGAGTGGCGAAGTCGCCGAAGCGGCGCACCACGCGAAACTCGGTCAGCGCATCCTTGCCCTCCGGATTGACCTCGACCATGCGCTCACCCGAGCGCAGGTTGTTCTTCAGCAGGGGCGCACTGATGCGCTTCTTCGCGGTCGGCCAGCTGCCGCGCACCAGCGCCAGGTAACGCTTGTCCACCCCGTCGCCGCGCAGCGCCTCATGCAGATGGCGCAGCATGCTGCGCTTCTTGGCAATCATCAAAAGTCCGGAAGTGTCGCGATCGAGGCGATGCACCAGCTCGATATCCTTGGCATCCGGGCGCAACTGCCGAAAGGCCTCGATCACCCCGTAGTTGAGCCCGCTGCCGCCATGCACGGCAATGCCGGCCGGCTTGTTGAGCACGATCAGCGCCTTGTCCTCGTAGACGATGGCCGCCTCGAGGCGCTGCAGCAGCCCCTGCGCCAGCGGCTCGGGCTCGTCGCGCTCGGCCAGGCGCAGCGGCGGCACCCGCACCACATCGCCCGCCTGCAGCTTGTACTCAGGCTTGATCCGGCCCTTGTTCACGCGCACTTCGCCCTTGCGCAGGATGCGATAAATCAATGTTTTGGGAACACCTTTCAACTGGGTACGAAGAAAGTTGTCGATGCGCTGCCCGGCGATCTCCGGCTGCACTTCGAGCAGCTGGACGCCAGTGGAGATTTGAGAGGGAGTTGTCATGCGCGAATCATAGCAATTTTTCCCCGAATTGAAGCACTTAATGATTGCTGCTATAGTCCCGGCGCCGCCAAAAGCGGTATTAAGCCCGCGCCAGACCAGACAATCCGGCGCCGGACATACGATTACTGGACGTCAGGCCGTCCGACGGGGCATCCGCCAGTGCAAGTGGATGCCTCGGAAACCCAGCCTCGAGACATGACGTACGGGTCGCCAGGCGCTCCGTGCAAATGCTAACCCGCTGCGGATTCTGCGCGCGGCACCCGATTCTCACGGATATGTGCAGGGTGGAGATGCACAAACGACCGACTGCGTAGCACTCGACTTCCCAGACGCCAAGAGCGTCCGCAGTGTCGCTTGATTCCTCCTCCTGAATGAGTGCTTCTGTGCCTGACAGTTAGCAGGAGACGCCAGTCGCGCCAGGCCCGTGCCTGCAGCGCTTGACAAGGGCAACGGCCAGACCGTTCCCGGCGCACCTGACACCGCCCACGAGAGTCGTGTGTGCCAACCGCCGTTTCCGGCAGCCCGGAAACCATTGGTATTACATGAAAAGAATGCTGATCAACGCGACTCAACCCGAAGAGTTGCGTGTTGCCCTGGTCGACGGCCAACGTCTGTTCGACCTCGACATCGAATCGGGCGCTCGCCAGCAGAAAAAGGCCAACATCTACAAGGGCCGCATCACCCGCGTAGAGCCCAGCCTCGAGGCTGCCTTCGTCGACTTCGGCGCCGATCGTCACGGCTTCCTGCCGCTCAAGGAAATCTCCCGCGAATACTTCAGCAAGGCCCCCGAGGGTCGCGTCAACATCAAGGACGTGCTCCGCGAAGGCCAGGAAGTCATCGTTCAGGTCGAGAAGGAAGAGCGTGGCAACAAGGGCGCCGCGCTGACCACCTTCATCAGCCTGGCCGGCCGCTACCTGGTGCTGATGCCCAACAATCCGCGCGCTGGCGGCATCTCCCGTCGTATCGAAGGCGAGGAGCGCAACGAGCTGCGCGAAGCCCTCAACGGCCTCAACGCCCCGGGCGACATGGGCCTGATCGTGCGTACCGCCGGCCTCGGCCGTTCCAGCGAAGAGCTGCAGTGGGACCTCGACTACCTGGTGCAGCTGTGGACCGCGATCAAGGAAGCCTCCCTGGACCGCGCCGCGCCCTTCCTGAT